>Ga0172371_10005669_pt1 | contig 18440 bp, 14 predicted proteins | sample Lak12m_FD_114543 | JGI IMG/M metagenome (GOLD analysis project Ga0172371, IMG submission 114543) | Freshwater microbial communities from Kabuno Bay, South-Kivu, Congo - kab_022012_12m | ecosystem: Environmental > Aquatic > Freshwater > Lake | place: Democratic Republic of the Congo: South-Kivu...
ATGCCTTGGGTCATAATGGATGCACCTCGTTGGTGATAGATTCTTTGTGCAAAAAGCATTCTATCCTCTTGATCTCTCAAGAACAACGAGGTTTTTTACTTTTTTTGATGCGCGATCAGGGCCGGGAGGGGCAGGGAATCTCCTGGGGAACGCCGGATTGAGTCAAGTCATTCTCGGGGCTTTCCTTGACAATGCCCGTGTGGTAGGCTGAAACGCAATCGTTCTCCGGGAAGACGGCAGACTGTGGAGCAGCGTACGAGCGGCCCCTATTGGATAATCTCAAGAGGCTCACACCGGCGGTTGCGGTCGGCCGCTTTGCTGAAACCGCGGACGGTCCGGGAAAGCCGGAATCCCCGCAAACGATTAGACTACCGGTTGTTCGGGAGGCCATCAGTGGAGGCAGATGACAGCCTCGAACCTGTCTTATAGACCGCTCCCTTCGTTAAGGGAAGCCGTCACCTTTCTGGCCGGATCTCGGGATAACGGAGGGATCTACGGGTTGAAGGGTTCAGCCGCCGCGTTCCTGATAGCTGCAGCTGCCAGGAACGGCGCACCGCCTATGGTGACGATCCTTCCCGACGGCGACGGTGCTCAAGCCGCAGCTTCAGACGTCCGTTTCTTTCTCGGCGAGGATGAGCTATCTAAGCATCCCTTGCAGGACGTCGTAATTCGTTACCCATCGTCCGATCTGTTGCCCTACTCGTTCGCCGGATTCGAAAACGAAGCCTGGATAGGCCGAATGTCAGGGCTTTTCAGGCTTGCGGAGGGATCTCCTCCCCGGGTTCTTACCATCGGGCTCGATGCCCTGATTCGGAAAATCATTCCGCGGAGGGCGCTGAGGTCGGCCTGCTTTTCGCTGTCCGTGGGCGAGGAGATGGACCGCGATCTGATAGTCTTCGGGTTGGCTTCTTCGGGTTATTCCCGAGCGCCGCTTGTCGAGGACGTGGGCGATTTCTCCGTCCGAGGGTTCATCATAGATGTTTATCCGCCGCTCTATCCTTATCCTGTGCGCATAGAACAATTGGATGACAAGATAGAATCCATCCGGTTCTTCGACCCCGCCAACCAAAGGTCCCTGGACAGTATTCAGGAAATTCAGATCGCTCCCATCCACGCGCTCATTCCGGACGAAAAGACCAGGGAACTGGGCCTGCAACGCATAGTGGAAAAATGCGACGCCCGCGGCGTCGAGAAACGCGTCCGGCAGAGGCTGGTGGATGATTTTCGCCACGGGGTCAGGTTTCCCGGCGCGGAGTTCTACCTACCCTATTTCTTTCCCAACCTGGAAAGCGTCCTGGATTATCTTCCTCCAGACACCACCGTGCTTATGCCTGATTCCGAGAGCATCGCGCGGTCTTTCGAGGATCTACAGGAAGAAATGTCCCGCGGATGGGAATCCGCTGTGGAAGATGGGCTGCCGGTTCCGGACCCGGACGCGCTTTACCTGTGCAAAGAGGAATTCCTTCGAAGGATCGGTGACTTCCGAACCGTTGTGATCTCGGACCTGGAGATTGTGGAACCCGACCGAGTCTCGTACAGGATCGAATGCGAGCCCAACGCCGACGTGCGCGGGGATCTTTCCAAAGCCAAGGGTTATGACGCGGGCATGGCCGGTCTAGTAAAGCGACTCAAGAACTGGAGGGACGACGGCAGCGAGATCTTCGTCGTAAGCCACACCCAGGGCCAGGCCCAGAGGTTGCTCAATCTCCTGGAGCCTTACTCACTGGGCCTTGATTTCAGGGGGCGCTTCGATCCCTACCACCTCGAGTCAGAGCCCACGCCGGGGATACGAATCTACGTCGGGGCACTCTCCGCGGGCTTCAGGATGTTACCGGAGCGGAGGATAGTCCTCACTGAGGAGGAAATCTTCGGCTCCAGGGTCCGCACCCCACCCAGGAAACGAGCGAGGGGGACCTTCCTTTCTTCCCTGACCGACTTGGTGGAAGGCGAAGCGGTCGTCCACGAGGACTACGGAATAGGCATCTTTCGAGGTCTGGCCCATAAAGAATTTGATGGTGTTCCCGGCGAGGTGATGGTCATCGAGTACTCTGGCGGCGACTTGCTGTACCACCCTGTAGAACGCCTCCAGGTAATTCAGAAGTACATTTCCGGTTCGGACGCGTCCCCCAGTATAGACCGCCTGGGCGGAAAGGGGTGGGCCAAGACAAAGGCCAAGGTCAAGAGATCCATCAGGGAGATGGCCCGGGAGCTGCTCGAACTCTACGCGAAACGCCAGGTGGCCGCCAGGGAGCCGTACTCACGGATGGACGAGACTTTCTCAGCCTTCGAAGCCGCGTTCGAGTTCGAGGAGACACCGGACCAGGCGAGGGCGATCCAGGACGTCATGGAATCCATGGACTCCGACAGGCCCATGGATCGCGTTGTTTGCGGCGACGTGGGCTACGGCAAGACCGAGGTGGCTCTCAGGGCGGCTTTCCGGGCGATTATGGATGGAAAACAGGTAGCTGTGCTGGTTCCTACAACGGTGCTCGCGCAGCAGCATTTCGAAACTTTTACGCGGCGATTCAACAGTTATCCCATCGCTGTGGACGTTCTATCACGCTTCCGCGGCCCGGCCGAGCAGAAGGATGTCTTGCACAAACTCGAGAAGGGGACTCTGGATCTGGTCATTGGCACCCACAAACTGCTGCAAAAAGATATCGCGTTCAAGGAACTCGGATTGCTGGTGGTGGACGAGGAGCACCGTTTCGGCGTAGCCCACAAAGAGAGGATAAAGCGATACAAGGCTCATGTGGACGTTTTGACCCTCACGGCTACACCAATTCCAAGGACTTTGAACATGTCCCTCACCGGTATCCGGGATCTGTCCGTCATCGAGACGCCGCCTGCAAACCGGCACTCCATTCGCACCCACGTCCTAAAACAGTCGGACGAAGTGATCAGAGAGGCCTTGCTCCGGGAACTCAACAGAGGGGGGCAGGCATTCTACCTGCACAACAGGGTCCAGACCATTTACAGGCGCGCGGAGGTGCTCAGGAGGCTGGTTCCCGAGGCCCGCTTCGGAGTGGCTCACGGGCAGATGGCCGACCGGGAACTGGAAGAAGTCATGCTGGACTTTGTCACCGGTCGAGTCAACGTCCTTGTGTGCACCAGCATTATAGAGTCGGGCCTGGACATCCCGAGGGCCAACACCATAATCATAGAACGCGCTGACACCTTCGGACTTGCGGATTTGTACCAACTCAGGGGTCGAGTCGGACGGTCGCACGTCCGGGCCTACGCCTACATGTTGACCCCGCCGGAAACCCTTCTGACTCCGGACGCGATCAAACGTCTGGCCGTGATCCAGGAGTACTCGAACCTCGGGCAGGGCTTCAGGATAGCCATGCGGGACATGGAGATCAGGGGGGCGGGAAACATCCTGGGCACCTCACAGTCCGGCCATGTTGGCCAGGTCGGGTATGAAATGTACCTCGACTTACTGGAACAGGCCATCCAGGAGATAAAAGGAGAGCCCGCGCCAACAAGAATAGATCCTGAAATTCGGCTCAAACTGGCCGCGTTCATACCCGAAGAATACGTGCCCGACACCCAGCAGCGCATGAATTTGTACAAGAGGCTGTCCAAGGCCTCAGAAAACACCGAGATTGACGAGATCGAAGAGGAGATCTTCGATTTGTACGGCAAAGCACCTACCCCGGTCTTCCATCTTCTAAAGATAATGAGAATACGACTCATCATGAAAGAGCTTCGGATCCTGCGACTGGACTACAACCAGCAAGAGATGGTCCTGTCTTTTGATGCCGAAACACCGGTAAACCCGGCCATCCTCGTGGTATGGGCCCAGAAGGATTACCGGGTCCGCCTGCTCCCTGGTGACCGTCTGGGGTTCAGGACCGGAAACCTGGAGGAAGCGGAGAGAATCCAAGCAGCTTTCAAGGTCCTCCAAGTTCTTGGGGAATCGCTCCTGAAGGGACCTTCGGCGCTGCCTGAGTCCCCCGGGCCTCAGCCTGAAGTCCGGAATCGAAAACTCGCAGGGTTGAAAAAGAGATGACTTTTGTCTAAAAGTGAAACGGCCCGGTTAAGAGAGACAGGGGAGGCTCCCCTCAGGCGAGACAATGCAACCGGTTGACGGTTCTCTGGACCGCCGCTGGTCAGCTTCCTTGTGTGAGGCTGCTCTTGGAATCTGAACAGGCTGCCGGTCATGGAGGCACCGAACGACGCGCGTAACAGAGAAATCCAACCGTTTCCCACTCTGCCGAAGGGGCGGAAACAAGCCCAACTCCCGGCACTTTTTTAAGGAAGGGATGCAGGGGAAATTTTCGATTCAAATCACGACCGTATTCCAAATCCCTGCGGGATCGCTCCAGTGGTCCCGGGGGCACTACCCGGCCGTTTAACAGGCCGAATATCATCCCTGTCGTTCAGAACCACGAGAAGATGCGAATAGCTTTAGTTCTCCTTGCGCTTGTAGCCTTTTTCAACCAGATGGCCCTTGCCGCGTCCCCCCCGCTTTACGCTGACCGCATAGCCGCGGTTGTTAACGGCCAGGTCATACTGGAATCGGATGTGAAAAAATACAGACAGCCCTTCATGCGGAGCCTCGTAAATCTCCCCCTGGGAGTGATACCCCCGGGAAAATGGCCCACCGAAAAAGAAATCCTGGATGAATTGATCGTCATTTACCTCCTGGAACAAGAGGCGGCCAAGAAGGGAATAGTCCTGGAAGAAAAGGCGGTTGACGCCTCCATAGATTCCATAAAGAAACGCAACAACCTGACCCACGACAGATTTGTACTCTATCTAGCCGCTAATGGAGTGAGCTACCCCGAGTTCCGTCAGATCTTGATGCGCGAATACAAGCTCAGAAGGCTCATTGACAGCGAAGTCAACAAGAAGGTTCCGCTGAGCGAAGAGGACGCGCAGCGCTACTTCAAAGAAAACAAAGACAAGATAGATGAGCAGTTTGCAAAACTCATGGAAAGCATGAATCCGGCCCGGCCGCCTCAGGAGCAGACCAGACCCGAAATACCCACTCACGAAGAGATGTACACAGGCGGCACGGTCAGGCTCAGACAGATCACTCTGAAGATCCCTCCCAACGCGAAACGCCCGGCCCTGGAAAAAATCATGGCCGTCGCCAAGACTATTTACCAGGATGCTATGACGGGTGCGGATTTTGCCAAATTGGCCCAGAAGTATTCCCAGGACCCTCTGGCCAAGAACGGAGGCGATCTAGGCTCTATGAACTACAAAGACATGGTGCCCGGCCTCCAGACGATGGTTCAGCGATTGAAACCGGGCGACGTAACGCCTCCGATAAAGACCAAAGATGCGGTCTTCATCTTCTATCTGGCAGAGGCCAAAGGAAGGCAGACCAAAAAGGTCCCTATTCCGGAAAAGACGCGCAAGGCACTTGAACGACAATATAAGGAAGCCTTCGAGAAGCAGGAAGAACGATCCAAGGGCAATCCAAAGACCGATTCCACGAAAAAGCGGCGAGCCAGCAGTCGTGACGAGGGTGAAACAGATCAGGGCCGAGCGAAGGACACTCCCGTAAAAGCCACCGGCATCCTGACCCCTGAAGAGGCCAGGGAATACAAGAAAGTTCAAGACAAGGTGGCGGCTATCCTCAGGACGGAAAAAATTCAAGAGCGAATGAAGGAGTGGATCGAACAGCTGAAAAAAAGTTCTATAATAGAGGTCAAGCTGTAACTCTAGGACGGACGCACTGAGCGTCGTCGCGGGAGGTCACGCCGACGGTTCCAATACCGGGCCGACCGGGATCGCCAGTGCCTGCGGCACTCCTAATCTCAAGCCTTCGGGGGTGATAGCCGCTTCTCATGACTTCCTGAGAAGTCCTTCTCATACTGTTTTCCGACAAGACCGCGCACAAGGCAACAGATGCTTTTCAATTTCATTGCATCCAGGATCTCCAAAGACCTTGCAATTGACCTGGGCACCGCCAACACCTTGATTTATCAAGGCGGAAGAGGAATAGTCCTGAACGAGCCCTCGGTGGTGGCCATTCGCAAGAAGGGACGCCGGAGATCCGAAGTCTGGATCGGCGAAGAAGCCAAGAAGATGATCGGCCGCGTCCCGACTTCCATCGAGGTCTATCGCCCGCTTAGAGAAGGTGTCATCGCGAACTTCGAGATGGCCAGCCTGATGCTGAAATTCTTCATTCACAAAGCCCACGGACGCAAGAGCTTCGTCAGACCGAGAGTGATCATCTCTGTGCCCTCCGGAGTAACCCCCGTGGAACGCCGCGCAGTCAGAGACGCCACATTGAACGCGGGCGCTCATGAGGTCTACATAGTCGAAGAAGCCATGGCCGCGGCAATGGGCGCGGGTCTGCCCGTCACCGAGCCCACCAGCAATATGATCGTGGACATAGGGGGGGGCACCACCGAGGTTGCCATAATCTCGCTGACCGGAGTGGTTTACAGCAGTTCCAGCAAGATGGCCGGCGATACCCTTGACACGGATATACTGAACTTCATCCGAAAGAATTACAGCATTCTTATCGGACCTGCCACGGCCGAACAGATCAAGATAATGGTCGGACGGGCCTACCTGGACGACGAAATCGAGGAAGTTGACGTCAAGGGCCGGGACCTAATGGACGGAATTCCAAAGACCATAACCATCAATTCCAACGACGTGACCCTTGCGATTATGGACTCGGTCAATTCTATCGTGGACAGTGTCAAATCAGCGCTGGAGCAATGCCCCCCCGAACTGGCCGCAGACATTATTGACACGGGAATAGTCCTCACCGGCGGCGGCGCGCTCCTGAAAAACCTCGATATCAGGATACGTCGTGAGATAGGAGTACCGGTCGTGGTCCCGGATGATCCTCTCTCAACGGTGGCCCGGGGGGCAGGAATGATGCTGGAAGATATAGACTTGCTCCGGGAGATAGCCGGCACCTGATCTAAAGAGAGATCTCCTCCAGGAATTGCCTCAGAGACCGATTGAACTCTTCCGGCTTTTCCATCATAACCAGGTGGCCCGCATCCGGAACTATCTCCATAGTGGAACCTTTAATCCCTTCGTTCAGGAACTTCGCGTACTTCATAGGTGTTAGCTTATCGTCCTGCCCAACGATTATCCATGAGGGCAGCCTGATCTCGCCGAGCCTTCCGATCACGTCAAACTCGTTGCAGGCGCTAAGATCGCTGTGGATGACCTCAGGGGGCACTTTAGCGTACTTCTCCCGGAGACCGGCTCGGATAACCCCACCCGTGGCGGGCGACAGACAGAAATCAGTCAGCGCATCAACCGCTTGATCTCTGTTGTTGAGAATTCCCTCAAGAAACTGCGGATGAACCCGCAGCCTCGCACCGGCACCCACCAGACCGATCGCCACCAGCCAAGGCTTTGGATTCAAAGCCAGCCACAGAGTTATGGCGCTGCCCAGGGAACAGCCCACCACCATGACTTTTTTCAGTCCAAGGGCTTCCACCAGGTCAGTGACGCACTCCGCGTGAGCTGCCACACTGGAGCCGTTGGGCGAGTCCGAAGCGCCGTGCCCCGGAAGCTCCACGGCAATAATGTTGGCCACGCCGGAAAGACCTTCCAGTTGTGCCCGCCAATCCTCGCGGTCTCCGCCCGAACCGTGAACGAAGACCAGAGAAAGAGACGAAGCGTCTAAAACAGGGGGCTCGACGCCATAGGCCAGTTTACGTCCTCGGCGCTGAATCTCGGGCATATTAACCTCTCTTAGGAGAGAACCATTCCTCTCGGAACAACCACCACTCCGCCCGGAGAAATTGTGAAGCGACCACGATCTTCCTCCGGCTCGTATCCAATGGTGAATCCGTCGGGAATTACGGCCTCCTGGTCAATGATGGCTTTGCGGATCCTGGCGCCTTTGCCCACGGTGACCCGCTCCATGATTACCGAATCCTCAATCTCCGCGCCTTCACCTATCCGGACGCTGTAAGAAAGAATGGAAGACTTTACAATGGCGCCGCAGACGATACACGCGCCGGAAATGACGGAATTGCTCATCAGGTCCCCGGTTTCCTGACCGCCTTCAACCCCTGCCACTATTTTGGCCGGCGGCACCTGCTCCTGATACGTTCGTATAGGCCACTTGTCGTCGTACAGGTTGCACAGGGGTTCCCTGGAACAGAGGTCCATGTTGGCTTCCCAATACGCGTCCAGGGTCCCTATGTCACGCCAGTAGCGTCCTGCCTCGTTATTAGCTTCCTTGAAGTTGTACACAAAAACCCTGTTGGAATTGATCATGGCAGGGACCACGTCTTTGCCGAAATCGTGGGAAGAAGCCGAGTTCTTCGCGTCCGCCATCACGTTCTTCACCAGGGCTTCGGTGTTGAAAATGTAAACCCCCATTGAGACGAACGATGTATCGGGTTTGCCGGGAACAGGTTTGGGATCCTTGGGCTTCTCCTGAAAATCCACGATCCGGAATTCGTCGTCGGAGCCGATGACCCCGAACGAGGCCGCCTCGGATCGCGGTACCTCGACGCCGGCTACGGTAAGGTCCGCGTTCTTTTCCATGTGGAACCGGAGCATATCGTTGTAATTCATTTTGTACACGTGATCGCCGGAGAGTATCAAAACGCGCTTGGGCCGTTCTCTTTGCAGAAGGTACACGTTCTGGTAGATGCTGTCCGCGGTCCCCCGGTACCAGCGGTCAACGTTTCGCTGCTGAGGCGGTACGCATTCGATGAATTCGCCCAGCTCATGGTTGAAGATGCTCCAACCAAGCCTTATATGGCGGTCCAGCGACAAGGATCTGTACTGAGTTAGAACGTATATCCGCCTTATATCCGAGTTCAAGCAGTTCGACAGAGTGAAATCAATGATCCGGTATATGCCTCCGAATCTCACCGAGGGCTTGGCTCTGGCCTTGGTGAGAGGATAGAGGCGTTCCCCTTTGCCCCCGGCCATGAGTATGCACATGGTCCCTGCCATCTTGTCTTTCAGGCTCATTCTCCCAGCAACCTCTTGATTTCCTTCTTCAGCTTGGTGGTGTCGGAGGATTTCACCACGTACGCGTCAGCCCCCCAGGTGGTGAAATCATCCTTGTAATGGCTGTATGCAGTGTTGAGGATCACTGGAATTCCCTTGTCCCTACCGAGAAGCCTTTCCAGGGTTTCGATCCCGTCCATGCCGGGCATCTGGATGTCCAGCACAATAAGGTCCGGAGGATTGGCCTCCACCTGTGCCAGGGCTTCCTTGCCTGAATGTGCGACGGTCACCGAATAGCCTTCGTCCTCCAACTCTCCCCTATACAGTTCACAGATATGCTTTTCGTCGTCTACCACGAGGATTCTCTTCATGACCTACCTCGTTTCGCTTCCGCCCTGATTTTGCAGCGGATTTAATGAAACGTGTCTCTTGTACCCCAGAGTCAAAAAATAGCAACAGCAAATCCAAAGAGCAACTCTTTTCATCCCGGATCATTCGGCGGGCAATCAAAGAGAAGATTGTTCTGCGGGTCAAATCCATCTCATGGGGTTATTGGACTACAACCTCTCGCAGACGCTCCGACAATACTGTCTCGTGGGCGAAGAAGCCGAGCGGTCAACGGAAGGGCTCATCCAGATTTCGATGAACGCCGGAGCGAAGGCCCATTATCAAGGTCGGAGGTGGTATGCCCAAGGGGAGTCGGCGCTTCCTTCGGCTCAAGATTACCAAGCTGCTTTCCGGTGAGGCCCAACGCAGATTTTGTGGTTGACCGACGGGCGTGCGGCGAAGTACGTTCAGAAACAGGACGAGAGAGGCTTTTTTTCCAACATGACGATGCTCTCGACTGCTTCCGGCGGTATCGAGTTCCACACGGCGACCGTTTCGGGGTGAGCGTCGCCGGCTGTCGCCCCCTCGAGGGTTCCAAGACGATCAAAATGACTAGGCCGCGTGTGCGGCCCCGGAACGAGAGGTAATCGAGACCATGAGGAAATGGATCACTGCCCTCCTGCTGATCGGTTTGCTTGTCTCCGGCGTTGGATTGTACTTCTATGGCCGTTCAATATGGGTCCCTCTCTACCAAACATTCAGCGGGAAGCAGTCGCTCGGGGAGGTTGTTTCTGTCTATGGTCCGGCGGCAGAGAAGCGGATGCGGCCTTTCTTCCACGCTGCCGGAATCGCATACCCACCTGCCGCGGTCACGATGATTGCGCTCAAAGCCGAACGACGCATGGAGCTTTGGGTTCAACATGGCGATACGTGGAAATTCGTGAAAACTTACGAGATCGCAGGGGCCAGCGGCAAGCTCGGACCGAAGTTGTGCGAAGGAGACCGCCAGGTCCCGGAGGGCATCTATAGAATAGACGGTCTCAACCCGAACAGCAGCTATCATCTCTCGATGAGATTAAACTATCCCAACGCGTTCGACGTGGAATGTGCAAAGCTCGACGGCAGAACTAGGCTCGGCGGAGATATCTTCATCCACGGAAAGGCAGTCTCCATTGGCTGTCTTGCCATGGGTGATGAGGCCATCGAAGAACTGTTTGTGCTCGTAAACCGTATCGGCATCCGGAATGTGACCGTGATCATCGCGCCTCGAGACCTCCGCAGGCACACTGCCGAATTGAGCGGCGATCTACCTTCGTGGGTAGGCGGGCTGTACACGGTCCTTCTTCAAGAGCTGCTCAGATTCAAGCTCTAAGAGCCGGGCTCTCAGCGCTGGTCTGTATAGGAGACGGGATCATTTGCGTCCAGTTTCTTTATGAAATTCAATGAATTCCTCAGGGCCGATTTGCGTCAAGCGTACACCCGGAAGTTCCGCAGTGATCGGTAGTATCCTAATTTGGCAAGGGGACATTCCCGGTGTTATAATAGATATTGAGAACTGCACAGTCGGGGAGCGGCTGCGTCAACTTTATGATAACGGAGGCACCTAATGAGCGCACACACTGGGGAGAGCCTAACCGAGAAGGACAAGATTCAGATTCTACTTAGCGAATACGGCACGCTGCGTCAAGAGATCCTTACGCGAACGAGCGTGACATTTCAGCTTTTTGCCGTAGGTGCTGTACTGTTCACATGGATCATGGCACAGACATGGAATGCGCGACTGTGCTTGGCTTTAATTCTGGCGATTCCCGCTATGATTATGGGAGGTTGGGTTACCTACCGAGACATTGTCAAGGCCGCCGCGAGGATAAGGGAACTGGAAAAGGATATTAACGTTCGCGCTGGTGAGGATCTTCTGGTTTGGGAAACGTTTTGGGGTGGCGCTGTAACGGGATTCCTGGGACGAGCTAAGAAAAAAACCCCATAATTTACTGATGCCTACGATCTTTTTGGTACTCCGCCACAATCGCAGCGCGTTCGGCAGCTTGAGGGGAATCCACAGGCCCCTGGTGTAGGACGGTAAAGAACTTCCGCTTGCTGGTCTTTGCGTCCCTGACATAGGACCACGGCTAACCCCGTGAAGCCGCGGGGTGTCCTGTGAGATGAAAAACTTGGACTTCCCCTCCCCAGACGGTCCTACCTTGGAAGATCTCCTTAACCGTGACAGACTCTAGCCATACGGCTTTGCAGCCGTGCAGGTTGCGTGTCGCCTCAGCAAGAGCCTCTATAGGTGCTTCTGTCGTGGGCTCTTCAGTCCTCTTCATTGAATTGCGGAATCTCTTTCATGAATCCGGGTTTGAAGACATCAAGGGTATCTTTTATTCGTTTCCACTCTTCCTCGCTGAGCTGGTACGGTAGTTCGATTTTGACCCATCTCCTCGGCGATAAAGGAAATGTAATTGTCCCCGTATCTGTTCTGGAATCACAAGGCTCTGATTTAGGGATATAGGCTCCTGACTGACTTTCAGCCATCACTTTTGTGGGCGCAGGAGTCGTCGGTACCCCCCTTTGGGGAATCTTCTTATCTTTTTCCTGGCCCGGAATACTATCAGAACTTTCCAGTTTAGCAAAGGCAATAGTGTGTCTAAACTGTCGAATAAATTCGTCAGCCCCCGCTTCAGAAAATTTTTCATCATTCAACAGATACCAACGCAACCCTGCATCGGTTGGCGGCAGGTGTCCTTGAAAATGGTCCCAGACTTTCCTATGGATCTTGGGGGAAAGGGCTGCCCTTTTGACAGCCTGATCCCGTTCGGATGACTCTTCTCTCTTGTCCCACAAGATGCCTAGTGCTAGTTGCGAGATTTTCACGCGCCTGTCTTCGCCTGTCCCTGCATCATCAACGAGACCAAAGTAACTCAAGGCGGCTAAAGCCACGGCCGCTGGTCCCGTATGGCCTTTGTATCCCCAAACCTCAAAAACGACGTGAGGGTGCGTAGGATGTTCCCCTTGGTGTTCCTTAAGTTTTTGAGCTAAATCAAGAGCAACTTCAAGGTTGATGCCTGGGTAGGCAGGGCTTCGTCTGCGTTTCGGTTTCTGGGATTGATCTAAGTCGTTCATTGGTCCACCTCCTTTCTGGAGATAAATTTACTTCAACGAACCGGATAAGGCAAGTATAAAAGACTGTGCAGACGATCTTCTTTATCGGAACAAATCGCTTGACAAGAAATACGGCCCAAGTTAAGCTTATCTCCGACGGAACGCAAAGAGCCCCTGTGTCAGGGGCTCTCGCCGAAAAAGAACGGTTGGTTCTGAGAAGCTGAACCGGGGTGTGGGTTGCTATCCAGGAGAGATTTGCCACTGGACCGACGGGGGTTCCATTCCGCCACCCTCCACCAATTATTCAGTGGGGCCGCGCTTGGTGCCCTCCCGGACTTTACACCCAACGGGGCCAGGGTTCGATTGCCTGGCGGTCCTCCAGTCGTCAGTGCACGACAGATCAGGGGGAGATGCAATGAATAGATTGAGCCTCGACAAGCAAACGGCGGTCATGAGCGCTCTGGTTGAAGGAGTCTTCATCCTTTCCAACGAGCGAATGACCGGAGTTCACCGGGATAGCATCATGCGCCTCATGGTACGCGTTGGCCGGGGCCGTGAGAAGATCATGGACCAGTACATGCGGGACCTCCCCTGCAAGCATCTCCAGCTCAATGAAATCTGGTGTGACGTGGGCAAGAAACAGCGCGACGTGAAAGACTCAGACGATCCGACCCAGGTCGGGGATTTCTACATTGGGTTGCCACTGAGTCTGACATGAAGCTGATTCCTTCGTACAAGGTCGGCAAGCGCGACTCTGAGGCGGGGCACGATTTTGTTGATGTTCTCGCAGGTCGTTCTGTAAACCGAGTTCAGATAAGCTCGGATGGTCCCAACGTCTATGTGGATGCTGTGGCACAATCCGTCGGCTTTGAAGTGGACTATGCTGAGATCGCCAAATACTATGAAGCGGAGCCGATGGGTCCCGGTAGATACTCGGCGGCCAAAGTCGTATATTTCAGGGAACTCCGATTTAGGCATTACCTCCACGTCTTTTGTGGTAAGGCAAGACCGGACCACGCGGATGCAGATGCGCCGCTTCCAAAGGCTGACCAATGCCTACAGCAAGAAGCTGGAGAACCTGAAAGGGGCTGTGGCCTTGTATTTTGCCCATTACAACTTTACCAGGGTCCACAAGACCTTGCGCGTCACGCCAGCGATGGAGGCCGGAATAACCAAGGATTTATGGAAGGTCCGCGACATTGTCTAAATGACAATGGCATAGGAAGCATATATGCGGTAAAGTCTACGTTTACATCGCAACTACCCGAAACACAATCGCGAATGGTTTCCTGCGCTTGTATAAAGATATGGATTGTCTATTTGGATGGTACGTGATAAGAAGAAATAAGGTTATGGAGGGAAATCAACGCCGCGACCATTTGTCCTGTGACGGCATTATTTCCCCCTTTGTTGTGTTAAATGTCCCCGCGGCCTGTAGCGTTTGGAGGAGCGCCTCTGGCCCATAGGGACGGAAAGGAGGTGTGGCTATGGCTAGTAGTGGCTTCACACCCCAAATGCTGTGGTTGACTAAAGCTATCCTTTACTGGATAGTACAGAATCTAGACTTAGTTTTAGAGCTACTAAAACTAGTCTGGAAACCTTGGTAAACCTTGTGATCTTCCTTTAAGTCGGCAGCTTTTTCTGGGCCACCCCAGCAGCCAGTCCCTGTTGGGGTGTTTTTCATCCAGAGCCTAGATATCCTTTAAACAGGATTTTCACACTCTTGTCAACCCAAGATCATTGGATTTTATTTGTCAAGTCTTTTCTTAAGAGACTTGACAAAGTGGATTCAGATTGTAATCAGTTTGTCAAGCTTTGTTTAAGTGCACGTCCTAAAAAAAAGACTCCTAAAAATCCAAATTGGGGTGCTTGCGACCCGTCGCGACTGTTGACCCGCGTGCCTCCCCCGTGTTAAAAAAATCGGATAACCTTTTCCCGGCAGGCGCAATCCCCAAGGAATCCGCAGCAGGCACCCGCGCTCCGGGAAGTTGGAGGTCCCAATATAATGGCTGAAATAAAACCGTTCCGAACCGTTCACTATAACGGTGAATGCGTTCAAGTCTTGGATCGCCTGATAACACCACCCTACGACATAATATCACCGGAAGAACAGGAAGGATTCTATCAGGCCCACCCGCTCAACATCATCAGATTGGTACTGGGAAGACAATTCCCTGATGACAACGCAACCAACAATCGCTACACCAGGGCCGCGGAAACTCTGAAGACCTGGCTGGACCAGGGTGTGCTCCGGCACAAGGACAAAGTAGGACTTACAATTTATCAGATGGAATTCGATCAGCCCGAGGGGGGAAGACGGACCCTCGACGGCCTGGTGGCTCTGGTCAAGGTGGACGACTACGGCAAAGGAAAAGTCCTGCCCCACGAGAAGACCTACAAAGGCCCCAAGCAGGACCAACTGAACCTCATACGCGCGTGTCGAGCTCACTTGACCCCTATTCACGGGCTGTACGACGACGAGAACGAGCAGGTCCACGATGTCTACGCGGCCTTCATGAATGAGCCGCCCGAACAGGAAATCACCGATGCCGACGGCACGGTCCACAGGACATGGACTCTGGACGACCCAGCGGCAATCGCACAGATAGTCGGGCTCATCGCTGACACGAGCGTCTTTATAGCGGACGGCCACCACAGGTACGAAACCGCTCGAGCCTACAAGGCTGAAGTCATCGAATCCGGTGTGTCGGACCCTGAAGGCCCTCACCAGCACGTGATGATGTACCTTACCTCCATGACCCATCCGGGGCTGACGATCCTTCCGGCCCACAGGATGGTGAAAGGTCTGAGCGATCTTGACGTGGCGGGAGTCCTCGACGTACTGGACCCTTATTTCGACATCGAGGATCTCTGTTATGGAGAAAACGACCGCTACGAGGTGGCCCAGACTCTGGTGACGCGAATCCATTCATACTCGGAGATAGGCGGAAAGTTTGGAATGGTTGTCCGGGGCGACAACTGCTTCAGACTATTGAGGCTCAAGGATTTCAAAGAGATAGATGCTCTGATGGATCCGGAGATCCCGTCCTCGCTCCGCGGTCTCGACGTCACCATATTGCGGGAGATCATCCTGGGAGTTGGGCTGGGGCTTGACAAAGAAAACTCGGAAGGCCAAATCGAATACGCTCCCCTGGTCTCCGATGCTCTGAACAAGGTCCTCAGGGGAGACGTCCAGATAAGCTTCATTCTGAATCCCACCCGGGTGGACCAGGTAAGAACCGCGGCTGAACTCGGTCACAAGCTGCCCCACAAGTCAACGTACTTTTTCCCCAAGCTCTCTTCAGGGCTGGTGATAAACGTGTTTTGATCCCGCTGCGAAAGTCTCGCTGCGGATAGATTTCGATGTGGAACCGGTTGGTCCGGGTACGGTCCTTGGCGTGGAATTCCTGCAAACAGGTGAGTCAATCAATGGGCTGTTCCGGAACAAAGTCCGGGTTATTCAGGCTGTGCGCGGCTACAGAGTGTCCGAGGACGCCCTGATACTGACGTGGTTCTCCCGGCCTAAACCCGCCGAGCGGATCCTGGATGCGGGAACCGGCTGCGGAGCAATCGCTTTCGGCTTAGCCATCAGGCAGCCGTCATTAACTGTTGTGGGGCTGGAAATCCAGAAGGACCTGGCGGATAGAGCCGGCAGAGGAGTGAAGCTCAACCGACTGGATGACCGTGTCTTCATAGTCAGAGGCGATTTGCGGGAAGCTGACCTGTTCTTCAGGCACGGTACTTTTGACGCGGTTGTTTGCAACCCGCCGTACCACGAACCGGGTCGCGGTAGAATCAGTGAGCTACACGAAAAGGCTCTTTCCAGGCATCAGCTAATGATGCCGCCGGAAGACCTGTTCCGGATCGCTGGACGGCTTCTGCAAAGCCGCGGGAGATTGGCCGTGATCTATCCGGCTCCAGGCCTTATTCGCATCGAGAAGGCCATGAAAGAGGCTGGATTTGGGCGGTCACGTATGCTATGGATTCATCCCCATGAGGGATCAGAGCCGGGTCACGTGTGCATCGAGGCGCGATCCGCTGCGGCTCTCCCCGAAATGGAAGAGTATCGTCTGTTTTTATACAAGGGTCCGGGCGAAAGAACCTCCGCAGCGGCAGCGATTCTTGCCGGCGAAGAGGTTGATACCCCGTCTCCGGCCAGTGGATGGACGAGACTCACCCCTGCCGACGCGTGCCGGGGTTTCTTGTCGGATTCCTGATGTGCTCTGGCCGCAAATCTTGCCGGGTTGCGGACGATTCGTGCCGCTGCCGGGTGGAGGTGAACATGAAAGAGTTCGAGAGAATCAAACGACTCCCACCCTATGTCTTTCAGATTGTAAACGAGCTGAAAATGAGGCTCAGGCGAGCGGGAGAGGACATAATTGACCTTGGTATGGGCAACCCGGATATCCCCACGCCCGCGCACATTGTAAACAAAGCGATGGAAGCGGTTCAGAATCCCAGGAATCATCGTTACAGCGCGTCCATGGGCATCCCGAAATTGAGGCTGGCGTTCGCAGACTGGTGGAAGCGCCGCTACGGAGTTGAACTTGACCCCGACAAGGAAGTAGTGGCCACCATGGGCGCCAAGGACGCTCTGGCGCATCTGGTGCTCGCAACCACTACGCCGGGTGACGTGGTATTCGTCCCGTCCCCCACTTATCCCATACATCCTTACTCGGTCGTCATAGCCGGCGGAGATCTGAGGCACGTTCCCATAAGCCCGGATCGCGATTTCTTTGAGGATCTGAAGGCCGCGGCCAGGCTCACCTGGCCTCTGCCGAAGATGCTGATAATCTCTTTCCCTCACAACCCGACCACAATGATCGTGGACGAGGACTTCTTCAAAAGAATCGTGGAATTCGCCCATGAATACAAGATCATGGTGATTCACGATTTTGCCTATGCCGATCTGACCTTTGAAGGCTACACCGCTCCCAGCTTCCTGGCGGTGCCGGGGGCAAAAGAGGTGGGCGTCGAGGTCTTCTCCATGTCCAAGAGCTATTCCATGGCCGGATGGAGAGTGGGTTGCGCAGCGGGTAACCCTCAAATGATCGAGGCTCTCAGGAGACTCAAGAGCTACATTGACTACGGGATTTTTCAGCCCGTGCAGATAGCCTCGATAATTGCCCTCAACGAAGCCCAGGACTGCGTCCATCAGATAGTCCAGGAATATAAGGACCGCCGGGACGCACTGTGCGCCGGCCTTGACGATTGCGGCTGGCCGGTTGTTCCACCGAAGGGGACCATGTTCGTATGGGCAAGAATTCCTGAAGAACATCGGCACATGGGATCTCTCGAGTTCTCCAAGGTTCTCACCGAAGAAGCAAAGGTAGCCGTGAGCCCGGGCATAGGATTTGGGCCCTTCGGAGACGAGTATGTGAGATTCGCGCTCGTGGAAAACCGCTTGAGGATAAACCAGGCTATACGTGGAATCCGGAGCTTCATGCACAAGAACTCCGAACCCAGAAAGATAGTGGCTCAAGGAGCAGGCTCCGCGGCCATTTGAAGCCTGAGGGGAGAGTTTTTCGAGAGGAATTGGCACAGGAAATTCTTCTTTCAGGACGGACGGTTCACACGGCTCCGCAGATCTCTTTGGAACCACGTCTCTGATGCGACCCTTTTGTCATTGCGAGCGAAGCGAAGCAATCTCCAGGTGGTCATGGTTCGGGGGCCCGAGATTGCTTCGTCGCGTCGCTCCTCGCAATGACACGGAGGCGTGAATCGGTTGATGAACGCGGAGCAAACTCATCAACCGATTCGGACACTTCTTCGGCAACTGCTCTGTTCGTTCCAGCGCAATCATGTCGGTCGCAAAATAATGGCGACCCGTTGGGTCGTTCTATGAAAGCTCGACAAAACAGGTTACGACCATGAACGAGATATCCATAGGACTTATAGGCTTCGGGACCGTGGGTTCCGGCGTGGTGAAGATCCTCCAAGAAAACAGAGACCTTCTGGAGGCCAGGGTCGGCTTCCCTTTAAGGGTGGGGCGAATAGCAGACCTGGACGTGACGACCGACCGAGGGGTCGAAATTGACAGCTCCGTGCTCACCACCGACGCGATGGAACTGATCCGCGATCCGAACATCTCCATCGTGGTGGAACTCATG
>Ga0172371_10005672_pt1 | contig 18425 bp, 19 predicted proteins | sample Lak12m_FD_114543 | JGI IMG/M metagenome (GOLD analysis project Ga0172371, IMG submission 114543) | Freshwater microbial communities from Kabuno Bay, South-Kivu, Congo - kab_022012_12m | ecosystem: Environmental > Aquatic > Freshwater > Lake | place: Democratic Republic of the Congo: South-Kivu...
CATTTTGGACAACCGACAATAATGGGTTTCAGGATGGTGATGGAATTCCGGACCAGCTTGAAGATGATTATGATGGTGATTACGCGGAGACTTTCATGGAAAAATGGAAATCCCCGGCCACTGAAGACCTGAACGGGAATGGAATTATCAACCATTCCGATCACACCAACTGGCGGATATTGATTTGTAATGAGGCTTACTGTGATATTTCGGCTTCTTTGGAACCGGCAGCGGTAATTATCGAAGGAACTCCTTTTCAGCCAAACCCGCATGTCGATTATTTCGATTCGTTGTACTGGATAACTGATGGGGACGGGAGCTTCAACAATGCCTTCATTCTTTATCCGGTTTATAGCCACGGCACCAATGATGATGCAAAAGGATATGTTAATTTGCAACTCCACATTGTAAATTTCAGGGGTTGTGGAGAGGAAATTGTCCTTTCGGAAAATCTGACAATTTTAAAACCCCAAACCATCCTGTTACCAGGGGGTTGGTCAGGGATATCAGCATATTATATTCCTCAAAATCCTGACATCGAAACGCTGCTGCTCCCTATAACCAATGAACTGGTGATTATTCAGAATCAGGATAAGTTTTATTGGCCCGGACAAGGGATCAACACCATCGATAATTGGGATATCCATTCCGGCTACCAGTTAAAGTTATCACAAGCGGCTGAATTTTCTTTCCTGGGGAAGGTTCCTTTGGATAAATCTCTGGATTTAAGCGAAGGCTGGAATTTGATACCAGTTCTGAGTTCATGCCCACAGGCAATCAGCGAGGTGTTTGGTGAAGAGCTTGCCAGGGTCGAAATTATCAAAGAAGCAGCCGGGATGGATCTTTATTGGCCGGATGCAGGCGTATTTACACTTTCAGGCCTCGATCCGGGGAAGTCTTATCTGGTTTTATTGAGTGGCAATGCCACAATATATTTCACGGATTGTGGAAAGTAATTTTGTTGAAGCAGTTTTTTATTCCGATTTTACTGTTTCAAATTTAATTTCATCTGTTTCCACCAACAATTTTTCAGGGGCACGTTCGCCTGACAAATACCTCAGCCTGATCATTTCGACATATAATTTTAGATCCAGACCCCTGAGTATTTTTCGTTTTTCATCTTCCAGAACAAAGAGCAGGATTTGATATTCGGGGTTTTCCTCGATAAAATTTCCGCCCATCGATTGAATATACTCAAGAACCCTTGCTTTTAACACTTCACGGTCGTGCCATTTCCCGAGGCTGTCTCCTGCCTCATTTATAGCCTGATAATTATAATTTCCCAGTTTGCTGTCAGGGAAATAATCCTTCATAAACTGCATTACAAAAAACAATTGTTTTACCTGTTTTCGGAGCTCGTGAACATTTTCGGATTTTTGGGGCAGGTAAAGAAGCTCGTTGATCTTTCCGATTTTATATTTTACAAAACTGATACTTTCGGTTTCGATCTCGCTGATTTCGGAAGTGCCATATTCCTGAGGTGAAGTGTGGACATTGGCAAACTGGTCGAAATTAATTTCGTGTATGATTTTATCGAGAAGATCGATGTGGCATTTCTCTTTTTCAGCAAAATAATTCATGAACAAGGTAAACGAAAACTTCATTTCGGCCGAATACTGTCCCAGCAATCCAAATTGAACCTGGAGATCGCGCAAGTTGCCCGACGCACTGAAAATGGTTTTGATAATTACAAGATATTCATCGTTGAGTGAGGTTGGGAAATGGATATGTTTCTTTAATTTCTGGATGGTTCGGATGCGTTTAATCGATAGACGCATCTGGTGAATGGCCTCTTCATCCATCGTGGCTTGTGTTACCAGGAAGTGTCCCTTGAATAATTGTAACTGAGTTTCGAGAAATTGATTTAATGAAAGCTTATCAGGTGTTACGGCAGTGGTCATGAAAATTCTTTTTCTGAAATTGTTTTCTTAAATTGCCGACTCAAGCAATCTGATGATTTTTCCAATGTTTTTCAGGTGTTTCTTTTCTTGCTTTAACAAGCGTTTCAGGTGTTTTCTTTCCTTTTTAGATTGGTTCATCTCAAATTTCACCAGCCGGATTTTTTCCTTGTTGAGCTTATGGTCTTTGGCTTTCCGAAGGGCCTTTTTTGCAAGTCGGAATTGTTTATCTGCAATTTCCAGTCTTTGTTTTAAAAGTTCGACATCCTCGGTTTTATGTTGATGCAATTCGTTCTGTCTTTCGATAATTTCGACAATGCGGTAATCTTTTTCTTCAGGAAGGGATTCAAAATGGGCAACGATTTCCCGGATTGCAGCTGTGATTTCACTGTTTTGATGTTGTTCTTTGCCGGAAACACGCGTCGTTTCTTTCTTTTGGATTGAATTAGCTGTATTTTCGGCTTTAGAAGTAACAACACCGGCATCGGTTTTCCCGGTCACGGCAGATGGTATTTTGGTGTTGTCTCCCTTTTTTTGTTGTGCTTTCGGCATGATTACGCAAATTAATAGAATTCGGGAAGTTTTTTATTTCAATTGTTGCAAATGTAATATTAATAAGCCGGATTTACAATACTGAGCCCGCTTCACATTCGCATAAAGTTATACTTCTAAATGAAGGCCAGAATCCTTGATTTTAGGTAAAAGTTGTAACTTTCAACTCTTTAGATACAGGACATTAGAAAGAATTTGTCTAATTTAAAAACTTTTGATCTTTTCATTTCTAAAAATCCTAATTTTGCAACTTTTATTAAAGATGCCACCTTAGCTCAGTCGGTAGAGCAGCGCATTCGTAATGCGCGGGTCGTGGGTTCAAGTCCCATGGGTGGCTCAAATAAACAATTTAAACCGTTTGTTATTCAATACATTAGCAAACGGTTTTTTTATTGGGAGTCGTTTAGTGGGACGGTGCAAATGGCCGCTGGTGATTAATTCGATTAATGATCCGGAAAATCTATCAAAATGTATGGCCAACGCACCTTTTAAACTCAAAATACACCGATTGCAACCCTAAAGGCACCAAAACAAGGGGTAGGATTTTCAATAAAAAAACAAATCTATTGATATTCAGGTGCTAAACTTTTGCCAACTTTAGTAAAGTTTGACTAACGGTAGATATTGGCCGACCCGCCCCGCTATGGGTTTGCAATGATAAACCGTTTTGAAAAAGGAAATATGATTAACTCCCTGAATTTCAATAAAAAACCCTAGCTCCAATAGGTAGTTAAGGTAATACAAAATAAGAGTAGAGTACAAGCAAAAAAGAGCATAAAATCTGGTAGTAAAAAACGGTAATTGCAGGCTATTGGACAAAATCCATTATCCTGCCTGAACGCACTATATTTTTAATTTTATTTTCATCGACACCAAATTTTTGCAGTTCGTTGAAAGATTATTAAAAAATTTGCCTTGTATGTTGATCGGGCAATTAATAAAATCGGCCATGTCGTTCTTAGCTGCTCCGATATTATCCCAAAACGATTTGTTTGGTTTCCGGCGTTTGCAGTTTTTAACAACCTGTTCAACTGTGAGCTTTTCCGGGTCTTTTCCCTTTGGCACAATGTCCCGGATTCCCAAACCCGGATTTGTGTTTGTTTCGATAAGATAAAATTTCCCATTATCAAGGTCTTGCATGGTGTCACAGGCAATTACACCGCCGCCAATGGCATTTGAAATTTAAATGCACATTTTTTTCCTCTTCCGTTGGCTTATATGCTTCGGTCCGGTGATGGATTGACCAGTTAGTTAGGGGATTGCTGCCTGTAGAAATTCGTTTCATGGCCGAAAAAAACGGGGTTGTCTGTTTCGGCATCAATACACCAGCAACGGTGATCTTCACGGCGTTTTTTGGTTTTTTTGTTTAGTGCCTTTGCAGGATAACAGGTTGTCCGGCGGCTTCCATTGATTCCAGAAACATCTTTCCATTGATTGAGTCCGGGATCACAAAACAGCCTTTGCCCTCGCTGCCATGCACTATTTTAGCGAATATAGGCGGCTATTTATCAATGGTGTTTATCAATTCGTTATGATCTTTTGCATCAACTGACAGGTTTTGGCGTGGAACCCACAACCGGTTTTTAGATGCAATTTGGCTTAACCAGATTTTATCCGAAACGGTCATAATGCAGTAATCAGTCAGGGTGAAAAAATATCCTGATTGGCGAAGTATCGAAGCACATTAAGCGAATAACTTACACGGTTGCCGGATAGCCTGACTTTTATCCCGTCCGGGTCCTTTGGGAAGATGCGCTATGATTTTTCATCGGTATTTGAGCGGGTGTATAATCTTTCGTTCATTGCCTGGAAGGAGAATTCATGAGTGAACTTCAAAACAATGAGCCATTTGAATTAAAAAAAGGCATGACCTATGTGGTTTCCGATGAGTTAAGCTCACACCGGTCAACTTCCAGGGATGGAGTCAGGTTATTGATTATCGACGGTGATTTTTTGAAATTGAAATAATTGAATAATCAGGCCCGGATAATCAGGACTTCTTGTGGCCCACCTGACCACAAGTAAATGAAATTGTAAGAACCTTCCGTTTACACGGCAAGCTTCTTTGCATTCCAAGAACAAAGTAAATGAATACTTTTCGATAGCAGTAACACTTTCGGTCCGATAAATTTCTAATCCATTACTCATCAAAATACAAAATCACTACTTTTGAACCTGTTTTTTACCGTTTTGGCGGGATTTCCTGATTCAAACAGTATAGTCCTTCCGGTTTTCCGTGAAATGCATTTTGTATTTACTGAAAAACCATTTTAAAGGAGAACAAATTTGCGGTTCCGCCTTAACTAAATGGCCATAACGTTAACCATTATCTGTAAATAATAAATGGAAACTATAAACAAAGCAACCGGCGAAACTCCCGAAAATTTTCAGCAAAGTGTGTTGAAGGAAACTTATCCACATAGCCATGAACCCGTTGATGCATTTACTGATCTGGCACGGGGTATGCTAACAGCACTGGAAACTTATTCCAATGTTCATCGTGGTAGCGGGCACAACTCGATGGTTTCGACGCATTTATTCGAGCAGGCCAGGGAAATTATCCTGGAATATCTGGGACTGAACAAGGCAAAATATGTTGTTATCTTTTGCTCCCCCCGAAGAGCAACGGCCTTACAATCGCTACTTGATCCAAAAAGTTATCGAAATGTGTCAAGCCGGGACATTGGACTGTCGCTGGGAGTAAGAGCATTGGCTGTTAAAAGAAACGCTTTACCCAAAGGCGTTCCTTTCCAGACCGGTGGAGGAACGACAAAGCTTATCTCAAAAGATTGGGTTATCTGGGCCGATGCACCCGACAAATTCGAGGCCGGCACACCCGCCATCATCAATATAATTGCTTTTACAATCGCTCTGCGCATGATCGGTAAATCCAAAAAAGACATCTTTATGGCTCAGAAAAATGAAAAGCTGTCTGCTGCCGAAATTCTGTATCATGATGAATTGATGGAATATTCCGGGCGGGAGCTTTTGGATAAATTCAGGGAAAGCCTGATAGGTAAAGGTATTTCCGTCCCAACAACAGAAGGTTCCAAACCCTTTATCAACCTCGATAACAGCGCGAGCACGCCCACATTCACACCTATTTGGAACACTTTTCGCCGGACCTGGCGTCAGCCAGTTCAGGTTCAACAGGAGATCGTTAATGAGGTCCGAAAAATATGTGCCGGAATGCTGGGTGCACCATTAAACGCCTATGAGGTGATCTTTACATCCAACACTACCGAATCCATCAACCTGGCAGCCGAAAGCCTGAGCCTAAAATCCGAACCAGGTATCGAACCCGTTATTCTTAACACAATCCTCGAACATTCTTCGAACGATCTGCCCTGGCGCATGGTTCCCGGCTACACGCTGGTTCGCCTGTCGGTAGATATTGATGGCTTTGTGGATTTAAATGAACTGGAAAAACTCCTTGGCGAATACAATCAAAAGAGCATGTTCGGGAAGAAACGAATCAGGCTGGTAGCTTTGAGTGGTGCATCGAATGTCCTGGGTGTATGCAATAATATCACGGAGATAAGCCGGATCGTTCACCGGCACGGCGCGCATCTGCTGGTGGACGCGGCACAGTTGGTCGCTCACCGCACGATAGGGATGGAAAGTTTCGGGATCGATTATCTGGCCTTCTCGGCGCATAAGGTTTACGCACCATTTGGCTGTGGAGTGCTGGTGGTTAAAAAGGATTTGCTCAATTTCAGTTCAGTGGAACTCCAGCTGATTCAGTCATCAGGTGAAGAAAACGCTGGAGGCATTGCTGCATTGGGAAAGGCATTTGTGATTTTGCGAAGGATAGGGATGGCCCTGATCCAGGAAGAGGAGCAGGCAATGACCGGTCGGATGTTGAACGGCATAACACAAATACCTGGTATTAGGATTTACGGAATTAAAAATATAAAATCGCAAGGTTTCGCGCAAAAGCTCGGTGTAGTTGTATTTGGGCTGAAAGGCACCACACCCAACCGCATTGCCAGGGAACTGGCACTCAAGGGCGGCATCGGGGTGCGTTATGGTTGTCATTGTGCGCATATCATCGTCAAGCACCTTCTCCACGTCAGTCCTTTCCTTGAAAAATTCCAGCGACTGATTCAAACCATGTTTCCAAAGTTAAGGTTACCTGGTCTCGTCCGGCTAAGCCTGGGCATCCAAAACAGTGCAGAGGATGTTGATAAATTGATTGAGGTGCTGGGGGAAATTGCCGGAAAGTTACCGGCCATAGCGAACAGGCACACTGCTTCACCACCTTCCAAAACATCTGTGTTAAAGAAAGCAGATGTTCAAAAGCAGATGAACGAATTTGTAATAGCTTCGGCCATGAAAGTTTATTCCCAAATGAGTTGAATCTCATTAACCAGTTTCAGGTATCGTGAAGAAGGGTATGAATGGGCTATATTAACCTTCATTGATTCGGGAAATTCAATCAGATATTTCCGATGGCTTTGCCAATTTGGATCAATTCATCAAAATTTTCCGGAATATTGGTATTTGAACGATAATACAATTCCTTTGCAAATCCTATAAAATTGTGGCTTTCTGAATACCGAAGATACTGGGGTTTAAGATTGTTTTCACCGATCCGGATACGGTCGAGCGCATCAGCATCTTTGAGCAGGGCAACAGTGGTATAATAGGGGTGATCCTTCCTGATTTCGTACCTGATGGAATGATTGGAAACGGCTAATTTGATGGCACGTAACCCATCGGCCTCTATTCCCGTTTCGACAAAAAGATTTCTAAAAACCGGTAATTTGCTTTTTGATGACCAAACCCCATGTTCGGTACAATAGCCATCGTGCCTGCGGGCCATATCGTGGATAAAAGCAGCACAGAATGCCAGTTTAATCTCATGGTTCAGCCCTTCCATCTTCCCGATATTCAACACATGGTACATCACACGATAGGTATGGCTGATGCCGTGGAGGTGGCTGTGATGATCAAAATAGCTTTCCTTTAACAGAAAAGGACGATACGAAAAATTTATTTGCTCGCTCAAAATCATCTTCCAAATGAAAAGAAACGAATTTCGGTTATGGTTTTACCGGTTTTCCACTATTCATGTCCCTGGTGTACAATCCAAAAATAATCATTACAACAACAGCAATACCGATATTGGTGTAATCGTATGATTTAAGCAACAACACAAGCACCAGAATCATGGCCAGCTGAGCCGGGATATAAAAGTAAACACCTTTTCGTTTAAACTGCCAGATCAGGATCAGACCAAAAAAGGAAACCCCGAAAATTATTGTTCCTCCCAGGGTAAGCAACAATGAAGTTGTTGGTGAAATGTAAATCCGGGAATAATATTGCTGCAGGATATTCAATACAATGTCGTTGTAAACGAGCCCGGCAAGCATCAGGGCGAGTAATAAACCGTTGTAAACAAACGCAAAAATGATCAGTAAGGAAAGGCCAAATGGTTTTTTATTCCTGCCGGCAGGTATCTGATCTTCTATTTGTAATTGGTTTCCGTTGCTATTCTGGTTTTCCATAAAAAGCTGCATTTTGAATTATTGGCTTCAATATTGGTTTTCACTTTATCCAACATTGGGTTCATCCCGAATTTATAAAATTTCGACTGCAAGTAAAGAACGCGTCAGCGGGCATGAAATTTTTAACCCTTAGCCTTAACGCTATCGTTAGTTAAGAATTTTATAGTGGTTAAAGTAAAGAATAACAAAGAGTGCCGAGAACAAACCGTCCACTATTGGTAACGGAAAATCGCGGATGTAAATAACCGGCAGCAACAGGATAGCGATTTGTGCGGCTGTATAAAAATGAAAGCCGGTTTTTTTAAGCCGCCACATCAGGTTGGCTCCAAGAAACGAAAAGGCATATAAAATAAATCCTGTCAGAAACATGCCTTTTGGCGCTTTGGCAATCAGATTCATACCTGGGAAGGTTCCTGCGTACTCCTGAAGCTGGGGAATAACCTCGCTATAGGAAGAATAAACCATCAAAAACGAAAAACCACTCAGCCCACTGCCGATAAAACTCAGGATACAAAGGATGGTGAGCATTTGCGGTCTTTTTGGCTGCACCTGCAGTTGAAAAAAATTATCAGATTGTCCTTCCATAAAAACACACTTACTTTAATACCCTAAGGGTTATTAATTGTTCTTTCCTTTTCTCCGGATACCAGATATTTCTACTGCATCCACGATTCAAGGTACATCCTCCTGCGGTCAACGAGGTCTTTCACTTCGATGGCCATTAAATGATTAACCATTTCAGCCATCGGATAAATGTACTCCATGCTTTGATCGAGGTAATTGGCCATTTTATTGTGGATAATCACATCGAGATGCAGGTCGGTAAGGTTGCTTATCCGGTCGGCAACCTTGAGGATTTTTGCTTCCTCTGAACTGTGATTCAGGATTTTTTCGAGATAGGCAATTTTGGTTTCATCAGGTCGCCGGGTAACTTCATCAACGAGGGCGACAACCTTAAAACCGTCGTGGTCGAGATGGGCAATAGAAAGCCTGTCGGTATCCCTTACATCTTCAAAAAGATCGTGTATCAAAGAGGCTTTTAACAAAACGGGATCGGTGTAATGGTAATCGATCAGGATGGCAAAAGTAGCCATCATGTGCCTGAATTGGTTCCCACCGACTTTGCGGGGTACCCCGATAAGTGCAGTAGCCTTTTGAATGTAAGGAGCCACGATTAACCTGGTGAGTTCTTCTTTTTCTCCGTCTTTCATATTTTGTGTTTTTAATGAATGCTGAAAATAAAAAGCTGGCTGAGAAACCTAACCAAAAGGCTTTTAATAAACTTTTTTACGCCAAAGAACCAACCACTTTTTCGACCTCCTGCAACACTTCACATGATTTTACCAATGCTTTCATTTTGTTGTGGTCATCGTATAACGGGCGGTCCACATCGAGAAATGCTACATGTTCCCGGATTACTTCCTTTGCTTTTTTCGTCCCTTTTCCAAATTGATATTCCCTGAAATCGAGCGCCTGGGCGGCAGCCATCATTTCGATACCTAAAATTCCGTAGGCATTGTCGAGTATCTGGAAATTCTTTATGGCTGTATTCATCCCCATCGAAACAAAGTCTTCCTGATCGGCTGCTGCGGGAATTGACTGTATTGAAGCCGGTGCACTGAGGATGCGTTGTTCGACAATCTGCATGTCGGCGGTGTACTGGCTTAGCATCAAACCCGAAAACATACCAGCACCTTTGGTAAGGAAGGCAGGCAAACCAACACTTAATGCCGGGTTATTGAGCCTGTTCATGCGTCTTTCGGAAAGAACGCTTACCATGGTGATTGCAATTCCCGCCATGTCCATCGGTAGCGAAACCGGCGAACCCTGGAAGTTGGCTCCTGAAAGCTGAAGATTTTCGTCCGGGAAAAAGATCGGATTGTCGCCAACACCATTCAGTTCGATTTCGACCTGTGAACGGGCATAAGCCAAAGCATCATGCGCAGCACCTATAACCTGTGGTGTTGACCGCATCGAATAGGCATCCTGAACCTTACATTTTACCCGTCCTTCACTGAGGTCGCCACCAGAAACCATTTTCAGGATAGCAGCTGCACTCCGCACGGCTCCTTTGAATCCCCTGACTTCATGCAATTTAGGCGTATAGGGTTTCATATTGGCTTTGAGCGCTTCGAGCGACATGGCACAGGCAATCTCGGCCTGTTTAAGCCAGTTGTTGGCATCGACCAAAAAGATGGCACTCATGGCTGTTAACACATTTGAACCGTTGATGGTTCCAAGACCATCACGGGCTTTTAATCCGGGAGCCGGAATACCTGCAAGGCTGAGAGCTTCTTTACCTTCGTAAAGATTTCCCTGGAAATAGGCTCTGCCTTCTCCCATCATCAGCAATGCAATTTGCGACATGGGGGCAAGATCGCCACAGGCACCCACCGAACCTTTCTGGCAAACCCATGGTGTTACGCCCTTGTTGAGCATTTCGACAAGGGTTTGTGTAATTTCGGGACGAATTCCCGAATTTCCGTGTGCATGAACATTTATCCTGCCCAACATGGCACCACGTACATATTCTTCCGGCATAGGATCACCAATGCCGGCAGCATGATTGTAAACCAAATACTTCTGGAATTCCCTGACCTGTTCATCATTAAGCACCATTTCGGAAAATTCACCTATACCGGTATTTACGCCATACATAATTTCTTTTGAATCAATCTTCTTTTCGAGCATTGCACGGCATTTAATGATGCGCTGGAGTGCGTCGGGATGAAGTTCAACTTTTTCGTGGTGTCGGGCCACATTAACAACGTCTTCAATTTTCAGGTTCGCCCCGGTGATGATAAAAGTCATAAAATGAGATTTTTAAATTAAAGATAAAGCGTTTTAATTTGAACCATCAAAGGAACGAAATATTCCCTTTTTGTCGGAGGGGAATTTTACGAGATGACGAAATTTGGAATGGGTTTAAGTAGGTTAACATTATGGATCCATTTATTGGGTCACCGTTTTGATGAGAATCAAGACCAAACAACAATAAACTCCCGGATTGCCGTATTTATAAACCGACATTACGATGTTTCTCCAGGGCAGCGATGGTGGCCTGTTTGCCCAAGCCGATTAGCTCGCTTGCTTTATAAAAATCGAATGTACCACAGGCATTCCTGGAAATCTCGATAAGAATATCCGGCGGATTCATTTCAAGGGTTAGTTTTAGAATCTGGGCTAACATCAAACCTGATGTTTCGCTGATCATGGTAAAATAGCCGGTTTTTTCCTTTTTGGTTGCCGGAAAAAGGCCGGAAAGCTTTTCCTGGAACGCTACAAGTTTACTGTTGGTTATTTTTTCCATAGAATGCCAGTCCTGATTATCGTCCTGAGGTTTTTGATAGGGTAACTGAGCATTTAAATTTACGGCAATCAATATATCGCCATTATTTCGAAATACCCGGTTTACAGGAACGGGGTTTAATACGCCGCCATCGATAAAGAGTGTGTCGCTTTTGAGAACGGGAGTGATGATCAAAGGAATGGATATCGAAGCACGAATGGCTTCAAACAGGCTGCCTTCGCTGATCACGATTTCTTTCCCGTGTTTGAGGTCGGTTGCCACGGCTGAAAACTTAACGGGCAGTTCTTCGATAAGCCGGTCGGGAATAAACTTATGAATCTCTTTAAAAACCTTATCGGCTTTGATAATGCCACTGGTACTCAATGTAAAATCGACCAGGTTAAACACATCCATTTTACTGAGTGAATTCATCCAGTTTTCGTATTCATCCAGTTTTCCAGCTGCAAAAACGCCTCCTACCAAAGCACCCATCGAAGAACCAGCGACAGAAGTTATCCGAAAACCGTTTCTTTCAAGCTCCCGAATTACTCCGATGTGTGCTATTCCGCGGGCACCTCCGCTTCCCAAAGCAAGCGCTACATTGTGGTTCATTTCATTTCATTATTTGCAGGGTGGTAATATTACCAGCAGGAATACAAATATAGCAAATTCGGGTTGGACGGACCGAAATTACCCGAATAATTAAACAAGTTATCAAAGACTTATCTAACATTAACCCGGATAATTTGCCGGTTCCCTAAAGTAATTTGCTCCCGGAATCATATACCCTTAGCCTCCCACTGGATTTCAATCATCGAACCGCCGGAATCCATGTTAAGCGGGCAACCGCCGTTTGCTGCTGATCCTAATCATTTTTAATTTTACTTGCCGGATATTTTAACATCAGCGAGTCAAGTATTTCGGATGAACTTTCTAAAAGTAGCGGACAGACCTTTTCGAATACTTTATTCTTCCGGGCATTTTCCAACCCTTCCGGCGTATTTATTTCACATTTTATCAACCGGTTACATATTACCGAACCATGGCGATTCCCAAAAGCCTCCATAAATTCCCTGGTAAGCATGAAAGTTATTTCTTTCGAGAAATCCATTTTCATATCAGAATAGCCATAGTGTAACCCGATAACCATCAATGCTCCGCTAACAGCTCCACACATTTCCCCCCGGTAGGAAATGCCTGCACCAAAACCGGAGGCTATTTTTAATGCAAGCTCTTCTTCTTTAAAAAAGGCTTTTCCATAGGAAAAAAGTACAGATTGGGCACAGTTAAACCCCTTTTCAAACAATTCTTTAATTTCTTCCGCTTTACGCATAATCCTTTTAATTAATTATTCTACAGAACATTTTCTCAAAATGATATCACTAAACGATTCAAGGTCGTCAACCGACAGAATTCGCCCGTGGCCCGTGATAACTTTTTCGACATAAGGTATTCGCCTGTCAATCCATCCTATGGCTTGCTTCCACCTGTCTTTGTCGGTCATTAATGTATCATTGATGCTCGGCCGTCCATACTTGAAAAATAAGTCACCAATAAAAAGCATTTTCAATCCGGACACATAAAGGAAAATATCGCTGTTCGAATGACATTTCCCAAAGTAAAACATTTCCAAAGCAGCATCACCCATGTCAATATTCAGGCTGTCGGAAAACGTAAAATCGGGCGGTCTTGTACTGACCAGATTCATTGCATCATCGTAAGCACACAGGTACCTGGTTTTTTGAGAAAATATTTCGTTCCATTCATGTGAGTTTGGTTCAGTGGTCCGCAATTGCAATTCGTACTCAGCTACAATTTTATTTAAACGTTCCGCCAGCCTTTTTGGATTATTCCATTGCTGCGCAATTTCCTGAAGACTATTCACATGACCAATAACCCTTGCTTCAGGGAAAACATTGTTGCCTCCATTGTGGTCGGGGTGACCATGTGTGTTGATCACGTACGCAAAGTCATTCCTTTGAAAAACCTTTACGATGATTTTCCGGTATCTGGCCGTAAGTCCAGATGAGCTGCCAGCATCAACAACAACGATTCCATTTTTGGTACCTATCGCGGTTACGGCATCACCACCAAATGTTATTAAAATACAGTGGTTGTTTACTTTCTGAATTTCGATGAGAGAATCAATTTTCTGAGAGATCGGATCATTCTCAGAAACCCCTTCGGAATTACACGAAGAAAATGAAAACAGCCACCACACGAACAGCATGGTGAATGCTTCCCATCTAAATATCTTTTTCATAGAAGAAATAATTAACATCATTTTCATTCAACCAGTTGAGAATTAGGCCCCGACTGAATCAGCCAATAACCTTCCAGGCATGCGGGTTTCTTCAGGTGTAAACTAACCGGGCTTATGTGCAAAGATGTGAATTCAGCGTGCTGATGATCACATCCTGTGAAAATAGTTTTATTGATACGATTAACATAAAAAAAGAAATGTGCTCTCGTTTTCATTTTGCTTGAAATTGTTTCACGTTTTGTTTATCTGTAGTTTTTTCTTTACATTAACAATCGATCTATCCAACAAAAGAATTGGAGGGCAATCTGTACCAGTATCCAAAATTAAAAAAATTCCTGTCGAGCCATGAATTACCCTTAGCATCATCCAGCCCAATATTTTCCAATCCTTATTAATGCAAGCATTAATAATAAAGTCATCTCTTTTCCATAAAGGCATATGTTGCAAAATGAGCTGCTGTTTTGCCACTGATTTCTATCGTTTTTAATTCAATTATTGTGAAATATGGAAAGAAGAGGTCTTTCAGTTCGCTTTCTGAAGAAAAATATAATATAGTTCCCAATTTGGTTTCTCTGAATTTACCACAGCCACCAAATTGAGGGTCATTCTCATTAAAACTGACTGAAAGGTACTTTCCCCCGGGGTCTAATATTTTATAGACATTTTCAATATATTTCTTCCTTTTCTCTGGAAATATATGATGCAGGACCTCCCAATCGATAGCAAAGTTAAAAGTTTCATTTACTTCATTCAAATCACCAAGAACATCAGCAACAAGAAAACGACATTGAATTCCTTTTTTCTTTGCATTTTCATTGGCAATTTTTATTGCAGAAAGAGAAATATCGACTCCGGTAACATCAAATCCTAAATTGGAAAGATAAAGGGCATAATTCCCGGCGCCACAACCCAAATCAATTGTTTTGCATGGTTTCACACTTCCACTTCCAATCAATTCAACCAAAACCTTTGGTGGCGTCTCTAAATTCCAGGGGATTTTCTCTACAGGTATTTCCCTGTAAATCCTCTCCATCTCATCTTGATTCATAGCATCCAACATAGTAAATGTTTACTGTTCAACTTTTTTAACACATATGCAATTCGAATAAAATTGCAAAAAACAACTGGCTAACCACATGATTGTCTTTTGTATTTCTGGTCAATCAGTTCAATTGTTTATTCTTTCTTTGATAGTAGATCAATGGGCATAGTCAGTGAAGTCTTTTTAACGTTTATTACGTTTGTTCTCTTTTCACCATAATTAATACCCCCATGCATCATTCTACAAATGTAAACCTCCTTGTCCGATATCCAAATTATCAATTGTTGCTTCTACCGGCTGAGATGCTTGTAACTTTATTCATTTATGGCTGCAGTTTAACTGGAAATTAAAAATTGCTTTTCTGTTTAGCGGATAAGCAAAGAAGTCATCGACAGAGAACCCATGACAAGTTTGTCGTTGAAAAATGTGATTTTTTCGTTTTCTTCTTTTAACCCAAGAATATAAAGTAGCGGCAAATAATGTTCAGGTGTCGGAATGGCCAATTGCACGGCTTTGCCCAACGCCTGGTAGTTGATGAGCTGATGGTGTTCTCCACCGGAAATGAGTTTCTTCAGCGTTTCATTTGCTTCTTCAGCCCATCCGAAACCGGCAGCCAGCATATTCCAGCCGATTAAACGCAGGTTATGAACCATGTTCCCGCTACCCAGAATCAGGATTCCTTTTTTGCGGAGCACCCTGAGTTCCTTGCCCAGATCGTAATGATATTTGGTCGGCTGGTAATGGTCGAGGCTCAATTGAATTACCGGCACATCGGCCAATGGGAACATGTGTTTCAACACACTCCAGCAACCATGATCCAATCCCCATCTTTCATCGGCAGCCACTTTTGTTGTTGTGATCATGGCCATGATTTCCTTTGCCAGTTCAGGATGACCTGGTGCCGGGTATTGAACGGCAGACAATTCGGCAGGGAATCCGCTAAAATCGTGGAGGGTACGAGGTTGGGGCACTGTTGTAACACTTGTCCCCCGGGTTTCCCAATGCGCCGAAATGCATAAAACGGCTTCCGGCCTGGGAATTGCTCCAATTACATTCTTCCATCCTTCCGTAAATTCGTTGTTTTCGATTGCATTCATCGGACTGCCATGGCCAACGAACAACACCGGCATCTGTGGCGTTTCGCCTGAATATGATTTGTAGTTATTCATAAAATGGTTTTTAAACAACAAAGTTAGCTTTTTGCAGTGATTCCTTACACCCTGTTCTTCACCTCAATTTCAACCAAACTGTAATGAAACCCAACCTTACTCGTTATTAAAGTTCACATTAAATAAACCATCTGCTATTGAACCTGATAAAAAAATTCTGCTTACCCAAAGCCATCCTGCTTTTTTCGATGGTAGCCATGCTCTCGCTGCAAAGCTGCGTGGAAATTGTCGAAGAAATTGCGGTTAACAACGACCTCTCTGGGAAAATGTCGGTTTCGCTCGGCATTGGCCAGGGTAAAAGCCTGATCGATTTGATTGGTCAGTTTGCCCACCTATCGATGGTTAATGAAGCTGCCAGCGAAGCCGGTAAAATTATTAATGTCCTTAAGCAGCAGCAGGGCATCAGCCATGTTGTTTTCGAAAGGAGTAGGAAAGGTGGCAATATGCAACTTTCGTTTGATTTTGATAACCATAAAAACCTGAACAGGGCTTTATACGCGATCAGCGGTAACAAAAAAAACCTTTTCAATCCCGCCATTTACAAGTTAAAGAAAAACAGATTTATAAAAAATAACATGACCAGCTGGGCCAAACTAATGATGAAGGCCAATAAAGCCAAAATGCCCGATGAGGTTTTGTTCGACCTTGTCGAAATAACCACCATTGTTCATCTTCCAGAGCCAGTAAAAAGCTTTTCGGGCAAGGGAATCCAGGTTTCTTCCGACAAGCTGACCTTAACAACCAGCCATGATCTTTCGGATATTCTGGAGAAAAATATCAATACCGGTATGAGGGTGAGGTATTAACGATTATAAACTCAAAAAACAAGCAATAAATTCCAAAATACAGTTATGAAATCTACCGGAGTTTGCAGATGCCTGACTTATTTTGCTGCATTTCTTCAATCATTTCCAACTAATTTTTTCCTTTTCAAACCGTTCCGGATAAGGTCTGTTTTCGTTGGGCCAGCCAATGGCGATGAGCGCGACAGGCATCAGATATTCCGGCAAACGGAGGTATCCGGCTAATTGATTCATACGCTCGCTGCGCGGATAGACACCCAACCAGACGCTTCCCAAACCTGATTCGTGGGCTGCCAGGAGGATATTCTGGGTGGCTGCGGCACAATTTATGGCCAGATAGCCTTCTTCCTTTTCGAGACGGCGGTCACCACAGGCCAGGATGGCCAGCGGGGCTTCATGAAGCATTTTCGCGTAGGGATGTAGCAGTGCAAGATGATCCAGCATCCCCCGGTTTTCGATAACCACAAAATGCCATGCCCGTGTATTTCTGGCAGTTGGGGCATACATGCCGGCTTCGAGAAGTTTTAGGATCATTTCCTTTTCAACCGGCTTGTCTTTGTATTTCCTTATGCTCCTGCGACTGAAGATGGCTTCGATAGTGTTCATTTTTCCCGGTAATTTATAAGATTCATTCAAGTAAAACTTATCCGCAATTTTTCTATTGTGCCTATCGATTCAATCTCGTCACAACTTACGAGGCATTTGGTTATCAATCTTCAAAGTCAGGCGCACCTATATATTTAAAGCTTTAAGGAAAATTAGATTCCATTAGCTCAACTAACCTTTGATCTTTCTGAAAGACATTTATAATATTAGTACAATTTTATTGAACTATGTTTAAGATCGTTGTTTTTATTATTTTAGCCAAACATATTTTCGAAAGACAAAAACAATAGCAATGAATTTACCACCAGGTCTTAACCTTATAAACTAATTACGATGACGAAAAGAATTTTACTCATTACGGCTTTGGCAATACTCCTCGTAAAAATAACCCAGGCACAGGATTTTTGGGAAGCTCTTAATGCACCCCCTAACATTTATGTTCATTCAATTAAAGTTAATTCGGATGGTATCATTTTTATTGGACTTAATTATTCGACAGGAGGAGGTGTCTTAAGATCTGATGATGGTGGATATACATGGATGCCCACCGGATTACAGAATATGGGGATATATTCGATTGTAATAACACAAAACAATATTATTTATGCCGTGTCCGATCGTGTTTATCGTTCACAGGACAATGGCAATTATTGGGATATTATATCACCTCAGATTGACCCTATCTCACTTTTTGTAAGTAGGAATAACAACATATTTGCTGGTATTTGGGGAGGAATATATAAATCTGATTCAACCGGATCAGATTGGGTGCAGGTGTTGTCGCTTGAAAATTTTGAAGTAGTAAATGCAATCGTCGAGGATACAATAACTGGTGAATTGTATGCAGGCTCTATAAATTTTATTAACGGTGGAGGTGTTTATCGTTCCGTTGATGATGGTGTTAATTGGGAGCTTTTTGGTTTAAACGATCATTATGTTTCATCATTGGCATTTAATTCATCAGGAGACATGTTTGTAGGAACAAGGGGGCATTACAGCCTTGGCACCGGTGGCGTATTTAGATTGCTGCATGGACAAACCGAATGGGAAAACTTAAATAATGAGGAATTAGTAACTTCATTGGTAATCAATTCGGAAGATGATATTTATATCGGATGTTCAACCCTTGATTATTACTGGGGAGGTGTGCGCCGTTCGATGGATAATGGCCAGAGTTGGGCAGATATTTCCCTGGAAACCATGTACGACCGTGAAATTACTGCCATGGTTTTGGGCCCGCAGGAACACTTGTTTGCAGTCGAATATAATTCAGAAACCCCATTGTATAAAAGC
>Ga0172371_10005673_pt1 | contig 18425 bp, 24 predicted proteins | sample Lak12m_FD_114543 | JGI IMG/M metagenome (GOLD analysis project Ga0172371, IMG submission 114543) | Freshwater microbial communities from Kabuno Bay, South-Kivu, Congo - kab_022012_12m | ecosystem: Environmental > Aquatic > Freshwater > Lake | place: Democratic Republic of the Congo: South-Kivu...
CCATCCAATAACTCCCACCAGCCCATCTGCCGGCACCAGCGCCTGACCAGCGCCCTGCCCGCCGGGGACTGCCAGTCCTTTTCCAGGTCGGCATGGCATCGCTTTCCCTGGCCGGCGCGCTCGTGATGGCAGAAGGCGCATTCCAGCGGCAGGTATGGTGTGGCATGCAGTTCGCATTTTTGTTCAGCCAGGAGAAAATTGCACCCCTTCCCAGCAGCAGCCTGCAGGGCAAAACCGCCCTCGCAGCTTTTAAACGCCGGCGAGAGTACCGCGAAGGTGCGTTCGGGGGAAACTTGCAGCATCATGCGGCCGGCGTAACCGGCGTGCAGCGCCAGTGCGGCTTGCGATACTGTCCACCAACCCGGCCGCCGGCAGTAAGCCAGGCAGACCGGGCAGGCGCAGGGCGGCGAGGGCGGGTATTTCAGTTCCAGGCTAATGAACTGCATTTCTATTATGACATCGGGTTTGGGTTAATATAAAAGCAAGTCTATTATTAATCATAAATATTGAAAGAATTAATAATTTATAATTGAAATAAGGAATATTATTATAAATATTAAAAGGGAATATCTTCGTCGGATATTTTCATTTTTAAAAAAGGAGTTCCATCGTGTAAATATATTTCTGGAAAATCTTTATCTGTTACATCCTTAAGATTATTAACAAAATTCATTTGCCAATCTTCAGGCAGAGAATTGATTTTATTAATTACTTCTTTTCTAATATTCATATCCCCTTCTCTAATTTTTTCTGAAAGAATTGCTATGCAATGGGATATTTTATATTTTGCGTTAATTACAAAGGGTAAATATGTTAAATAGTACACAACAACATAGTATTGCTGAGGTAAGGAACCTGAATCCAGTTTTTCAAATAGTACTTCACCTATTTCTTTCTTCAATTCAAATTCTTTAAAATGTTTGCCAGCCCATGTAGCTAATGCACCTTCCCTGCATTTCCCATTATAGAATTCACCAGTCTCTATTTTTTTAAGTATCTTGTTTTCGATTCGTAATCTTGATGTTTCTGAGATCCTTTTCCATAACTCAGGAGGAATAATATGTAAATTAAACCTAATTTCACTTTCCTTAGAAGTTGTTTTCAATTCCTCAGAGACAATAATTAGGAATTGCTTTATCTCATTATCAGAAATTTGTTTAAGGATAGTTTGTATTACTAAACCAATATTTGAAATATCACCTTCTGTCTTTCTTCTATAAATCTCAATTAGAGTATCTAGTTTTTTGTTTTTCGGAATCTCACCAACAAGCAATTCAACATATCTATCTGAGTGATAAAAATCTGGATCAAAAACTCGATCAACAAATCTTGATAGAACAAATGGTTCTTCGGATTTTTCAATAATACTTAATAAATAATTAATGAAATAAATAACTGAATCAGCAGTTTCTTGACTGTCTTCTTTTAATTCATGGCTTCGGGGATTCCGAATTGCTTGATATAAACCACGTAATATGTTTTCAATACCATGCTGTTCATTTCGCTCAGTTTCTGTTTGTAATTTATTTATCTTTAGTCGTGGTGAATCTCCACCAAAGGCTTGTCCAATAAGGCTCGTACCATCCCCATCTATCCCAGTTTTTTCTCTTATTACGTTACTAATGTAATGAACAGCATCAAGAATTGAATGGCTATAATTCTTTGATTTATAAGTACTCTCAATTGCTAACCATAAATTGTTTGAAATATGAGTTTGCAAATTCATTTGAGTTCTCTACTTTATTGCCTTAAATCTACGATCCATAGAGATTTTACAATACTATTTTTAATAATAAGAACCTCATTCTAGATAACTAATTTAGTAACGTCTATTTAATGAAAAAACCATTTGCCACCAAGATGCTCTTTCCGCCCACGTTGACCTCGATGCCGCCACCAACCTCGCGCGCCCTGAGCAGCAGCAGCGATGGCCGGCCGATCTCGTAACCCTGCTCGACGCGCAGATCGATTTCAGCTTTGCCGAAATAGCGCTGCTTGACCAGGTAAGCGGCCAGGCAGCCGTTGCCGCTGCCGGTGGCCGGATCTTCCGGCACGCCGAAGTAATCCACGAAGACGCGCACGCTCAGGTCGCTTTGGCCGGTGTGGCTGTGCGGGCAAAAGACCAGCATGCCCTTGGCCTCGGTCTGGCGCACCAGTTCGAAATAAAGGTCGCGGTTCACGCGCGCCTGCTGCAGCGCAGCGAGCGTTTTCAGCGGCACGATGAAAAAGGGCAGCCCGGTGGAGACTTCCTGGATGGGAAAGCGCGCGTCGAAATCTGCGAGGTCAAGGTTCAGGATGGGCGCCAAAGTCTCCGGCAGGTGTTCGCTGCCGAAGGTCGGCTGGATCTGGCGCATCCAGGCTGTGCCATCGGCGCTGAAACTGACCGGGATCGGACCAACCTTGAGATTCAACACCACCTGATCAGCCTGGCCTTTCAGTATCTCGCCGCGGATGATATGCGCTGTGCCCAGGGTGGGATGGCCGGCAAAGGGCACCTCCTCGCCGGGCGTGAAGATGCGCACGTCAAAACCGCCCGCGCGCATTTCATCCGAAAGGATGAAGGTGGTTTCGGAGTAATTGGTCTCGCGCGCGATCTGCTGCATTTCCTGGTCGGAAATACCGGCGGCATTGCGGAAAACCGCCAACTGGTTGCCGGCATATTTTCCTTCGGCAAACACATCGAGGATGTAATACGGTTTGGCGTTCATGTCTTTCTCCTGTGCGATAAGATTCTGTCTATCAGTATTTTATGGGTGGTCAGGATATGCCGATTCACTTATGCGGGCGCGTGTCGGCCTGCTGGGCAAATCTTCTCGCGGCCTGGCCGGCTTCAATAATATTTTTCGATTCCGCCAAAACCAAACTGCTTGTTCTTGGCGGTCATTTCGATGAAATAACGCAAACGCTTTTTGAATTCCTCGGGCCGCTGCCGGCTGCTAGCGATAAATGCAACGCGAATGCGGATATAAGCAGGTGAGAAATTCTGAAAGTTTTTCCAGGCATCCGGATTCGCTTGAACCGCGTCAAGGATGTCGCATGGGATGATGAACGCTTCTTGCAGCGCATCTTTGATTGTCTCGAGCACCTCCTGCTTCACCCTGCCTTGTTCGCCAAGCTGCCGCAAGCGCTCTTTATTCGCCTGCGAATAGGGGGTCTTGGGATTGCGTTTTGAAAATCGCTGGGCGAAGCGCTGCGCATCGAGGCTTCTGACGATACTGTCGATCCAGCCGAAGCATAGCGCTTCTTCCACGGCGTCGTTATACAAGATGCTTGCTTTTCCGGTATGTTTCTTATTAAAAACCAGCCAGATCTCTTTTTTATGCCGGTAGTTTTGCGCGAGCCAAGCGCGCCAGGCACTGCGGTCGGTTACATACAAAAGATCCAATTCATCAATGCTCGCCTTCAATCCAACCTCCGTTCATTAATCCCGGCTCCATTTTAACCGCAATGGAACGTGGATCGCAGGTTTTTTTTTGATCGGATTCAGATTACTTGCTGATGGCGCGGGCAATCAGGCCAAAGATAATCCAGGCAATCAGCGAGCCAATGAAAAAGGTGCTGAAGCCCCTCAGCGTAAAGCCGTTGCCGCCAAAACCCAAGGCGGCGCCGGCCAGCAAGGCCAGCAGGATCACAACGATGGCCGTGGACGCGCGCAGCGGTTTTTTGAAATCCATTTCTTGCTCCTCTCCAGGAAAGCGCGGGACTCACGCCCTGAACATGGAACCCAGGCCGAAGGCCAGGAAGAAACCGCTGACGATGAAAACCAGCAGGTTGAGCACCAGCCCGATCACCGCCAGGCCTTTCTTCGCATCGCGGCGGGTAAGCGCCACGATCCCTAAAATGAAGCCGATCAGCGAGCCAGCCAGCAGCAGGATCGCCAGCGCGCCGAGGGTCTGCATGTATTTCTGGAACAGCAGCGCCTCGCCGGGTGGAGGAAACATCACCGGATACTGGAAGACAAAACCGACCAAGGCTGTGGAGAAAATGCCCAGCAGGAAAGAAACGAGCGCGGATTTCGGATGCCCGCTCTGCGCGGGCGGCGTAGCAGGAGACGATGGATTGCTGTCGATTTGCATAGCAAACCCCTTTCCATTACACGTCTATGCAGATTATACAGTTTTTGGCAGCAGGCGGGAATTGGTCAAGCAGGGCAGGGATTGTGGAATTTCATTCCAGCCCGGCGTGCGCCGCTTCCCAAAAGCGCTCGTCCTCCTGACCGAGCGCCCAGACCGATAGCCCGCCCAGGCCGTAGCGCCCGACCAGTTCGGCCTTGGCGCGGATGCTGGCAGCGTCTTCGTACCAGACGATATGCGCATGGCCATTTTCAGTATAGGTGAGGTAAGGGGAATCTGCCGCCTGGTCGCGGCCCACCTGCGCGCCGGGTTTGGCCAGCAGGGCGGGGATATCTGTCCAGTACAACTCGCCCACCGCGGCCTGCGTGTCGCTCAGGTTCCAGTCGTAAGCGTAAGCCGGCAGGCCAATTAATAATTTGGCCGGATCCACCAAGGAGGCAGCGTAAGCCACGCAGTCCGCGGCCCAATCCAGCGCGGAAACAGGCCCGGGTTCGCCCCAGGGTCCGTGCTGGTCATAGGTCATGAGCTGCAGGTAATCGGCCGCCTGCCCCAGCGCGGCCAGGTCGTAGGGGTAGGCCCAGTCGTCGTCCGGCGAATCGGCAAATTTGGCCGGCACGCTGACGATCAACTGTTTGTCGATGGCGTGCAGGCGCGCGGCCAATTCTTCGATAAAAGCGCTGAAAGCGGCGCGGTCGGCTTCGATATCGTCCGAAAAAGCGATGCTTTCCAAATCGATGTTGATGCCCGCGTAAACCTCTTCCTGCGCGATTTCGGTCAATTGCGCGATGACTTTATCTTTGTGGGTGAGGATGGCCGCGCGCGCCAGCGCGGGGTCGAAATCCCACAGCGGTTCGCCGCGGTAGTTGCTGACGCAGGCATAGGCTGTCAGGCCATGCTCAAAAGCGTAGCGCGCGGCGCCCAGGTCGTCATAGCGGGCGATCGCGCCGTTGTCCTGCACGTTGAACACGTCGATGGAGACGATATCCAGGTAGTCCGTGTAGGCTTCCAGCGAGGTGTAGGATTCCTCGGTGCCGGTGAAGTAAGCCAGAACGAGCGGGGAAGAGGGCGGGAGCGCTAGTGCGGTGGTGGCGCAGGCGCAGGTCAGCAGGGCGGAGAGGAGCAGAAAGGATGGATGGAATTTGGGCATCATTATATTTTTAATTTTTATTTCTGGAATTCTTTTCACACCATCTTATTTATCTTCACTCGATCCGATCATGTTTCTCTAAATTATGTTTTCCACATAATAATTGAATATTATCAGCAGTATTTGATGAACCGCCCTTTGACCAAGGAATTATGTGATCAAAATGCAAATCATCCGTTGTGCCACATTGAACACATCTTCCCCCGTCTCTTTTCCAAACCTCAAGCTTCACTTTTGTTGGGATAATTCGGCGCAATTGAATATCAAATGGAATTGGTTTGTCTAAATCTTCCTCACCTTCGACTGCAATCAGCTTGAATTTATAAACAATCCGATTATCGTTCTCTTCTTGCCAAGAATCAATTAAATGAAAAACACCATTGTAGGACCATATTCCAGGTTTGATTTTCTCATATACCCGTACACGTTCAGGTAATTTACCTTTTTCTTTATAATCAATCGCAGCAAAATAAAATTTGCCATTTTCAGTTATTTTTCCTGATGGAAGTTCTTTCTCTTGATCAACATTTTTTGGATTTGGATTTTGTTGATTTCTAGGAACGTCATGCCCCTCATAGATAATTGTTGAACCATCATCTTCGAAACGATCAGCGTACGGAGCATTTGGTCTTACGGACATAAGAATGACCGAATGATCATAGCTAATTTTATAATTCATTCCCCTTTGTAAACTTACTCCCTCTCTCTGACACATCTCCATATATGAAATAATCTCATTTTCCATAGAACCTCATAAAAAAAGACGATGAAGTGGTCAATTCATTTCGATTATACATTTTTTATATACTCATCGAAATTATGTTGGTAATCTCAATGTTGAACTGAAAATTTAAGACCAAGAATGAAAATAAATGGTTCAGATCGCGCACATCAAGGAGGTGCTTCATGAAAAGCTCACTCGCAAAAGCAGATCATTCGCACCCTCTCCATCCCAACGGAACGCAACAAGGAGTCTCTAAATCCTTTAATTCCGGGAAACAATCAGTCCGATGATTTTAAAATCATCGGACTGATAGCCTGGTTTTTTCTTTTTGCGCAGGCAGGTGAGGTTTATTTCACACCGCTGATGGACGCGCCGATCAAATTGCCGCTGACCCGCGCATTCTTCAGGCTGGTTTTCTGCAAAAGCTCGCTCAGTTCGGAGGGCGTGTAGGCCGCGCCGACCGAGGTTTTCAAGCCCGGACGGATTTCGCGCGGGTTGGTGCCCAGCCACAGGAAGGCATACATCAGGAAGTTCATATCGCGGCGCAGGTCAGAGATGTAATAGCGCCCGCCAGGTTTGAGCACGCGCCAGATCTCGTTAAAGGTGCCGGCGGGATTCTCCCATTCGTGCAGCGAACCATTGGTGAAGACCGCGTCGAAGGCAGCGTCCTTGAAAGGCAATTGGTCGCCCAAGCCCAGTTTATACTCCACCCGCTCACTCAAGCCGTAGGCCTGCGCGTTGCGCCCGGCCAGGGCTTGCATATCCGGGCTGATATCCAGGCCGGTCAAGCGGGTGGCCTGGGTGCGCTTGAGCCATTCCAGGCCGAGGTACCCCGGCCCATAACCGACCTCCAGGGCATGGCCGCTGGTGATGCCGCTCTTGAGCAGGTCATCGGTCTCGATCCAGCCTTTATCGCGCAGGCTGCGCTGCATCTGGTCATACAAGGCAACAGTCAGTTCGCCCTGGATGCCGCTGTCGGTTTCGGGAATACGTGGTTTGGTCATTTGAAATCTCCTTTTGTTATATTAGTTTTAATATTCCAGTTTGTATATTAGGTAAAAAAAGAGGATCACGAAAAAGCGCCGCTTTCCATTTTCTGCAGCAGGTCCGTGACCCACTCCAATTCGGCGCGGGTATGGGCGATGGAATGCTCAAAGATGGCGCGCGCCACGGGTGGGATTTCCGGCTGGGTCATTTCCTCGTCGCGGTGGCTGGTGATGTGCGCGAGCACGCCGCGCAGGGCGGATTGGCGGCCGCTCAAAAAGGCCGTTATCTCAGCCGGCGGCAGGGCATCCTTGAAGAACAGGCAAATATCCAGGGGAAAATATTGCTGTTCAACGGTCTGCCAGCCTTCCCGCAGCAGGCGCAAGAACTCCTCGCGCCCGGAAGCGGTGATCTGGTACACGCCGCGCGACGGGCGCTTGCCGGCCTTTTCCACGCCGATCTTTTCGACGAAACCTTCTGCGGCCAGCTTTTCCAGCGCGAAATAGATCGACCCGAAGGCGATCGAAGTCCAGTCGCTCATGTGCTCTTCGATGATCTGCTTGATCTCGTAGCCATACAGCGGATTTCCGCGCAGCAAACCCAAAATCACCAATCTAACCGTCATGCTCTCTCTTTATATTACCTTATATATTCTAACTTGTATAATTAGAATTGTCAAGGTGATTTTAGAGCAAAGTTCAAGAAGGAATGCTATTTCGTTCCCCGCAAGATCGCCAGCGTTCCAAGCATGAACGGCAGTTTCACGAATCCTGGAATAAAATCCTGATCGCAGGTGCGTTTGAATTCCACCTGTGCCATTCCCCACAAGCGCAATTTATCCATCAATTCCTGCGGCGTGCCGTAATAGGGCTTGAGCAGGAACAGGTCCTGCAGCACAAACACGCTGCCCGGCTTCAGCACGCGCAGGGCTTCGCGCACGGGTTCGCGCTTATCGGCCGCCTCGCGGACTTCGTGGAAGACCAGGTTGCTAATCACGACATTGAAACTGGCATCCTCAAACGGCAGCGCAGTCGCGCTGGCTTTGCGGAAGCTTATCCGATCGGAGAGGCCGCACAAGCGCGCATTCCGCTCGTAAACTTTAAGTGAATAATCCCAACTTTTTCCCCAGGAATCCACGCCAGTCACCTGCGCGCGCGGGAAGCGCCGCGCGGCCATGATCGCCAGCGCACCGCTGCCGCAGCCCACGTCCAGCAGCTTGCCAGCGCCATCCCACTGAATCCGCTCGATCACCAGTTGCTGAACACGTTCCTGCAGGTTCCCGCCGCCCGCGGTAAAAATATGGCGGGCAGCGCCAAAATAGGTGGCCATCAGCGCGAACAAAGCTGCCGCAAGCCAAAGCGGCCAGAACGCGAAACCAAGCCAGAAACACAACAGGGCCAACAGCGCCGGCGCCGCGATCATTTTAGCCGGCATCCAATTGCCAAAATCGATTTGATCATTCATTTCCAATGCAATTTCCTTTTTCATCTATTCCTCATTCACCCAAGCCGCCTTGCCCGGGATCTTTCTTAATTCTTTTCGGCCAGCGCGATGCAGTGCGTGCCATTGACCCGGCCGGCTGGCCGGCCGTTGGCTGGCTTAAAATATTTTTCCTGCAGATCGGCCGGGCTGTAATGCGCGATCGGCCGAAAACCGCGCGCCGCCAGGAATTCCTCCAGCGCGCCTTCTTTAATTCCGAAGCGCCAGCCCTCCCCGGCTTTTGCCACGGTGTCATATAACCCTTCCTCCCCGTAATAGCGATGCTCCTTGCGCAGCACGGAAGCATAAATGTAATCGAAAGCCATCCGGCTGCCCTTGGGCGCGTTCTCCCGCATGCAGCGCACGAGGTCATCCACAGCCGGCGGGTCCAGATACATGGTCAGGCCTTCCAACAGAAAACAGGTTTTCAAGCTACTGCTGTAACCGGCTGCGCTCAAAACACGCAAAATGTTATCGTGATTGAAATCGAGGTCAACGAAGGTTAACTCAGCCGGCAGCGCGATCCTTTTGCGGTTCAGGATGTTGAGCTTGGCTTGCTGGATCTTTGGCAGGTCCAGTTCGAAAATACGGGTGACCTGGTTTTCGTGCGCGAAACGCAGCGCGCGCGTATCCATGCCCGCGCCCATGATCACGATCTGATGGACACCATCGTTCAACGCCTCCAGAAAGAACTGGTCGAACAAGCGCGTGCGCGCGATCACGTACTCGTAAATCCCCGCAGGCGCCAATTTTCCCAGAAACCATTTTTTCAGGTGCGGAACGCGCATAACGATGCTGGCGAAGGCAGGCAGAAAAATTTGGGCCAGATCATCCGCTCCGCGATAGCGTTCATCTTTTTCGTTGGCCGCACAGGCGCGCGTGAAACAGGTATAGCCCGCCGTGCTGGAAGTTTTTCTCTTCATCTTTCCCTTCCTTATTCTTCACAATCAATCCCGGCCGCCCGACCTTTCAGCCGGCAAGGGCTGGTACAGTTTCATGATCATTTGAATAAATTGCGCCTCGAATTCGCGATCCAGCTCCTCCAGCGAACCTTCCAGGCGCAGCACCTCCTTGAACACCTCACGATGGCGCATCCAGAAATGCAGCGGGCCGATGGTCATGGTCAGAAGCGCCACAGGAGAAAAGCGCCCGTCCGCCTGGCCTGCCTGCTGCATCTGCCGTACTTTTTCGGCCAACCCCACGGTCAGTTTTGTTTCCTGCTCGATCAAGGCGCTCTGGTTTTCCAAATAAGCCCACAATGAAATGCGGTAATAAGCGCTGTCTTCCTTCCAGTATTGAAAGGCCGCGCGCAAGGTCGCCAGAGCAAGCTGGCGTTCGTCCTGAGTATCAGAAGACGCGGCCGTGATGACCCCGAGATACTCCGCGGCCAGGTCTTCCTGCACCGCCAGATAAAGATTCTCTTTGCTCTTGAAATGATGCAGGATCAAGCCATCCGATATGCCGCAAACCTGCGAGATCATCGCCAGGGAAGCCCCGGCGAAACCGTGCCCGGCAAACACCTGCCGGGCTGCCCGCAACACCTGTTCTTTGGTGGATTCGCCATCCCGTTCTTTTCTCATTCGTCCTCCATACTTAGTTAATACTAAGTAATTAATGAGGATTTGTCAAGGGGAGGTTATTTATTTTTGATTAGTGGAATATTTGAAGTTTCAGGCTTTCCGCAGGCAAGCATGCCTGCGCTGCAAACCACAAATGGATTGAAAAATACCGAAAAATGATCTTGCCACGCCAGGCTGCCCTTCGATTGACTAAAGGGACGCGCCCGGCTCGCAAGGGATGAGCCGCTTCAATCGACGCTTATCCTGTAAATAACCGTTGTCTTCGACAAGCTCAGACAACAGTTATTTTCATTTCCCAAAGCGCCGGCTGCGCCCGCGCAGCTCGTCCAGGATGGTCTGCACGCGCTCGGAGGTGATGTCCGGGAAGTAGTAGGGTTCGAAGAAGTACTCGGCGTACTTGGATTGCAGCGGCAGGAAGCCGCTGATGCGGCGGTCGGCGCCGGTGCGGATGACCGCGTCCAGCTCGAGCGGCACGGACAGGCTTTCGATCAATTTTTCCGGCTCCGGCCCGATGGCGGCGCGCGCGTTCACCACTTCCTCATAAGCGTCGTAACCCGCCAGCAGGTACAGGCGCGGAAAGGGGTCAGCGCGGCCGTTGCCGGGTTCGCAAATTTCTTCCAATGCGGCCCTGAATTCTGCCGGCAGCGAAAGCGGGCTGCCGGCATGGTAAACGCGCAGTCCCAGTTCGCGTTTCAAGGGCGGGAGCAATTCCCGCAGCAGGCGCGTTTCGGCGATGACGACCGCTTCGAGGTCCTCGCGCGCGCGCAGGATGTTATCCTTGCTCAACAGGTAAACGGAGACGGAGGCAGCGCCGTGATCAAAAAGCGCCCGGCAGCAGGCCGCGATCTTCTGCATGGCCAGCCAGTAGGCTTCGCTCAGGTCGATGCCGTTCTGTTTGGCCCAGCGGCGGTTGCCGTCCGGGATGATGCCGATGTGTTGAAATGTGACCTCCGCCTGCGCGGATTGGGGTTTGCTCATGCCGATTCTCCGGATTTCCGATTGGCTCTATTTTACCTGCGAATCATGGATTCCAATTCAGCCGGCAGGTGGCGGCCGAGGATGGGCGCGCGCTCGAACAGCACGCGCAGGCCATCCGCCATCACGCGCTGCGTGCCCGCGTCCAGCGGCAGCGCCGCCCAACGCTCATCGGTGAAGCCGTATTCCACCTCCGGGCCACCGCGATACCAAACGCGTAAGGACTGCACCAAGCCATAATCCTCGATTTGCTGCCGCGCGATCACGCCAAAGCGCTCCGCCCAGGCGGTATCCTGAAGATATGCCTGCGGATCGCGGGCAACAATGACCAGGTCCACGTCCGAGTCGGGTTTGGCCATGCCGCGCGCCTGCGAGCCGACCAGCGCGACCGCCAGAACGTCCGCCCGGGCGGAAGCCCAAGCGGAGAAATCATCCAAAAATCCGGCAATCTGAAGAGCGTGCATTTACCAGACGCCCGGGATCAGGCGATAACGCACCTTTTGGGCATAGTCCTTGTATCCGGGCAGTTCCGCCTGCAGAAAATTATCCTCCAGGCGCGTGCGGATAAGCAGGACGACGGTCAAAAGCCCGGCAGGCAAATAGGCCCAAAGCGAATCCAAGAAGAGCGGGATGGAAAGGTAGGTCAGCAGCGCGCCGGAATAACCGGGGTGGCGCATGAAACGGTATGGCCCGCCGGTGATCACCTGGTGGCCGCGCTCGGTCTGCAGGCGCACCATGCCAGAAAAGAAACGGTTCTCTACCAGTGCCCAGGAGCCCCAGGCAAAGCCGGCCAGGTAGAGAGCCATGGCCGCCAGTTTCAGCGGCAGGCTGAATGTATGCGCCTGGCCGTAATAGGCTTCCAGCCCGACCGCCAACGGCACAAAATTGCCGCCTAACCCGACCAATGGCGCCAGCAACTTATCCCAGGGCTGGGTATTTTCGTGCTGCATGAACTTGCCGCGCTCGGCCAGCAGATCGGGGTTCTTGCGGGCGACCAGCAGCCGGCTGACCGCAAAGCTGGTGATGCATGAAAGCGCGTAAAACCAGGCTTCCCACCAATCCCAGCGGCCGGAAAGCAGCAGCGGCAGCATGGGAAACAAGAATAAATAGAGCAACAACTGGATCAACATACGCAGTGAAATGGTTTTTCGCTTTTCTGTCATCGGTTTCCTCTCCTGTCAAAGCTTATTCTAATCCCGCTTAATTCTTGAGTTTGCGCGATCACCAGACACCCGGCAGCAAGCGGCTGCGCACCTGGCGGGTGTAATCGGCGTAGCCATCCAATTCCACTTGCAGCGCGCGGTCTTCCAGAGCGGTGCGCAGTACCAGCAGACAAGTCGTGGTCAAACTGACGAAGAACGCCGGCCAAGAGCCCAGCAAAACAGCTACAGACAGTTCAAACAAAATGGTGCCCAGGTAAGCGGGATGGCGCACACAGCGATAGGGTCCCTGCGAAGCGACCTGCTGACCGCGCTCCGGCTGCAAGCGTACGATTTGCGAAAAATAGGCATTGGATGCGGTGGCCCACACCACCAGGGCATTGCCGGCAGCTCCGACTACAAAGGCAGTCAACTGGACGCCGGGGAGGAACATGCCGCTCCAGCCATAACGATGATCCAGCCCGGCCAGGATGTAACGCGCCAACTGCAGCAAGCCAAAAGCGCTCATGATGACCGTATCCCATTTCTTGGCGCCCTGGCGCGGACCGAGGCGCTCGGCCAGCAGCGCCGGGTGGATACGCAGGATCACCACGGCAGTTCCTACGATCCAACCCAGGATAATGAACAAAGCCGCCCAGGCCTGCGACCAGGCCAGCCCCCCGGCCGGGATGAACAGCGCAGCGGCCATGACCAGCAGGCCCATAACCTCGCGCAGCGCGTAACGCGTGAATACTCTCTTGTCCATAAGAACATCTTACCCGAATTTTTAACCCGCGCCAAACAGGATTCAATTGAAGCGCGGACTAACAGGCTGCCCCAAACCTTGGCACCATTGGTTATGAAAACATCCTGCTGGGTATAATACTTCCAGCTAATCATTCTGCTGGAAGGGCATTCCAACAATTCCTGGCCAACCGGCAGTCAGAGGAAAATATGAAGAAGTTATTTGAGCTATTGTTGCCCGGCAAGGTGAATAACCATCTGCACGGATCGCAAATTCCATTATACTTTTTCGCCGCCTATACGCTGGCCAGCACAGTCCGAAGTTGCATCCACCTGCTAGCCCCGGATGGCGGGGCGGGCAGCATTGCCGGAATGGATTTGAGTGTGGCGGGCGCGCCTGGCATCATCTTCGCCTTCGGATTGTGGGGAAGCTCGCAGCTGCTGTTCGCCATCCTGCAGGTCCTCGTGGTGCTGCGCTACCGCGCGCTGGTGCCCCTGATGTATCTACTGCTGATCATTGAAATCGCGCTGCGCATGCTGGTGGGATTCATCAAGCCGGTATCTTTCGAGCATACGCCGCCCGGCACGCTGGGCAGCTGGATTCTGCTGCCGATTGCGGCAGGTATGCTGGCTTGGAGCCTGTGGAGCGGCTGTTGCACAGCGCGAGCTCAAACTTAAAGCTCGTTTTTTTCCTTGAAGTAACGCCGCACGCGCGCTGCAATCTGGCGCTCGGTCATCCAGCCTGCTTTTTCAACCGCGACGGCGCGCTCCGCCAGGGCGCTTTTTTGCATGCGCTTCCTCAATTCATGCCGGGCTTCGCCAGGACCCATGATCAGGACGGCATCCGCCGCCCGTATGTACTCGATGATCTCATCATAGTAAGCGTTCATTTGGACTGTGAAAGTCCGCTGGCGCACTGTGTCGGCCGGGACGTGCAGCACGTCGAATGGACCTTTCAGGGGCGATTCGCCGGATCGGCGCAATTGTTTTTCAGCCAATGACTGGATGCGCTCGATGCGTTCCTCATGATCGTCAAGCTTGACGATGATCGCCTGGCGGTGATCCATCCACAAACCCACTCTCAATCCCATTGTTCTCTCCCTTTGTAAATAAAAGTTCGCACAGAGATCTTTGCCGATGCGGTTTTGGAAGTCTAGTCAGGATTCAAGCAACCGTTTTTTCTTTCCTTGTGTGTCATATACATCGTAGCACGAAATTTACACAATACACAGATGCCGGCGCGCTCATTGAGGTTCGAGCGTGTACCAGATGCGGCTCAGGTAACCGGCTTCATCCGCCTGGTCGATTTGTGCGCGGATTTCAGGGGTATCGCCCTGGCAGCCCCACGAGTAGATGACGGTATGCCCGGTCACGCTCATGGGGATGGCATCCGCGCCGGGATTTTGGGCGCAAAAATCTTTCATCTCCCGGGTGGGTTCGGTGGAAGTATCCGCTTTGGAATCGCAAGGCAGATTGGCGCCGAAGTTGCAGGCATACACCTGCCCATTCATGCAGCGCCAGATGGTGGTCTGGTGGAACGTATCCAGCGCTTCATCGCCGGCAGCCAATTCAGCCGCCCGGATGAAGCCGCGGATGACTACCTCCGGCACAGCCTCGCCAGTGTAACGCGCGTCGGGCGCATCGATGGTACCCAAGGCAGCGCAATAAGCGAACGGATCGGTATATGCGTCCACTTCATCCACAGGCGGAGTGCAGCCCGCCGCTCCCGCAATAATCGCAGGCAACCATACCCAAAACCAGCGTATCCCTGACTTGTTCGATTTCATTCATCCTCCTTATTTATAGGGTAACATCGTCCAGCCATTTCAGATAATCGGGCAGGCCGTTCTCGATCGGTATCTGCACGATCTCGGGCAGTTCGTAGCTGTGGTTCCCGCGCAGGGTGCTTTCCACCTGCGGGTAGAGATCCGCGCGGGTCTTGATCAGCAGCAGGCATTCCTGCGCGTGTACCAGTTTGCCTTGCCAGGTATAGGTGCTGGCGATATCCATAATCTGCACGCAGGCTGCCAACCGTTCACCGACTAGCAGGTCCGCCAGGCGCTTGGCTTCCGCGCGGCTGCCGGCGGCGCACAGGATCAGGCAATATTTCGATAGCATGAATTCACTCCCATTCTGGATTAACTATACCCCAGGCAGACGGCAGGTTATAATCCTGAAAAATATAACCACACAGAAAATCGACAGGAGCGCGTGCCTTATGAAAGCAGCCATATACGAAGCATTCGGGAAACCCCTCAACATCCAGGAGCTGCCCGACCCAAGCCCCAGCGAGAGCGGCGTGGTGATCGAGGTGAAAGCCAACGGCATCTGCCGCAGCGACTGGCACGCCTGGATGGGGCATGACCCGGATATCCGCCTGCCGCACGTACCGGGGCACGAAATGGCCGGCGTGATCGCGGCGGTGGGCAAGCATGTGGCGCGCTGGAAGGTGGGCGAGCGCGTGACGCTGCCGTTCGTGTGCGGCTGCGGCAGCTGCCCGCAGTGCCTTTCGGGCAACCAGCAGGTGTGCGATCACCAGTTCCAACCGGGATTCACGCACTGGGGCTCCTTCGCGCAATTCGTGGAAATCCACTATGCCGACGACAACCTGGTGCGACTGCCGGAGGAGATCGATTTCGTCACAGCCGCCAGCCTGGGCTGCCGCTTTGTAACCTCCTACCGCGGGATCGTGGATCAGGGCAAAGTATCAGCCGGTCAGTGGGTGGCGGTGCACGGCTGCGGGGGCGTGGGGCTTTCCGCCATCATGATTGCCAGCGCGGCCGGCGCGCAGGTGGTGGCCATCGACATCGACGATGCCAAGCTGGAATTCGCGCGCAGCATCGGGGCGGACGCGGTCATCAATTCAAGGAATGTGGAGGATGTGGTCGCGGCCGTGAAGGAGATCACCGGCGGGGGCGCGCACGTTTCAATGGACGCGCTGGGCAGTCCAAGCACCTGCTTCAACTCGATCGCCAACCTGCGCAAGCGCGGCAAGCATATCCAGGTGGGCTTGATGCTGGCGGAGCAGCGCCACCCGGCCATCCCGATGGACAAGGTGATCGCCAACGAGCTGGAGATCCTGGGCAGCCACGGCATCCAGGCGCACCGCTATGGGGCGATCCTCGAGCTGATCCGCGCGGGCAAGCTGGCGCCAGAGAAGCTGATCCGGAAGCGTGTAACGCTGGAAGAGGGCGCGCGGGAACTGGTCAGCATGGACCAGTTCAAGGGTATCGGCATCACGGTGATCGACCGGTTTGCGTAACGAAAGGTTTTACACCGAATTCTGCCCAAATGCACTTTAAAAGCCAGGATTGCCACGCCTTACTTTCGCGAGGCTCGCAAAGACAACTAAAAGGGATGTCATCCTGAAGGAGCGAAGCGAATGAAGGATCTCGGCCGGAATGGAATTATCATCGCTACGATTCTCCGGAATTGACACTAAGGGAGAAACCAGCAAATTTTATTAACCATAAAAAGGATTTCATTGTTTAACGGCGCCCACTTGTGGTTAAACAAAACAGGTCGACATGATTGCGCTGGCTCCTGCCCCAGGCAGCGGATCCAGCCTTGATCGCCGAGTTTGCACAGGAATGCACGCTCGTTAATTGGTGAGACTTGCCAACCCGGCGCTTGAGAGCGCAATCGCAACCAGGAAGATCCAGCCCAGGCTGAACTGCACCCGGATATGCCGCGCCATCGCTGCGCGGGTCGGCAAGCCAGGCGGCAGGTTCAGGAATTTCGGGCGCCACACCAGCAAGATTAAGTGATCGATGAAAAAGGCATCAAAAATGGATAAAAGGAAAGCCAAGACCAGGTTATGGATCGACAAGGCAATGAAAGGATAGGGGTTATCCGAAAGCAGCCAAATATCAAACAAGACAAAGAGGGCAATGGCGCAAGCGAAGATTAAGATTGTCACCAAATAGCTGCCCAAGCCTGGTTTATCCCCACTCCTGCCATTCTCCACGGCCATTTTCTTGTAAAAATAACTCTTCGGGTAGATGGTAAAGGATACGATCAATAAAAGTAATGCACCGATCCCAAAGGCAGCCAGGTATTTCAGGTATAAAGCATTCATATTTCACCATGACCCAGTTTCAGGATTAGTTATGCCTCAACTTCAGCAGCCGCAGCGCGATCAGCACGTACCAAATTTCACGCAGGGGGGCGGAAAGCACCGGGGGAACAGCAATCAACGCCGGCGCGAAAGTCAGAGCCGGGAAATATAGCAATTGGAAAAGGCTGGCGAGCAAGCCCAGCCAGCCGGTCGCCCGGCTGAAGACCGCGCTGCGCAGCATGCAGATCGAAAAGAGCAGCCCGGCCAGCGTGAACAGGAACAGGCTGAGCAGAGCACCCGTGCCGCTGATGACCCGGCCGGGATTATCGATCGCCAGCAGCGCTTCGCCGGCCGCCAGCAAGGTTTCGCGCTGAGTGTCCGTCAGCGCGGCCGCAAACGAACGGCTCAAGGAAAGTATGGAGAAAGCCTGGTTGCTGAGGGCGTAGAGCAGGGCTCCCGCCCAAGCCAGCAGCAGGGCAGTCAGCGCCATGCCGCGGTTGGCTTGCCACAAGGCGGCGCAAACAGCGGAAAAGAGCAGTCCGATCAGCACGTAATTGAGTAGATCGGAGAGATTGAGCAGCAGCAAGCCGACCGGCGCATCCTGCACCAGCAGGGCGAACCAGTCCTGCGCGCGGAGCGGAGCAGCCGTAGGGACGGCGAAAATTCCGAAGCCGCCGAAGGTGGTAAGTTCTATGGCGAGGTTGCGGCGGAAAACGATCACGGCGATGAAGGCGGCGATGGCACCTACCAAATATAGAATGCGCCGGTTGGATGACGCAACCTTTTTATCTGTTTCCATTTTCCCTCTCTTTTGGATGAATTATTTGCTTGATTATTTTACCTGAAGCCGGATTTTTATAGCGCAACCGATCGCCGCAAAGGTGGGAATCTGCCCCTGATGGAAAGAAAAATAATCTCACAATATTTGTTCGGTTTGAGTGAGAACCAATAACGCCAAAATCAAATTTGTATTTCTGATCGATTTCTTTTGGCATTGAGATTGCCACAGCCCGCGGACAAACATCCGCGGGCTTCGCAATGACAAGCAATTTGGTCGTTTTTTTATGCTGATTGTGCGGCGAATTCCCCATCCTCATATGGCTGAACGTAATTGTAGTTGGGATATCTCCGTACTCTGTCTGCCGCTTGAATTTGCGGCTGCAGGCAGCGAAAACCCGCGCAAACGATGCGCGGGCTTTCGCGTTGAACAATGGAGTTCTTGCGCCAAACCACCTGGCGTGGATGAGCGCAAGGGGAGATTACATTAATTTCCCAGGCCACACCATGGTCTAGCTGGCGTTCACGTAGGTCAGCCATTCCGGCGAACGCGCGCCTTTGCCGGTTACAGTATCGTGAAAGGCTTTTTGCACCTGGCGTGTGATGGGCCCCATTTTGCCGATGCCGACCGTGCGGAAATCCACCTCGCGGATGGCGATGACCTCGGCAGCCGTGCCGCACACGAACAGCTCATCGGCGATGTAGAGCTGGTCGCGCGAAACGGGCTGCTCGCGCACCTCGATGCC
>Ga0172371_10005674_pt1 | contig 18424 bp, 14 predicted proteins | sample Lak12m_FD_114543 | JGI IMG/M metagenome (GOLD analysis project Ga0172371, IMG submission 114543) | Freshwater microbial communities from Kabuno Bay, South-Kivu, Congo - kab_022012_12m | ecosystem: Environmental > Aquatic > Freshwater > Lake | place: Democratic Republic of the Congo: South-Kivu...
CTATTCCTGATATTGAGAACATCCCGTCTAGGATGTCTTTTATATGATCTTTTATTTCTTCTTTTGTAATTTTTTCTCCATTTGTCTTTATCCAATAATTTTCTCTTTTATTCACTATCGGGATAATTCCCTCTCCTCCAAATCCATTATTTGGTTTTATTACAAAGCTATGTGGAAGAGAATTGAAGTCAAATTTATCTAATTCTGACCAATTTCTTATTATTCCATATGTTTTTGGTACAGGTATTCCTCTGGCAGCTAGAAATTGTTTTGTTTTTAATTTGTCGTCTGCAAGTTTTATCGCCTTTTTTGGATTATATGGGCGAATATAGAGTAAATTTCTAGCATTTATGCCTAAGATGCCGTGATTTTTGAAAAACATATTATTCTTCTTCTATATTTTTAAATATTTCTCTGAAGCGGATTATTTCTAATAATCTTAATCCACTCCATCGACCTAGTGCTAAATTTATTAGCAAGAATATGAATACAAGTTCTGGTAGAGATATTAATGCATTTTTTATGAAATCGAATTTAAATTGGAAAATTCCTGCATTTATTTCTCCTCCTACGAATATATATGCGATGATTGAAACTATGATAGTCTCAATCATTAATAATATTGCAGATGTAAGTCCTTTTTCTGCTTTGATGCTAATAAATTTTTCTGCCAAAGTACTTAAAATCAACATTGGAAAAATTGCTAGAGACAAAAATTCTGCATCGAATAGGTTTAAATATATTCCAAATATTAATACGAAAAATAATATTAAAGACACTACTGTTAGAATTATTGCCATTTGAGGTATAAATAACATTCTTACTTTTTTGAATATCGGCTTTATAAGGCTACTTATTAATATTGCCGTGAATAGAGTTAAAAGTCCTGCTGGAAGACCTATGATTAAAAATGACAATGTTATAATTGATGGAGTATAAACACCAAAAGTTGTTATTCCAACGACTTGTCTCATGAAAGATACTACTGTCGCTATTACTGGCAAAAGTAAAAGTAAAGCAATTGTGTTATCTGGGATTCCTTGATTGACTAAGAAATTTACGAAATATGACATGAAATTCCATGGTCGAATGGCTCCGCTGCTAGTATTTACTATTTTGTATTCGTATCCGCCTTCTTTAAGAGTTGATATGAATTTTGATGGATCGGAGTTCTCTATAAGTGGATAAACCGCAGCTTCTTTAGAAATTATTATTTCTCGTGGTTTTATTAAATTGAATTGGTTTTGTATTCGCGTTTCTTTGTTTTGTATGTCACTACTTATCGCTATTAATGTTTTTTGCGAAAAATTTGCTGGATTTTTTTTAATATTACTTTGAATGTATCTAGATATTGCGTTTAATCCGGTATTTTCTTTTGTCCAAATTATTATTTGTTCTGATTTTTGTACTATTTGAGTGGCTTCATTTAATTTTTTTGCCAATACTTCTTCTGAAATGAATTCTGTTGCGCTACCGAAACTTTCTATTAGTTTTATAAATACTCCTTCTTTTTCAGCGTAGTTTTTTACAATATCTATTCGATCTTGGGCTTCTTTTTGATCTGTAATTAGCACTAAAAGTTTTCTGTATACAAATAGTTCTATTGTTTTTTCTGAGCTACTTTTTCCATCTGATATTTTTAAAGATAAATTATATTTTCCTGGAGTTGTATATGTATGAAGGACCTCGATTCCCTCTTTTTTGTATCCATTTCCAAAGTCCCATTCATAAGTTATATCTTCGCTATTTTTTGTACCTATGAATGATTGAGAGGCGTCAAAGACCGTGCTTTTATCTACTTGTACAGCTTCTTCGGTATTTATTACTGCCTGGAGGAAAACCTCTTCTGTATTTTCTATTGGTTCCGCATAACAATATGCTGATGTAAAAGCTACTGAAATAAGTCCAAGAAAAAATATTGATAATTTTTTTATCATGAATATTACTTTTTAAGAGCTAATATCTTATCAGCAGATTATCAAACTTTAGTTATATTTTCTAGCCATAAGCTATTTTAATACAACTTGACATCTAGTATATGTCATGGTCCTAGTGGATTGAAGAAAATGCAATTTTGAGGTATTATATAAAGATTAAAAAACGAAAATAAATATAAAAATGTTAATAAAAGTACTAAATAAAGTAGCGTCTAAGATATTTATATCAGTAATGGCGTGTTTGCTTATTTTTTCAGTTTCTTCTTTTGCGAGTACTGACAATTCTAATTCAGACGTTTCTGTGACAAAATCTATAGTTAATCCGTCTGAGCAAATAGCTCAATCTAATGGTACTCCAATTGTTTTAACTGTAATGTTAGTTGATTCATATAATAATCCTGTTGAAGGCCATGAAATTGAAATGATTTCTAGTTCTTCTGTTGGAGACGTATATCCTATTGGATCTAATGTGTCTGATTCTAAGGGTTATGTCAGTTTTAGAGTTAGTTCTCCTATTCCAGGAGCTGTTACTTATACAGTCTATGATTTGACTTCTAATGTGATATTAACGCAGAGAGCGCGAATTCTTTATTTTGATACACCTGAATCTATTTTTACTACTAAAAAATCTACTTTTGATTATAAATATGCAGCATATGGAAATCCTTCAGGAGTTGTAGATCATTTGAAATTTGAAGATGTTCCTGCAGCAATTATGCAGGGAGAAACCTTAGATTTTAAGATTTCTGCTTACGATGCTTCTGAACAGGTTGTTACTAATTACAATGGAAAAATTCATTTTGAAGTAACTAGTGGAGATCCTACTGCTGTGATTTTGCCTAATGACTACACTTTTAGTAATGCGGATTTAGGTGAACATATGTTTACTTTAGCTACATTATTTAAATTACCTGGAACTTATACTTTAAAAGTTAGCGATACTACTGATCCTGATATATTTGCTGAACAAACTTTTACAGTTGGATCTACGGAATTGCCATCTGATGATGTTGTTGCATTAACTAGTCCTATTGCTGGCATGTATAGTAATAATATTCAGTCCGTAGAAGGAACTGCTCCAAAAGGTGCTAAGCTAAAAATATTTAGCAATGAAATGGAAATAGGTGCTGTAACTGCTGACATTGATGGAAAATTTGCATTTACAACTACACCATTGCCAGAAGGAGTGTATAAAATTTACGTAGTTCAAGTTAATGATGTTGGAACTATTTTAGCTAGTAGTCCTACTATTGAGATTACAATAAAAAATTCAAAACCAGAGATTTCTAATATTGAAATACTTCCTGCAGTTGAAGTAGAGGCTAATAGTGAAGTTACTGTAAAGATTTATCCTAAAAGTAATGATACTGAAAAAGTTTCTATAGTTTTAGTTGATAATATTTATGACTGTGTATTGGTGACTGATCATTTTGAAGCTAAGTTTATTGCACCACAAGAATTTGGAGATTATTCTTTGACGGTTATTTTAGCTGACAAGCTAAATAATGAATCTAAGATAGAAAACGCAGCTGTCTTGAAAGTTAAAGGTCAATTAACTTCTCCTCCTACTACAATTATAGGAGATGTGGCGGGGCTTATTGCTATTCCTGATGATAAAAGAGTTGTCTTAAATTGGCATGCTCCTACAGTTGCAATTAATCTTGTTAAGAATTATAGAGTGTATTATGGAAAATCTCAGTCACAATTGATTGATGTTGTAGATACTTTTACAAATTCAACTACTTGGTATATTCCTAATCTTGAGAATGGCACTGAATATTTCTTTGCTGTCGTTGCTGTTGATGAAAAAGGAAATATTAGCGAACATTACAGTAATATTGTTAGTGCTGTACCTAATCCTATAGTTATTAATGTGGATCCTCCTCCAGTTCAGAATGGCACCGTAGGAAGCGATCATATTGAAGATATGGATAGCGATGTTAGTAAAACTGGTCCAGATATTTCAATATTGCTTCTTTTGTCATCTTTAGGTGGTATTGGATATAACGAATTTAGAAGATATCAATACTTAAGAAAACAAAGAAAGCTTAATAAATAGGTTTTATTTTAGTTGGTTTATTTAATTAATTCTGATACTATTTTCGGCGAATAATATTTTTTATATGAGCACTACCTCATTACTAAATTTCACTGTTAATTTCCTGATAATTATTCGGGAAATTATCACTTATGCCATTATCGCTAGAATTATTTTATCCTGGTTTAGAATGGGGCGAAGTGAAGTTCAGGGACCTATTTCTAGAATTTTAGTTGATACTACTGAACCAATTTTCAATCTTGTTAGAAAACTGCCTCATAGAATAGGAATGATAGATCTGTCTCCCCTAATTGCTTTGCTAGGAGTGGACTTGTTTGTTAGACTTTGTTTGTATTTGTTAGAAAGATTTTTTTAATGAAAATTTACGACTCCAAATTGAAGAAGAAAGTTGAGTTTAAACCTATAAAAGAAGGTGAAGTTTCTATATATGTGTGTGGACCTACTGTATATGACAAAGCTCATCTTGGACATGGCAGAAGCGCTGTATCCTTTGATGTTATTAGAAAATATTTTGAGTATAAAGGGTATAATGTGAAGTTTGTTTCTAACTATACAGATATAGATGACAAAATGATAAATCGTGCAAACGAAGAAAGAATTTCTGTAAAAGAATTATCTGATAAAGTTATTCCTATATATGAGAGAGATTACGGGATGCTTGGCATTAAAAAGCCTGATTTTCAACCGAAAGCAACCGATCATATAAATGAAATAATCGAGCTTATAAAAGATCTTGAAAAGAATGGGTATACTTATGTACTTGATGATGGAGTTTACTATGATGTTTCAAAATTCAAAAGATATGGAGAACTCTCTGGACAGAGTCTTGATGAATTAAAAATGGGAGCTCGTATCGACGTGAATGACAAAAAAGTTAATCCTTATGACTTCGTTTTGTGGAAATTTAAAAAAGAAGGAGAGCCTTCATGGAAGAGTCCTTGGGGCGAAGGTAGGCCAGGATGGCACATAGAGTGCAGCGCTATGACTTGGAAACATTTAGGGAAGAAATTTGATATTCATGGAGGTGGACTTGATCTCAAATTCCCACATCATGAATGTGAAGTCGCGCAGTCGTGTGGAGCTTTTGGCGAAAAGGAGTTTGCTCAATATTGGATGCACAATGGTTTCATTCAGGTCGATAATCAAAAAATGAGCAAGAGTCTCGGAAATTTCTTTACGTTAGAGGATATTTTTAAGAAATATGATCCTCAGGTTGTGAGGTTTATGTTTTTACAGACTCACTATAGGAATCCTATTAATTTTTCAGATGCACTTCTTGATCAAGCGAAAAATGCCTTAAAGAGATTGCAAAATTTTAAATCTGAAATTGTGGCTGAAGTAGCTATTGATGGAGATATGACAGTTTCTAAAAATGTTACTGATTTATTAAAGAAAGCTCGTGAAAATTTTGAAAAATTTATGGATGATGATTTTAATACTTCAGGAGTTTTTGGTGTCGTATCTGATTTGCGAGATTCTCTTAAATCCATTAAAAAAATAACTACTGGAGAAATTTTTGAAATAGAAAAAGTTTTGGCTGAATTTGATTATGTTTTGGGAGTCCTTATTCCAAAAAAAGATGAATTTATCGGGGAGAATGTTGAAAAACTTATAAAAGAACGTGAAGAGGCTCGTAAAAATAAAAACTTTAAACGCTCTGATGAAATAAGAAATGAACTTTTAGAAAAGGGCATTATTTTGGAAGATACTTCAAATGGAACGATTTGGAAGAAGGCTTAAAACATCTTATATATTCCATCTATGTTCCCTGCCCCCATTGTAATGATGACGTCGAATTTTGAGTGGTTCTTTTTTATATAGTCTGCAGTTTTTTGAAGACCGTGGCCAAATTTTGCGTTTTTGTGATGTAGGCTTATTTCTTTTACTAATAATTCTGGTGGCATTTTCTTTACATCTTCTTTTGTGTCCCTCACTTCGTAGATATCCGGAATTACTACTTCATCTACATCGCTGAAAGATTTTCCGAAATCCTTTAATAGCATCAAGGTTCTATTGTACTGATGAGGCTGGAAGACGCAAAGAATCTTTTTCTTCGGGTATATCTCTCTGATCGCTTTCAAAGTTGTCTGTATTTCGGTTGGGTGATGGCCATAGTCATCTATTATAATTGTCTTGCCCATTTTTTTCTTATATTCCATTCTGCGCCAGCTTCCATCGTAGCCTTTTATAGCTTGTTCTATTTTTTTATTCTTAATTCCTAGTTTTAGGCCAACGATAGCCGCCACGGCTCCGTTAATTACGTTGAATTTTCCTGGAACTTTTGGCTGAATTTTTATCTTTTGTTCACTTTTTTTATTCATGCTTAAATAGCAACTTTCTAGAGAAAAGTCTGCTTTTTTATTCGAGATGCTAAGTGAAATTGATGGAGCTTTTATTCCTTTGATTACATCCAGGCTTTCTTTGTCGTCTATATTTACTATTACTAATCCGCTTTTTGGAACTTTTTTTGCTAGATCGCTGAATGCGCTTTTGTAATCATTTAGGTCTTTGTAGTAATCCAAGTGATCTGCCTCTACATTTGTTATTACTAGGATTTTTGGAGAGAAATGCATAAATGATCTTTTGTATTCGCAAGCTTCTATTACTAAGTATTTACTCTTCCCCACTCTGAAGTTTTCATTTTTAAGCTCTTTCATTTTTGTGCCTATTACTACCGTAGGATCTAATTTTGCTTCTATTAATAATCTTGAAATCATTGCCGTAGTTGTGGATTTCCCGTGACTTCCTGCTACTGCGATCGTGAAATAATCTTTAGTTAATTCCCCCAATGCTTCTGGATATGTGAGACAGGTTATTTTTAATCTTTTTGCTTCTAGAAGTTCCGGATTGTCACTTGGAATGGCTGGTGAATAGATTACTAAATCGTGATTTTTTGCAACGTTCTCTTTCTTGTGACCTATAAAAAGCTTTATTCCCGCTTTCTTTAAATGATTTGTCAAAGCTGAAGGTGTGGTATCTGATCCGGAAATTTTCTTATTCTTGTTAAATAAAACTTGTGCCAAGCTTGAACATCCTATTCCGCCAATCCCTATAAAGTGGATGAATTTTGCTTTATATAATTTCATGATTTTTATTTAAGTTCGGCGATATTTTACCTCAATTGATTTGAGAAATAAACTATGTTAAACTTCCGGCGTTCTTAAGCGTTTTGCATGACTTCTAGGCTATCTCAAACATCTAGTCTAACAAAAGTTATTATAGTCATTGAATTTTTTCTTGTGGCTTATTTAATGTATTCATTAACTAAAAATGTTTATAACAGTTATCAAGTTGATAAATACATAGAAAATTTCGAAAAAGAAAATGCTCAATTGGAAAAGGAAAATAAACAGAAAATGGATGATTATCTTTATTTCACTTCTGAAGAATATTTAGATAAGGTTGCTAAACAAAATCTTGGATTAATTAATACTGGAGAGGAAATTATTGTATTATCGCCAGATGCGTTAGCTGACGATATACAATCTGAAACAGATTCTTTAGTTAATGCTAAAAAATATCAAGATACTAATCCTAGTAAGTGGTTGAAATTTTTCTTTAGCAATTGACTTTAATCGAGATTTTAAGTATTTTCTTTCCGCATTAAGCATCTTTAAAAAATATCGCGGGGTAGAGCAGAGGCAGCTCGTCGGGCTCATAACCCGGAGGCCGGTGGTTCGAATCCACCCCCCGCAACCAAAATTCAATTTAATCCTAAAAAAAATGTCTATCCCTAGTTTTTTGCTAGCTGACAGAGATAAGGATTACAAAACTCCCCTATACGTTCCGACTGTCGTCAGGGCTACTTCAACGATTTCAAAAGAGGAAAGATTAAAGAAAATAAAAGATGCTGGATATAATGTATTTAGGCTGGATTCAAAAGACGTAAGTATAGATTTATTAACAGATTCTGGAACTGGAGTCATTTCTGATATTCAACTTTCAAAGATGATGCTTGGAGATGAGGCCTATGCTGGAGCTACAAGTTTTTACAAGCTAAGAGATGCCGTTTTTTCTATTATGGGGTTACCTTATACAATTCCTACTCATCAGGGACGTGGTGCGGAGAAAACTCAGAACGCCGTAATGACTGCTCCGTTGGTGCGAAAAGATTTGGAAAGATTGGTTCGTCTACATAAGTTATCTTTAAAAAATACAGAGATTTTAGAAGTTATAGACTGCAGAGGTAAATTTTTGCCGGAAGTTTATGTTCCCGGGAATACTCAATTTGATACCACGGTTGGGCATATTGAGTTTGTACATGCTGTTCCGGTAGATTTAACTATCGATGAGGGGAAAAGTGCTTCTAAAATGCATCCTTTTAAAGGAAATATCGATGTTAAAAAGTTAGAGAAGTTTTTAGGAGATCTTGCTAAAAAGTTTGGGAAAGAAAAAATTAAGGATCATGTGCCGTTTATTCTTCTCACTATCACTTGTAATTCTGGCGGTGGACAGCCTGTGTCTATGGCGAATATAAAGGCCACTTCATTAATTGCCAAAAAACACAGAGTGCCTCTATTCTTTGATGCCGCAAGATTTTCGGAGAATGCATTTTTTATAAGAGAAAGAGAGTCCGGATATTCCAAAAAAACAATTAAGGCGATCGTTAAGGAAATGTTTAGCTATGTAGACGGATGTACTATGAGCGCAAAGAAAGATGCGATTGTACCAATGGGTGGATTTATAGCCGTAAAAGATAAAGGGCTGTATGAAGAATTGGCTAATGCAAATATTTTATTTGAAGGATATAAGACATATGGTGGAATTTCTGGATTGATGATGGAGGCTTTGGCTCAGGGTCTTATGGAATCTACGGAATATGATTATTTAAATGACAGAATTTCTCTGGTTCGATATCTGGGGGAGAAGTTGTCCGAGAAAGGTATTCCGATAGTACAACCTATTGGAGGGCATGCCGTATTTGTTGACGGAAGAGCTTTTTATAAAGGTATTATTGGAGATGATCAGTTCCCTGCTCAAGTTTTGACTGCTTATCTTTATATTGAAAGTGGAATCAGGGCTGTTGAAATAGGATCATGTTTGGCAGGAAGAGATCCTGTCAGTGGCAAGAATAAAGTTCCGGCAATGGATCTTATGAGACTTACTATTCCTAGAAGAAAATACAATCAAGCTCATATGGATAGTGTAGTTAAGGCTCTGGAATTTTTGTATAAGAATCGTAAACAGGCAAAAGGTTTGAAAATTATAGAAAGCAGTGAGCCAAAAATTGGAATTCGGCATTTTAGCTGTATGTTTGAGACTGTGAAGTAATAAGAATTTGGCGTAATGCGGAAAATCTTGATTTTAAAGATAATTCCATTAAAATGCCACTGTTCATTTTGACGTAAATTGTTCAAATGTAGCAGGGTAGCTCAGCTGGTGAGAGCGTCGGATTCATAACCCGAAGGTCGGCGGTTCGATTCCGCTCCCTGCTAAAGATTTAAGAAGACCTTTTAGAAAAAAGGGGGGTCGCTTTCGAAAAGAATTTTTATTTTGCCTGGTCTGCAGGGACTTGTGCTGTGGCAACTTGTGCTAATGGTGTGCCTGCTTGTTGTGCTTGAGCGGCTTTTGCTTGAGCCATCATTGCCATCATTGGATCTCCGCCGCCTCCTCCACCATCTCCTCCGGCTTTTTTGCCTCCTATTACTGCATCCGGATCGATTGCTCTGTCACTTGTATCCGTACCAAGTCGTGCTGCTATTTCTTGATCTACGAATTCACGTTTTCTACCATATTTTAATCTAGAATATTCTCTAACAATTTCAGCAATTTTTTTGTTTTGACCTGTCTGATCCCATACTGTATTAACTGAAAATGGACGAGAAGTTGTATTGTTTATGTTCAATTTTATGTACATCTTATAATTGGAAATTCCAAGTACGTCTTGTTCACTTAATATTGGTGCGTACTCTTTTGCTAGATATTCTGCGTCTTCTGCACCTACTTTAAATGAACAAAGTGTACCTACGTTACCAAATACAGCATCACGTATTTGAGTTGATGAATTTCCAAATTTCGAAACTACAAGTTGGTTTATATACTGGTGAGCCATTATTAGACTTAAGTGATATTTTCTAGCTTCGGATAGGATTGAGCAGAAACTATCTGTGGCAAAGTTTTGGAACTCATCCACGTATAAATAGAAATCTTTACGCTTATCTTCAGGGGTGTCAGCCCTACTCATAGCGGCCATTTGTATTCTGGCAACGATAATAAGTCCAAGTAGCTGTGTATTTAAATCACCAATTTTACCTTTTGAAAGTTTTACGAGTAAGATTTTTCCCTCATCCATACATTTTCTGAAATCAAATGCAGATTTTGGCTGTCCGATAGTATTTCTCATTATTGAGTTTGTAATGAACGGACCGAATTTCGCACTGAAATACGGAATCATCTCTTGTCTCTCACGGTCACCTGTATTTGCATATTCATGTTCCCAGAAAGATCTTACTACCGGATTTTTTACCTTTTTAACTTTATATTTTAAGAATCCATCATCTGTAAATACGCGAGGAACATCTATCAGAGTCGCTCCCTCTTCTGTGTCTTCTGCTAATGTTAAACATGCGTTTCTAAAATAGTGCTGAATACGTGGTCCAAATATTTCATCACCAAAAAGTTTAATGAATATTTCTGTAGCTTGCGATGAAACTAAGTCCATTTCGGCAGGAGTGCTAGCTTCCAAAATATTTAGACCCATAGGTCTTTCTTGGTCTGAAGGATCAAAAATTATTACGTCTTTTGCTCTTTCTTTTGGCACATACATTAAACAATCTTCTACTAAGTCTCCATGAGGATCAATTACGCATACACCTTCTCCATTTTTTATGTCCTGACGTGCCATAAAGTTTAAAAGCACAGATTTACCTGAACCAGATTTTCCTATTATGTAGTGATGTCTTGATCTATCTTTTTTCAAAAATCTAACTTCTTTCTTTTCTCCTCTGTAAACATTATGGCCAAGTAAAATACCTTCTGTTGGTAAATCTACTGGTGCAGGAAGAACCTTATAGTCAAGCCATTTTATAATTGGAGTGTAGTTATAAATACTACATGGAAAGTGATATATACTAGCTAATTCTTCTTCAACAAAAAGTGATTTTTTCTCTCCTATAAGAAACAATCTTGTATCTAAAAGTCTGTGTTTAAAATTAAATTTAGCAATTATGTTATTTAAGAAATCTATTAAGAATATTTGCTTAGTTTGAATTAAATTCGACATGTTGTCTGTAAACAAGTTGAAAGAGATGATCATGTTATTATTTATTTCTTCAGCTCTGCTTTCTGTTTTTGCACATGCTAAAAGTCTTATCATGGTTTCGAATCCTGATTGCTGTGCTTTTTCTCCTAGTCTTTTTGCTACGTCTTCTTTTGCTTGAAGCATACGAACATATCCATCCCCACCTTGTTTTGGCTCTATTTCCATTTTTTCGAATCCTAAAAATATTCCTTTAAATACATTTAAAATTGGCCCTATTAATGGCAATTTAAATCCAGTTGTTTTTTTACCTTTAAAATAAGCATCACCGAAATCTGCTGCTTTCTTTGCCCATCTGTTTCCACATGGTCTTATAACCATTTGGATCACTGCCAATTCTTCATCTTCCATTTTTGAAAATATATTTGTAAGGTCATTCAACGGATCATTTTCAACAACTTTGTATGTTTTTAGTGGGAACCAATAATCTTTTCCTTGATATGCATACGAACATTTGTAGCTCATCCCTTTTAGATCGTGTTCAAATCTATCTATGAATTGGATATCTGCATCTGGATAATATGAGGTTATTTGTTTCTCGACTAAATCTTTGTAATAAGGAGGCATTGATACCCAGAATTCCAAAATTTTGTTATGTGTAACTAATTCAAATGAGAATATATTATTTTTCAATATCATCACTTTAATGCGATGCCAAAAGTTCAATTCTCTTGTTTCGTGTATATTTCTAAAAAACTGAGCCATAATTGATATTTTTTCTCTGAAGTCTTTTTGAGTTTCTTTTTCTTTATCTTTTTGGGAATCTTCTCTCGCAAGAGTTACTTTCATGTATACTAATTTTCGTGACTGTAAATACTGGATTGTTATTATAAATAACCAGTATAAAAGTTTTATCCCAACGTATATTCCTACGGTCCATAATAAGGCTCCTTTTGGGTCTGATTTTATGTATTCCCACATTTTGGAAATATTTGGGACTAAAAAGTCTTTAGCAGAATTGTAGAATTTTATCGCTAGTTCTTTCATTTTCACCAAGGTGTAAATGTTTTTATTTTTCTCTATATTTTAGCAGAAAAAAGCCTTTTTTACAAGGGTTGAAGGCAAATTAGGGACTTTACGTATTTTTAGCTTATTTTCTTACTTAAAATCCCGAAGAGATCTGAAATTTTGACCCTTTCTTGTTTTGTAGAGTCTCTATCACGTAAAGTAACGGTTTGATCGTTTAATGTGTCGAAATCGACTGTTATACAGTACGGAGTGCCAATTTCGTCTTGTCTGCGATATCTTTTACCTATAGCCGCAGAATCGTCGTATTCTACAGTAAAATGCTTATTTAATTCTTGTTGAATCTTTCTAGCCACTTCTGTAAGTTCTGGTTTTTTCATTAATGGGAATATCGCTGCTTTGACTGGAGCAATTTTAGGATCAAATCTCATTACTGTGCGTTTTTCTCCTCCAATTTCATCTTCTGCATATGCATCTAGCAAAATAACTAATACTGCTCTATCGGCTCCAAATGAAGGCTCAATAACGTGAGGTATATATTTTTCATTTGTCATTGGATCGAGGTATTGAAGGTCTTTGCTTGAAAACTTCTGATGTTGGGTTAAATCATAATCTCCTCTATAGGCAATTCCCATTAATTCTCCCCATCCAAATGGAAACTTGTATTCTATATCGAATGTCATACTTGAATAGTGTGACAATTCGTCTTTTTCGTGCTCACGGAATCGTAGATTTTCTTCTTTTAAGCCTAATGATAGATACCATTTTTTACATATTTCTTTCCAATGTTCAAAAGTCTTTTTGATTTCTTCTTTTTCTTTTGGAGAAACAAAATATTCGATTTCCATTTGTTCAAATTCTCTTGTTCTAAAAGTAAAGTTTCCTGGAGTAATTTCGTTTCTAAAAGCTTTACCAATTTGCGCAATACCAAAAGGCACTCTTACGCGGCATGTCTGAATAATATTCTTAAAATTAGTAAAAATACCCTGTGCTGTTTCCGGACGAAGATATACAGCGTTAGCCGTTTCTTCTACTACTCCTTGATGAGTTTTGAACATTAAATTAAAGGCTCTAGCTTCGGTAAAATCTGATTTTCCACATTTTGGACATTTTAGTTTATTTTCTTTAATTATTTCTCCAATTTCTTTTAAAGATTTCCCAACAGCTTTTTCTACTCCAAGTTTTTCTTCTATAAGTTTATCGCCACGAATTCTTTCTTTACAATTTTTACAGTCCATTAATGGGTCTGAGAAATTGCTAATATGTCCAGAAGCTTCCCATACTTTTGGATTCATTAAAATTGCTGAGTCTAATCCTACAATATCCTCTCTTTCTCTAACAAAATAATTCCACCAATAATTTTTTACATTTTGTTTAAGCTGTGATCCGTAAGGACCGTAGTCCCATGTATTTGCAAGGCCACCGTATATTTCAGACCCAGAATATACAAATCCCCTTCTCTTACATAGCGCTACTACATTATCCATTTGAGTTTCCATTTTTTATATTTTTAGTATTAATTTATTCTTTACTGTCCAAGATTATTGTTACTGGACCTTCATTGGTCAAGCTAACATTCATCATTGCCCCGAAAATCCCTGTTTTTACGTCCAATCCTTCTGCTTTTAATTTTTCTATAAACTTATTATACATTGGTTCTGCAAAATTTCCTTTAGCTGCATTTATAAAGTCAGGGCGACGTCCTTTTTTGCAGCTTGCATACAACGTAAATTGAGATATTACTAAAACTTGTTTATTTGTATCAAATATAGATTTTTCGAAATATTTTTCACCTTCATCGAATAGTCGCAAGTTTTTTATTTTATCTACCATAAAATCTAGATCCTTTTCGATATCTGTGTCTGTTATGCCTAAAAAGACAACTAGTCCTTTATTAATTTCCCCAGTAATTTTATTTTCTACTTCTACTTTAGCGTATCCTGATTTTTGTATTACTGCTTTCATTGTTAATTTTTCTTTTGTTTATTTTTCCAATCTAGAAATGTGTCTGATAATACTTTCAAGAAAGATTCTGCTGTTTTGTGGGTCATGTTTATTCTACTGACCACTTTTATTGTTGGTTCTGGAGAATTTGGTATTGTGTATGCCATGTCTATTACGCATTCATTGTTATTGAAGTGTACTGATACAGCATTCGCAAATACGCCTTGTTCGAGGTTTTCTGCTATTTTTACTGTATAATTCTTCTTTGTTGATTCTGCCATATAAATATTTTGTTAAGTAATTCAACCTATCACAAGTTTATAGGTCTGTCGTTTTATTTTCAACAACACTTTGCAATAAGCCTTTTAGGCCTTTTCAAAGAGGTTTTTTAATAATTTGATCTTTACTAAATTGATTATTTAATTAGTTGGTGGAAAATTAAAGGTAAGTTTCAATGTTTTAATATGGCAAATCATGTTTGCAAGATATTAAAATTCAATAATTTAAGGTTAAATACTGATGCCAGAAAACTTTTTGTTCAAAGTAAGGCTATTTGTTTGAGAAATAAAGAATATTCTCTTTTAGAATTTTTCATGAGGAATGTTGGACGAGTCGTTACCCGTACACAAATTTTAGAAGAAGTATGGGATAGAAATATTTTTTGCTCTACGAATACCGTTGACGTCCATATAAGCAAGTTACGTAGAAAAATCCATAAGTACTTGAAGTCCCCTGTTATTAAGACCATCCATTGTATCGGATATGTCTTTGGCGATTAATTATTAAACAAGATACTATTTTGACAAGTCTTACAACACCTTTTTTTTGCTATCTATGCAAAGTTTTTTTATAATTCGATCAGTTTAAGTTGAAAAAACTTTATAACCTCATCACCTATGTCAACTACTATAACTCCAGTTGCTCAAACTGTCATGGAATTGGGTTCCTTGGTTGATAATTTATTACTTCTACTCTCTGACAAAGAAAAACTTGTTATTAAAAAAAGGTTTAATTTGGATGGCTCTCATCGAAACACTCTCCAAGAAATAGGAGAAGAATTTTCTGTTACTAGAGAAAGGGTCAGACAGATTGAAAAGAATGCTTTAGCAAAAATGCGTAGAAATGTATTTAATACTTCCCTTAGAAATCTTCACGATTTCGTAAGTGAATCCGTAAGAACTCATGGTGGTATTATTAGAGAAAATTTACTTCAACAATCTTTAAGAGAAAAACTGCCTGCTAGTTTCAAATATAACGAAGATCATGTACATTTAGCTCTTGTATTACATGAGAATTTAGATTGTATAGGCAATACTATTACTTTCCATCCATATGTAAAAGATAAGAGTTTGACTGATTATTCTTTGAAATATGCTTCAAATCTTTTGGTTAACAATCTTCAGAAAAATGGAGATGTTAAAAAAATTAATGAACTTCATGGCGAATTAAAAACTGTATTTGATTTGAATAAATTTAATCTAACCAGTACAAAAGCTCTTATTGAAATTGATAAGAGACTTACTATTTTAGATGAAGATTTAATTGGACTTATGGAATGGAGACATATTCGTCCAAGAACTCTTAAGGATAAAATATTATATGTTCTTAGAAATGAGAAAAAACCATTACATTTTAGCTATATCGTAGATAATATTAAAAAAGCTAATTTCGACAATAAATCTGTAAATATTCAGGCTGTTCACAATGAGTTAATTCGCCACAATGAATTCATTCTAGTTGGACGTGGCATTTATGCTTTAAAAGAATGGGGATATGAGAAAGGTACTGTGAGTGAGGTAATTGAATCTATTTTGAAAGAAAAAGGAGAAATGGATCAGGAAGCTATTGTTAAAGCTGTTTTGGATAAACGCCAGGTGAAAAGAATAACTATAATTCTTGCATTGAAGAATAATTCTCAATTTGAGAGAGTTGGTAGAAAAGTTTATAAATTAAAAGCATAACAGTCTTTCTTATTATAGTTTTATAAAACTGTCTTTATTAGAGATATAGTTCTGTTTTTGAGTAGAGATAGATTGTTGGATTAGGTCTACTGTCTGTTCTTTTGTTCGGGCATAAAACTTTCTTTGAGCTTCTGAAAGTAATGATTTTAATTCATCGTCTGGTTTAATATATTTAAATAGCTCTTCTACGGCCTGTATTGCTTTATCGTATTTATTTAATTGGATTAGGGTTTTTATATATTCTTTTTCTTTATATACAAATTCTTTTTTGGAGGCCATCTGAGCTTCCGCTTTCTTTGCTTGAATTTTCCTTTGAAGGTCTTCAATTTCTTTAGAATTTGAATCTATCTTTTTTAATGTGATTATAAAGTTAGCAATTGCGTCGTATTTATCTGAATTTATTAAATCGGCCTTTTCTACTATTTTCTTTTTTATAAGTTCTGAGCGAAATGTATTTAAAAATTCTATTATTTCAGGGTCTTTTGTGTTTGATTGTTCAAGTAAATTTAGTTCTATACCTAATTGATCAGGATTTTCTTGTAGAAGTTTGTTGAATTTTTCGGTTTTTTCTTTTTTAAATTTTCTTTTTGATTCTTCTATTTGATCCAAATAAAGCTGTTGAGCTTTTTTATACAATCTTTGTAGTTTCCAGCTATCTGGATCTAATTTTGTTAGATTCTTTAATTTTAGTAATATTTCTGCATATTTTTCTTCTTTCCATAGAACTTCCATTGATTCTAGTGTATTTTCTATTATTTCTTGATTTGCTTTTTCAACATTGTCTTCTATTTTCTTTTTTAATTTTGAGAATACTTTATAGTCAGGATATTTAGCTATGATCTTGTTACACAAAACGTATGCCTCTTGATATTTTCTTTCAGTTAAAAGGATGTTTATGTTTTTTTCTACTTGTTGAAGGAAAAAATTATCCTCAGCCATGTATGTATTATTTGTTTTTGTTGATTTAATTATATCACAAAAACGGCTTTTATTTTAGGCTTTTTTCGAATTCCAGAAGCTTTTCTAGATTAATTTTTTCTTCTATTATTCTTTGGCTTTCTTTCTCTACGAGTTCTTTTGGTGCATTTTTCAAAAATCCTTCATTGGACAATTTCAATTCTAAGGATTTTATAAATGATGTTTTTCTTTCTATTTCTGAGCGAACTTTTTTTAATTCTTTCCCCACATCAATCAATCCTTCTAATGGTAAGAATATCTCAATTTTTCCAACAAATAGAGTCTTTGCATTTTTTATTTTTTCTCCTTTTTCTTTGATTTCTAGGGACTCTAATCTCGATAGTCTTATTATGTCTTCTTTTTTTTCTGAAACGATGTTTTTATGAGATCCAGTATAAATTATTGCTTTAATTTTTTTGGCTGGTTCTATTTTTAATTCCGCTCTTGCGCTTCTAATTCCACTTATTATTTCATGTATAATATTCATTTCTTTTGCTTCTTTTTCGAAAATAAGTTTTTTATTATATTCTGGCCAAGATGATGTTATTAGCATTTCTTTCTCTCCCATTAATTCCCAGAGCTTTTCTGTAACGAATGGCGTGAATGGATGAAGTAATTTTAATGTTGTTTTTAAGACATAAATTAAAACTGCTGGATTCTTATCTCCACCTTTAGATATTTCCAAATACCAGTCACAATATTGTTTCCAGAAAAAATCATAAATTTTTAAACCAGCATCTGAAAGTCTATAGTCTTTTATCTCCTTATCTACTTCTTTAATTAATTTCTGTAGCTCTGTAACTATCCATTTATCTGCTAAATTTTTAACATCTGTTGGACTGAAATCTTTCTTTAGATCTTCGCTTTCTACATTCATCAATGCAAATCTTGCACCATTCCAAATTTTGTTAACAAAATTTCTGTAACCAGCAATTTTTTCTTCATATAGGCGCATATCATTCCCAGGCGTATTGTTTATTACTAAACTTAAGCGAACTGCATCTGTGCCATATTTTGCAATCATTTCTAGTGGATCTATCCCGTTCCCTGCAGATTTGCTCATTTTTTTGCCATGCTTATCTCTAATCAATCCGTGAAGATACACTGTTTTAAATGGGACTTGATTTAAGGTATACGTAGTCATAATTATCATTCTAGCTATCCAGAAGAATAAAATATCATATCCAGTTTCGAGTACTGATGTTGGATGAAAATATTTCAAATCTTCTGTTTGTTCTGGCCATCCTAAAGTGGAAAACGTCCATAATCCTGAGGAAAACCATGTATCTAATGTGTCTGGGTCCTGTTTCCATTCTGTGCTTCCGCACTTTTTACATTTTCC
>Ga0172371_10005675_pt1 | contig 18423 bp, 15 predicted proteins | sample Lak12m_FD_114543 | JGI IMG/M metagenome (GOLD analysis project Ga0172371, IMG submission 114543) | Freshwater microbial communities from Kabuno Bay, South-Kivu, Congo - kab_022012_12m | ecosystem: Environmental > Aquatic > Freshwater > Lake | place: Democratic Republic of the Congo: South-Kivu...
ATATAGACTGGTCAAGGACAAAAGCCTATTCTTTGGGGTTCGGAGGGATATATTTAAATAAAATCGGCCGTGAATATTATGGTATTGTAAATGAGGTTGAGGCCGATAGTTTAAAACGCCGGATTTCCGATGGCCTTGAAGCAGCGCGGGACCCGGTATCCGGAGAGAAGTTCATCGGTAAAGTCTATGCGGCCGAAGATATTTTTAGCGGCGCCTACAAAAATGACGGGCCGGATTTGTTTGTAGGTTTTAGCCGGGGATACCGCACTTCCTGGAAGACGGCTTTAGGAGGGACGCCCGCAGCGCTCATTGAAAATAACAATAAAAAATGGAGCGGGGATCATCTGGTTGATCCGGCTTTAGTGCCGGGTGTAATATGGATTAATAAAAGGGTAAGCTTAAAGGATCCATCATTAATGGATATTGCCCCAACTATATTGGAGCAATTCGGGATATCCCAGCCCAAAGAAGCAGGCGGGAAGGTCCTGTTTAATAACAAAGATTGATAAAACAAGGCTTAAATTTAGCCAGCAGAGGTAGCCGGGGAATGAAATCGGGAAGCAAACATAATTTAACTATAATTTTAATAATCTTCACGGGATTGATGGTTTCTCTCATTTTTTTGATGCATTTAAAGGATGTCCGCCAGCCCAATATTATTTTAATCACGCTTGATGCCCTCAGGCCGGATCATCTTGGATGTTACGGGTACAAAAGAAATACCTCTCCGAATATTGACAAAATAGCAAAAGAAGGCCTGATATTCACCCAGGCAATTGCGCAAAGTTCTCACACGGCCCCCAGCAATGCCTCGCTAATTACCTCAACCTATCCGAATATACATGGGGTAAAAGACTGGGGCTATCAATTTAGTCCCGCTGTATCAAAAATACTCCCCGTGATCTTAAAAGAGCACGGTTACCGTACTGCTTTTATTTCCGATCAATTGGCAATGCCGTTACTAAAGGGGTTCGAAAAGGGTTTTGACACATTCAATACGATAAAAACTTCTACCTATGGCCCGATTGCTGCCCGCAGGCAGATCATGGATATTACGGATTGGGCCATAGATTGGATAAAAAACAACAGGAGAAAGAAATTCTTTCTTTGGGTGTATTATATTAATCCGCATGGGCCCTATACGCCACCTTATCCTTACAATAAAATTTTTATAGGCGATCCATATTACAGCTCCCAGAAAAGAGTACCGATATCGGGGGATAGAGATTTTCAGTCTCCGATAGGCTATATTCCCAGATATTTATCATATGGTAATATCACGGAGGCGGATTTTTATATTTCCCAGTATGACGGGGAAATCCGCCAAACGGATGATCAGATCGGCCGGCTGCTCCAGGTATTAAAGGCGCAAGGGCTTGAAAAAAACACTATTATTATTGTCAATTCAGACCATGGAGAGGCGATGGGAGAACATAACAGGTATTTCTGCCACGCAAATTCTTTGTACGATGAGCTTATCAAAATCCCCCTGATTATCAAGTGGAAAGAAAAAATCCCTCCCGGGTTAAAAAATAATGCCCAGGTCCGCATCATAGACATTATGCCGACAATCCTGGATATTTTAAGTATCGGCAAGCCCGATTCCATGCAAGGAACTAGTTTTATGCCTTTATTAAGCGGCCGGAAATGCAGTTTGCCGGAGTTTGCTTACAGCGAATTCTGGGAACGAAAGAGCGTCAGGACTCCGGAGTGGAAATTGATCTATGACGAAGAAATTAAACGGTATGAGCTGTATAATCTTAAAAATGACCCGGCGGAGCTAAAAGATTTATCCGGGAGCGAAAAAGCGCAATTCGGATTTCTTAGGGAGAAATTAGACGAATACAACGGGGATTCCGCCTCGGGTAAGAATATTTCTCCGCCCTTAAGCCGGGATGAAAAGGATAGGCTGCGGTCTATCGGCTATGCCCAATAAAATCAGGGTTATGGGAGGAAGAAATACTTTGAATTCGGCTATAAGCAAAATAATTGAGCAATATAAAACCCCCCTTCACATAGTAGATAAGAATAAAATTCAAACTAATTGTCGGGATCTTATGCGGGCGTTCCGAGAAAATTATGTTTGCGCCGATTTTTTTTATTCTTATAAGACTAATTCTGCCCCTGCAATTTTAGAAGTTATTCATGAAGAGGGGTTTGGCGCCGAGATCGTATCCGGATTTGAACTCGAGTTAGCATTGAATCTTGGCGTTAAGCCGGAAAAAATTATTTTTAACGGGCCAGCCAAAACCGAACCTGAAATAGAAAAAGCCATAGGCCTGGGAATAAAGCTGATTAATTTTGATTCACCTGAAGAGCTGGCGTTAATCAGCGATTTGGCAGTTAAAATGAAAAAGAAGGCTTCGGTGGGATTAAGAATAAGATCATCCTGCGATAAGAAAGCCCATTTCGGCCTCCCGCCTTATTTTGAAGAATTAACCCCCTTGCTTAAAAGAATCAAAGCCAATAGATATCTTGATTTAAAAGCCCTCCATCTTCATCAAGGGACGCATATAAGAAAAGTTGCGCCATATTTGGCAGCTATTAAAGATGTTGCCCGATTGTCACATGCGATAAAAAAAACCTTCGGCATGGAAATAGAATCTTTGGATTTAGGGGGAGGTTTTGGGGTTGCTACTGTAAGGGGGCTAAGTTACGCCGAAATAATCTTGAGGATGCTCTTTCCTTATGAACCGAAAATTAAGGATGTGGTGCGGCCCGGGGATTTTGCGTCGGGGATCTGTACGCGCCTAAACGATGATTTTAGAAAGCTTGGCTTGAAATTGCCCGGCCTATTTCTGGAACCCGGCAGGGCTGTAATAAGTGACGCCCAGGATTTATTTCTATCTGTTATCCGGATAAAAGGGAAGACCGTGATAATAAACGGAGGCGCGCTTAGCATCGCCCGCCCTTTAATGTCGGAATTCCATGAGGTAGATATTCTTGGCAAAGAATCTGTGCCGAGAACAGAGTGCTATAGGGTATGCGGCAATTTAAGCTCTGTATCCGATGTTTTTTTTGAACACGCCAGGCTCCCGCCTCTCGAGGAGGGGGATATTATGATAATTAAAGGTACCGGCGCTTATTTTAATTCACTATCCAGCAATTTTTCTTTTCCCCTGCCCGCGGTTGTCATGCTTGAAAATGGCATAAGAGGGGAGTTAATAAGAAGAAGGGAAGGCTTCGAGGATATGGTTGCTACCGATATATCAAGATCAAAATTATTGTGAATTTCTAAGCCAGCGGGAGTTAACCGCTTATAAAAACGGGCGCATACATTCCTAACTTTTGATATGAACATCCAAAACAATAGGCTGCTATCGGGTAAGATATTTGCTTTATTTATCTTGCTTGCCGGAGCAGCTCTTCGTTTCTGGCAGATTAAAAAGTATGACCTGTGGTTTGACGAATTAGCTACCGACCAGTTCAGCTTTGCCTCAGTCAGCACCTGTTCTCATTTCCTGGGGATCCCCAGGGTCTCTGTCCTTTGGGGCAGGCTTTTTTCCAGCCCGGATTCCCAGTTTTACAATTTTCTGGTTTATATTTACAGCTTCTTTTTCGGCGGGTGGGAATCGATCAGGTATTTTTCCTGCGTCGCCAGCATAGCCGCTATGTTTATTTTTTACGAAATATGTCGGCGGTATCTAAAACTGGATCCACAAGAATTAACCGGGGCCGCGCTTTTAATGGCGATAAGCCCGTTTCAGATCTGGTACGCGCAGGAAGCCAGGGGTTATGCCTTTTCCTGTCTTTTGATACTGGCGTGGTTTTTGTGTTATTTATCCGCGCTCAACAAAAAGAGGATCGTTCCGTGGTTACTCTTTATCGTTTTAAGCGCGCTGTGTTTATTGACCACATTTTATGCCTCTTTCCCGATCATATTAAGCGTGCTGTTTATCCTCTGGAGGCATTATCCGGTCATGGCAAGGCGCGCAAGGATGTTTTTTTTAGCCGCCATTATATTATTCTCTGCCGCCCTGCCTTTATTTGTAAAAAAGCATTCCATGCTGCCGCCGTATTTTTGGCTTCTTCCTCCGCGGATAAAATCGCTGACGTCGGTTTTCAGCGTATTAATACAGGGGTATTCGGCAACGCGAAGCCTGCATATACTCGGGGTCATCTTATTCGCGGGGCTTTTTATTTTCGGTGGGATTAGATACTATAAACAGCGCGGCCTGCCGGGGCTTATGCTTCCCTTATTCTTCCTTGTGCCGATAATCGTCGTTTTCTCCGTTTCCAGGACTTTTCTGCCGATTTATCTTGAACGCAAATTCATCATTTTTACCCCATTTTATTATTTATGCGTGGTTAAAGGGGCCTGTTCAATAAAAAATAAAACCGCCAGGATCATGATCTGGGCAGCTATTTTTGCCCTCCTGGTTATTTCCCTCTCCGGATATTATAAGGGGTTCATGGAAGCAGGAAAGCACGGGGAGGATGTTTATCGGGGAGTGCATAAAAGGACCCAATACAAGGCATTTTTGATGGCCTTCATGAAAGGGCTGGAGAAAGACGATATTATCTGCGCGGACAGCATTAATTCCTTCATCATCGCGCACAGATATTTCAAGCAAATCAAGCCGGACTACGACAGCGCGCAGGTGGCATTGATTTATTACCCGCAGTTTTTGCCTGCCTGGGAAAAAGAGTATTTGCGCTTGCCCCAGGGCAAGGGAATCCAAACTGCGGCGGGGGGTCCGGATGGTCCGCTATTACTCTCTTTTACTATGTGGGGCAACAGAGTGCGAAGCGCCGGCGCCCTGAATAAATATAAAAACATATTTTTCATATCGGTGCCGTGGAATCACGGAGATTTTCTTTCGGATAATACCAGGGCAGTTAGCGAATTCCTTGCCCGCCGCTGTAAAATTAAATCCGTAACAGCAATGGATGCCCTCACTATCCGGGGTTTTGAATGTAAAAATGCCGGTAAAAAATGATGGCCAATCGCAAAAAAATTGACATTTTCAATACCTCGCTTATAATAATACTAAATGTTGCCTATTCGCAGCATTGTAGGATAATAAGGGAATGAGAAGGGAGAGGAGAATGGGCCTTAGATTAAAATTTGCAGCATCGGTTCTATTGGCAATTGCCGCCAGCGGGGTTTTTATTAATAACGCTTCAGCCACCGATGACTGGGGAAGCGTCATCCAAACCATTTTTAAGCATAAGCTGAACGACCGGTTAACCTTTGTATTGTTCCCCGAAGTCAGATTCAAGGATGACTCAAAGGATTTTTACTACCAGCAATACAGAGGCGGTTTTGATTATGAAGTAAACAAGAATTTGGAATTAGAGATCCTTTATCATTATTCAGAGACCAAGACCACAAGCGGGTCGCAGACCGGAAAGTGGAGCTATGAGAACAGGATCATACTGGGTGCCACCCCGATGGTAACGTTCGCCGGCCTTGATTTCAGCGACAGGAACAGGATAGAGTATCGCTACATAGGGCAGGACGATCCCTTCTTCCGCTATAGGAACGAAATAAAAGCAGAGAAAGCTGTGAAATTTTTTGGGATTAAATTCAAGCCTTTTGTTTCTTATGAGGTTTTCTATGATCTGAAAGCGGACAAGTCAGACTTAAACCGCTTCCAGGTGGGTTTTTCCAAGAGGCTTAGTAAATATTTTTCCTATTCCCTGTTTTACCGGCGCGATATGTATAATCCGGGTAAGAAATGGGGGACGGGAAGAAGCTTTATCGGGTTTAAGTCGGTAATTAATTACTAATAAATGGTCCCCGGAATCGGAAGGGAGATGGTAATGAAAAAGCTTTATTCTTATGTATTAATTTCCTGCTTAGCCGCGCTTTCAATCATCGGCAATATCGCAACAGCTTCGGCATCCAAGGTTAATGCGGATAAAGTGACCTTGCAGATGAGCTGGTTTCCTGGTGCCGAGTTTGCCCCGTATATTATCGGTATTGAAAAGGGATTCTACCGGGATGAAGGAATAGAGGTAAGGGTAGCCGTAGCAAAAGGTTCCAGTTTGGCAACCAAGCTTGTCGGCAATGGCAACGCGGAGTTTGCTAATGCCGCAGCGGATACTGCTTTGATCGCCCGCGCAAAAGGTATGCCACTTAAAGTGCTGGCGATAGAATATCAGGGTTCAGGCATAAGCATATTCTCTATGGCAAAAACCGGAATAAAGAAACCCAAGGATTTAGAGGGAAAAAGTTTTGCCTCCGATATTGAGAGCATGAAGCATACGCAGTTTTTGGCATTTTGCAAGAAGAACGGCGTAGACATCAGCAAGGTCAAGGTGCTTTCCATTAAAGGCTCCGATTTGAAGTATATCCTAAGCGGAGAGGCTGATGCTATGTCCACCCATGGCTTTAAGGGGGACGCTTTATTGCGTCAGAAAGGCTACAAAATTAACGAGATGAAGCTTTCTGATTACGGCATAGATATGTACAATAAAGGCCTTCTCACCCGCGACAGCCTCATAAAAGATAACCCTGATTTGGTTAGGAGATTCGTAAGGGCAACGATAAAATCCTGGAACTATGCGGTGCAGCATCCCGGAGAGGCGGTGGATGCGCTTATTGCAATGTATCCGGACCTGAAAAAAAGCGACGAGATGCTCGAAATGTTAGGCGTTATTTCTCTTATGCAAAATGATTACACGAAAAAGCACGGCCTTGGGTCTCAATCGCAAGAAAGATGGGAGAAAACGCAGGATCTTCTTTATGACCAGGGACTGATCGACAAAAAAATCGACTTAAAAGAAATATTCACCGACGAGTTCCTGCCTTAATTGTGAAATTTTAACCCCCTTCTTTCATAGTCCTCGCTCCCCAAAATAGGCTCATTTTCCCTATGGAATGCGGCATTATAATGATATAATATCTTGTAGTCAATATTTTATATCAAACGGGCGCATTTCCCGGATTTAATAAACCGTTCCCCTCCATGAATAACCGGATTTTGTTTGCCGTAAAAAATGCCACCGATGAATTTATAGGCATTATGACCATCTCCAGCCTCTTGAAACAGAGGGGATTCAGGGTTGAATTGGTCGAGGCCGAATATGGTCAGGTAACAAAAAGACTGAAAGATACCGTCCCCACTATTCTGGCTTTCACGACCCCCTCAGAGCTGGTCCATTATTATCTGAGATTGAATAAAGAAATAAGGAAGGATTTTAAGGTGTTCTCCGTATTCGGTGGGCCGCATCCCACCGCAGTTCCGGAGATGGTCGGGGAAGAGGGGGTAGACGGCGTCTGTATCGGCGAAGGTGAATTCCCCATGCTTGAATTGGCACAAAATTTGAGCTTGGGCAATCCGGTAAAAAACATACGCAACTGGTGGATCAAGGAGGATGGCAGGGTATTCAAGAATCCTTTGAGGCCGCTGAGCGATAATCTGGATGAGCTTCCCTTTCCCGACCGGGAGTTGTTCAGGGGCCGGTCCTTGCTTAATAGGGAAAAGATGTCGGTCATCAGCGGCAGGGGCTGTCTTTATAACTGCGGCTATTGTTTTAATTATCTTTCCCGCCATGTCTATAAAGAAGAAAACGTAAGGATCCGCAAGCGCAGCGTTAAGAATGTGCTCGGGGAAATCAAGCAATTTAGAAACAAGTTCCCCTTGAGATTTATAACTTTTGATGAGCCGCTTTTTATTCTTCCCCGCGAATGGCTGGAAGAGTTCTCCTTGTCTTACAAAAGGGAGATCAACCTTCCCTTTTATTGCGATGTGCGCGCGGATAATATTGATAGCAAGGTCGTTAAACTTTTAAAAGATGCAGGCTGTTACAGTGTCACGATGGGCCTGGAGACGGCCGATGATTATCTGCGGGAGCAGGTTTTAAGCAGGCAGATGACAAAAGAACAGATATTGGAGGCGGCAAGGTTGATCAAGGGGCGGGGAATCAAGCTGCGGACAACCAGCATAATCGGCATACCTTATGGCTCAATAGAGAAAGACCTTCAGACCCTCAAACTGAATATTGACTGTAAGGTCGATTATGCCAAAGGCATGATATTGCATCCGTTTCCCGGGACTTCTCTCTGGGAAAAAGGTTACAGGTGCGACAGATACGAGTATGACCGGGTTGAGTCGTATAGCTATCTGCCAAAATTTTATCCTATCAGCCAGTTGAAAAACCTCAGTTGTCTTTTTTCCTTCATAGCGGCATTCCCCTTTTTGCTCCGTTTTGCCAAAATACTGCTCAGGTTACCATTAAGGTGCGCATATTGGGCCATTTATCTATTAACCGAGGCATATTGCGTTTCCTTCCGGGTCTCCCCTTTTGACTGGCGGGGGTTTTTCCTGCTGATCAGAAGATATGCCGCGGACACGCGAAAGAAGACCTCCCGGAGTCCAAGACAGGTAAAGCAGTGAAAGAAGCTGCCAATAAACGAATTTCTCTTAAAAGCCCGTACTGGCTGCAACAGTTATACGGCAATTGTTGCATGATTTTTGATACTTCTAATATTTTAGGGCGGATAAAAAAGGCAAGATTGCGCTGCGGTTTAATGCGGTCGCAGTGGTTACCTCTTTGGAGATTAGAGCGTTACCAGTCAGAGCGGTTAAGGCACTTGGTATGGCATATTTATCGCAATGTTCCGTATTACCGGGATATCTTTCAAAAGAACAACTTGGAGCCCGATGACTTCAAATCACCCAAAGACCTTAAAAAGCTTCCGGTTTTAACCCGGGAAGATATAGCGAATAATTTAGACAGGCTGATTTCTAAGAAAGCCAAAAAAAAGCATTTAATTTTAAAATCGACGAGCGGATCAACAGGAACGCCGGTAAGGTTCTATCGTGACGAACGTGAAGAATATATAAATTACGCTTTCGTTGACAGGGCATACGCTGCGGTGGGTGGAAGAATATACTGGAGAAGCGTCTGGATACGTCAGAGGCCGTTCATAGAGGAAAAAACAAACGCCAGCTATATTTATGAACCCCGTTTTAAACAATTGACGCTCCCAGCGCACCGTTGCGGTAGAAATTATTGGGAGGAAAAAGCAGCCCTTATAAAACAATACAAACCGGCATATATCCTTGCCAACCCATATTTGTTATACGAGCTGGCGCTTTACGCCAAAGAAAAAGGAATCAGCGGCTTGCGTTTTAAATTCATTATGAGCGCATTTGAGAATCTTTATCCCTACCAAAGAAAAGTGATTGAAGAACAGTTTCAGTGCAAAGTATACAGCCGTTATGAATGCCAGGAGCGAGTCATTTCCGGCTTTGAGTGCCAGTGGCAAGCCGGATTCCATCTTGATATGGAGAAGAGCATCGTAGAGGTAATCGATGAGGAGGGAGAGGAGGTGCCGCCCGGGAAACCAGGAAGGATTATAACAACCTCTCTGCGAAATTTTGCCATGCCCTTTATCCGGTACGATATCGGCGATATAGGTTCCGTGTCGGATACCCCATGCCGCTGCGGAAGAGGCTTGCGGATCTTACAGTCCCTTGACGGAAGGTCTTCCCAGGTAATACGATACGGAGATAAAACCCTATGCGAAAATGACCTTTCTTTTGCGGTCATGAGGTGCAAGTGCGTCAAGGCCATGCAATTTATCCAGGAACGGGAAGGGGAGCTACTGGTTAATGTCGTAAAAAAGGAGGGTTTTTCGGAGGATGATGCCGGGGATTTGGACCGTTATTTACACGAACTTATTGATGAAAGATTGCGCGTTAATTTACATTTCGTAGATTCCATACCTTTTACCCCCATGGGAAAATTCCCGCTTATAATATCTAAACTGGCCGGAGAGGCGGCCGGGAAGGTAAATGTATGAGCGTTAAATCTTTGTTATTATATATGCCGACTCCTCAGCAAGAACTGCTGCCGTTTCCTCCGCTGGGGATCGCGGTCCTGGCAGGGCATCTGCGTCGCAGAGGGCTTGATGTCCGAATCGATGACCTGGAGATGAAATACTGGGATAAAGAGATGGCCAGCGGCGGGTTTTTTGGTGCCTTGATGAGGAAATTGCGTCTGCATTGTTTTAGTCCGAAACGCATATTTTTTAAGAACAAAAAAGTCGCCAAGTATCTTGATGACGGTAAATATGTCAGAAGGATGGGGGGGATCCTGGGGATCTGGGAAAAGCTTATAGACGTCCCACTGGAGGAGTGTTCTTACATCGGCTTTTCAGTGATGAGCAAAGAACAGCTGTTTACGAGCCTGTGTTTTGCCAAGTATTTACATGCCCGGTATGATGCTAAAATAATTCTAGGCGGTAATTTTATAACAAGAAAGATGGGGGTCTTGCTTGAAAGATATGGGTTTTTAGATTATCTGGTGGTAGGAGAAGGGGAAATCCCCCTGGAGCGGTTATTGATGGCCCAGCCCGAAGGAGACATCGAGAACCTTATTTTTCGATCCGGCCACACCGTTAAAGCAAATCCCATAATCTCCCAATACGCCGAAAGCATGGAGCCGGACTTCGATGGCCTGCCATTTGATTTATACCGAAAGAACAGCGCTCCTCTGGTGATCCCCTATGAATTGAGCAAGGGGTGCCGGCACGAGTGCCATTTTTGCGTGACGCGGAGAAAAAAGCTTTATTTGAAAGACATAGAGGCCGCTGTCGGGGAGCTCGCTAGGATAAAAGAGAAATATAAAACCAGCCATTTTATATTTGTCGATAACGCGATCAATATGGACAGGGACTATTCCCTGCAGTTTTGTAACAGATTGATATCTAAAGGCATCAATATCTCATGGTCGGCGTATTACATCTCCGATAATGAGGATGCGGAGTATTTCAGGCTTCTGCATCGGGCCGGGTGCCTTCAGCTTCGCTGGGGCATTGAGACTCTCGGGCAGGGCACTTTGTCGGAGATGAATAAGGAAACGCATCCCACCGAGTTGCCCGAGATATTATCCAAGGCGGCTTCCGCGGGCATCTGGAATCATCTAATATTCATGATAGGCCACCCTGGAGAAAGGGCCTCCGACATATGGAAATTTGTGCGCTTTATCCGCGAGAACAAGGGCTACATTAAAAGCGCTGCCATAAATGTATTTGCTTTGGAACGTGTCGATATGCTGGGGGAGGAGGGTAATTTTTACCAAAAATATTATAATTCCCGCCATGTCGCCAGGCGGACATTGCTCGGTATCAAGTACAGGACTTATACAGACATCTATTCCAGATTTCGAATAGCAATACTCGCTTTTCTTAATGCAACCTTGAGGCTGAACGGGATCAGGCATATCGGCGGCAGTTGCAGCAAATGGAATGACCGACTTTTGGACGCGGGAAGGTTGCGCGTGAGGGAAGAATAGGACGGCCAAAAGGAAGCGGGACGGGTAAAAATATGAATTGGAAGGCAAAAACAGGTTGGTTTATAGAAAATTATTGCTATTCTTTAATCTTTCTGGCGATTTTTTTGTGCCTTTGGCAAGTTGCCTCCGGTTTTTTCTCCATACCCGAGTATATCCTTCCTTCCCCGCTGCAAATATTAACGGCCTTTCAAAATTCGGGTAATTTTCTGATGCGGCACTCCTTCGTCACTCTGCAGGAGATTATCATAGGGTTAGTCATCGGTATATTTGTCGGGTTTATTTTAGCCGTAGCAATTTCATTTTTTGATATATTACACAAGACTATTTATCCTCTCCTTATCGTTATCCAGAGCCTGCCGAAGGTGGTCCTTGCGCCACTGTTTATTATCTGGTTTGGCTTCGGTATGTTGTCAAAAATCATCCTTATCGGCCTGATGACTTTTTTCTCCGTATTAATAAATACCAGTAAAGGGTTGGCCTCCGTGCAGCCAGAGCTGTTGGACCTTATGAAATCTCTGCGCGCTTCCAAGGCGCAGCTATTATTAAAAATAAGATTACCTTCCAGTATGCCCTATTTTTTCGTCGGTCTTAAGATCGCCACCCCCGCCGCCGTGATAGGGGCGGTTTTTGCGGAGTATCTGGGTTCCGACAGGGGATTGGGGTATGTGATAATGCTTTCCAGCGTAAATTTAGACACCAGCCGCATGTTCGCCGCCCTTGTTTTATTGGCCGCGATAAACATGGTTATTTTCGGGGTAGTTTGTTTCTTAGAGCGTATCGTTTTAACCCGGTACAGGCACGTTTGATGGCTAAAAAATGATAGAACTGACTAAAATCGGCAAAGTATTTAACAACCACAATAACAAAGCGGTTGAAGCCTTAAGAGAAATCAGTCTTTCCATAAAAAAGGGGAGTTTTACTTCCGTTATCGGTCCCAGCGGTTGCGGCAAGACCACCCTTCTTAAAATAATCGGCGCCATCCTCGATCCTTCCGAAGGGAGCGTATCAATTGACGGTAAAAGTCCTTCCCAGGCGCTTTTGAAACATTATTTTGGTTTTGTTTTCCAGGAACCGACCCTCCTTCCCTGGCGGTCGGTGATTAAAAATATCCAGCTGCCGGGAGAAATTCTCTCTGAAAAAAAGGCCATAGCCAGGGCCGGTAATTTAGTGGAATTGGCGGGTCTGGCCGGCTTTGAAGATTTACTTCCTAAGGAATTGTCAGGCGGGATGAAAACAAGGGTCGCCATAGCCAGGGCCTTGAGTTTTCACCCGCCCGTTCTCCTTATGGATGAGCCATTCGGCAGCCTGGATGAGATGACCAGGGATACGATGAATTCCGAACTCTTGAGGATATGGGAGGAGATAAGAGCTACCGTTATTTTTGTGACCCACAGCATAAGGGAAGCGGTGTTGTTATCGGATAATGTCGTGATTTTGACTCCCCGGCCGGGCCAGGTGAAAAAAATAATACATATAGATTTGCCGCGGCCGCGGATCAGAGAAATGTACCGGCTGCCCCAATTCGGCGAAATAGCCGGGAATATCAGGGAACTGTTGATATTTTAATGCCCCCAGCGTTATGAGTCCTATGAAGATCGTCAAGAAAATACGCAATCTTAATTCAAATTTATTGAATATAAAAAAATTTATCCTCAATGAAAGGATATCATTAGATGAATGCAAGACGATAATCAGGGAGGGAATGGCCAGGAGGGAAGAGAATTTCCTTTTGACCATAAAAGATCAGATATATGCATACAGCAAAAGCCCTTATTTGAAGTTGCTTGAATTAAGCCGCATAAGCTACGAAGATATAAAGAAAATGGTCTTCCGGCAAGGCATAGAAGATACGTTAAGGACCTTAAAGGAAGAGGGGGTTTATGTGACATATGAAGAATTCAAGGGTAATAAGGCTGTAAGGAGGAAAGGGGAGGCTTTCAGCTGCAGGCAGAGGGATTTTTATAACCCTTTCCAGAGGAGATTGGGAGAAGTGTACAGCGGGACATCCCTGGGGGTGGCTACAAATATTCATTGGACGTCAGGGTATATTATGCAGAAGGCCGTTCATCTGGCGCTGGCCCTGGAGATACATAAATGTTTTGATGCTCCGCTGGCTTTGTGGTTGCCTACATTGCCGGCGCAAATCGGCCTGGCGCCGTTTATTCTTCAAAAAATCGGGATGAGACCAAGAATATGGTTTTCTCAGGCAAAAATGTTTCCTCTGGAGCCCCTGGCTTATAAAGCCTTTTTTATTTTAAATAACCTAGTAAGCAGAAGGGGGGATGTTTTTGATGAAATTCCTCTTAAATATGCAGGCTTGCAGGAAGCCCATATCATTGCCGAATGGGCAGCCCGGACTATAAAAGATTATTCAGTTTGTAGTATCCGCACATTCGTAAGCGGGGCAGTTAGAATATGCGTTGCTGCAAAAGAGCATAATTTAGACATAAAGAATACCACCTTTATAATTTCCAGCGAGCCTCTTACTGAAAGAAGACGCAGGGAGATTGAGCAAAGCGGATGCAGGGTCATCCATACATATTCCGCCTCCGAAACGGGGTTCATCGGATGCAACTGTCATGCCAACGGCCGGGAAACGGATGACATGCATCTTTTTAGGGATAGTTTTGCAGTTATACAGCGTCCCCGGTGGGTAGAGAGCGTCGGCCGGGATGTCGGCTCTTTTTTATTTACCTCTTTTTATTCCGGATGCCCTTTTGTCATGCTTAATATGGAACTCGGGGATTACGGTTCTATCGAGAAAAGACAATGCGGATGTCTGTTCGAGAGCTACGGTCTCGATGAGCACCTTTACGGGATCAGGAGTCATGAAAAGATAACCACCGAAGGAATGAATTCCAACATAAGCGATATCCTGCGCGTTATAGAGGAGGTCTTTCCCGAGAAGTTCGGAGGCGCATCCGTAGATTACCAGCTTGTAGAAGAAGAAAAGGACCATGGATTGAGGAGGCTTGTCATATACGTGAGCCCCCAGGTAGGGCTTCCGGACGAAAGGCGCATGAGAAATATTTTATTCGAGAATATCAGCCCCAACGCGAAAAGGGACATGCGGATAAAAACATGGGAACAGGTCAATACCTTGGAAATCAGGCGGGATTATCCCCTTACCACGATAAGAGGGAAAACCCCTCTTTATTTTTACAAAAATAAATGATTCCGGCCATACCATGTTCAACAGTATAAGACAGCGCGACCCGAAGGAAAAAATCCTGAAAGATTTTTATGTCAATCAATCCGGGGATTACTATTTGGCCCAACTAAACCGCAAAGGTTTAAGGGGCGCCTGGTTCAAGAAAAGGCAACTGATGACAGGGATGCTTGTAAGCAGGCATTGGGGAGGGGGGCCGATATTAGATTTAGGGTGCGGCAATTGCCTGTGGAACGAGGCGGGCATGCCTGTGTTGGGAATGGATATTTGTGATAATATGTTGAAATATAATATGTCGTCCAACAGATCCCTCCGGGCCTTAAGAGCCGATATTTCGAAAGATCTGCCTATTAAAGACGGCAGCGTCAATACCGTCGTCATAACCGAAGTTTTAGAGCATTTTGGTGATTATCTTTCCCTGGTTGGGGAATTGAAAAGGATCCTAAAAAAAGGCGGTATCGTCATAGGTTCCGTACCCTACGGAAAATTTCCGGGGTTATGGAGCCCGGCATTTGCTTTGCAGTGTTTGTATAGAGGGCTCATCCATGGCGACCAATATTATTTGAACCGATGCGGGCACGCGGCGGCTTTTAATGTCCACAAAATTAGACAGGCCTTCAGGGAATTTGACATGCTTGATATAAAGGCTCTGGGTCTTTTGACCATTTTTTTTGTCGCTAAAAATAAATAATGACCAATCCTTTGCAATATATGCTTCTGGCCAAAAAAAAGCCCTATCTGGTGCTAAAGGGGGTAAAGGGCCTGTTGTCGACTAATTTTCTCAACAGCAAAATTATCCGCGGAGCGGAAATCGCAGTTACTTATGATTGCCAGGGTAAATGCGAAAAATGTTCCTGCCGCCTTCTTGTCGATAAGAGTAAAAAAGAGCTGACCCTGGGGCAGATATTGAATGTATGCGACAAGATAGCGGATATGGGGGCCATTTTGATTAATATTACCGGTGGAGAGCCTTTATTAAGAAGCGATGTCTTGGAAATCGTAAGGGGCCTGAGAAATATGCCGGTTTTGGTTTCGTTGACAACGAACGGCCTGTTGCTCGACGAAAGCATGATCAGTGACCTGAAAAGGGCGGGTCTGGATGTTATCCAAATAAGCCTGAACAGCCCCTACCAAATTGAACATGATGAGGAGATCGGGATAGAAGGAAGCTATCAAAAAGTATTGATGGGCATAACGAAAGCGAAGGAGGCAGGGATAGAGGTCATTATTAATACCGTGCTGACCAAGAAAGTCTTGCATACCGAGAGAATGGCGAAAATAGTCAATATTGCCCAAAAAAACAAAAGCTATCTTTCTTTGGTTTTTCCCGCCCGATTAGGGTCCTGGAGCGATAAAGATGTCAGCCTGAATTCGGAGGACTATAAAATCATTAAGCGCTGGCTTAAATACAAATTTATTACCAATGATATCAAAACTTCCTATAAAAAAGGGATATGTCCGGCGGGAAAGGAAAAGATTTATATAAATCCTTACGGGGACGCTTATCCCTGCCCTTTTATTCACGACAAATATGGCAATATTTTAGATGAAGAGGTTTCGCGCGTCTGGAGTAAAATGAACGTATTAACTAATAAGGAATGTGTGAATTTAAGGCTAAGGGTGGCACCTCCGCTTTAGCGGGTAGCCGGAAAACCCTATAATTTCCTTACGTATCTTTTGCGCCAACGGCGTTTCTCTTGCATATCGGCTCCCGTTTTATTTTTGCCGCAGATTTTAGTGGATTATGAGGATATAAAATTAAATAATTGCAGAAAAAGTGTCAATCAGCGATTTAATTAAGAAAATCTTTAGAAATGTAAAGCCAGATTCTTGGAGGCTAACCGGAAAAGAAAAGGTAACCCAGGAAGAATTAATAATTTTTTATGCCGGAAGCAAATACGCTAAGAACTACTTTTGCAGGCTTATTTATAACGGCTATTATACCGAAGAGTATTTGGGGAAAAAATGGATTTGGGGAATTTTAAGATCAATTTCTAACAGCAAAGAGAAATTCAGCTTGATAATTATCGAGATTTTCTGTCCTTTGTATGGACTGTTTCGTAAAAGAAGCGATTTTATTGTTCCTGTTTGGATTTCCGCCACAGTTGATATCTCGGGGCCGAACCCGGGTTTTCTAAAGAATAAAGGTTTAAAAAATGACATCAGAAGGATAAATAAAAACAAGCTCCATTTTCAAACAAGCAATGATGAATCCGAATTTGATAATTTTTATTTTAAAATGTATAAACCTTATATTGAACGAGTCTACAATGACATGGCCGTCATTAGTGAACACTCTTATTTGAAAAACGGATTTCAAAATAAAGGCACATTGGGCTTCATTAAAAAGGACAATGAAACTATCGGAGGCTGCCTGCTTTTGTGCGAAGGGAAAAAAGGGATAATCTGGCGCCTCGGCATTAAAGACGGAAATATGGATTATATTAAGGAAGGCGCAATGCAGGCATTATTTTACTTTGCTTTAGGCTGGTTCGGAAAAAGAGGATATAATAAGGTAGATTTTGGATCATGCAGGCCATTTCTTAATGACGGGGTGTTTAGATACAAGAAAAAATGGTCATCGGCCTTCAGCTACAAAAAATGGGCGGAAAAAGTTTTTTTGATAAGACCATTGGATAATACGCGCAGCTTGCGAGAATTTTTGATAAACAACCCTTTCGTTTTTATAAAGAACAACAAACTGAATGCCGCGATATTTATTAATGAAACAAATACGCTTTCTGGAGAAAACCCGCCCAAGAAGCAAAAGCTTTATTATTTTAGGGGGCTCACTAAGCTACATTTCTATAAATTCCGGGGAGACAATGCGGATAGATTAAATCGGCAATTATTCATACTTAAAGACTTTTTTCACCGTAGATAATTATCCCAGGGTTTTACTTATGGATAGGAAGATTATTCTAGAAAATAAAATATGGGATGAATTTGCCCGCAAGAGCAAGACGGCTTCCGTTATGCATCCCGCATTGGCAAAATATAAAAAAGAGGAATTTATAAATATAATAAAAAATTGGGATATTGATATAGGGATAGGGAAAAAAATCCTTAAAACAGACCTTTATGAAGAGGCGTTTAGGGAGGATGAGATCTTATTTTCCCTTGTTAAAGAAAGGAGCAGGGAAATGGATATCTACGCGATAGATATCTGCGAAGAGACGGTAAGGCAGGCTAAGGCAGTCATGAAGGATAGAGGCAGCAAGCATAATTATCTAACAGCCGATGTAAGGTCCCTGCCCTTAAAAGATAATGCTTTTGATCTTATTTTGTCTACATCCACATTAGACCATTTTGAAAACGTGGAGGATTTTAAGAAATCTTTAAAAGAGCTGAAAAGAGTGCTTAAGCCGAGCGGCGAGATGGTAATAGCTTTAAATAACATGTGTAATTTTGGCTTTTATCTGTCATGTAAGCTGTCCGAATTCCTAGGGCTTTATAAATTCCCCACAATGTTTTTTCGTCCGCAACTTGCAAGAGATATATGCAGGGATATGGGTTTAAAAATTAAAAAAGAAGCGTTCCTTGTGCATATTTTCCTTCCTTTGAACAGGTTTATAGTTTTATTAAAAAGGTTTTTACCGGATTCCCTTGTTGATAATTTCGCGTATCGGATGGCTTCTTTTTTCAGGCTTACCGGTTTTTTTAGAAAGACGAACATATGGACAGGCTGGTTTATAGTTATTAATTGCGGAAAATAAGGATAATAGGCCCTACCTCAAATTACAGGTAAAACAGCGGCCAAAGATAATTATGTGATTGAACTCGGTTCAAAAGATCGGTATAATAAATAAAAAGGTTGTTTATTATTGTAGTTTTCCCGGATGGGCAAGCTTCGCGCATAGCGTATTTGTAAGGCGAATGGATGTAATGCTCCCCATTAGTCAAGGCCTTTTTAAGTTAGAACCGGCTCTTTGTTAATATCGGCAAAATTCTGGTTAAACTCATTCGGCGTCATGTTCTTCAAGGCCTGATGCGGATAATCCGTA
>Ga0172371_10005678_pt1 | contig 18420 bp, 17 predicted proteins | sample Lak12m_FD_114543 | JGI IMG/M metagenome (GOLD analysis project Ga0172371, IMG submission 114543) | Freshwater microbial communities from Kabuno Bay, South-Kivu, Congo - kab_022012_12m | ecosystem: Environmental > Aquatic > Freshwater > Lake | place: Democratic Republic of the Congo: South-Kivu...
CCGGATGTGATCATGCAGCTCTGCACGTACTACCAGAGCGTCAGTGACGAGCCGAAGCCGCTTACCGAAGACTTTCGCTCGCGCATCATGGGAGCCAACGAGGCCATGGCGCGCGAAGCTCTGCGCGTGCTGGCGGTGTCCTATAGGATGGCCGAGGCTCCACCCGAAGAACCTACTGCCGCGGCCGTGGAGCACAGCCTGGTATTTCTGGGCCTTTTCGGCATCATTGACCCGGCCCGGCCCGAGGTTTCCCCAGCCATCGAGACGGCGCGTCGAGCGGGAATTCGCACCATCATGATCACTGGTGACTATCCGGATACGGCTGCCGCCATCGGCCAATCAATTGGTCTGCTGGAGCCGGGGCATCGGGTCCTTGCCGGAGCGGCGCTGGACAAAATGGACGCCGATGGCGTGGTGAAAGCCCTGGAAACAACTGATGCGTTTGCTCGCGTCAACCCTGAACACAAGATGCGTATCGTGGACGGGCTCAAACAGATGGGCGAAGTAGTTGCCATGACAGGGGACGGCGTGAACGACGCGCCTGCCCTCAAACGTGCCGACATAGGCATTGCCATGGGGATCACAGGCACCGACGTGGCAAAAGAAACCGCGGACATGGTGCTCACCGATGACAACTACGTGAGCATTGTAGCGGCGGTGGAACAGGGTCGCATCATTTACGCCAATATCCGCAAGTTTGTGTTTTTCCTTTTATCTTCTAACGTGGCCGAGATCATGTGTATCTTTTTGCCCACACTCGCCGGCCTGCCCAGCCCGCTTTCGGCTATTCAGCTTTTGTGGCTGAACATGGTGACAGACGGAGCGCCCGCCCTGGCGCTGGCCAAAGAGAAGGGTGACCCGGATGTGATGGAGCGTCCGGCTCGTCCCAAGACTGAGCCGATCATTCACGGACCCATGCGCGTGGGCATACTGATACAAACCATCGCACAGAGCGGCGCGACCCTGGGAGCGTTTGCCCTGGGTCTCATCTGGCACCTCCAGGCGACCAATGCGCTCCCGGCAAATGCCAATCCCCTGCTCTTTCTCTTCCAATACAACTGGACCGGAGTTAACGTAATGCACGCGGAAACCATGGCGTTTATAACACTTTCCATGTGCGAGTTATTCCGTGCCTTCACCTGTCGCTCGGAACGGCTCTCGCTTTTCCAAATTGGCTTCTTTTCGAATCCGTGGCTGGTTGTGGCAGTCGCTGCGTCCGTTTTCATGTTGGTCATAACCGTTTTGGCGCCGTTTCTCAGGCCCATATTCGATACCATCCCGCTCACACTCTTTGAGTGGGAAGTGGTGCTCGGCCTCGCCCTCATTCCGGCGGTATCGGAAGAGATCACTAAATGGTTCCTGCGGCGAAGAGGATGAAAGGAGTTATTTTTCGGAAACATAGCGGCTGATAGTTGTCAGGGGGCGATTTCAGACAAAAACTTTATAAACGGATGACACTGTTTGATTTTCTGTGTCACTATAAGGAGTCACGCATGGACATTTGGAATTTTGGCCTCACCATGACTGTTGTGGGAGTAGCAGGAACTTTCGTAACGCTCGGGATCATAATCCTGGCGATAGCCATCTTTAAGAAGTTTTTCCCCGTCCAATCGCAAACGAAATCTGATCAAAAGTGAAATGAAGGGGTAATGCAATGATCGATAGCTTTATACAGGGTTTGTCGGGTCTTTCATTGGGAACAGCTTATCTATTCAGCCAAGGTTTGCCAAATGCGATCATGCTCCTGATTGCTGCAGTCTTGCTGTACTTGGCCATTGCCAAAGGAGTGGAACCGCTACTCCTTCTTCCCATAGGTTTTGGCTGCCTTCTTGTGAACATACCTTTGAGCGACATGTTTGACAAACACGGACTACTGAGATTTCTTTATGACATTGGAATCGAAACGGAGATTTTTCCTCTTCTGATATTTGTCGGAATCGGCGCCATGACCGATTTCACGCCACTTCTCGAGAATCCCAAGATACTGTTCTTCGGGGCGGCCGGGCAATTCGGTATTTTTATGACCCTATTGCTGGCTCTAGCCCTAGGATTTCCTTATCTGGAAGCGGTTTGCATCGGCATCATCGGGGCTTGCGACGGTCCTACCGCCATATACATGACGGCGCAGTTTGCGCCACAGCTCTTGGGCCCGGTATCTGTAGCTGCATATGGTTACATGTCTTTGGTCCCGATAATCCAGCCGCCGATCATGCATGCGCTGACCAGCGAGAAAGAACGCCTGGTACGAATGGAGAACCCAAAGAATCCCACTGTTTCGGCCAGAACAAAGCTCCTCTTTCCTGTGATGGTTACCTTAGTCACCGGCCTGATAGCTCCAAAAGGGCTGCCTCTGATGGGCACAATTATGCTGGGAAATTTTATGAAGGAAAGCGGAGTGGTCCCTCGATTGGCTGGCGCGTCCGAAAATGAGATCGCAAATATAGTCACGTTGTTTCTGGGCCTAGCCATTGGCGCTACCATGGAAGGAAATAAATTCCTGCAGCCTATGACCCTGGCTATTTTCGGGCTCGGCTTCATTGCAATATGTGTGGACACAGCGGCCGGAATTTTCCTTGGCAAACTGATGTGCCGCCTGTCGGGCTGGAAGATCAATCCGCTCATTGGCTCTGCCGGGATTTCCGCTTATCCGATGGCGGCCAGAGTTTGCCAGGTGCAGGGCCAGCGCTATGACAAACGAAATTACCTGCTGATGCATGCAATGGGCGCCAACACCGGCGGTCAGATCGGCTCGGTCATGGCCGCAGCCATCATGCTGTCGGTGCTCAAAGGCATGGGCCTTATTTAGAATCTGTTCGAAGATTGTTTCGAAACCTGACGTGCTATTAAATCATGCGCTAAGGTGGGACAGGGGCGGTCAATAAGAACCGCCCCTAATTTTTGAATTACTCCATTATTGATTTCCTTGCTGATCATTGGCTTACGTGTGAGAAAGGCCGGAGAACACATGAGTAAAGTCATGTCATTGCGAGCGAAGCGAAGCAATCTCCCGTCATTCCCGTGGAAACGGGAATCCAGAGGGCGCATTGCCATGCGCCCCTACACCAGGATTGCTGGTGGGACCGGCATCCTGCCGGTCATCCTAAAATAGACAGGCGGGACACCCGCGGCGCCATTCACTCCTCGCAATGACAGAGCGCCTCCCGCACAACTTATACGAACCTGCGTTCATGTAGACATTATTCGCCGGGCTGATGTAGGGGCAGACCCATGTGTCTGCCCAGATTAGGGCGCACACACGGGTGCGCCCCTGCAGTTGCATCGTACCATCTTGAACACAATTCCGTAATAACGGATACTTTCCTTGCATTCAAATTTTTGACGGACGCGCAATAAGTATGTCAGATAGAGATGACTTGGATTTTGAATCACCTGTCGAGATCCCCATAGACGGGATCCTCGATCTTCATACCTTTGCGCCTCGCGAAATAAAGGACCTGATTGACGACTATATCGGAGTCTGTTTGCAAGCGGGCCTATCTGATATCAGAATTATTCACGGAAAAGGTAAGGGCATTCTTCGGGATCGTGTATACTCGATTCTGAAACGTCACCCCCTGGTCGAACATTTTACTCAGGCTCCTCCGGAAGCCGGCGGCTGGGGCGCCGTGTCGGTCAAGTTGAAAACTCCATCTCCAAGCCAATAAAGCTGGTGGAATGATCTAACAATCAAATGCTCTGCAGAGTAAAGTGAAAAAGGGAGGGATGAATTATGTCTGTGAAACTGGCATTTGTTACCTATGAAACACCATTCGCGCCTGCCGGTGGAATTGCGGCTGTTATGGGACGTCTTCCTCATTACGTATTCAAAGCGTCCGGCCTGGAAACGGTTGTTGTCACTCCCTATCACCACAAGATCGAAAAAACAGCGAGTTTGCCAACCCAGGAAGTCGGTCAAACCCTGGTCGATTCTCCGAGCGGAAACCTGCCCATCAAACTGCGACTGTACAAGAAAGATGTGCTCTGGTATTTCCTCCAGCCTGAACAACCGGACTTTTTCGCTGGACACCCTCACCCTTTTCGTGTGGGAGAGACTCACGATGAAGCCGCTCGAAATCTTCTTAGAGATTCTCTTCTATTCGGCAAGGCGACTGCGAAAGCGCTCCAGGAAATAGACCAGAATGCTGATTGGATCCTTATGATGCAGGATTGGGAGGCCGCCACGACAGCATTGGCCTTGTCAGGAACTCAACATCGAATGAAATTGTTCCTCACGCTTCACAATAGTTATGATAGCCCGGTCACGGACGAAGACATGGCTCAATGGGGAATTCAATATAATTCCTGCCCGGGGACCACCGTTCTCAACCGTGCAATACCCAGTGCGCAGAGGACAATTTTTACCGTATCGGACCAGTTTGCCGAGGATCTTTGCGATGATGAATTTCAGTCTAAAATCATGGCCCCGCACCTGAACGAAATGCTTAGGCCGCGACTTTTGGGAGTCAATAATGGGCCATTTGCGGATTTGGCGGTCGGGTTGGGCATTTTGCGGAAAGCGATGGCAGGCAAATACGAACCAATTGCTGAATGGAAAGCTGAAAATAGAAAGAAGGCGCTTTCCTCGCTCAAAGATTTCGAACCGTCTCCGGAAAAGCCCATTTGGGGCGATCGCACGAAATTTAATTCAGATCCCTCGGTATGTTGGTTTGTGATGGCCGGACGAGACGATCCTCGACAGAAAGGTTACGACATCGCGGCTGGCGCGGTTGAGATGTTTCTGAAAGACAATGGCAAAGCTTTTTTCTTTTTCTTCCCGATGCCCGGAGATGAAGGACTTCCAGGATTGTGTTTTTTGAAAGACTTGGCCCTCAGGTTTCCGGAAAATGTTCTTGTCCTTCCATTTATCTGGTCAGAAGGATTCTTTGCTGTGCTTCGAGGCGCTTCTTTTGGGCTGATGCCGTCGCTGTACGAGCCATTCGGCATGGCCAACGAGTTCTATCTTAATGGAACTCCGGGAATCGGCCGGACCACCGGTGGTATTATCCAACAGATTGTCCCGTTGCGAGGGGTTGCTTGTTTTAGTCACACTGCGGAGGTCAGGGCGGCGAAGTGGCATGGCTCCTCGGCAAATCCTACGGGACTGCTTTTTCGTGAAACGGATGACATAGAATCTTCAGAACGGGATTGGCACGGCATAAATCGCGCGGCGTACAAGTTGGGAGGCGAATTGCCTAACCGACTTGAGGAGCGCAGAGGCATCGCTGGCGACCCGGATCTGCCGGGATATCAACTCTTCAGGGCCATGTCCGATGAATTGCGCTGGGCTTTGAACGACGCGGTTCGATTGTTCACTCAATGCCCTGATCTTTATTATCGAATGGTAACCGACGGAATAAACTTCATACAGAGGACATTTTCATGGGAAAGGGCCGCCGCCGAGTATTTACGGAACGCCCTGGCTCGTTGAATCCTGCGGATAAGACAGTGAAGGATGTTTCATGAAAACTATCATCGCGGTCGCATTTGTCTTTTTTCAGATCGTGCTTCTTGCAGAGGCTCAAGAATCCTTTACTGCGCACGGCTCGACGGTCCTCTACACTCCACCGGACAGCGCGAACTGGTTTGTCGTTAAGAATGGAATCGACGAAATGTCGCAGAAATACCTTCTGATGTTCCAGCGCAAGCCGATTGAAGATGCGCAAGGTCGTCGTGTTCATCCGGTGATCGCCATCATATGTGAAGCGGTCAAAGAGCCCCTGGATGTAATAAGGTACTCCATCGGCGTGCGTGCGCAGGTCCCGTTCAACGTAAAGAAGGTTATGTCTCACCAAGAAGGCGATTTTACCTATCAAAACGCGATCGGGTACGAGGGTGAATACGAAAAAGAAGTCTTGCACAAAGTTCTCATAGGACATATGCGCCACAAGCAGGTAGGAGTTCAAGTAATCTGCGATTCGTCGGACGGGGTGTACGACAAAGTGGAAGCGGATATGAGAAGCTTTCTGCGTTCGGTCACGTTCAAGTAGCTTGGATTCTTGAGTCCGCCAATGTATAGAACAATCGCTTGACAGTTGGTACGCAATGCCGTACGCTATGTTATGGGAGTATGAGCAGAACATGACCGTTATCAAAGCAAGCGACGCCCGCGCAAAACTGTACCGTTTGATAGACGATGCAGCGGCCTCTCATGAACCGGTCTTGATTACGGGCAAAAGGGGTAACGCCGTGCTGGTAAGTGAAGAAGACTGGCGGTCAATCCAGGAAACGCTGTACCTGCTTTCGATTCCAGGCATGAGGGAGTCCATCATTGATGGGTTGAAGACACCTGTCGAAGAATGCGCCACGGAACTCGAGTGGTGAAGTGGCGACTCGTCTATACACGCCAGGCACGAAAGGATGCCAAGCAGCTCGCGGCAGCGGGGTTGAAGGAAAAGGCAATAAATCTGCTGGAACTCCTCGAAAGAAATCCTTTTGAAGCCCCACCGCCTTATGAGAAGCTGCTCGGCGACCTGAGCGGGGCCTATTCTCGAAGGATCAATATCCAGCACCGACTCGTGTACCAAGTGATCGAGGAGGAGTGCGTAGTGAAGGTGATCCGCATGTGGTCCCACTACGAGTGATGGCCGAGCCCCCTCAGTTTTGAATCCTAGAACGGACTGGCGAATGCGAAAGCCAAGTTTGCGCCAAACGTCCACGAGCGGACGTCAACGACCCAAGAAACAGGGTCTGTGGTGGATCCGGAAAGGGTTTGTTCATCCGTCTTGATGTGCAGATAATTCCATTTCAAGAACCCTCCCACGCTCAAGTCGCCCGCAATCTTCCAGGAACAATCAGCGAAGAGTTCCAGAAAATAACCGTTATTCACGCGAAAGTCGCCAAACTCGGCATAACCCAGGTTGTCCCAATAATGGTATTTGAGTCGCCCGCCAACCCACGGCGACCCCACGCATCGAAGGAGCGCAAAGCAGTTGGAAAATTTCTTATTCAGTTGCATCCCGATGAGAGGTAGGTAAGCATTAAGGACATAATCGTCGTCCGTGTTGTCACTGTAATTGACTCTCGTGCTCGCATGGTCCCATCGGAAGCCGGCGAGAAGGCTGGTCGCGCCGGCGACGCGACACGTCGCCAGACCGTCTAGCGTCCACCAGTCGTATTGAGGGATTTCAAAGTCGAACGTTCGGGGACCAGGCTCCTCGCGCCATGTCCCGGCGCTTAGTTTCGGGAAAAAGACAGATCCGGAAATGAGAACGCCAAAGTCGTCGCTTAATACGAGGTCCTTGCATGCGCCGAGCCAAAAGCCGCTGAGCGGCCAGGCCGCTGTACCGATTAAACCCTGAGTTGGACGTCGCAGAGCCCACACGCTGCCCTTCGAATGCTCGGTCCAGCCGAGGTACACGCTTGACGTTCCGGGACTCCCAATCCATGCTTGCGCCTGTATATGGGCCGGCAGCCCCGACAGCGCCAACATACCAACGAGCACGGCGCAAAACGGCCTCATGGTCCGACCTCCGGATGGACTCTTCCGACAGGTTCTCCGCCGCCGGAATTCGTCCCAACACATTGCATCGACAGGCAACTATTGAGGGAAGGTTAGAAGATAGCTATCGATACGGCTGTAGTCAACAAGAATCCGCGTTGTTCTGCAGCCCTTCAATTACGCGGGGGAAAGAGTGTCATTGCGAGCGCAGCGAAGCAATCTCCCAGCTTTCAAGAAAGGGGATTGCTTCGTCGTTTCACTCCTCGCAATGACAGGTGAGAGACACTTCACTCCCGCAGCTAACTGAACCTTTACGTCGTTGTGCAGCTCCCCACAGCAACATCGACTCCCGCGGGTTAGAATCTCAATCTGGGTAGACTTGCCGTGTTACAACGACTGGCGCTCCGTCCATTTCTCCAGGAACTTGAACGCAGCTAAAGCCGCGTCCGGCGCTGAATCCTCGTAAGTATAAAGCTCCACGGTCACAAATCCCGTATACCCGATTTCTTCAATTGCATTTAGCACGTTCGTGAGATCAATAGCTCCTGCGCCTAACTGTAGGTGATGATGCGCTCGCGTTGCAGCAATATCTTCCAGGTGAAAATGGTGGATCATAGGCTTGATGCTGCGAATGAGTTCCGAGGGATCCTCACTAACGCAGAAGAAATGCCCGACATCGAAGTTGATACCAAATGCTGCCGAGTTGAGGCCTCGAAAAAGTTCCAGGAACTGGCCGCTATTCTCTATCAGAAGTCCGGGTTCCGGTTCGATAAGAACACGGACCCCGTTTTCCTTCGCCCTGCTTTCGACCGCCAAAAGCCCTTCCATATAGATGCGAAGAGCTTCTTCACGCGTCATACCTTCAAGCGGTCCGCCCGGCTCGGTTGAAATGTTTGAGGCGCCTAGTTCCGCGGCCAAGTCGAGACATCGTAGGGTGTAATCGACTCTTTTTGCTCTCAAAACAGGATCGGGTTCTATCCAGGATGGGTGATACATGTCTCCGTCGGCCCGGTGCATAAACGCATTCACATTTGAAACCGTTAGACCGTTGTCTCTGAGGGCTGCTTGGATTTCCCGGATCTTTGCTTCGGTCAGGTCGAGCGGGAACGCGTGCGGGATGTCCGCCATAATTTCAATTCCTGCGTACCCAATGGAAGAGACGATTTTGATGGTTTCCAGGAGATCGAAGCGCAGGAAGGCGTTGGAACTGAAAGCAAATTTCATTTCTTGTCCTCGGCTAGAATGGTTTGCAAATAAGACAGCGCCTGTTTTGCCGCGGCCTCGGGCCGGTCCGGATAAGTGTAAAGCTCCACAGTCACAAAGTCTTCATAATTATGATCGTCCAAAATTCTGAATAGTTTGACAAAGTCCATATCACCGGTTCCCGGAATCAGGTGATAGTGCTTCCGGGCCTTTATGTCTTCAATGTGAATATGAAAAATCTTTTGGGAGAGAGTATTGATAACTGTCTCAGGATGCTCTCCCAAAACATGACTGTGTCCCAAGTCCAGATTGGCCCCAAGATACTGGGAATTCATCTCTTCAATGGGGGCTAAAAGCTCCTCACAGCGCTCGATAAGGAGCCCCGGTTCGTACTCGATTCCAATTCGGATAGACTTCTTTTCCGCGTAATCCAGGACTTCGCTCAAGGAATCGCGCAAAAACTCCATAGATTGCTCTGGAGCCACCCCCGGTACCGGTCTGCCAGATGTCAGGCTTACGCATGGAGACTCAAGTAATTGAGCTATATCAATACACTTTTTTGAGTAAGCGATCCTCCAGCGTCTCAAGGAATGGTCCGGGTTGGCAAGTGACGGCTCAAACAGTGGTTCCCAGAATTCCCTGCCATAATAGCCAACTGCGGTATTGGCATTGATATTCGCCACCGTCAGTCCGGTTCGGTCGAGAACCCTCTTCAGTTTGCTTAATTCAGAAGGAGTTACTAATTCAGCATACAAATGCGGGGCATCCGCCAACAACTCGATTCCTTCGTATCCAATCGCCGCGATTCGCTCAACAGCTTCGACGACGGAATATCTTACGAATGCGTTAGTACTGAATGACAACCTCATATTCGTCCTGCTTCAATCGCGGTTAGTTTGTTGAGAAACCTATTAGCAAGATTGTAAGCCTTTTTTGTTGGTTGTTGGCATCATGTGCCGGAACTTGCTAAGCACGTCGGCTTACCACATCCTAGGCCAAAACCTTACCGGATGGCAATCCTCGCATACTACAACTGGTTGCAAAACCCCAATTGAACCAAGGGATGCTGCGCTATTTGTAGGGACGGTTCGTGAACCGCCCGAAATCAGGGCGCTTCTCGAAGCGCCCCTACCGGGTATATTCACATGTGGAGGTTTTGCAACCAGTTGTAGGCAGGCAGGATGCCTGTCACGGCGCAAAACTTGGGAAGCCCGAAGAATCTCGTTCCGAGGAGTGAACGGTCACGATTGTAATTGAAAAATTCAAGGTGATTTACTATGGTGCTAAGAAACTAGAAGCGGGTATCGGTCTCCCCGCTCCAACAAATGGACCAAGATCCGGAGCCGGGGGGGGGTGCGGAGTTCAATGCAAATCGCCTCCGCGTTGAGACACGTTGGCCGCGATATGTTATTAGATCAGCCGTTATTCAATTGGATTTGACCAAAAGGAGGTAGGCAGATGGGAAACAACCAGAGCTATTGGTCCGGGCTATGGAAGAACGAAGAATGGCTCGCTGTATGGATCGGCTTCTTAATCATCATATTGGTCCTACTCGGGCTGACCGTAAAGGTTCCGAAATTCGGATGGGTGACTGATGGTGAGTTTGCAAAATATTCTGCTGAATGGTCCATGGGCGCTGACAAAATAGCTAAGGCGGCGGGCGAAAAAGGGGAGACCGCGCTTCAAACCGCGGCTACAGCCCTGAAAACGGCCCTGGACGCAAAGGACAGAAAGGCTGCCGCGGCCGCTGGCAAGAAGCTTGAAGAAGCTGCAAAAGCCGCGAAGGACCCCGGGTTAAAAAAGAATGCGGCAAAGGTTGGAAAGGACGTCGCTGGCAACGCGGGAAACACTCCTGGAAAGGTCTTCAGCGCCGACAACATACTTTGGTCCATCTACCTCGGAATAGGGATTCTGATTCTGAGCGTCATTGCAATGGGCCTAATGGGGGTCAAGATCGGTTCGTTTATAGCCGGATTTCCGATAATATTCATCATCGCTTGGTTCTCGCAGTTTATCGCGGGGAATTTTACCATCAGTAAGGTTCTTGGGCTTGAGTACGTGCTGTGGTGCTTGTTTATAGGATTGTTTATAAGCAATGTGATCGGTATTCCGAACTGGCTGAGAGAGGCCGTGAGGACCGAGTATTACATCAAGACCGGATTGGTGATCCTCGGTTCCGGCATACTGTTTAAAGAGATCCTCGAGGCCGGAGCCCTGGGAATCATTCAGGCCATTCTGGTGGTCGGTATAGTGTGGTATTTCTGCTACTGGGTTGCACAAAAACTCAAAGTAGATGATGACTTTGCCGCCATTTTGGCAAGCTCGGTTTCCATTTGCGGAGTCTCCGCAGCCATTGCAACATCCGGAGCGATAAAGGGCGATCCCAAGAAGTTGAGCTACGTCACATCAATTGTTCTCATATGCGCCGTGCCGATGATGGTTTTACAGCCGCTGATCGCCAAATGGGTGGGAATGCCTGATCCTGTGGCTGGGGCATGGCTCGGAGGGACGCTTGACACGAGTGGTTCAGTAGTGGCTGCCGGGGCCTTAATTAGTGATGTTGCTATGAAGGTGGGCGTTATCGTCAAGATGTCACAGAATGTGCTCATCGGTGTAGCGGCTTTCATTTTGGCGGTAGTATGGACATTAAAGACGGTCGAACAAGTGCCCGGCGGCGAAAAACCCGGTCTTATGGAGATCTGGTATAGATTTCCCAAATTCGTCCTGGGCTTCATAGTAGCGTCTCTGATTTTCTCGTTCATCTTATCTCCGGCCACGGTGAGCGCGGTAAAAGGCACCCTGGGAGGAATCAGGACATGGTGGTTTGCCCTGGCTTTTGTTTCCATTGGTCTGGAAACTAACTTCGGCGAACTGGCCACCCTAGGCGGCGGAAGGCCTGCCGCGGCGTTCCTCATCGCTCAAGGCTTCAACATCATTTGGACATTAATTCTTGCTTATTTGATCTTCGGCGGAGTGCTTTTTACCGCTCCGGTGTTTTAGCGAGCCGCAAAATCGGTAACCATGGCCGATTCCGCGTGGGGCGGGTACCAAGCCCGCCCTTCTCGGACACGGCTTGCCCGACCGCATCTTAGCCGGCGGCAGCTTCCTTAGACGGAAGTTTGATCCTTACTTCTCTAGCTATTCTTCGAGAAAGCTTATCCTGGGCAGACTCAAGATCATAGTCCGCCTGCAGTCCCATCCAAAACTGTGGCGAGGTCCCAAAGTACCTGGCAAGCCGTAGGGCCGTATCTGCCGAAATGCCTCTCTTGCCGTGCACAATTTCGTTAATCCGCCGCGGAGGCACCTTTAAATCCCGGCCGAGCTGATTCTGGCTTATCCCCATAGGGCGCATGAATTCTTCAAACAGTACTTCTCCCGGATGAAGCGGCGGTAATTTCTTGGCGGTCATCTCTTGCGCCTCCCTTCATGATAATCAACGATCTCCACATCGTGAGCGTTCCCGTTTTCCCACACGAAACAAATTCTCCATTGATCATTATGCGGATGCTGTGCTGGCCAACCCTATCACTTTCAAGAAGCTCCAAGCGGTTTCCTGGCGAACTCCTCAGGTCGGCCAGGATAGTAGCCCGATTCAACATCCTCAGTTTTCGAAAAGCCGTCTTCTGAATGCTTTGAGGAAGCTTTCGTGACGGATCTCGGTTAAACAGTCGTTCAGTTTCTTTGTCCTTGAAATTCTTGATCACGCTGGAACACTATAACGATTTCCGTTATAAGACAAGTAATTGTGACAAAAGGTCTCGGCACTGACGAGAGCGGTATTTCATCTTCCCGCCTCACAAGGTTTGATCGAGCATAACATCACACGCATCAAATATTAGAGCGTCCGTCGCTTTCGCCTCTTCTTTTCGATCTGCTGCTCGATAGAGGCGGGGTCAACAGCACAGACGGGATGAGCGGGGAAGCAGTATCCGCGCGATTAGAAATCAGTGCGCTGCTCATCCATTGATGACATAACTTGAGTTCTTTCGGCTATGCTGCATGACGGCCTTTAGGGGCTGAGACGCAGCCGGCGTCTAGCGATTGTCAAAGACCCGTCTACTTTTGCCTTCAGACCGGGCAATGGAGTTTGGCGCAACTAATTTGACTTTAATTCTGAATCCTAACAGGTCTTTGATTTTCGCCTCGATTCTCCCGGCCAGTTGGTTTCGAATATCTTCACCGGCTTCGCTCCAGAAATCCGCAGCCGCTTCCACATCGGACGAAACCTCGTCCAGCGCTCCTTTTTTGTTGAGATAGATCGCGTAGTGCGGCGCAGTTTCCGCAAATCCAAGCAGTACGCTTTCCAATTGGGAGGGGAAGAAATTGACCCCTCCAACTATGAGCATGTCGTCGCTTCTGCCGAGGATCGGACCATGGCGTACCAGCGTTCGCCCGCACGCGCACGTTTCGTACATCAGATGACTAATGTCTCTAGTTCGGTATCGAATCAGGGGCATGGCTTCTTTCCGCAGGGAGGTGAAAACCAATTCACCCACTTGGCCGGGGGGAAGTGGATCAAGCGTTTTGGGATCGATAATTTCCGGATAAAAGTAGTCTTCATTGATATGAAAACCCGTTTTGTGAGGGCATTCCATCGAAACGCCAGGCCCCCCCAACTCAGTGAGGCCATAATCTCTGAGAGCCGTCACTCCCAAACCTTCTTCAACATGCTTACGCATTTCCTCAGACATCGGTTCGGCGCCATGAATTCCCAGGCGCAAAGATAGGCTTCCGCGGTCAATGCCCAGCTCTTTGAGCTTCTCAGTCAACAGGACGGCGTACGACGGAGTGCAGTGCAGAACGGTCGTCTTGAGATCCTGCATCATCATGATCTGTCGCTCCGTCTGTCCTGCGCTCGTGGGGATGACCATGGCCCCGCAACTCTCCGCGCCCAAGTGGTGCCCGAAAGCGCCGGTGAAGAGCGTATATCTGAAAGCGATCTGACAAACGTCATCCTCGGTTACGCCGGCGATCCGAAGGTTGCGGCCCATGCATTTCCGCCAATTTTCTTGGTCTCTTTGCGTGTAATAAGTGTTAATCGGTTTACCGGTGGTCCCCGACGAAGCATGAACTCTGATTATCTGAGAGGGTTGAACCGCGCACAGCCCGTACGGGTAGTTCTTCACCAGGTCGGATTTTTGGGTAAAGGGAAGCCGGGCTACGTGATCCAGAGAGGTAATCTCTTGGGGCTTAATGCCATGCTCGTTGAAAATACGGCGGTAAAATCCAATTTTCTCATGGACATAAGCGAGGGTGTGCTGCAGTCCGCTCAATTGCGCATCAGCCGTCTCTTCGCGTGTCAATCGTTCCTCGGGCATGATCTGGGTCATTCTTGTCTCCTTCCGTTTGCGGAACTGATCCCATGCTGCCCTTTATTTCTTGCCAGCGGCCTCTATTGTCTGCCTTTTTTCTCTCTTCTTGTTCATTTGCTCCTCGATGACGGCCGGATCGCCAAAATAGATGCAGTGGGCGAGGCACACATTGTCCGCGCAGGCTGGGATCAGCCCATTGTCCACACGGTGATGACAAAGGTTGCACTTTAACGCTGTTTGTCCTTCTTCGTCAAACTCAATGGCATTATACGGGCAAGCTTCTACACAGGATTGACACCCCGTGCATTTTTCATAATCGAGCACTACGATTCCATCTTCCCTCTTTGTGATGGCTTCTTCGGGGCAGGCTTCAGCGCACGCAGGATCGTCGCAGTGCCGGCAAACGTTGGGGCGATGGTAGTATTCAAGTTTCTCACCTACCCTCTTGGGGCCGTCCTCCTGGATGCGTATAAATTTTCTTTGAAAATCATATTCCTGATGGCAGGCCACTTCACAAGTCCTGCATCCCCAGCACAATTCATGATCTATGACGAGAGAATGCTTATTCAAGGCATTCGCCTCCCTTCATCCTGCTCCGGATATATCCTGCAAAGCAGCGTTCTTATCGACGTCGCTCCCATGGCCGGATCGCAATTCTCATAGGAATTGTCTATCAAGATGTTGACGTTCGATTCCTTCCAACCGTGTCCCGGGTCCTTCTGCTCCGGAAACCACCAGGCATGCTGCGCTGCGACAACTCGTGGATCCAGACCTTCTGAGAACCTCGCACGGTGTCTGATCTTCCCTCGAGGAGATTCGATGACGACCCAGTCCCCCTCCTTAATACCTTCTTTCTGCGCCGTATCAGGATGAATATCTATGATCGGATCTCTATGAAGTTCCCTCAGCGGCTGTACTTGGCGATTTTCGCTGTGAAAGAATCCGGGCATTCTTTTGCCGGTGATCAATATGTACGGATATTCCTGGTACAATTCCGGCCGGCTATAAGGGCTTTCAGGTGTCTCGCGGTACTGGGGCAGTGGATCATATCCCATTTTTTCGAGCATTGTGGAATAGAGTTCGAACTTCCTTGTGGGCGTCGAAAACCCTTCAGTCCTGTATTTTTCATACGCTACTTCGCCCCTAATGTAGTCCATCTTCTTGAAATCCTGCCAGGTGACGCCCATTGGTTCCAGTATCCAGTCCAAGGCTTGCTCGAAATTGTCCCACCAGTATTCCCCCATCCCTACCCGATTAGCCAAGTCATTGAGCAGCTCATGATCGGATCGACATTCGCCCACCTGGACCACTTTGCGTCTGGGAAAAATGTACCCGTGCCGCTTCCAGAAATCGGCGATATAGTCCATCTCCAACCACGTGGCCGCAGGCAAGACGATGTCGGCCAGTTCAGCCGTGGGAGTAATGAAGAAATCCGCAACCGCCAAGAACTCTACCTTTTCGAGCGCGCGGTAGACTTCTTTGGGATTGGCTCGCGTCATGACAGGATTCGAGCTTATGAGGAAAAGCATTTTCACCGGATATGGCTTTTCCTCAAGGATAGCGTCCCACACGTACTTGGGATTTATGATGGAAAAACGCCCGGCGAGACGAAATTGATCGGCGCCTAAACGTTTATCTCTCTGCTCTCTTGGAAGGGTGCCATGAGCGCCGAATTGGCCGACATTTCGGATATTCGGGCTCTTGAAAAGCACTTGTCCTCCTTTTCTGTCTATGTTGCCGGTAATCCCCATCAGGCACATCAAAGCGCGGTCATTGTCAGCGCAGTTGATTTGCTGTTCGATAGCCACTCCCCATTGGATCGCTGCGGGTTTTGTGGTGGCGAAGAGTCTCGCGGCTTCCCTGATCTTTTCTTTCGGGACCCAGGTTATCTGTTCGACCCGGTCCAACGAGTATTCATTCACCCTGTCTACAAAAGGCCCCCAACCATGGGCAAAGTTTTCGACAAATTCCTTGTCGTACAGCTCTTCATTAACGATTACGTTGGCCATGCCCAGGGCAAGGGCAGTATCGGTCCCTGGCCTGAGCTGTAACCAAATGTTGGCTCTTGCAGCGGCGCGTGTGAGTCTCGGATCAACGACAATCAGTTTGGCTCCTTCATCCAGCGCCACAGAAAACGGCTCGCCTTTGTAGCAATCCGGATTGCTGATAACAACGTTGTTACCCCAGACTACGATGCATTTTGGGTGGTTTTCGTAATCGACTATGGGATTTGAACCGCATGTAATGATGCTGGTCGCGATGCGAGGACCGTAGCAGAAATGACCGGCGGTAAGCACACTCGGGCTCCCGAACAGATTGGCGAAACGGTAAATGGCCGCCTCATTTTCTCTGCCTGTGCCGTATCCGAGAACCACCGATTCAGGCCCGTGAGTGTCCTTGTAGCGTAGCATTTGCTCAGCAATGGTATTCAAAGCGTCGTCCCAGGTGATCCGCTCCCATTTGCCGCTTCCCTTCGGCCCGATCCTTCGAGCCGGATAAGTCAGGCGATCGGGGTGATAGACCAGCTGCGACGAAGCAATGCCTTTACTGCAAAGAGTCCCGTGGTTTATGGGACAATCCGGGTCGCCCGCGATCTTCTTGATCTTGCCGTCCTTAACGTAAACGAACACTCCACATCCGCCGTGACACATCCGGCAATGGCTTTTCACTACTGAATCGTAGCCGTAGACTTCCATCTCGCGAGCTACATTGGAATACTTGAACTCTGCCACAGCTATTCCTTCCTTCTTGAAGCGTGTTCCAGGGAACCCTTTTTTCTGCAATGAATTGTTTCGTTTGCTCCGCAGGGAGTCCGGGGGGCTCTTTCTTGCAAGAAATCCGCCCCCCGGTCCCCCCGCAAAGAACTCCTAAATATGCTTCTTTAGCTCGTGGGCGGGTAAGCGATCTTGTCGCCGGCTCATGGCCACTCCGCAACCATTTAGGAGTTTTCGGAAAGGGGGTCCAGGTCCACTGGGCGTGGGGCCAACAATGTGCCTCATTGCTCCTTGCCTGCGATTAACTTGATGGCTGCACGAAAGCATTACTCGCCGTGCGCGGAGCACCTTTTGCAAAAGGGTTTTCCCCTGGCCGTCCGCTTTCTGAAAGTCATTTCTCCCCCTACAAAAGGAGCTAACGCAATGATCAATTCCAAGAATAAAATCCTTTTCCGCTATCGGCTGTTAATAAGCGGAGCCTGGTCAAGCCCCTCCAATCGATTTGCAAAATTCTTTTGCTGCTTTCGCAACATCACGTCCGTATTGTTCTGCGCACTCTTTAGGGAACGTCCCCACAACGGCCAATGATCCAACAAGTTTCCCGCCAAGACCGAAAACCGGCGCAGCGACCGCATGGACGCCGACCTGCATTTCCCCTAGATCTACTGCAAACCCGGTCTTGCGACACTGAGCCAGTTCGAGTTCGATGCGGTTGGGTTCAAAATCTGAGGGACTGCCGTGAAAATAAGGTCTTAAACCAGCCATCATGTCCTTTCTTTCACCCTTCGATAGAAACGCCATGATCGCTTTTCCATGTGCGCCCCAGGCTAATGGAAACCTGTGGCCCAATCGGATCGTCACCCCGATGTTTTGACTCCCCTCATCCTTGGCCACCACAATCAGATGGCCATCTGAAACGACACCGAAAAACGCTGCGCTATTCATTTCATGAGAAAGCCTGCGAAGGACAGGGGTCACCGCTTCTCGATAATCCATATTGCTTAAGACCTTGGCTGACAAAAAAAGTAGGCCGGGAGCGAGCGAGTAAGCTTTCTCAGACGATCTGTCAACAAACGCGAAATGCCGCAAAGTGTTAAGTATCGAATAACCTTTACTTTTATGAATGCCGATTGCTTTACAGATCTCCGTAAGTGTCATTTTCCCGGATTCCGCCTGAGCGAGGACGAGCATAATCCGAGACGCCTGTTCCACAGCCGGAACCAATGAGGAGTATTCGGGCTTTGCCACGTGCCCGACGGTTACCGTTGGCGCCATATGTTCCTTCGCATCGTTCTGCTGACAGAATCTGATTCCACTACCAGAACTTATCTCAACGCCGGGAGTTCTGTCAATGGAAATTCCGGAAGCGTGAGAACTATTCGGTTACGCGGCCCGTGGATTTCTCGTTGCGAAAAGTGAATGGTGGGACAGCTTGTGGGGCCACTGGCGAATCGCCCTCGTGGTTCCGGTAGGCGCCAGAGCCCGGACACAGACCCGAGATCCCTGGTACCCGTCATTCCTGCGGAAGCACATATGCGTTAACTTAAGGCCCGTTATGGTTCCGTAGGAACCTCTGAAAGTAGCCCGGCGATTCATCGCCGGGTGAAAGAATGCTGCTCCAGTAAAGGGCTTTAAGTCCCAGAGGGACGACTGAGAATGTTATCGCCAGCTTTAATCGATCAGTCGTCCCTACCGGGACTAGAGTTCTATTAGATCCGCTTTCCCGGCGATGAATCGCCGGGCTACTATCATC
>Ga0172371_10005682_pt1 | contig 18411 bp, 13 predicted proteins | sample Lak12m_FD_114543 | JGI IMG/M metagenome (GOLD analysis project Ga0172371, IMG submission 114543) | Freshwater microbial communities from Kabuno Bay, South-Kivu, Congo - kab_022012_12m | ecosystem: Environmental > Aquatic > Freshwater > Lake | place: Democratic Republic of the Congo: South-Kivu...
CTGCATGCGAAGGGCTGGCCTTCAACCGTCGCGGTGTGCGGACGGACGGCACGATCTGCATGCCCTGGTTCTACAAGAGTGACCAGATGCCCCTCGGGCCGACACATATTCGCTACATTGAGGGGCCCTTCGATCCGGAGGTCGGGGTGTTGTGCTTCCGCGATGAAGCCATGCGATTGAAAGCCACGGTACTCAGTTTCTCGTGCCATCCGGTGAATATGTACGCCACGGACAAGTTTGCCTGTTCCGGCGACTGGCCGGGTGCATGGGCTGCTGCGATGCAGGAGTATTTCCAGGGCGGCTGCGGGCCGATGGTGCTGAATGGCTGCTGCGGGAACCTGAACCCCTGGCCGCAGTTTACGCCGGATTTCGTGCCGGATCACCGCCGGATGGGGCGGGCCCTGGCCGACATGAGTCGCAAGGTGATGGAACGCATGACTTTCGGCGATACTGACCGGCTGGACTGGCGAACGCGGAAGGTGATGCTCAAGTACCGTGGTGTCCCGGCGGCAAGGCAGAAGGAAGCCGACAGGATCCTGAAGGAACACCCGGACATGAAATGGGACCCGGTTCGTAATGAAGTTGATGGCGAGTGGTTCATGGCCGCCTCCACGAAAAGCGTTGAGTACTGCCGGAAGCGCTGGCCGGAATTTCCGTACGAGATACAGGTGTTTCGAGTGGGCGACGCGGCTCTGGTTTCACTGCCGGGCGAGCCGTTCGTGGAAGGACAACTGGAGATAAAGACGAAATCACCCGCGGCGATCGTGTGTGTTGCGCACATGTCAACGCAGTATGTTGGCTACATTCCCACGCGTGACGGGGCTGCCCGTGGCGGGCATGAGGCGAACGATGTCTATACTTACTGGGCCAAATTCGAGCCCGGATCGCTGGATGTGATCGTGAAGAACGTCAAAGAGATGATAGGGGAGCTGTTCATATGAAGATAGGTTTTGCGAAGAACGACATAACCCCACGGGTGGGGGTGGAACTGTGCGGGTTCGGGCCGTTCATCTGCAGGCATTCCATCGGGATCAGGGACCGTCTCTGGGCACGCGCCATGGCGGTGGAGTTGCGCGGCAAACGCGTCCTTGTCATCAGCTGTGATCTTGTCGGCACGGCGCTGGAAATAACAAAGCGCGCGCGTGCGCGGATACATGAGGTCACGGGACTTGCGGAAGACGATGTGATGATATGCTGTTCACACACGCACAGCGGGCCAAGCACCGGTAACTATATCGGATGGGGCGCGCCGGATGCGCCGTACCGCGAGACGCTGCACATGAGGATTGCGAAGGCCGGGATTGCGGCAGTGCAGAATCTGCGTAACGCGACTCTCAGTCACGCTGAGGTCCCCTGTGTCGGAATCGGCCAGAATCGTGAATACGACAAGGACGCATTGCCGCTCGAATTGGTGCTGAAAGACGACTGGCGTCCAGCCAAACCGGAGTTGACCGACACCACCTGCCATGTGCTCGCCGCCCACGGCCAGGGAGGCAAGCTGCTTGGTTTCGCGAGCTACTTCGGGTGCCATCCAGTGGTGTGTTGCGCCGCAACGCGGTTCATCCATGGAGACTATCCCGGCATAGCGACCAACCAGATCGAGCGCGATCATGACGGTGCCGTGGGCCTCTTTCTTCAGGGAGCGCAGGGCGATGTCAACACGTGCGTTGTTCACAAGCCCGAGCAGGATTCACTGCTCGCGCTGGATGTCATTGCAGGCAGGTATGCGCGTGCCGTCCGACAGGGCCTGGCGAAAGCAAGACCCATCAAGGTTGACCGTATTGACGGAGCAAGGCACGTCGTTACGTTCAGCCGCAAACCGTGGGGGCTGGAGAAGTTGACGGCCATGTTGACGGAAAAGGAAGCCAGGCTGAATGTTCCCGAAGTCACTGATGACTACGGGGCAAAAGAATGGCACATCCGCATGGAGATGGTTTACATCACAGCACTGCGGGATCTCGTGGCCCGTGCAAAGCGGGGCGAGTCTATGGAACCGGCCACGGAACTGCACGGCATCCGGATCGGCCCCGTTACGATGGTGGGTAGCGGCTTCGAAACGTTTCAGGCCATCAAGAACGAAGTGAAGACAAAGGCCTGTGCAAAGATCATGCTGGTCATGGGACTTGTCAACGACAGCATAGGATACGCCCCGGACAAGACAGCCGCCGCGCGCGGCGGGTACGCAGCCGATATGGTGCCGTTGATCTGCGGACAGCTTCCTTTCGCCAATGCCCACGATGAGTTGGTGCAGGAGTTGCTGAAGCTTGATGCGGAGCTGAACGGGTAGGTGCATGGACAGGATCAAGCTCAGGCACTATCTGGTCGGCGAATTCTCCTGGAAGAGGGTCTTTCGCTCCTTTCTACTGATCTACGGGTGCCTTCTCGTGTTCGCCTGGGTGTGGTCGGACCGGATGATCTTTCCTCCGAAAGTATCATCGTACGCCGACGGTCCTGAGCATATCAAGCTGGACACCGTAGACGGACGCATCACGGCCCTGTTCCTGACAGCCTCCAATTCGTACTGGACGGTGCTGTACAGCCACGGGAACGCCGAGGATCTTGGCGATCTCAGGGAGTATCTCGCCGAGTACGCCAGCAACGGCTACTCGGTCCTGTCTTACGACTATCCCGGTCGGGGAACGAGCGACGGTGACCGGCCTACTGAACAGGGGGCATACAGGGCGATTGAGTCAGCCTGGCGATTCCTGGTGGAAACACATCACGTTTCGCCCGACAGAGTCATAATATACGGAAGATCCGTCGGGGGTGGCCCATCGACATGGCTTGCCGCGAGGGAGAGGCCGGCCGGCTTGATTCTGGAAAGTACATTTGTGACGGCGTTCCGGGCCCTGACGCGAGTACCGCTTACCCCGTTCGACAAGTTCAGGAACAACCACTGGATCAGAAAGGTCGCGTGCCCCGTGCTGATCATCCATGGCACGGAGGACAGGACTATTCCCTTCTGGCACGGCCTGTCCCTCCATGCTGATGCACCCGGGCCGAAGGCGAGTTTCTGGGCAGAGGGTTCGACGCACGATGACGTTCCCTGGTCGCCGGGTTACTGGCAGGCGATAGGTGCTTTCGCAGACAGCTTGAACCACGGCAGGTGATGGTTCCCGCTTCTGTCTTCTGGACACCACCAGTGCCTCGTCGTATCATCTGATCTGACAGTTTCAGAAATGCGGGGTTGCCAATCATGTTGAGATACGTAATCGGCGCGGTCGCCGGCGCGATAATAGGGGGAGCCATCGGGTTCCTTGGCAAGTGCGCCGGCGGTGGGTGACCACTCACGTCCAGCCCCTGGTCAGGGGCTATCATAGGCGCCATCATCGGGATTAGCATTGCGGCATCGATGGATCAGAAGCCGTGATGTTCGGGGTGCTTTTATCGTGCCTGAAACTGACGTCACAAAACAGTTCAACCTCGATGGCCGTGTTGCGGTCATAACCGGCGGATCGCGCGGGCTCGGTCTATCCATGGCTGTGGGGTTGGCGCAGGCCGGTGCCACTACTGTCCTGTGTTCCAGGAAGGCTGCAGAGGCGGAAGAGGCAGCGGCCGACGTACGTAAGGAAACCAGGCAGGAATCCATCGGCCTTGCGTCTGATGTCACTGACGAAACCTCGGTAAGCAAGTTGTTCAAGGCCGTGATATCGCGTTTCGGGCGCATTGATGTGCTTGTCAACAGCGCCGGGGTCAACATCCGCCACCCGGTGGAGGAGTTCCCCGCCTCGGAGTTTCGTCAGATCATAGATACGAACCTTACCGGTACGTGGCTGTGCTGCAAGGCCGTCGGGCCGGTAATGAAGGGACAGAAAAGGGGTTCAGTGGTCAACGTAGGTTCAGCGCTGAGCACAATAGGTCTTCCCGAGCGCAGCGCCTACTGCGCGTCCAAAGCGGGGGTGGTGGGTATGACCAGGGTACTTGCCCTGGAGTGGGCTTCGTCCTGTGTCCGGTGCAACGCGCTATGCCCCGGCCCTTTCCTCACGGAAATCAATCGTCCGCTGCTGGCATACCCGGAGAAAGTACAGGCCGTCGTGGGCCAGACGGCGTTCAACCGCTGGGGAGAGCTGCACGAGATCCGCGGCGCGGCAGTGTTTCTTGCCAGCGATGCATCGAGCTACATGACTGGCACAACCCTGTTTGTCGACGGCGGATGGACTGCGCACTGAGGGATGCGGCGGGGTGGTTCGGGGAGATCCTTCACTGCGCTCAGGATGACAGAGAGAAAGGGGCGGGGATTCCTTCCCTGATGGCAGACGATTGTCGTCGCATTATGTCGTCGGCCTGACGTCGGGCGTGTGATGATCGTGCGTCAGGTGCAAATGTTTTCCTGCGCTCTGTAGCAACTTCACGATGTTGTCAAACACCAGGTGCCTGACCCCGTCGATCGTTGTCAGTTGCCGCAGCGGCACGGCAACATGGTCAACCAGGTCGTGAATGACATCTCGATTCGGCAGTTCTCCCTCTTCTTTGACGAACCTGAGCCTGTGCATGGAGTAGAGGCCCACCACGAACGATATTACGAAGACGAAGTCCAATGCCCTGAAATTAATTGCCGAGACGGACAACTGCCGGTTCGGGTCGCTCCATGTCAGTGACAGGGCCAGTTCACGAGATGCGAAGAAGTCCGCCAGCAGTCCGCCCACCAGTGGTGCAAGCGAACCTGCGGCTGCGCCGATAAGGCCAAGTACCGTCATATAGGCCGCGGCCTTGTCGTTGGGGGAAAGCTTCAACGCGATGCCCGTTGAGGCCAGGTTGATGCCGGCACAGGCGCAACCGCCGACGATGTTGATGACGAACAACAGCGGGATGGTGAGGAAGTACGTGTCCGGCATCGTGGTGAAACTCCACGCCAGGATTGTTACCAGGTACATTGTGCCGCTGACAACAAGCACCGGCTTGCTCGAATAGCGGTCCGTGAATGTTCCCCACATGCGCAGGAAGGCGAGGTTCGAGAGCTGTCCGACGACCGTAAGGAGCGTAACCATCGTCATGGAGATCTTTATGCTGTCCAGCATGTAGATGATGAAGAACGGGCCCGATATGTTGAGGGCGAAGTTCCAGAGGGCGGAGAAGACAATCAGCTGTCGGAAGTTCCTGTCCTTGAGGGGCGTGACCAGCGTTTCCATCATCGGGGTCTGCGCGGCGTTGCGCATGGTCGGGTCCGGAACACGGGCAAGGGCTGCCGAAGACACAAGGCCAAGGAGGAGCCCCAGTACGAAGAGGATCGAATAGGAATAAAGCATTGAGTCGGGGCTTATGGATTTCCATGTGTCGACGAAGTACCCGCCCACCAGCGTAAGGAGGAGCGTCAGAACCGAACCCAGTGCCATGCGTTTCGCAAATATCCGGCCTATCTGTGTGGAGGGAACGATTTCACGCAGCAGGGAATTCCATGCTGGCCCGCAGGCGGAACCGACCACTGCGGAAATCAGGAACCACTGGATCATGAACGACATGCCCCGGCCCTTGAACAGGAACGGGATGAACGCGATGAAGAGCCAGCAGAACCTCGAGAGAGTGGCAAGTATGGTCGTGATCGCGCGTCGCCGGGGAAGCCATCTCAGCAGGAAGAGCCCGGGCAGTTGCATCAACTGGCTCAGCAGGGCAATAGTGGTCAGCATGCCGACTTCGTAGTTGGATGCGCCTATGGCGAGGGCGAAGGCGGCAAGGAAAGGTCCGCCACAGAGGGCACCCATGCCCATTGCGAAAATGCCGTCCACCATCAACAGGTGTTCGCTGTCCTTGTAGTCCTTCTCGGTCAGCGCTTCCTGGGTCTTGAACAGGCCGGTGATATAGTTGTTCACAGGGCTCGTCCCGTCTCAAAAACAGGCGAGACTCTTAGCAGAAGGGAGACGATGGAAGCAACCGCAAAGCGGCATCTTGTGCTACACCTCGCGGGTGACCAAATCCTCGACGGTGCCCCGAGTCCGGATGACTGTACACTCGGCGCCGTCGACCATGACCTCGGCCGGATTCGGGCGGCTGTTATATGTCGATGCCATGGCAAAGCCGTAGGCGCCTGCGCTCATGACGGCCACAAGATCACCTTCTTTCAGGGACGGCAACTCGCGGTCGGCGGCGATGAAATCACCGGATTCGCAGATTGGGCCCACGAGATCGCCGAAGTTCGTTCCGGGAACCTGGTGTACAGCCATAACCTCGTGGTAGGCCTGGTAAAGAGAAGGCCTGATCAGGTCGTTCATGCCTGCATCGACTATCACAAATCGTTTCAGCGGATTGTCTTTAACGTACTGGACGCGGCACAACAACAGGCCCGCGTTACCCACGAGATACCGTCCTGGCTCCATGACGATGGACATGCCGGAACCGCGCAGGCGCGGGAGAACCGCGGCCGCGAAATCCCGTGGCAGCAGGGGGATCTGGTCGGGGCGGTACTGGATGCCGATCCCGCCGCCTATGTCGAGGTAACGCAGGGATGCGTACTGCCGGCGCAACAACCGGCACAACGGCAGTACTTTGTCGAGGGCGGCCACGAACGGATCCACGGTCAGGATCTGTGATCCTATGTGCATGTGGACGCCGACTACCTCGATGCCGGGGAGCCTTGCGTCCGCGGCATAAGCGCGCTCCGTACGTTCAATATCCAGGCCGAACTTGTTCTCTTTCTTGCCCGTACTGATGTACTGGTGTGTTTTCGGGTCGACGTCCGGGTTCACCCTGAACGCGATCCGGCCTTTCACCCCCAGTTCGACTGCGCAACGGGATATCCGCTGGACCTCGGGCTCTGATTCAACAGTGAAGAAAAGAATGCTTTTCCGCAAGGCGTAACGGATCTCCTCCACCGTCTTGCCCACGCCGGCAAAGACAATTCGACTTGGATCTGCGCCCGCGCGCAGGGCACGATAGAGTTCGCCGCCGGAAACGATGTCGAAGCCGCCACCCAGTCCTGCAAATGTCCGGATAACTGCGCCGTTTGAGTTGGCTTTTACTGAATAGCATATCAGGGGTGTGACTTCCGCCATTGCGTCCGCCAGGGCCCTGAACTGGGACACAAGATGGCCCTTGGAATATACGTAAAGGGGAGTGCCGTGCCGCTGGGCAAGTGTCTCCAGCGAAACACCTTCCACGTGTAATGTGCCATTCCTGTATTCGAACCCCTGCATGCCTTCTGTCTCCCTTCGGGGCTGCATGGATACCACACGCCCGAATGCCCTGTCAATCCTGCCCGCTGGCACGAAGGGCATTGATCGCCGGGATGGCGCTGGAACCGCAGAACGCTGTGGACTTCCGGTTGCGGGACCGGCAAAACGCGTGATACGGTCTTGCCATGACCAAGCCAAACATCCTGCTTGTCATTACGGACCAGCAGTCGGCTTCTGCCATGAGCTGCGCCGGGAACAGGTACCTTGAGACAAAGGCGATGGACAGTCTCGCATCCGGGGGTGTCCGGTTTGAGCGCGCATACTGCACCCAGCCGCTTTGCACGCCGTGCCGTGGGAGCCTCTTTACCGGCGTCATGCCGCACCAGTGTGGAACTGAATTCAACGGGAAGGCCATTTCTGCAGACATGCGACCGCATGAGCTGGGCAACCTTCTGCGTGCGGGCGGCTACGAATGCATCTACGGCGGGAAGTGGCACGTTCCGGAAATCGCGATGCCGGAGGTGAATGACCACGGTTTCAGAACTATCGCGGGTTTCGATGACACTCTTCTTGCCCCGGCCTGCAGGCAATATTTCCGCGAATATTCTGCGAAACCGGCCGGTTCCAGGGAACCGTTCTTCCTGGCGGTGAACTTCGACAACCCCCATAACATCTGCGAGTTCGCCAGGCGAATGGCGCTTCCCTGGGTGGACCTCGGCGAACCGCCGCCGACAGAACAAATGCCATCACTCCCGCCCAATTTCGAGCCGCCTGACCTGGAGCCCGAAATTGTCCGTATTGAACAAGCCAGCCACTTCCTCATATACCCCACCCGTGGGTATACCGAGGCAGACTGGCGACGCCTGCGGTGGGGCTATTTCCGTTTGACCGAATGGGTGGACAGGCAGATAGGCAGAGTGTTGAGCAGCCTGAAAGAGAGCGGACTCGAACAGGATACAGTGGTCATATTCACAAGCGATCACGGAGATGCCCACGGCGCGCATCGATGGAACCAGAAGAGTGTTCTCTACGAGGAAGTGATACGCGTGCCAATGATAGTCAGGGTTCCTGGCGGTAACGGCGGGGTGGCCGTTCCTCATCTCGTATCCACCGCGCTCGATGTGCTGCCAACCGTGTGTGACTATGCGGGCATCAACCTGCCGCGGCACCTGCAGGGCAGGAGTCTGCGCCCGCTCGTGGAGCACCGCGCGCAGGCAGAATGGCGTTCAGAAGTGTTTGTTGAGACAATCTTCGATGGCGGCCGTGGTTACAACACGGCCGGGCGAGCCGTGGTTACGGATCGCTACAAGTATATTGTCTACGATCGGGGCCGTGATCCTGAACAAGTGTTTGACCTGGCTGCGGACCCGGGAGAGATGCACAATCTCCTCACGGAGACTGCGGGCGAGACGCTGCGCGACCGTTTCCGCCGTCGTCTGCAGGACTGGCAGGCGGAAACAGGGGACAGGTTCCCTGTGCCGGGCTACCGTGACGGCGCCAGGGCCGGAGGCCCGCGGACCTGACGGGGTGTCAGAACCCGAGCATCGGGCCGAAGGCCTCGAGGTTGAAACCTGCGAACTCAAGCATATCTATGTTCTGCGGCGGAAAGTACTCCTCAACCCACAGGCGCTGCTGTTCCGGATCGTCGAATCGCAGCCTGGCCAGGTATGAAGGTGTGTCCCATCGGCTGAGTCCGTGGGCCCCTTCCTTGTAGCACGTGAGCGCCCGCTGTCGCAGAACCGCCACGGTGACGTTCTGGTTGAATGTCCCGAAACTGGGTTGCAGGCGTGCCTTCGTCCCCTTGATCTGCCCGGCGAAGTACTGGACGTCCAGCACTCCATCCTTCGTGTAAGGGTAGGGCATGACAACATCTACCAGTCCCTCCCTTGCCCATGCCCCTGTGTCGTAGCCGAATCGCATGTTCCATTCGCGGTCGGGACCGACGATGACAGATAGCTCACGCCGCCTGCTCTTCGGGCCCGGACCGGCCTTGTCCAGCATTTGCCGTATTTCCCGGATCCACACGGTCACGAACTCGGTCCACAACGCACGCAGCTTCTCATCGGAATCCGGAAGCGTTCGTGCGTCGACTCCATGCAACTGTTTGAACTTCTCCAGCACGGGTGCTTCGTATCGCACGCACGGGTATCCGCGTACGAATGCGAGACACAGCCCGTCGGCGCCGCGATCCAGGGCATCCCTGAGGATTGAGTTGAGGTTGTCGCGTACCGCCGGGTACGCGATGCTCAGCTTGCTGATAGGCTTGCCGTTGGCTTCGACACAGCGGTACTCCGGGTTCTCACTGTAGAAGCGGGAATGAAGGATATGGTCGTAGGGCGGCTCGGTCGAGTAGGCCTGTGGACGAAGGTACATCCAGAATACTTGGCCCTGTGCATGGGCCTGGTCGATCGCCTGCTTCATGGGGTCATGACCCGCTTCAAGCATTGCACGCAGGTTCGAGGCGCATCGCCGGTCACCGGGCCGCTCAAAACACCACCCGTCCATTCCCGCCCTTGTTCCTGCGCGCGTCGGGAAGTTGACGAGGTCACCGCCGATGTTGCCGAATGCCGCGGTGTCCCAGTCGCTTTCTGCGAAACGTGCAAGGGCATCGTGCACGATGTGAGGCCCTGGTTCCCTGGCATGGTAGAAGATGCCGAAGCCGTCGTTGATATAAATCATGGGGCTGTGGCGCTTTGTGTTCAGTATCGGAATGTGCTCGGGTTTCACGGGCGCACAACGGACGGAGTAGATGCTGGATGTAACGAATTCTGCGCCGTGTAGCGGGGAAAGGTCCTTCGGGAAACGCACTTCCAGGTTTTTCCCGGTGAGGTCGGCAAAACACCACGGCTCTTCGTGCAGGGGGCCCCCGCCGTCGCGTCCTGCGCTCCGCAGGAACTGCCAATGACGGTCACCGGTCAGGCGGATTTCGACCACCGAATTGCCCCACTGGCGCTGGGACATGCCTACGGAAACAGCATGCCAGCCTTTCCTGCCCAGAGGTATCGTCAGCACTGCTGCGTCCGGGTTGGTGGTCAGCAATGCTCGACCGTCGTAGTGGTCGGTCTTGTAGTCTACGATACGCCAGAATCCCGCCGGCGGTGTTGACATCGGTTTGTGGGCGTGACTGTCCGCGTCGGTCCATGCTGAACGGGGCAGCGCGCAGGTCAGATCGGAGAGCACATTTGTGTTAGTCATAGTTGTCTTCTCCGGGCGGTAGGGGCGAGGCGCCGCCTCGACCTCAGTTCCTGTTTTCAATCATCACAACCGCTGCATCGTTGGCCCCGATGCTGCACGAGTTAGCTACACACTTTCCTCGCAACGCTTGCCGTACCCGCCACGGCTTGCGCAGCGTCAGTTTGACGTCAGCGTCTTTGGCCGCATGGTTCACGAGTACGATGACGCGGCTGCGTACTCCCAGGTGATGCTCTGTCACTGCGACATGCGGCAGGTCGCGGGTACAGACACGGGACTTTAGTGCGGATGCTGCCGCATAGTTGTACAAACGCCAGTATGGCGGAGCATCTGCGGCAAAGGCGCCGGCTGTCTGGGCCAGCCGTGTTTCCAGCGGAAACGTGAGAACGAGTATCCTGCCTTTGCCGAATGATGCGGAAGTGAAAACAGGGTTTCCATCCGGTTCATGGCCCAGCACTGTGGCGCGGTTGGCCCGCAGATTGTAGCGGATGCCACCAGTCACCGGCAGTGGGGGACAATTCACCGTCTCGTCAAACACGGCCTCCGGCGAGCTGACCCTGTCCTGGCGGCTTTCCACGATAAAACCTGCTTCCCTGCAGAAGGGGCTGAGCATGCAGTCATCGAGCGACACGAACAGGGTGGCGCCCCGTCTCACACGCTCCAGCAGCGCCAGCCAGCTGCGACGGCTGATGGCCTGGCTGGTCTTGACGGAAGGCAACAGGTAGAGCGATGCCTTCTTCAACGGTTGCTCGGAGTACTGGAACTCGACGTCGAACCCGGCCTGCTTGGCCAGCGTGAAGGCGCTGTAGGCAACCCCCCACTGGTCCTGGTTACGGGTGAGGATGCAGACGGCTTCGCGGGTGTGTGCGGGCAACTGGCGGAAAGGAAGCTTTTCCCGGAAGTCCCGGAACGCCTGCAACTCGCGGACAATCGGTTTCGGTTTTCGGTCGGCTGTGAACAGTCCCAGGTCCCGTTCGCAGGCGTCCCAGTCGTAAGGAGCATGCGCGAGGTGCCGGAGATCAAAGCCGCACCACCACATGAATGCGCGGCAGTCGTTGGCCCAGAGGGAGAAGAGGTTTGTGCGCGCCATAACTGCCTCGACCTCTTCGCTGCATATCATGCGGCCGAGCGCGCCGATCTCCTCCGCTATGGCCGGTTTGCCGCCTATGTCGGTGTAGAGCCTTGTTTCCGCCGTCGCGTGCATGCTGCTTCGGAGGGTGTTGACCGGATCCCTGGCACAATGCGGGGTGAAGACGGGGTAGGGGTGGGTCGTCAATACGTCGCTGAGCTCCGCCTGGTCGCGGATGGACCAGGGCTGATCAGGTTCCGCCGGCAGACTGTGCATGCCGGAGATGACCGGGTGGGTGTCGTCGAGCGACCGGATCGTCTTTGAGATGAGTGCGGTCCATGCCCAGGCGGCTTCACGGGATGCGGGCGCCATGCAGTTGCACTCGTTACCCAGGTCCCAGGCTGCCACTGCCTTGTGCTTGCGAAAACGCGACACGAAAGCTGTGACGAACCGGGTCTGCCACATGAGAGCCGTCGGGTCTGTGAGGACATTGAGTCCCTCCAGTGCCGGTGGAACAAAAAGGCGTCCACTCATCCAGCCGGTGAGGAGTGCGACCACAATGCTAATGCCTCGCTTCTCAGCCATGTCGGCAAAGTCGGCAAAGCGATCCAGCATTACGGGATCCATGCCCGCCCGACCTGCGTCCGTGTCCGGCAGCAGTTCATCGCCGATCCGGACTTCGCGGGGGATGCCGTGGTAGGTACGAAGCGCAGTGATGGGCTGGAAATCAGGCCAGATGAGAAGTACGCGCACAAGTGTGATGCCGTGTCGGGACAAAGTGTCCAGGTCCCTGGCCACTTCGCGTGGCCGCCAGTCGCTCCACATGCGGGTTCCTGCATGTGATGCGACGTAGTTGCAGCCGGTCTCGAAGCTCCCGGACTCGCGGAAGATGCTGTTGCGCATGCCTTGCTCCTGTTTTCCAGACCTCGATACTCTGCTGAACACGGCTGTTGGCATACAAGCAAAAACACTTCAGAGGATGGGCAGAACGCTATCCGGCTGGTGCTTATGGATGGCGCTTGCCTGTCACGCGACAGGTGTCTATACACAACGCCATAGACAGCGTCCTTCCTGGAGCTCCGTCGCGCCGGGATCTGGCAGAACTCCTGCCGCTGTGAATGATTTGGACGTAGATCGTTGCTGTAACAGGATAGACAGGGGGCGAGATGACAGGACGTGCGAAGACAGCAACGTTTGTTTACAGGGAATACCCGTCTTCACAAGACAGGTCACTGCGGCTGTTTGCCAACTTCATCCGCCCTGCGGAACCACGCCCGATCCTCCTCTCGATGCACGGCTGGCACGGCGATGCGAAACACGGAGGTCATCCGGACGACGTTAAAACGGTGGAAGACGCGGGGTGGTTCGTCATCGAACCGGACATGCGGGGGCGGGGCGACTCTACGGGAAAACCTGATGCCAATGGCTGGGAGCTCCAGGATGCCGTGGATGCGGTGTTGTTCGCGCAACGCGAGTACGCTTCCTCGGTTGCCACGCCGGAGAGCGTCTACCTTACCGGCGGCAGCGGGGGTGGCGGCAACGTTCTCGGTTTGCTGGGCAAGTTCCCGGACTTCTTCTGTACGGCGGTTTGTGAGGCCGGGCTCAGCGACTACGGCTTGTGGTATGAACACGATGCAGTCGGGGAGTTCCGGGATGAGTTGGAAGGAAAGGGGTGGATAGGGGGGTCGCCGGCCACGAACGCGGAGGCATATGCAAGCCGCGGAGGTCTAACCACGGTCGAGAATCTCCTGACGCCCTTGGCAATGACGCATGGTGAACTGGATACGCGGTGCCCTGTCGAGCAGGCTCGGCGCTACATCGACAAGGCCCGCTTGCTTGGTAAGAGCCGCCTGATCGACTACTTTGAGATGAAGGGTGTTGCTGCCACCGGTGGGCACTTCGGTGGCATCACCGCTGAACAGGAGGCCCGTCGCCGGGCTCTCGTCGACAGGCAGCTGGCGCCACCGAGGAAGCCCCTGTTGGTCCCGTCCTGCGGACGCATGGCCGTGGCAGGCTATCTCCGGACAAAAGCATTCACAGTTGACTTCGATTCGGCAGACCGCGTCGGCGCCATTGACTATGATCTTGGCAACAACCGATTCAAGATAACGGCCCGTTCCGCCCGGGATGCCGTTCTGCGGATACGCCGGCCCGACGGTACATGGCAAACCAGCCGTATTGACATTTCCCGGTCCGGACAGGATATTGCCGGCAGGTGATGAATGAAGTTGCCGTGTCAGACGAGCCTTTTTGTTTCGCTGGTTATTGCGGTTATCGCAGTGGCCGGCGCTGCCTGCTTTGTCAGCATGCGGCAGGCTGCGCTTGCGGGGCAGTTCCGGGAGCTGGACCGGCAGCGTGAAGCGGTAACCGGCGAGGTCAAAACGGTTCGCGCCGAAGCGGAACGCCTTTCCGCGCAGCTTGTTGCCCTGACAAATGCCCTGCAGGAAGCCAGGTTCCTTCTGGAAGAGGAAAGAAAGACCAACGAACCCCTGCGCCGGCAGGTAGAGAAGATGCTGGCACAGGAAATCACGTCCCGTGTCCAGGTCGAGAAAATGCAGGAAGAGAATCGCAATCAGGCTGAGCAGGTCCGGCAGCTTCAGGTCGACCTGAATGCACTCAGAAACGAGAATGCCGTCCTGCAGGGGAAGCTCAAGGAACTGGGTACGCAGCAACAGGTCTCAGTCGAACAGCAGAACCTTGTGCAGGGCGAGTTGCAGAAATCATCGGACCGAATGAAGCAGCTTGAGAAGGAATTGTCCGATACGGCAGCCCTCCAGGCCAAGACGCGCAGCGAGATGGAAGCGGCAGTATCGGCTCGTGACAGGCTCCAGAAGGAGCTTGAAGAAGTACGCCAGAAGGCTGTTCAGCCTGCGAAGTAATGCCCGGAACGGCAGACCGGGAGGTCTGCCCTCCAGTCACAATCCAACACTCCTGCTTACATCATGGAGGGCAGAGCTCCCCGGCCTCCGTAGCCAGCCTTGGGCGCAGGGGGCCAGCTCTGCCGGATTCTGCGGCAGACCAGTCGCCTTCGCTCAGGAAATCTACGGCACGGGGAGCTTCACTTCTCTGTCCCCGGCAGAGCCTTTATTCCCAGCTTGAACGCAATGTCGCGGCGGAAGGCGGGAACGCGCGCGGTGATTGTCCCGTTCGTGGCAGGCACGTCTTCCGTCAGGACCGGTTCCCCTTTGATCGTGTCCCAGAAGGCCATCGTGAAGGTGCCTGTTGCCAGATTGCTGATACGAACCTGCAGGTTGGTGATGGGCATGAGGCCCGCGGTTTCCACGCGCGGGAACTCATGTGTCAGGTGTATCCAGCCGACGGCCATCCTGTCGTACCCCATGCATTCAACGGCAAGCCGCGAAGCGGGTGGATCCGGCAACAGCTCGGGTTGTACCTGCCCAAGCGCGGGATTCCGGCGGTCAATACCGGCGAGGAATGCCGCCAGCGCCTTGAATTTGGGGTAGAAGTTCTCCTCGTCTATCAGCTGCCACCACCAGAACAACGGCGCGCCGCCAAGCGGCACGCAGGCGGATGTCCAGAGCCCCGCATGCAGTGTGTCCTCCAGGTGTTTCACGTCCTGGGCGAAAGGTGACCCGCCGAACTCCGTGACGATCACCGGCTTGCCGAACGCATTGTTGTTCTGGGCGGTCTGCTTGAGGAGCGCGACGATGTGCAGCGGATCGGGGCTGAAGTGATAGGCATCCACGGCGGCATGATCGATTTCCGGAAGGGAGATGATTGCGGCGTTCTGGTGCGTGTAATCTCCACAGACGTGGGTGGAGATCAGGTGATCCCACGGGTCCATGGCCTTGATCTCGCGGCCTGCCCATTTGTGCCACTCGACCACCTCGGGCCGCTGGTAGTTCTTGATGCCGCCCTTGTCGGACCCTGTCAGGTCCAGTTCGCTCCATAGCTGCCACGCAAAGATGCGGGTGCTGTACCCCCATCGCGCGACCATGTAGCGCATCAGGCGCAGGAAAGAGTCTTTTGCCCGCGCGTCCGTGAAATAGTCCTCGGGTGAGGCGAGGTAGCCTCCCAGCTGCACGTTCAGGGGATTGTATTCCCACTCGTGGTCATGCGCGGTTCCGAATTTGCCGTGGTTGTGGATCACAAGGTTCAGGTAGATGTTGTTTGCCTCAGCCTCGTTGACGACGGTATCGAGTTCCCATGCGTGGAGCATGTTGTACTGGTCCATGCCGTGGTAGCCGCGCCAACGCGGGGTCCACTCAAGTCCCATGGACCATGGGGCCGACCATGCTTCAGTGAGCGTCTCGCCGCACTCACGCATGGCCTTGAAGTAGCGTGCGTACACCGAGGTGTCGGCCGGCCAGCGACGCGTCCACGGGAACTGCTCTTCCATGCGCGTGTCATAGGGCGAACGTATATTGTGGCCTACCGGGAAGAAGAAAGCGCCGTTGTCGAACTCGAAACACCGGTTATCGGTTTTGGATACCCGGACATACCCGGGCAGGCGCGGCGGCGAAGCAATGAAACGGCCGGGCCCCCACGAGTTCGTGCCCCATGTGTCCCTCACGTTGATCCTGTAGACATGGGGTCCGGCCACTCGCGGAGCGAACCGGCATTTCCACCAGGGCGCACCCTGCGGCACAAGCCTTCCGCCGGCGGCGTCCTCTGACCGGAAGTAGTCCTGTCCGTAGAAGGCTGGGACCTCCATGCGGTTTCCATCGGGTCCGTCAAACACCACGTCGGCCCTGACCTGCGAGGGATCGAACGGGCAGGGGTAACGGTCCGGAAGCTCAAAGGTGATCTCGAACTTCTCGAAACAGGCCGGATTCTCTGTCTCCGGCCTGACGCGGAGGATAGACGGCGGGCCCGAGTATGTAACGGCGATGCCCCTTGCAGCGGTCACGCTCACCTTTCCACTGTATGAACTCTCGCCAAACACCCGGATTCCGACTTCTTTTGGGGCCATCAGGGCACGAAGATTCCATGTGCCGTGATGCCCGCGTGCCCGCCAGGCCGGGACGGGTGGGGCCAGCGGCACCGTGTAGTGGTTTGTCCGTCCGGGCACCGGTTTTGCGGGCAGCAGGTTCTGGTACCACCAGTGGTCCCAGTCTTTCAAGTGAGCGAGCACCTGTGCATTGGTGGGGGCGCCTGCGGGCCAGAGCAGGTCAAACTCAAGCCGTTCAAGATGTGCCCAGGAAGATGTCGGGCTGTGAAAGTAGAACGTCGACTCGCCGGGGAAGGTGACTGACTGTTCGATTGCCGGTTGAGAATCTGCGCTGTTGGTGGTCAGGCCGATCCGCATCGGAGTGTCAGCCGGCACGGCAGACAAGACTGGCACTAGTGCCAGCAACGCTGTACCCCAGGCGAAGGCCCGTTTCATCTTCAGCCTCCGCGCGGGTATGACGTCACGATGCGGTTGATGATGTTGGTGGTGGACCGTCCGGTGGTGAGTGGCGCCAGCACCACCCGTCCCCCAGCTTTCTCAACAATGTCGCGACCGACAACATTGTGAGCCCAGTCCTCGCCCTTGACCAGAACATCGGGCAGGAGTTCACCAAGAAGCCGGCGCGGGTCGTCTTCCTCGAATATTACTACAAAGTCCACGGCCTCCAGGGCCGCCAGCATGCGGGCCCTGTCATCCTGCGGAACGAGGGGCCGTGGTTCTCCCTTGAGCCTGCGGACGGAAGCGTCGGAATTGAGCCCGACGATCAGTGCGTCGCCCTGCTGACGTGCGAATGCCAGGTAATCGGCGTGGCCGGCATGGAGGATGTCGAAGCAGCCGTTGGTGAAAACCAGCTTTCTCCCCTCCTTCCGGAAACGTTCCCGCACCGGCTTCATTGCAGCCGCTGTCATTATCTTGGAATCATATGCTCGCATATGCATATACAACATACCTGATCCAAGACTGAAATAGGTAGCCAAAAAAGGGTAGCCAAAAACGGGCGTTCGGAGTGGAAACGTATCACCCAGGATGGCTGTTGTCATTATGCTGCCTCCGAAGCCGGGGTTGCTACTGCCCTGCGGCCGCATACCCATGGGGTCGCAGACTGTCCGTGATGAGTCTGTGCAGCGACAACGAAGCGAACAGCGCTTCTGTGTCGGCGGGATCCGCGCCGTGGACCAAGAACTGGGCAAGTTCAATGAAGCCTAAGTTCGGGGCTTCTCTGACCTCATCGGGAGGGGTGAGGCGGGGATACGGACGCAGCCGCTAGGTAGCTCGGAAGGAACTGCAGATGGGCGTTGCCGGTCCATCTGCAGTACTCTTAGCGCCCCGCTTCACCTTTGGCGGGGAGATCAGCCCAACAGTTCCGGTCTACGTCGTAGTCCATCCTGAGTTGTCGCCATTCTGTTCCGTCCTGAATCCTGGTCGGCATCGCTCGGTCAACTTCCAGTCTCCCTCCGTCTGGCGACACGGCAACAACCCTGCTAACCCAGGAATCCATCCCGTCGACCGCTAAGTCACGCATACCGAACAGAACCTTCATCCTTGCAGCACGGACGGGCATATCGCGCATCGGAAGATCGATAACGCAGAGACGGGCATATTCATAGCCACACCCAACCACGTGCTTGCCATCCCGTGACCGTGTCAGGACGAGGTTGTTCCGCGTCAGGGCGAACACCCGATTGGTTCGCGACGCACTCATGAGCTGAACACATGACTCCCCTTCTGGCAGAGCAAGACGCCACACTTCGGATCCACGGCCTACACAGACGATGTTTGTTGCCGGCAAGTTCGAGGTACTCACAATGCAGTCGGTTGCCTCGTTTGTCACGCCTATCACGGCATCAACTGACAGCCCAGCTCTGGCTGCAATCGGCTCTGTCAACTCACCCGACCCGTCTGCCCAACACAGAACGCACAGATACAACTGTACAATACAGCAAAGAAACACTTCCTGTGATGATTCTCGCATATCCCACCTATCGTATGACAAACAGAGTAGATGTGGAACTAACCCGACTTTCGCATGAAGAGCGCGAATGATGTTTTTTGGGTATGGTGGATAGTTGGGCGGCAAGGAGTTCTGATGGCAGATTGAGCCGGAAGCGCTGTGTGACAACCTGCCCTATGGA
>Ga0172371_10005683_pt1 | contig 18409 bp, 16 predicted proteins | sample Lak12m_FD_114543 | JGI IMG/M metagenome (GOLD analysis project Ga0172371, IMG submission 114543) | Freshwater microbial communities from Kabuno Bay, South-Kivu, Congo - kab_022012_12m | ecosystem: Environmental > Aquatic > Freshwater > Lake | place: Democratic Republic of the Congo: South-Kivu...
GATCTTGAGACGCGAGAGGACGCCCGACTGCAGGCGGCGCGGCACCGACATGATCTCGTGCAGCACGCCGTCGATGCGGAAGCGCACGGAGAGCTCCTTGGCCTGCGGCTCGAAGTGGATGTCACTGGCCCCATCGTCGACCGCCTGCGCGATCACCGAGTTGACGAGCTTGACGATCGGCGCCGACTCGGTGACGTCGCGGATGTCGACGCTCTCGTCGCCGCTATCGGCCGCCTCGCTGTCGGCATTCCCCTCCGAGACCGAGTCTTCGAGCCGGTTGAGGCGGGCGATGGCGGCCGCCATGTCTTCCTCGCTGGCGATCGCCGCCTTGATATCGAAGCCGGTGAGCATGCGCAGGTCGTCGAGGGCGAAGATGTTCGACGGGTCCGACATGGCGACCAGGAGCGTGCCCTCGTCGACGAAGCGGATCGGCAGGGCGCCGTACCGTCGGCAGGTCTTGTCCGGTACCAGGCCGGTCACCGACGGATCGATGCTGGTCTGGGTGAGGTCGATGAACTCGACGCCGAACTTCTGTGCCAGTGCCCGCGAGAGGGCGAGGGCCGAGATGGCGCCGTCTTCGACGAGCTGTTCGCCGAGCCGCTTGCGCGTCTCGTGCTGGTGTGCCAGCGCAGCATCGACCTGTTCACGCGTCACCAGGCCCATCTCGACGAGCAGGTCGCCGATGCGCACCCGTGGCCGGCGTGGCGGTCGCGGCGGCGTGCGCTCCAGTGCAGACTGGTCGTCGAGCATCGGCGCCGACGCTGAGGCGGCTGCCGACGGCATGCCTTCAGCCGTCAGAGAAGGACCGATCGGTGCGGCAGGCACGCGTCGATCGACGCTCGACGCGCCTTCGACGAACGACGCCGTCGCGTCGGACGTGCCGTTGCCGTTGCCGTTCTGCCCGGTGACGCTGCGGCCGGCGGCCTTCACCGACTGCCGCAGGCGTCCCAGTCCACTCTGCTCATCGATCCTCGACGACACCCAGCATCACACCTCGGGGCGCTTCGCGTCCGGTCCACAGCTCGAAAGCCGCTGCCGCCTGCTCGACGAGCATGCGACGACCGTCGCCGACACGCGCCCCACGGGCGGCGGCGGCGGCGGCGAGCTCTGTGGGACGCGGCCCATACACGACGTCGTAGACAACATGGTCAACACCTACGTTATCGACCAAAACGCGCGGCACTTTACCGGTGCCCGGCATGCCGAGGCTGGAGGCGTTGACCAGCAGCGGGGCCGCGCGCACCGCCTCGCCGTCGAGCTCGTCGAGCGGCACGACCCGGACCGGTGTGGAGGGACTCAGGGCGGCGACGAGGCCGGCGACCTCTTCCGCCCGCCGCGGCGTGCGTCCCGCGACCACCAGGCGGTCCACCGCCTCACGGACCAGCGCCACGGCCACCGCCCGTGCCGCGCCGCCGGCGCCGATCAGGAGGGCCTCGGCGCCGGCCACGCCCTCAGGCGCTACGGAGCGGAGCGCCCGGCGGAAGCCCTCGACGTCGGTGTTGTGACCGACCAGCCGCTCGGACTCGACGACGATAGTGTTGACCGCGCCGGTGAGCGCGGCGTCGTCGGCGACATGCTCCAGGCACGCCCGGACAGCCTGCTTGTGCGGCACGGTGACGTTGGCGCCGGCGAAGCCCAGGGCATGCAGTCCGGCGACCGCCTCCGGCACCGCTGCGGCCAGCACGCGCAGCGCCACGTACGCCCAGTCGAGGCCCAGCGCGGCGAAGGCCGCGTTGTGCAGGGCCGGCGAGAGCGAGTGGGCGACCGGGTCGCCGAGCAGCGCGACCACGCGCGTGGAGCCACCTATCGCGAGCCTCTGTGTCATGACGTCGACCTCCGGGCGAAACTGCCGATCTGCCTCGCCACCACTCCTTCGGCGAGAACAGGCCTGCGGTTGAGGGATCGAACGGAGAGACGACTATAGGTTAGGCGATGGCGGCTGCCATCCTCCTGCGATGACGATCTGCGAGGGTGACCGTCAGAGGCCGGCGGCCGCCTTGTCCCGGAGGAACTGGTCGTAGTCGTTCGAGAACGCGTGCCGGCCGGTGCCGTCGTTGCGCACGACGTAGTAGAGGTGGTCGACGTCGGCGGGATCGGCGGCCGCCTTCAGAGAGGCCAGACCGGGGTTGCAGATGGGCGTCGGCGGCAACCCCTTGCGCCGGTAGGTGTTGTACGGCGAGTCGACCTGCAGGTCGTCGAGAGTGAGCGCCTTCGTGCGCTTGCCGAGCGCGTACTCGATGGTGGCGTCGATCTGCAGCAGCATGTCGATGCGGAGCCGGTTCCAGATGACGGCCGACACCAGCCGGCGCTCCTTGGCCACCGCCACCTCACGTTCGATCATCGAGGCGATGATCACCACGTCGTACTCGCTCAGATTCGCCCGCCGGGCACGCGTGAGGTCGACCTTGGCGAACGCCTGACGGAACTCCTCGAGCTGCGCCTCGACGAGCTGCCGCGGGGTCTCCAGCGGTGGGAAGGCGTAGGTCTTGGGGAACAGCAGCCCTTCGAGGCTGCCGCGCGGCTTCTTGCCGGGCAGGCTGAAGGGGATCGGCTCCTTGAGGGTGAGCTTGACGTACTCGGAACGCGAGAAGCCCTCGACGGTGTCGGCGGCCACGGTAGCCATCTCGCGCGCATCGAGTCCTTCGGGCAAGGGGACGTCGACCGCGCCGTCGTCGCCGCCCTGTTCGAGCTGGGCCACGATAGCCGCATACGAATCGAACTTGATGAAGGTGTACGTGCCGGGTCGCAGCAGTGTGGCCTTGCCCGCTTCTTCCACGTGGTCGCGGAAGGCGCGCCCGCTGGCGACGACCTCGATCTCCTCGAGGGTCGCCGCGATCTGCTTGAGCGAGGCGCCCTTGGGGATGGTCACCGTGACCTCGCCGCCCCGGACCGGCGCCGCGAAGACATAGCCGAGGGTGAACTGACGATAGACGGCGTAGCCGCCGAAGGCGATCCCGGCCACGACAAGCACGATCAGCAGCAGGAGGACCACACCCAGCGCCCGGCGGCCGGCGCGCGACGGCCGGCGGGCAGGCGGCCGGCGCGACGACCGGCGGGCCGCCGGCGGACGCGACTGGACTGTCGAGCTGCGACGGTACGATGTCGAGGGCTGCCGCCGATCCGACCGGCCGGCGGACCGGCGACCGTTCTGCCGTCTTTCGTCGTCCATCGACGCGTCGTCCTCCCCGTCATGAAGCCCGCGAATAGTGCCTGTGCGGCCGCAGCCGAACACCGCTGACAATGCTGACCGGACGCGGCTCCGGACGCAACCCCTCTCCGGCGCCGGAAGCAGACCGGGAACCGGCCGATCGACCGGCCCGGCGATCTGCCGGGCGGCCGCCGGTCAGTCGGTCGAAGCCGCCGCTCGAGAGCGCAGGTAGTCTTCCAGAAGGACCGCCGCCGCGCGGGCGTCGAGACCGGCGCGCCCGCCGCGCGCGGTGGCGACCCTGGTCGTGTAGCGCTCGTCGTAGCCGACGACCGGCACGGCGAGCCGTTCCGTGAGCGCCGTCGCGAAGGCCCGACAGGCGCGCGCCTGGGCGTGCTCACCGCCGCCCAGCGACACCGGCACGCCGACGACGACGAGCCCGGCGTGTTCCTCGTCGACCAGAGCCGCTATCTCATCGAGGCCGGACTCCGAGCCGGCCTCGCGGACGACGCCGCAGGGACGCACGATGGTCTCACTGGGATCGCAGACGGCCACGCCGGTACGACGGGCGCCGAAATCGAGGGCGAGGATGCGCATCGACGCGGACCGCTCGAGTGACCGGGGCCGCGCGGCCTCAGGCCTGCAGGGCCGTCAGGAGCTGCTCGCGACCGGCCGCGAGCGCCTCGTCGAGCGCCTCGACGTTCTGACCCCCGCCGCGCGCCAGCGTCGGTCGGCCGCCGCCCTTGCCTCCGAGCGGCGCGGTGACCGTACGCAGGACCTCCTGCGCGTGCAGGCCGCGGCCCACCAGACCGTCGCTGAGCGCCACCACCACGGCCGCACGCCCGTCCTTGGCCGCCGCCAGGATGACGGCCGCCTCGCCGAGACGTTCCCGCAGGGAGTCGCAGAGCTGCAGCATGTCGTCGCCGCTGAGGCCGTCGACACGGGCCGCGACGACGCTCGCCGGACCGACCTTCTGCGCTCCCGCGACGAGCTCGTCAAGCAGACCGCCTCCGGAGGCGGAGCCGGAGCGCAGCGCCTGCTTGAGCTCGGCGACCTGCTCCGCTACCTTGCGCACCGCCACCGGCACCCGGTCGGCCTCTGTCTTGAGCACCGTCGCCGCCTCGTGCAGCGTCTGTTCCAGACCACGGTAGTACTCGATGGCCGCCGCCGACGTGATCGCCTCGATACGCCGTGTGTTGGCGCCGACCGACTGGCTGGCGGTGACCTTGAAGAGGCCGATCTGCGAGGTCGCCGAGACATGGGTGCCGCCGCAGAGCTCGCGGCTGAAGTCGTCGACCTCGAGCACGCGCACCATATCGCCGTTCCTCGCCTCGGAGAAGGCCAGCGCCCCGAGCTCGGCGGCGTACTCCTTGGTCGTCTCGAAGGCCCGCACCGGATGGTTCTCGACGATGCGCCGGTTCACGAGCTCTTCGACCTGACGCAACTCGTCGGCGCTCGGCGCCCGGCGGGTGGTGAAGTCGAAGCGCAGCTTCTCCGGTCGCACGGCCGAGCCGGCCTGGCGGATGGCATCGTCGACCAGCAGGCGCAGAGCGTTGTGCAGCAGGTGGGTGGCCGTGTGGTTGCAGGCAGTCTGGTGACGACGCACGGCGTTCACCATGGCCTTGGCGCGGTCGTTGACGGCCACCGCGCCCTCGTCGAGACGGGCGACGATCACCTGATCGCCGTCGTATTTGACCACGCCGGTGACGCTCAGCTTGCCGCCGTCCGTATGGATCCAGCCCTCGTCGGCGATCTGGCCACCACCTTCGGCATAGAACGGCGACTCGGCGAGCTTGAGCAGCAGGCGTCCGTCGTCGAGGGTGCGCAGGGCGCGGATGACGGTGAAGACCTCGAGCTTCTCGTAGCCGACGAAGTCGCTGACGAGGCCGGCGGTGTCCCGCTGGAAGGCGTCGGTCTCGCTGGGTCCCTCGCCCCACTCGCCGCCGCGCTGGGCGCTGCGGGCCCGTTCCCGCTGTCCGGCCATCAGATGCCCGAAGCGCTCTTCATCGACGCTCATGTCGGCTTCCTGGGCGATCTCGCGCGTGAGATCGAAGGGGAAGCCGTAGGTGTCGTGCAGCTCGAAGGCGACCTCGGCCGGCAGCTCGGTGCCGGCGTCGCGGGCCCGACGCAACGCTTCGTCGAGGATGCGCAGCCCGGTGTCGAGGGTGCGACGGAAGCGCACCTCTTCCTCACCGACGACGGCGCGGACCACGTCGCGCTCGGCCGCGAGCCGCGGATAGGCGCCGCTCATCTGTTCCACGACGAGGTCGCAGAGCGTGGTGAGGAACGGCTCCTCCACGCCGACGGCGACCCCCTGCTGCACGGCGCGGCGGATGATGCGGCGCAGCACGTAGTCGCGACCCTCGTTGCCGGGCAGTACGCCGTCCATGATGAGGAAGGCGGCGGCGCGGGCGTGCTCGGCCATGGTGCGCAGCGCCCGGGTGGCCGCCGTGCTGCTGTCGTAGGCGACGCCGGAGAGCTGCTCTCCGAACTCGATGAGCGGCCGGAAGGCGTCGTTCTCGAAGATGGTGACCACGTTCTGGGTGACGGCGGCGATACGCTCCAGGCCCATGCCCGTGTCGATGCTGGGACTGGGCAGCGGCGAGAGTCCGCCGGACTCGTCCATGGAATACTGGACGAAGACCAGGTTCCAGTACTCCATGTAGCGGTCGCAGTCGCAGCCGGGCCGACAGTCCGGTCGCCGGCAGCCGACCTCGGGACCCATGTCGTAGTACAGCTCGGAGCAGGGGCCGCAGGGACCGGACGGTCCGGCCGGCCCCCAGAAATTGTCGCCGCGCGAGAGGTGCACGATGCGCTCTTCGGGGATGCCGTGCCGGCGCCAGAGCTGCACCGCCTCGTCGTCGGCCGGCACTTCGTCGTCGCCGCCGAACACGCTGGCCCAGACGCGGTCGCGATCGATACCGAGCTCGTCGGAGAGCTCGAGCGACCAGGCGACCGCCTCCTCCTTGAAGTAATCGCCGAACGAGAAGTTGCCGAGCATCTCGAAGAAGGTGAGATGCCGGGCGGTGTACCCCACGTTCTCGATGTCTGAGGTGCGGAAGCAGCGCTGGCACGTGGTGGCGCGCTTCTGCGGCGGCGTCGCCGTGCCCAGGTAGTACGGCTTGAACTGCTGCATGCCGGCTGTGGTGAACAGCACGCTCGGATCGCCGGCCGGCACGAGCGAGGCGGGCTCGGCGAGCAGATGCCCGCGAGCGATGAAGAAGTCGAGGAAGTACTGACGGAGCTGATCGGTGTCCACGGCGTCCTTCTGGTCGAGGCTTGCGGGCCCTGGCCGGCGTCGTCCCCGAAGGTGCGGCGCAGGCCGCAGGCTGCGCCGCCTAGTTTATGCCGTGCACGCCGGCCGCGTCTCCCGGCTCCGGCACGATCGGCTCCTCGAGCTCGCCGATCTCCTCGCGGAGCTTCTCCAGCGAGCGCCGGATGAGCCGCGACACGTGCATCTGCGAGATGCCCACACGAGCCGCTATCTGCGACTGCGTGAGGCCCTCGAAGAACCGCAGGTAGAGGATCGTGCGCTCGCGCTTGTCGAGCTTGGCGAAGCCCGGCGCCAGGACGGTGCGGTCTTCCATGACGTCGTAGTTCTGCTCCTCCTGGCCGAGGTAGTCGATGAGCATCGCCTCTTCGTCGCTGTGCTCGCCCCCCAGCGAAGACTGCAGCGAGACGGAGTTGTAGGCCTGGCTCGTCTCGAGCGCCTCGAGCACGTCGGCCGGCTCCACGCCGGCTGCCTGGGCGATCTCGTTGATGGTGGGCGAGCGCTGCAGCTTGGGCACCAGCTCGTCGATGAGCTTGTTGATGCGGATGTTGAGCTCCTGCAGGCCGCGCGGCACGCGTACCGACCAGCCCTTGTCGCGGAAGTACCGCTTGATCTCGCCGACGATGTTGGGCGTGGCGTAGGTGGTCAGCTCGACGCCGCGATCGAGGTCGAAGCGGTCGATCGCCTTGATGAGCCCGATGGCGCCCACCTGGACGAGATCGTCGAAGTGCTCACCGCGCGCGGCGTAGCGGCGCGCCAGCGACCGCACCAGCGGCAGGTACATGGTGATGAGCTCCTGGCGGGCTTCGATGTCGCCGTCGAGCCGCCAGCGGCGAAGCAGGTACTGGTCGAGCTTCTCGGCGTCGTCGCGACCGCGGACCGTACCCTCGTCCCTCGACGGTCGCTCATCGGTCTCGTCGCGGTCGAAGGCGGCGCCCGCGTCGGGCGAGAGCGGCAGGTCGAGAGGCCGGCGCAGCGGGTCGGGGTCGAGCGCGCTCACGGACCACTCGCTTCGCGCCGCTTGGTGAGAAAGATCGAGACGCCGCCGGCCTGGTCCGGAAGGACCTGCAGCTCGACGACGCGGGCCACGAGCGAGCAGGTCGGCTCAGCCAGCCGGTCGACCACGTGCATCGAGGCGAACGGCCCCAGCCGGACCGTGAGCGCGTCGCTCTCGGCGGTGATCATGAGCCGGCAGCGGCTCTTCCCGTGCTCTCGCGACGCGTAGAAGATCTCTTCCAGCGCCATGTGCATGTCGTCGATGGCATCGACGGACAGATCGACCCGGGCCGCCATGCCGCCGACGACCATGCGGACGAGCGGAAGCACCGATGGGTCGGCCGGGAACTCGAGTGCGACAAGGTCTGTCATGGCGGCGCCGATGTCAGGCGACGGCCGGCCCGGTGGCGGCCGGCCCGGTGGCGGCCAGATCCCGCTCGGCCGCCGCTTCGCGCAGGGCCACGGCTCGCAGGCCGTCTATGACGGCCAGTCGCGCCCGCTCGCGCACGGAGGGCAGCGACCACTCACCGGCGACGGCTCGCAGACAGGCCCCGAAGGGCTCGCCGCTGCGGCCGCTGCGGCCGTAGGCCACGGCGGCCATCGTCGCCGTGAGAAGCGTGCCGATCAGCACGAGAGGGCGCAGGAGCTTCACGATAGCGGTCCCCCGGCGGGCGGCTCATCGGCGGCGCCGGCATCGGCCGACGGTCCGGCCTCCGGCGCCTCGGCCGGTGCGGCGGCGTCCGGCGGCGTCCAGGACCCGGCGACCGGCTCGGTGCCGGTCACGCCTTCTTCGGTGCCCGATGGTGCGGACGTCGGCGCCGTGTATCCGGTCTCGGCAGACGATTCCGGGGCGGTCCAGTCGTGCTCGGCGACCCACTCGTCGGCGTCGTGGCCGGCGCCACGACGGCCGAAGAAGCTCGAGACGGTCTGCCCGACACCGCTGGTGAACGCGGCGGCCTTCTTGGCCGGCGTCGAGACGGCGTTCTCCACCGCCCGGGTGGCGGCGTCGACCCGCTCGGTCATCTCGGCGACGCTGGCGGTGATGTCGTTGACCTTGCCGAGCTCGGCGTTGACCTCGTCGACGGTGGTGGACGCCCTCTGCAGCACCGGCACCAGTTCGGTATCGAGGTCTTCCACCAGCTTCTCCACCTTCTGCAGCACACGACCGGCGCGGACGAGCACGTAGACCAGCGCCACGGCGATGATGACGAGCAGGAAGGCGAGCGCCACCTTCCATGCCGTGCTGCTGGAGTCCTCCGCGAGGATGAGCAACGAAGCTAGCATGTCTGTCCTCCGTGCGTGCGCAGCTTGTCGGCCGGCTCTGGCGAGCAGCCCTCGAAGGGTATCACACCCACTTCGCGGCGGACCCTGTTGTGGCCGCCTCGATCCGGCCGCCGCCGATCACGCGATCGCCGGCGTACAGTACGGCGGCCTGGCCGGGTGCGGCGGCGTCGAACGGGCGCGCCAGACACAGGCGCGCCCGCCGTCGTCCGGCCGCCGCGACGGCGGCCACCGGCACCGCCGGCGACCGATAGCGGAGCTGCACCGCGAGACGCGAGCCGTCCGGCAGCAGCAGTCCACCGTCGAGCGCGCCGGCGGCCGGCGTGGTCGAAGCCGGCGCCGCAGATCGAGGCGCGCACCGGGCTTCCCCGCCCGCCAGGCGCTCCAGGATGTCAACTGCCCGCTTGTCCAGCTCGTCGACCTCCACCTGCAGCGCCTGCAACCGCTCACGCGGTCCCACGACGACCTCGTTGCGCGGCGCCCGGCGCTCGAGGACGTACAGCGCCTCGCCGCCACCGACGGCGAGCCCGCGGCGCTGACCGACGGTGAACTCCCAGTGACCGTCGTGACGACCTATCTCGACACCGGACTCGGTGAGGATGCCGCCCGCCCGCGCAGCGACGCCGCGCCCGCGCAGGAACGGCCGGTAGCCGTCGACGGCGAAGCAGACCTCCTGGCTCTCGGCGGTCTCGGCCGGCGGCAGACCGGCTCGTCGGGCGAGCGTCCGGACATCCTCCTTGCCCATCTCGCCCAGCGGCAGCAGCAAAGTGTCGAGCACCGCCGGCGAGAGCCGCGCGAGCATGTAGCTCTGGTCCTTGGCCGGATCGACGCCGCGATGCAGCCACGCCTGCCCCTCGCGCTCCTCGATACGGGCGTAGTGGCCGGAGGCGACCCGGTCGAGACCATGCCCCACCGCCCAGGCGAGCAGCTTCGAGAAGCGAAAGGGATTGCAGGCCACGCACGGGTTCGGCGTCAGGCCGGCGAGATACTCGTCCACGAACGGCGCCACGACATGCGTCTCGAACTCCGCCCGCAGGTCGAGCACCGAGAAGGGGACCGACAGCCGGCGGGCGACGTCCCGGGCGCGGGCCTCGGCCGACGGCGAACAACAGCTGCGCGGATCGTCGCCCGGCCAGAGACGCAGGAAGACGGCGTGGACGCGGTAGCCGGCGTCGCGCAGCAGCAGCGCCGCCACGGCACTGTCGACGCCGCCGCTGACACCGACGGCGACCGCCCCGGCACAGTGCCGGACCGCAGGGTACCGGCTCAGCTCTCTCCCGTCCGGTCGCACGGCGCCTCATCTGCGGGTCTGCCGCCGCGCGCCGCGTCATCCCCCGACGCATCGTCGCGCGCCGCCTCATCCCCGGGTCTGCCGTCGTACGCCGCCGCCTCACCCGACGCATCGTCGCAGCGAGCGAGGTAGTCCTCGATCGCCAGATGCAGCGCGTCGGCGGCGAGGTTGGAGCAGTGCATCTTCTGGGGCGGCAGCCCGCCGAGCGCGTCGGCCACCGTCTGGTTGGTCACGGCCAGCGCTTCGTCGAGCGTGGCGCCCTTGACAAGCTCGGTGGCCATCGACGATGTGGCCACCGCGGCGCCGCAGCCGAACGCCTTGAACTTGACGTCGGTGATGCGGCCGTCGCCGACCTTGATCGTCAGCCGGATGACGTCGCCGCAATCGGCGCTGCCGATCCTGCCGACGCCGTCGGCATCCTCGATCTCGCCGACGTTGCGCGGAGCGCTGAAATGGTCCATGACCAGGTCCGAGTACATAGCATCACCTCGTGGCGGACAGGGGACTCATGGCGCGCAGGTCGGCGACGATCGCGGGGAACACCTCCAGGAAGCGCTCCACCTCCGCCGCCGTGTTCTCGCGCCCCAGGCTCACGCGCAGGCTGCCGTGCGCCGCAACGGCGTCGTAGCCCATCGCCGTGATGACATGCGAGGGCTCCAGCGACTGCGAGGCGCACGCCGAGCCGCTGGAGGCGGCGATGCCGGCCTGGTCGAGCCGCAGGACCATCGACTCGCCCTCGATGAAGCGTACCGAGACGCACACGTTCCCCGGCAGGCGCCGGGTCGGGTGACCCAGCAGCTTGACGTCCGGCACCGCATCGAGGATACCGGCCGTCAGCCGGTCGCGCAGGGCGCTCACATGCGACACGGCCTCCGGCAGGACGCGCAGCGCCAGCTCGACGGCCGCGCCCAGGCCGACCGCCCCGGCCACGTTCTCCGTCCCCGAACGGAGCGTCCGTTCCTGGCCGCCGCCGTGGATCAGGGGGCGGACCCTGGTCCCCCGCCGCACATAAAGGGCGCCGACGCCCTTGGGTCCGTAGATCTTGTGCCCCGACAAGCTGAGAAGGTCGACGTCCAGGTCGTCGACATCGATCGGCAGGGCGCCGACCGCCTGGACGGCGTCGGTGTGGACGACGACCCCGCGCTCGTGCGCCAGCGCCGCGGCCTCCCTGACCGGCTGCAGCGTGCCGACGACGTTGTTGGCCAGCATCAGTGAGACGAGCCGCGTGTCGGGTCGCAGCGCCGCGCTCAGTGCCTCGAGATCGACCGTCCCCGTGCGGTCGACCGGGATCGTCGCGACCTCCCAGCCGAGCTGCTGCAGGAAGCCGGCCGCGGCGGTGACGGCGGCGTGCTCGACGGCGCTGATGACCAGGTGTCCGGGTTGCTCGAGCTGCAGGAGCCCGACGACCGCCACGTTGTCGCTCTCGGTACCGCCGCTGGTGAAGACGATCTCTCGCTCGTGCGCACCCAGCCCGGCGGCGACCTGTGCCCGCGCTCGCTCCAGCGCCTCCCTGGCCTCGCGACCCCACGCGTGGACCTCCCCTGCGTTGCCGGCCCGCTCGCTGAAGTACGGCAGCATGGCCTCGAGAACCCGCGGGTCGACCGGCGTGGTGGCGGCATGATCGAAGTAGATCCCGTTCACTGAGATACGTCCTCTTCCACGTCCTCTTCGAGCAGGTCGCCCAGCGTCACACCGGCGAGAGCGCCGGCGATGGCGGCATCGAGCCGCGACCACGCCCTGCGGGCACGGCAGGTCTCGGTGCGCCCGCACACGTCAGATCGCTCCAGGCAGTCGAGCAGCGGCCGCGGGTCCTCCACTGCGCGCACCACATCGGCGACTGCGATCTCGCCCGGCGCCCGGGCCAGCCGGTAACCGCCGGCGACGCCGCGCCTGGCCGTGACCAGCCCGCCCTCCCGCAACCGTCCCAGGATCCGCTCGAGGAACGGTCCCGGAATCTCCTCGGCCGCGGCGATCTGGGACAGCGGCACCAGCCGGTCGCCGTCCAGGGCCGACAGATACAGCAGCGCCCGCAGGCCGTACCGGCTGCGGGTGGAGAGCCTCACCACCGACTACCTCCACCATCGCGGACACGGACCACCGGTTTGTCGCGGCCCGTGAGCAGCGGCGACCGGGGACAGGGACGCACCGGGCAGGAACGCGCGACCGGCACGGATCATTACCCGATACGAAGAGTCGTGATGAACATAGCGGTCGCGGATGCGGACTGCAAGAGAGCCGCCGGGTCGATGGGTCTGGAGCGATCGAACCAGCGGTCGGCGGTCTGGGGTCGACCGCCGTGAGTCGAGGGCGGCCGACTAGAGGCGCGTGGCGTTGGCGACCACCTGCTCCATGACCCGCTCGCCGATCCATCCGGTGTAGAGCTCGTGGACGCTGCCGTCGCTGCGGATCACCGCCAGGATGGGTGGCGCATCGACACCGAGCTGGTCGAGCACGTCGCCGAGCTCGGAGACCTCGCGCGCTTCGAAAGCGAAGAAGTCCGCTCTCTCGGCGTAGTACGACTGGATGTTCTGGAAGGACATGAGCATCTCGTCGTCGTCGGCCGCGCCCTGCACGTAGGCGAGCAGGACGATGCCGCGGCCGGAGGTAAAGGCGTCGGTGACGAACTGCGGCGTCTTGTCGGTCGGCGAGACGTAGACCGGCGGGTACCCGGTGAGGCCGAAGCTGCCGACGGTGTTGTAGTCGACGCCGCCGGCACTGGCCGTGGGCGTGCTCTCCGACTGCCCCCAGGCGATGAAGGCGGTCATCATGCCGAGTATGACGAGGCCGCCGGCGGCGATCAGCACCGCTGCAGCCAGGACCGGTCTTCTCTCAGCGTACGCCTTCACAGCACCCTCCGGAAGGGAAGTGCTCCACCTTGCCGTGCCCGCCTAGTTATTGAACCTGCTGAAGCAGGTGGGTGCCCTCTCGACCGATCCGAGGGAGCGGCCGAAGTCGAGCTCCCGACGCAAAGGTGTTGGCTCAATAATGCGGCGGGTCCACGCACAAGGTCGAGCCTGCACATCGTAGCAAACGTCACCCTCTCCAACAAACGTCCGTGACTCCGCGGGAAACGTCTGTCAACGTGCGACAGCGACTCCCGTTGTGCCTTTGTCGGCGGGATGGGCCCGGAAGTTGAGCGATCGGTCGAGCGTGTCCCACCACGTCGCGCCGTCCGCGCCGGGTCGGGCCGGACGAGCCGCGCCCGGAGCGAAGCGGTCCCGGGGCCGGGATCGCGGAACCGGGGCGCACCGGGCAGCGGGGCCGGGCGAGCCTGCCTCAGGTGGTGCGCAGACGCAGGTCGCGCAGCTGGTTCGTCTCGACGGCCGACGGCGCCGCCATCATCGGGTCGGAGCCCGAGGCGGTCTTGGGAAAGGCGATGACGTCGCGGATCGACGACTCGCCGGCCAGGATCATCACCAGGCGGTCGAGACCGATGCCGATGCCGCCGTGCGGCGGCGCGCCGTATTCGAGCGCCTCGAGGAAGAAGCCGAACGACTGATCGATCCGCTCGTCGTCCATGCCGAGGGCCCGCAGGACCGCGCGCTGGACGCCGATGTCGTGGTTGCGCAACGAGCCGGAGCCGAGCTCGTAGCCGTTGAGGACCAGGTCGTACTGGGCTCCGTAGACGGCAAGAGGGTCGGTCTCGAGCAGCGGCAGCGTCTCTGGAGTCGGCAGGCTGAACGGGTTGTGCCCGTAGGTGAGCCGACCGGTCTCGCGATCGACCTCGAAGAGCGGGAACTCGATGACCCATGCCCAGGCCCATTCCTGAGACGGCGTGGGAGCGAGACGCCGGATGAGGTCGCTGCGCAGGGCGCCGAGGACGGTGGCTGCGGCCGGCGCCGCATCGGCGGCGAAGACGATGAGATCTCCCGGCTCGGCGGCGCAGCGCTCCACCAGCGCTGCCTGCTCGGCCGCGCTGAGGAACTTGACGATCGGGCCGCGCAGCGAGCGGCCCTCCTCCACGTAGACGTAGGCCATGCCCCGGGCGCCGTGCGACTTGGCGAGCTCGGTCAGGTCGTCGATCTGTGCCCGCGAGAACGCGGCGGCGCCGCGGGCACAGATGGCCCGCACGCAACCGCCGCCGTCCACGGCGCCGCGGAAGACCTGGAACCCGGAGGCCGCGAAGACGTCGCTGAGCTCGACGATCTGCAGGCCGTAGCGCAGGTCGGGCTTGTCCGAGCCGTACCGCAGCATCGCCTCGTCGTAGGTGAGTACCGGGAACGGGAGCGGACAGGGGAGCCCGGCGGCCTCCATGACCGCCACGCAGAGGCCCTCGATGAGCTCGCGGATCTCGGCGGCGCCCATGAACGAGACCTCGATGTCGATCTGGGTGTGCTCCGGCTGACGGTCGGCCCGCAGGTCCTCGTCGCGGAAGCAGCGGGCGATCTGATAGTAGCGATCGACGCCGCCGGCCATGAGGATCTGCTTGAAGAGCTGCGGGCTCTGCGGCAATGCGTAGAACTTGTGCGGCTGCAGACGGCTCGGGACCAGGAAGTCGCGGGCGCCCTCCGGCGTGGAGCGCGTCAGCACCGGCGTCTCGACCTCCAGGAAGCGCTCGCCGTCGAGGTAGCCGTGGGCGGCGCGCAGCACGCGATGGCGCAGCTCCAGGTTGGCGGTCATCGGCGCCCGCCGCAGGTCGAGGTAGCGGTACTTGAGTCGCAGCGTCTCATCGACCTCGGGGCCTTCGCCGGCCTCGACCTCGAACGGCGGCGTCTGGGCCGCATTGAGTACCTCGACCCGCGCCACCATCACTTCGACCTCGCCGGTCGGCAGACCGGGATTCACCGTCTCGGGGCTGCGTGCCGCCACCACGCCCTTGACGGCGATGACGAACTCGGGCCGCAGCCGCTCGGCGGCGCGATGCGCCTCTTCCGCGAGCTGCGGGTTGAAGACGAGCTGGACCAGACCGCTGCGGTCGCGCAGGTCGACGAAGACCACGCCGCCGTGGTCGCGGCGCCGCGCCACCCACCCGCACAGCCGCACTTCATGACCGACGGCGTCGCGACGCAGGTCCCCGGGGTAGTGGCTGCGCAGCTCCATCAGGATCCTTCCTCGAGGCTCCGGCACAGCCAGGCCGCGACGTCGTCTGCCGGCACGTCCAGCTCTTCCCCACTTCCCAGCAGACGGACCCTCACCGTGTCTGCCGGCAGCTCAGACAAGCCGACGAAGACGACCACCGCAGCGCCGAGACGCGAAGCGTGCTTGAGCTGGCCCTTGGGGCTGCGTCCGGACAGGTCGAGGTCGACGCTGCGCAGGCACTCGCGCCGCACACGCTCGGCGAGCAGCAACGCCTGGTCGCGCCGGGCATCGTCGAAGCACGCCACGTAGGCGTCGACGCGGTAGGGCGCCGGGCTCGCTTCGCCCATCGCCAGCGTGATGCGCTCGAGGCCGGAGCCCCAGCCGACACCAGGCGTGGGCGGCCCGCCGATCTGCTCCACGAGGCCGTCGTACCGTCCGCCGCCGCCGACACCGCTCTGGGCGCCGAGACGGTCGCAGCTGAACTCGAAGGTGGTGCGCGTGTAGTAGTCGAGGCCGCGCACGAGCCGGACGTCGACCTGCGGCTGCAGGCCGAGCGACGCCAGCAGGCCCAGGACCCGGTCGAAATGCCCCCGGCAGTCGTCGCAGAGATGGTCGACGATGCGCGGCGCCTCGTCGAGCACCGCGCGGCACGTCTCGACCTTGCAGTCGAAGGTCCGCAGCGGGTTGAGGTCCAGCCGCTCCCGGCAGTCGCCGCAGAGCTCCTGCTCACGGCCGCGTAGATAGTCTCGCAGCAGAGCCACATAGGCCGGCCGGCAGGCGCGGTCGCCCATGCTGTTGACGGCCAGGCGCAGGTCGCCGATGCCGAGCTCGGCGAAGATGGTGTCAAGGACGGCGATGACCTCAACGTCGACGGTCGGCTCCGGCGAGCCCAGCGCCTCGACGCCGAGCTGGTAGTGCTCGCGGTACCTGCCCGACTGCGGCCTCTCGTAGCGGAACATCGGCGCGTGATACCAGAGCTTCACCGGCTGTGGCAGCTTGTGCAGCCCGTGCTCCACATACGCCCGGCACACCGGCGCGGTACCCTCCGGCCGCAGCGTGAGCAGCCGCTCGCCCTTGTCGGCGAAGGTGTACATCTCCTTGCGCACGATGTCGGTGGCCTCGCCGACGCCGCGCTCGAACAGCGCCGTGTCCTCGAACTCGGGCGTGACGATGCGGCGGTAGCCGTGCGCGGCGAAGACCCCGGCCGCCGTGCGCACGATGCCGTCGCGACGCTCGGCGGCGTCGGGCAGCATGTCGTAGGTGCCCTTGGGAGCCTGGAGAGCGCTCACCGTGCGCCACCCGGGCGCCGGCGCCGCGGTGCGCCATGCACCGACCCGCTCATCGGCCGCGATCCTGGTCCCGGCGCAGCGACGAGAGGAAGGGGTTGAGCGTCAGTTCACGCTTGAGCGCCGTGTCGGGCCCGTGGCCGCAGTGCACCACCGTCTCCGGCGGGAAGCGGCCGGCCAGACGAGCGACCGAGTCGAGCAGCTGATCGAAGTCGCCGCCGGGGAGATCGGTGCGTCCGATGCTGCCGTAGAAGAGCAGATCACCGACGAACAGCTCGCCGCCGACGGCGAAGGTGTAGGCACCGGCCGAGTGGCCCGGCGTGGGGATGGCGAGTACCGGGATGTCGAGGTCGAGCCGCTGCTCGCCCTCGATGAGCACCGTCTCGGCGCTGACGGCCTCGACCGGGAAGCCGGCCAGCGGCCCCAGCTCGGGACGCGCCACCTGCGGCGCGTCGGCGGCGCCGACGTAGACCGGCAGCTCGAACTGCCGCGCCAGCGGCTGGACGGCGCCGAAGTGATCGAAGTGCCCATGCGTGACCAGGATGGCCAGCGGCGCCAGGCCGGCGCGCTCCATGAACGCCACGACCTTCTCCGCTTCATCGCCGGGATCTATGACAAGGCAGCGGCCGGCCTGCGCCACGATGAAGCAGTTGGCGCCGAGCGGGCCGAGTGAGAACGAGTGGACCTTGAGATCGTCTGCCATGGTGCGCGCGGTCGAGGTGACGGGGATGACGGCCGGGACGCGGCCGTCGGTACGCTATCAGACCGGCACGGCGGCCGTCGAACGGCGACCGGGCGGCCGCCTCCCTGCGGCCGCCGCAGACGCGGAACGAAGCTGCGAACGGCCGGCCCCAGCGATCGGCGCAGCAGCGGAACGAGCGCCGGTCGCCCGCCCCCCCCTGCGGCCGGCCCGGCGGCGACTCAGCCGCCGACCACGCGGTACGCGTCGTAGACGGTGCTCAGCGTGCGCAGATTGGCGAGGATGGTGTCGAGCTGGCGCACATCGCCGACCTCGATGGTGAAGCGCTCGCGCGCCACGCTGTCCGGCAGCGTCTGGACCGTACCGCTGATGATGTGCGCGCCGGAGTCCGACAGCGTGCGGGCCACGTCCTCGAGCAGCCGCGGCCGGTGCAGCGCCTCCACCTGGATCTCGACACGGAACGGCTTGCCACCGCTGCCGATCCAGTCGACGGTGATGAACCGCTCCGGGTCCTTGCGCAGCGCCCGCGCGTTCTTGCAGTCGGCGCGGTGGATGGTGACGCCCTTGCCGAGCGAGATGTAGCCGACGATGTGGTCGCCCGGGATCGGCTTGCAGCACTTGGCCATGCGCACCACGATGTCGGTCATGCCCTCCACGGCGATGCCGAAGTCGCTGGAGACGCCGGTCGGCTCGGCGGTGGCCAGGTGCTCCACCTCCGGCGCCATCGTCTCCATCCGGGGCTCGGCCATGATCTCGCCGTAGTGCAGCAGCTTGTCGATGACCGACTTCACCGGGATGTGTCCCGAGCCGACGGCCGCGTAGAGGTCTTCCCCGTGCTGGTACCCCATGTCGTGGACGACCTTCTGCAGCGTCTTGCCGGAGAGCAGCTTCTGCGACGGGTGGCCGTCGCGGCGCAGCGTCTCGGCCAGCAGCTCGCGGCCTGAGCGCTCGGCGTCTTCGCGCTCCTCGCGACGGAAGTGATGGCGGATCTTCTGCCGGGCGCGGCTGCTGACCACCACGCTCAGCCAGTCGCGCGACGGCCCATGACTGCTGCGCGACGTGATGATCTCGACGATGTCGCCGGAGCGCAGCCGGTGGTGCAGCGGCACGATGCGGCCGTTGACCTTGGCGCCGACGCAGTGACTGCCGACGTCGGTGTGGATGGCGTAGGCGAGGTCGATCGGCGTGGCGTTGCGCGGCAGGCTCTTGACGTCGCCCTTGGGGGTGAAGACGAAGACCTCGTCCTCGAAGAGGTCGATCCGCAGGGTGTCCATGAAGTCGCGTGGATCGCCGGTCTCGCTCTGCCACTCCATCATCTGGCGCAGCCACAGCAGCTTGTCGGCCTGCTTGTCGCCCTTCTCCTTGTAGAGCCAGTGCGCGGCGATGCCGAACTCGGCGGTCTGGTGCATGTCGAAGGTGC
>Ga0172371_10005684_pt1 | contig 18407 bp, 17 predicted proteins | sample Lak12m_FD_114543 | JGI IMG/M metagenome (GOLD analysis project Ga0172371, IMG submission 114543) | Freshwater microbial communities from Kabuno Bay, South-Kivu, Congo - kab_022012_12m | ecosystem: Environmental > Aquatic > Freshwater > Lake | place: Democratic Republic of the Congo: South-Kivu...
CTGTAAATATAGACTTTAACCTGCGATTCATTCAATCCGGTTATTTTGCCGATTTCCTGATAAGAGTAACCTTCGTAATCCCTTAGTAGTATAGCGGACTTTTGAATTTCTGGCAGATAGTTGACTGCTTTCTCCAAAATTTCTCCAATATCGCTAAAACCACCAGATGTTGATACCCTATCATCGTAATGATTTTCATAAGATGCTCTGTATTTGTTTCTCCTGATCAAATCAACCATTAAGTGGTAAGCAGTTGTAAACAAATATGTCTTTACCTTGTCAAAAGTAACATTTTGCCTCTTTTCCCACAATCTAAGATATGACTCTTGTACAATATCCTTTGAATGCTCCTCATCTGCAATATTTTTCAGAATGAACCTGTAAATTCCATCCGAAAACTTGTCCACCGAAGTATTGTACTCAGATACAGTCATTAAAGTTATTCTTTTACCGCAAAATACTTCAGTTAAACGGACAGGGAGTAAAAAAGTTACAACCATGTTTAAAAAATGTCAGATTGTTCATTTACAGTCAAGTCTTAACCATTTTTTATAAATATTTTAAATTAGAATATTTTTTCAAAAAAAATTGTCAGGTTATAAATAAAATTTATATTTGCACATCGCAAATAGGGGGAAACTTGATATTTTATTTTTAATTGCGACTTAATTTACTATTATTTTACAAAAGAAAGGGTCAACTACTATGATTAAGGATTTTAAAAAAGCAACCGAGCAATTAAAAGAACTTGCGGAAGTTCTGAATTCGTTTAAATCTGAAGCTGTTCAACTTAAACTGGTTGAGTTCTTCATGGAACAAAACTTTGAAAGTGAAGTATTACCTGTGCCTGTATCGGAGCCTGTTGTGAAAGAAGTGAAAGAGGAAGTGAAGGAAAAGAAGAAGGGAGAGAAGAAGGAAGCAAAGGAAGTAAAGAAGGAAGCTAAGGAAGTGAAGAAGGAAGTGAAGAAGGAGGCTAAGGGAGTGAAGGCTGATGCAGAAGTGAAAAAGGAAGTTAAGGAAGTGAAGGAAAAAGTATCTGCAAAGAAGTCAAAGAAAGAAAAACCTGTAGAAGTTGTTGTAGCTGAAGAAGTTGTTAAACCTAAGACAAAAGGCAGACCGCGAAAGGAAAAAACAAAAGACGAAAAGGTAAAGGTTGTTAAGAAGCGTATTCCAAACAGACCTGGGCCAAGTATTATTTTAAATGCTTTGCTCAGTGATAACTATTTTACTGAGAATCGTACTATTGGGAATATTGTTGAACAATGCGATAACCAATATCATTATAAGTACAAAAGTACTGATCTCTCAGGAACACTTGCAAAACTTGCAAAAGAGGGGGTTTTATCAAGAAGTAAAAATCCGGGTACCAACCAATTTGAGTATATTAAAGCCTGATGTTGGTAATTATTAAAGCAAAAAAGCCGGTCGTTTACGACCGGCTTTTTTATTTCAAACCGGATTGTTTGTTTCTAATGATCATACACAGCATACTTGGCTGAAGCTGACCCAACAGGAGGCGAAAAGACCAGGGAAAATTTCAAATTGGAAACATCCTGGATAAGAAGTCGTTGAATATCATTAAGAAGTACAATCGATTTAATCCTTTTTAATAATACACCGATTGGCCGGATGTAAAGTTTGTGTTGGTTAAATGTATAAAACCTGCCGTGGGACCGGCGATTGAGACAAGAACTATCACGAAAGAAAATGGATGTCGTTTTAATCACAGGATTTTGTTTGATTTCGCTTTTAAATTCTTGCAAGTTGAACAATTAAATGAAATGTTTTCGACATTCTATGTTACCTTTATCCCTCTTTTTGTAGAGAAATAATGTAATCAATGAGAACAGCCACTTTCAGGTTTTATGAAGAACTGAACGACTTTCTTCCCAAGAACAGAAGAAAGCGGCCATTTTATTATGTACTGAAATTTAATCAATCCGTGAAAGATGCGATAGAAGCCCTTGGTGTACCTCATGCCGAGGTTGATTTGATAATGGTTAACAGTGAATCTGTGGGTTTTAATTATCAACTTCATGATGGTGACATGGTTTCGGTTTATCCGGTTTTTGAGACGCTCGATATTTCACCCATTATCAAGTTACGTCCGGAGCCTTTGCGATACCCGGGTTTTGTTCTTGACGTCCATTTGGGAAAACTCTGTAAATATATGCGAATGTTAGGATTTGATACTATTTATCGCAATAATCTTGAAGATGCGGAAATTATTAACATTGCTATCGAACAAAAGCGAATTATCCTGACACGTGATATCGGGATATTAAAAAACAGGCTTGTAAGTCATGGATACTGGGTCAGGTCGCAGCATCCACGAGAGCAACTTTTAGAGGTGATTCAACGATTTGACCTTTCTTGCAGCATAAAACCATTTTATAGGTGCACAGTATGCAATGGCGTGGTTGAAAAGGTTGATAAAGAGAGTATTTCACAATTGCTCGAATCTGGTACAAAGAAATATTTTACTGATTTTTTTAGGTGCTCCGCCTGCAAAAAGATATATTGGAAGGGGTCGCACTATGAAAAAATGAAGGATTTTGTTTCGGGCATATTCAAAAAAAATATTTAAGCAAAAGAATCGAAAAAAGTCTTTTCATTTCAGATTTGTTTATTTTTGCACCACAGTAAATGAAACGCACCATGCGAATTACATTGACACCTATTGTGACTGTCTATTAAGAAACTCCGGGAATTTATTCGTTATTTGTCCGGGATCTTATCAAAATATTCAGGGAATTCCCCTGGCATTAAATCATTAAATAATTCATTAAATTAAAAATTAAAGGAGGACAAATTATGTCAGCTACTATTCAGATTCGTTTTGCACTTGTGTGCCAGCCATTGACTTCATTGGCAAAAACATCGGTTTTTTTACACAGCAAATCAACCAGTTACTTTTTTAAACGAAAACGAAGATGAAACATAAAATATCACAATCAAAAGAAATGCGGAAATTAATCCCTACAACTTTCAGAATTACCTATCTTGATATTCGTGAAGCCGTTTCAGGAACCGATCAGGATTTTACATCTGGCAGCCTGGGCAGGGCTATTTTTCTTCTTTCCATTCCCATGGTTCTCGAAATGATGATGGAGTCGGTCTTTGCAGTTACCGATATCTGGTTTGTATCGAAACTTGGTGCCGAGGCAGTTGCTACTGTTGGTATAACCGAATCACTAATTACGGTGATTTATGCAATTGCGGTTGGATTGAGCATGGGAACATCTGCACTTGTTTCCCGCAGAATTGGAGAAAAACAGACTGTAGATGCATCAGTGGCCGCATTTCAAGGTATTTTAGTTGGTACTGCAATTTCAGTAATAGTAGCCATCCCCGGAATTTTCTTTGCAAAAAACCTTCTGATGCTTATGGGGATATCGGCAAAAATTGCTCATGATTTTTCATCCTACACAGCCATCATGTTGGGCGGAAACATTGTAATAATGCTGCTTTTCATTATTAATGCAATTTTCAGGAGTGCGGGCGATGCAGCTCTATCCATGAGGGTATTGTTGATGGCCAATGTTGTGAATATAATCCTTGATCCTATATTGATTTTTGGTTGGGGACCTATTCCTGCGATGGGTATCGCAGGGGCTGCTATTGCGACAAGCATCGGCAGAGGTCTGGCAGTGTTGTATCAGTTTTTTTTACTGTTTTCCGGAAAAGGCCGTGTAAATTTTATGGTCAAGAAGCTGAGAGTTGACTTAAAGGTGATGGCCAAACTTGTAAGGATTTCGTTGGGAGGCATAGGGCAAACGATAATTGCCACATCGAGCTGGATTGCCATGGTAAGGATTATCTCAGTATTTGGAAGTAATATTATTGCTGGCTATACCATTGCCATAAGGATTGTGATTTTTTCACTGTTGCCTTCATGGGGATTGAGCAATGCTGCCTCAACACTTGTTGGTCAAAACCTCGGCGCTGAGAGACCTGATCGGGCCGAAAAATCAGTCTGGATTACAGGAAAAGTCAACCTGATTTTAATGGGTATCATTGGGTTGGCCTTTATCTGTATGCCCGCATTTTTTATCCGTTTTTTCATGGATGACTCCTTGGTAATCGAAGCAGGGGCAAAGTGTCTGCAAATTATTAGTTATGGTTTTTTAGCGTATGGCTTTGGAATGGTGATGGTACAATCCTTTAATGGTGCAGGCGATACACGTACACCAACATGGATAAATTTTATTTGTTTCTGGCTTGTTGAAATTCCACTGGCATATTTCTTAGCCATACCCCTTGGCCTTAACGAGAATGGCGTTTTTTATGCTATCGTTATTGCAGAAACTTTGCTCACCTTATTTGCATTTTTGCTTTTCAGGCAGGGAAAATGGAAAGAAAATAAGGTATGATGTTTTAAAAAAAATTTGCATTCATGCTGAATTATCAGTTTTTTTTTACCTATTTTTGCTCGTTGGGATTATTTTACTAAAGAACAAATAGATCAGTTGTAACCAAACGCCTTTCTATAACTTTTCGTTTAATATTCCCGGCTAATTAAATTATTTTCAATTACTTATTTCTTTTTATTATGAACATTTTTATTGCCAACCTGAATTACAAAATTCGGGAAGAAAAACTCAAGGAACTTTTTTCAGCCTTTGGCGAAGTAACTTCTGCCAGAATTATTACTGATCGTAACTCTGGCCGGAGCAAGGGCTATGGCTTTGTGGAAATGTCTGATGACAACAAGGCATTACTTGCTATTGAACAGCTTAACGACACTGAGTTGGAGGACAGAAAAATTGTTGTAAAGGCCTCTGAAGAAAGGTCAGAACCTAAAAGATTTACAGGCCGCAGACCTCCACAACAGCGTTAACCGTAACACAGATTTAGAGGTGCACTGACCCTGGTGGTTAGCCTCTTTTAAAAAAAAGTCCGGAAACAATCTGATGTTTCCGGACTTCTTATGTGTGAAGAAAAGGTTATTCTTTCACCTTTTTAACAGAGTCGATAATCGTTCCGTCAACCCATTTGATAACGGCAACAATTTCATCCTCAAATTCAGGTTTGGCTGGCTTTCCGCATATTTTTTCGGCTTCGGCCTGAAGTTCCTGTATTGTTTTTAGTGGCAACCCTGAATCTATCGTTTTCTCGATCAAATCTTGTCGGCGTGGATTAATGGCTATTCCACGTTCTGTAACAATCACATCAATCAGTTCCCCAGGGCCGCAAAGGGTGGTAACTTCATCAACAATCACAGGCATCCGGTCGCGAAACAGCGGGATGGGCAGAATGGTGCATTTTGAGAAAAGGCAGTTTTGCCAGCCGCCAATTCCGTGAAGGAGCAACCCATCGGAATGTGTAACAACGTTTGCATTAAAATTCAGGTCAACTTCGGTGGCGCCCAAAATCACCACGTCCACCATCGAAGCAAAATTGCCTTTTCCGTGGTAATTGTAGCTGGTGAATGGGCTTGTGTTAACATGTCCAGGGTTTTCGCGCATAGAGCGAACTCCCTCAAGATCAAACGTCTGACCATCCAGGATATAATCCACCAAACCTTCTTCCAGCATTTTAACCGGGTACTGATTACTTCCGGCACGAATAAACCGTGCTTTAATACCTCTTTCTCTCATCATTTCACCAAAATAAATCCCGATTGAAAGAGCAGTTCCACCAGCGCCGGCCTGGTAGGAAAATCCATCTTTAACAATTCCTGCAAAGTCGCAGAATTTGGCTGTTAATTCGGCAATGAGCAAGCGGTCGGGGCTTTTGGTAATTTGGGTTGTCCCGGAAACAATTTTTTCCGGTAATCCAACCTTATCCACTTTCACCACATAGTCAACATAATTTCCATGTATTTGCCAGGGGATGCATGGGAAGGGAACAATGTTATCAGTAACAACAATCACTTTGTCAGCATATTGCGAATCGGCCAATGCAAAACCCAGCAGTCCGCAAGCTGCCGGGCCACGGTCGCCGGTTGCGTTACCAAATGGATCGGCAGTTGGAGCGGCAATTACTGCAATGTCGATATGAACTTCGCCGTCCTGCACAGACTGATATCGCCCCCCATGAGAACGCAACACACCTAAACCTCTCATTTTTCCCTGCGAAGTAAACTTACCCAGCGGGCCGTTCATACTACCTTCGATGTGATGAATCGTGCCATCCTCAAGGTAAGGTATCAGGTGTTCGTGGCATTGGAAAGAGGCAGAGGGAAACCACATCAGGTCTTTTACACCCAATTCATGGGCGATATCGAAAATCTGATTTCCAACCAAATCGCCATTTCGGAAGTGGTGATGTGTTGAAATGGTCATTCCGTCTTTTAACCCGCACTTTATCAGTGCATCTTTCAATGTGGGTACAATTTTATTACCATCATCGGGATAATCGGCACAGGTAGCAATTGGAGGTGCAGCTTTTCTTCCGGTCGGCCTGAATTTGCCTACTCCCAGGTAGGGGGTTTGTTCTTTATCTCCGATAATTGTTGGAACAATTCTTCCGGCAGCGTTGGTAACTAATTTGTCGTATTTTTTCATGTTAAACCTCCTCTTCCATCCAGTTTTTACTTAATTTACCCATGTTAACAGCAAGAAAAACAGTACGTTCGGCACGTTTTACAACAGGTGGGTCAATCATTTTTGTTCCTAACGAAACTACTCCCAATCCTTTGTCGGTAGCTTCTTTGAAAGCTTTCACAATTTTTTTGGCTTTGTCAATTTCAGCAGCATCCGGAGCGAAGTTTTCGTGGATCACGGCAATTTGACGTGGGTGAATGCAACCCATGCCATCAAAACCCAATGATTTTGAAACCAAAACATTTTTCTTCAAAGCCTCCATGTCGGCAATGTCGGAAAATACAGAATCGATGGCTTGAATCCTGGCAGCTTTACAAGCATTGACAACCATCGAACGGGCAAAGAAGGATTCAGTTCCTTCGTTGGTACGGCGGGTGCCAAGATCAGCAGTGTAGTCTTCCAGACCAATTGCCATCGAAGCGATATTGTTGGCCGCCGAGGCAATTTCAAAAGCCTTGATTACCCCCAAAGCGCTTTCGATGATGGGCATGAGCCAAATATTTTGTGTCAGATTGTTGTCAGCCTTTATGCTGTCTATTCTCTGGTTGACCTCATTTATTTGTTCTGCGCTTTCGCATTTGGGAACCAGTACAAGGTTTACACCATGGGGTACGATAAAATTAAGGTCGTCCAAACCTCTGGGAACTTGATTGATGCGAACCATTTTTTCGGTTCCGTAAAAATTCAGGCTTCGAAGGGCATTTCTTACCAGAAAACTGGCTTCTTGTTTTTTATCAAAAGACACGGCATCTTCCAGATCGAGAATCAGCCCGTTGGGTTTGTGCAATCCAGCATTGATCATCAGACTGGGAGAATTCCCGGGTAGATACAACCTTGAAAAACGAAACTGATCTTTCCGTGTTTCATACTTGTTTTCTTCAAGAATGTCGTAAAGAAACTCTTCTGAAGTATCAATAATTTTTTTGATAGCAGCTTCAATACGGGCTGCAATCACAAATGGCAGAGCGCCACTGTCTTCGATCTGGAGAATTGCATTTTCAATTTCGAAAAATTGCAGAATACCCCTGGCCTGATCAGTAATATTTTTCCCAAACATTACCTTAACCTTGCTTTTCAGTTGAATATCAAGGCCACCACTTTCGGTGATCTCCAGGGTAACAAAGCAATCGGATCGTAACTTTTCGCCTTTATTTCCGGCTGAAGCAGTTTTTCCCAATTTTACCTCCGTTTTTTTATTTTTAAATTTGAAATTTTTATCAGTCAAACGGGGCAAAATTATTCTATTTAAACGGGTTAACAAGGTAGAAACGGTAAAAATTACCGGGCTTTTCTGGAGGCAGCAAGTAGTCCTGTAAATGTTAATAATCCATTAACAATGAGAAGCTCAAACCCAAATTTGTAACCATCGAAAAGTTCCTCGGAGTACTCGCTGAGTAAATAACAAAGTACCGGTGAAATAACAGCAATAACTGGCGTAAGACCATCGCGTACTTTCAGTTTTGTAAAAAGGCCAAAAGCGTACAATCCCAACAACGGACCGTAGGTGTAACCGGCTATTGTAAAAAGTTTGTCGATGAGAGCTTTATCATAAAACGCCCTGAAAATCAGAATCACCGCCATCATTACAAGAGCAATAACAATATGTACCATGTACCTGATTTTGATTTTGGCTTTTTCGGAGAGGTGGGATTTTTTGTGGATTCCAATAAAATCGATGGTAAATGAAGTGGTAAGTGAAGTGAGAGCACCATCTGCGCTGGGGTAAGCTGCTGAAATCAAGCCGATAAAAAATATCAAGCCGGCAATCGGGCCAAGGTACTTCAGGGTAATAGTGGGGAAAATATCATCGGAACTCGCAAGGGCAGACAGGTCGATTCCTTTGTTGTTGGCGTAAAACAGCAGTGTCGCACCCAGAAAAAGGAACATGAAATTTACGAACACAAGCACCAGACTGAAGGTAATCATGTTTTTTTTGGCTTCGCCAATGTTGCGGCAACTTAGATTTTTCTGCATCATTTCCTGATCAAGACCAGTCATAACGATGGTTATAAACATCCCGCTGAAAAACTGTTTTATGAAATTGTTTTTTGGTGTCCAGTCGGTAATGATAATATTGGTGTAATCGCTTGCGAAAATTTGCGAAATCATTCCTGAGAAACTAATATGAAGATCTTTGGTAATCAAAACAATGGATAACACCACTGCCAGCAGCATAAAAGTGGTTTGAAGGGTGTCGGTCCAGACTATGGTTCTGATCCCACCTTTTAAAGTGTAAAGAATAATTAAAAGAATAAAAATCAGAACGGTAAGCCAGAACGAAAATCCCCAGGCATTGAAGATATAGTTTTGTAATACCCAGATTACAAGGAACATTCGTAGTGAGGCTCCCAAAATTCTTGATAAAAGAAAATAAAATGCTCCTGTTTTGTACGACCAGAAACCAAACCGCTGCTCAAGATAAGTATAAATTGAGGTTAGACTGAGCCGGTAATAAAGCGGCAGCAGCACATTGGCGATGATGAAGTATCCAAAAAGATAACCAATCACGATCATGAAATACGAAAACTGGCTGGTACCCACCCATCCCGGTACCGACATAAAGGTTACACCAGACAACGATGCACCAATCATTCCGTAAGAAACCACATACCAGGGCGATTTGCGGTTGCCAAGGTAAAAGCCTTCGTTGGTTGACCTGCGTGAAGTGATTACACTGACGACAAAAAGTAGGGCTGTGTAAACTAGGAAACTTAAAAGCAGGAGTGGTGGTGTCATTTTATCTTCTGTTTAAAATACTGATGATGAGTTTCTTAACTGTTTCCATCTCATTTGGATTGCTGGATGCCACAAAAATGGTTAATGCTGCCAAAGCTTCATTACTAATAATGGATTCTTTGTTTTCCTTAAACAATAAATTGTTCTTTTCCAAAAAAAGAAGGAAACAGGCTGCCCCAATCCGTTTGTTGCCATCAATAAACGAATGGTTTTTCACGATTAAATACAGTAAAGTAGCCGCCTTTTCCTCAAGGGTAGGATAAAGGTCTTTTCCATCAAAACTTTGTTGAATTTGTTTTACCGAACTTGTAAAACTTTTATCTTTTGGAATAGCAAAAATCTCCGACGTAAACTCCGGTTTCATTTGCGCTATCATTTGCAAATAGTCCTGAACCTCTGGGAAAACTGTTGTTTTTGAAGTATTTCCATTTTCGTCCAGTTTTTCGTGGTCGTAATCATCTAAAAGTTCGAGTCCTATGGCAAAAATATTGAGAGTTTCGTTGTCTGAATATTGGGCTTGTTCTTCGATTGCCCGGCTAAAGATCCGGAGCCCGGTTTTCAGGTATTCAATCTCCAGTTGTTTTTGTTCAAGGAGGCTTTCATTGATGGTGTAGCCCTGAACAAGATAATCTTTCAATCGCTGTGTTGCCCATTGCCGGAATTGAGTTGCTTCCAGCGAATTTACCCTGTAACCTACCGATATTATCACATCCAAGTTAAACAGTTTCATCTGCCTCTTTTTGCCGTCAGCGGCAATCTGTTCCAAAATGGAACAGGTTGAGGTTTCATTTAATTCGTTTGATTTATAGATGTTTTGAATGTGTTTAACAACAGCCGGTCTGTTTACATTAAAAAGATGGGCTATTAAGTGAGCATCAAGCCAAACAGTGTCCTGTTCCAGCTTAACCTTAATTTCAGCGCCTTTTATGGTTTTATAAATCTGAATTTCGCCTCTTACCATGGTTTGGATTTTTAATGAGAGTTATTTTGTATTTTGGGATTAATCATTCCTTAATAATGGACAATACAAGGTTATTTTTGAAGCTCATTTGCCATTTCGTTGAGCGTTCCAAAACAACAATCAACCAGACCCGGGTATTTTCTTGCAATATGGTTATCCTCAGAAATTAAAACTGTGGTCATTTTCAGCCTTTTACCAAATTGCATGTCGCTGAGAGAATCGCCAGCCATGATAGATTTTTTGAAATGAATTGCCGGGAAATCGTGTTTTGCCATTAAAGCCATACCAACAGAGGGTTTTCGGCAAAAAGGATGATTTCTTTTCAGTTCAGGGCAAAAATACACCTTGTCGATTCTGCCGGAAGATTCACTTATTTTGCTGACCATTTTTTTGTGAATTTCCACTACATCTTCAATTTTCATCAATCCTTTTCCAACGCCCTGCTGATTGCTTACCACTACAATGGATTGAAAAACGGAGTTGAAAACCTTCATGGCATCCAACACACCATCTATAAACCGGAAGTCGTCCCACTTTTTAACGTAATCATCAACAAGACGAGCGTTGATAACTCCATCACGGTCTAAAAACAGGCTCCAACCTTCAGAAATATTCAAATTCTTTAAAATCATCCTGTGCTTTGGCAAAATCTTCAGGCACACCAATATCAATAAAATATTGCCTGCATAATACTCCGTAAATTTGTTGCCGGGTGTAAATTTTCTCAAAAAAATCTTTTTCAAGCGAAAACTTTTCAGGTAGGTTTTGATTCAGGAAAAATGCCTTGTTGATGAGGTAAACTCCACCATTGATAAAGCCTTTGCCCTGTTTTGCAGATTTTTCCCAAAAACCTGTAATGAGCTTATTTTCATCCCGTTCAATTGCACCGTAACGGCTTACATCATCCATCTCGCGAAGAATGATGCTGCATTTTGATTCCTTGCTCCGGTGAATATCCAGGAATTTCTGGTAATCAATCATGTAAAAGGTATCGCCGTTCAAAACGTACACCGAGTGACCTTCTACCTTCTGCATGGCCAACAATAATCCTCCACCTGTGCCAAGTGGCTCTTCCTCAATGGCATAATCGATGTGGATGGTTTTGTATTGGCTTTTATAGTGGTCCATGATTTTTTCGCGAAGGTGACCTACGGAAATAATTACATGGTTGATGTTAAATGCTTCCAGGTAATCGAGTTGATAATCGAGAAACGGTCGCCCATTTATGGGAGCAATAGCCTTGGGCGTGTCTTTTAAGATGTGACTTAGCCGTGTGCCAAGCCCTCCAGCTAAGATAATGGCTTCTCTTATCATTTTGGGAAAAGTGTTGATTCGACGATTTCACAAATAATGTGGCCTATCATGATGTGCGACTCCTGAATGCGTGGTGTGTCGGTACTTGGAACATTGATGAGGAAATCGCAGAGACCTTTCATTTGTCCACCCGTTTCGCCCGTCAGTCCTATATTTAACATGCCCAGTTCCTGTGCAACTTTCATAGCTTTCAGGATATTTTTTGAATTTCCTGATGTGGAAAGTGAAACCAACACATCGCCATTGCGTCCTTTGGCCCTGACCAACCGTGCGTAAATTTCATCAAATGAATAATCGTTGGCAACAGCAGTAATATAGGAAGTATTAACATGAAGTGCCTCCGAGAACAAGGGTGGCCGATCGTAATAAAACCGTCCGGAAAACTCTGCAGCCAGGTGTTGCGCATCCGCTGCACTTCCTCCATTTCCACAAAAAAGAACTTTTCCACCGTTTTTAAAAGTCTTCACCATTTCATCTGCCACCTTTTGGATGGTTTGCAATAAAACCGGGTTTTGTTGTATCTTTTTTTTGGTCTCGATGGACTCCTGTATGGTTTTTACTATCATAATAATTTAGCATTAAAGTAATTGCAAAGATAATGTTATAAAATCCAAAGTTTTCCTTTTTCGAAAATTCCTTTGTCAGATAAATTTTAATTTTCAGTCCGGCATTTCATTTTTAATCAAACAAAAACGGATCGTTTCCGGCTCGTGAATTTTTTTCACTAAAAAGGTAATAATGCAACACCTTTAATATATTAACCACCCTGAACCCCCAGTGTGACCCGAACAATTCACGGATTTCCCATACAGCGACTTTTTTGGCGTCCCTAAAAGGCTTTTGATACAAGAGAATAAAATCTTTCATGTCCTGATAGATGTCGGTAAGCCCGTCGGCAAGACTCCCTTTTATCAGGTCGTTCAGGGGATTGTCGTTTTCCACAAACCAGTATTCGTCGTCTTTTTCAAACTTATTCCGCAAATCGTTGAAAATAATTTCCCATTGCTCCTCGGTAACATATTTTTCGTTGGCCGAAAAATCCTCGGGTTCAATAACTGGTAACACCGTTCCCCTGACGTAAAGCAGCGGCAATGCTTTGCTAAGGTATTCGAAAACCTCCTTTTTCGGGTACTTGTCTAATTCTTCAATAAATAGGCAATATTTTTGGGCCACTGCCAGAAATTCAAGTACAAAGGGCGAATACACCGGTTCGTTCAGAATTTGGTTCTCTTCCATAATTATTCCCCCTTCCATCTTTTTATCCATTTTTCGCCAACAGCGGCAGCAACCACCTCGCCCTTCGCGCATAACTCGCCGCCACCATACAATTCCACCTGGACGGTTACCTTTTTACCGTCAATTTCTTTTACACGTGCCCGGAGTTTTAAAACACCATCAATAGGCGTCGGTCTCAGATAATCAACATGAAGTGAGGCGGTTACACAGCGAAAGGGTGGGAGTGAATCCATCGGGCGGCCTTCGTGTTTGTAAAGTGCGGCTGAGGCAGTGCCTGTGCTGTGGCAGTCTATCAAAGAGGCAATCAATCCTCCGTAAACATAGCCCGGAAGCGCAGTGTGGTAAGGCTTGGGTTCAAATTCGGCTACCGACTCATCACCTTCCCAGTAGCTTTTTAACTGGTGTCCATATTCATTTAAACCTCCACAGCCGTAGCAGTGGTTGAAATCATCGGGATAATAATCCTGAAATGCTTTCATTTGCAATTGGTTAAGTTAATAATATTTCATTAAAAACCTGACAGATTAATAAAACTTATTAGGTTTCGTAATTTGATCAGGTTTTTTTTCCAAAAATAGTTAAAACTCATTAGTGACAAAAAACTCACTTTTGTAATCCAAAAATAGTGTTTAATGAAATACAAAATTTTGCGGCAAACGGAACAAAAGGTTACAAAATGGGCAGGAGGTACCACCACCGAACTCTTTGTTTTCCCTCAAAGTTCGAGTTATTTAAAAAGGAATTTTTGTTTCAGGCTCAGCACAGCCACTGTTAAAGCCGAGTCCTCCCTATTTACCTCTTTGCCCGGTTACACAAGGATTTTAATGATTCTCGAAGGCAGAATTGAAATTCATCATGAGGGAAAATACAGCAAAGTTTTAAAAAAATATGACCAAGATACTTTTGATGGTTCCTGGACGACGATAAGCCGGGGTAGAGCAGTGGATTTTAACCTGATGATGGCACAAAGTGTAAATGGTTCTTTACGAATGATTCATCTCACTAAAAATGAGAATTTAGTGTTTAATCCGGATTTTAACAATGCTTTTTCAGGAGTTTATGTATTTAGAGGACAAGTCCGGTTAAGTTTTAAAAGTGAATTAATTGTTCTTGAAAAAGGCGATTTCTTTCTTGTTGATGGATTGAAAAATGACCCAATAAAAATCCTTCCTGAAATTGATGCTGAAATCGTCATTTCATCCATTCAAACAACTGATAATGTTCGCCATCCATCCCCATCGCCTGATATGCTTTTCGTGCCCGGTCGTTTGAAGTAATCATATAAAGACGGATTCCACCAACATTTTCATTTGATAAAACCAGGTTTTTAATGTGTAAGTACATTTCCCTGAAAACCCCTGTTTTGCGATATTCAGGCAAAACATACACCGACTGTAGCCACCAGACAGTCGCATAGCGCCAGTCGCTCCATTCGAAAGTGGTGAGCAGGCAAGCAATGATTTTTCCATCATTTTCAGCAACATAATAGCGTCCAAGTTGGGGATTTTTGAAAACCGCTTTCACACCATTTTCGCTAATATCTTTTTTAAGTATCAAATTTTCAGTTTCTTCGGCCATTAAAACCTGAAACCGGGCAATGATTTGCCAATCTTCAATTGTTGCATACCTGATTTTTGTTTCCATGCTGGATTTTTTAAAAATAAAAAATCTACCCTTTTCGTTATTGGTACGTTCATTTCATTAAATACTTAAACTTACCAACTACTTGCAAATCTCCCCGGACATTCGGGGAGATTTTTTTAATAGGTGATTTAAAATTAATAATTCAATTTTTCTAAAGTTCTGGATGAAAAATATTTTACATTTTTCACGTTTTGCTTCAAAGAAGAATCTTTTACAAGTATTTGCCTTGTTAAGAAAATGTATGAATCCCTGTCTGCCTGCCTTCGTGCCTTTGGCAGGCAGGCCGCCAGGCAGGCTCTACGAGGATTTTGCTCTTATGGGCTTTGAATTTCTACAATTCTCAAACCCTGTCTGCTGCCAGGCAAGCTCTACGAGGTTTTAAAATTTGCCATCCATGAGACTTTCCTTTCTTCAAAACGTCACAAAAAAAACTATTATATTCCGGGTACGTTAAAATAGAGAGTATTTCTTCAAAGATAAACTATGTAAATACTGGCTTTATTTTTTTTAAATCCCCCTATCTCTTAATCAACGCATCATACATAATTTCGATGGGATGAAAGGCTCTGCGACCTGTTCCATCCTTGATCTGATGCCGGCATGAAGTACCGGGAGCAGCTATCAGCGTTTCAGCTTCTGTTTTTCTTACTTCCGGGAACAGGACCAGTTCGCCCACCTTCATCGAGAGTTCGTAATGTTCTTTTTCATACCCAAACGAACCGGCCATTCCGCAACAACCTGATTTTATTTCTTCTACTTCATAATTCTCAGGAAACGAAAGCATAAATTTGGTTGGAGCTGTCGAAGCCAGCGATTTCTGGTAGCAATGACCATGGAGCCTGATTTTCTTAGCTTGACTTGTAAAAATGCTCTTTTCGATTTTCCCGGCTTTTATCTCTCTTTCTAAAAATTCATCAAACATCAAACACGACTTAGCCAGCTTTTTGGCAGGTTCAATCCATTCTTTATCAACCAATTCAAGATATTCGTCGCGAAAAGTGAGGATTCCCGAAGGTTCAATGCCAATCAGTGGAGTATTTTCGTTGATGACTCCGGAAAGCATTTTCACGTTAAAATCAGCAATTGACCTGGCTTTTTTAACCAACCCTTTTGAAAGAAAAGTACGTCCGCTCTCTTTATGATTAGCGAGTTGAACCTGGTAACCAAGTGCAGTGAGTAATTTTATGGTTTTTATCCCGATTTCAGTATCGTTGTACTCAGTAAACTCATCCACAAAAAGATACACTTTTCCTTTTGGGTTGTTGGCTGGATTCAGTTTCAGAAGGTTGGGTTTCATCCAACTTCTCAGGGTCATTTTGTAAAGCAGTGGAATACTTCTTTTTGGCGCAAAGCCAAGTACACCTTTAATAAAAGATGATGTATAAGGATTGCTGAAAAAGAAATTGGTGATAGCAGGGATCAGCATCCCCAGTCTGTTGAGTTGCGAAATGTAGGCGATAGCTCTGGTTCTGAGTGGGATGCCGTGTTCCTGATAATAATGTTGGAGAAATTCGGCTTTGTATTTGGCAATATCCACACTTGATGGGCACTCCGATTTGCATCCTTTGCAGGAAAGGCATAAATCCAACACATTGTAAACTTCCTGGTGATCGAAAGGGTTTTTCTTGGTGGAGTGAGTCAGAAACTCGCGAAGAACGTTTGCACGGGCACGGGTGGTGTTGTTTTCGTCGCGGGTGGCCATAAAACTCGGACACATGGTTCCGCCAATAATTTCCGATTTCCGGCAGTCGCCAGAACCGTTACACCGCTCCACAGCACGCATCATCCCATGGTCGTGCGAAAAATCGAAAACGGTTTTTATTTCGCGGGTCGGTTTGCCTGGCTCATATCGCAGGCTGGTTTTCATTGACGGTGTGTTCACAATTTTGCCAGGGTTGAAAATATTTTCCGGATCCCAGGTATTCTTGATTTCTTTGAAAATCTGATAATTTTTCTCACCCACCATCAACTGGATAAACTCACCCCGCAGCCTGCCATCACCGTGTTCGCCACTTAATGAGCCGCGGTATTTTTTTACAAGTTGGGCAGTTTCTAAAGCTACAGTGTAAAAGAGTTCAACATCTTTGGGGTCTTTAAGGTTTAAAACCGGCCGGAGATGCAGTTCACCGGTGGCGATGTGTGCGTGGTAAACGGCGCTGAGGCCATACTTTTCCATCATAAGTTGAAATTCAGTTAGGTATTCGGGCAAAACTTCCGGATTAACTGCCGTGTCTTCGACCAAAGAAACGGGTTTTGAATCGCCTGGAAGGTTCGACATTAATCCAAGTCCGGCTTTGCGCAAGTTCCAGACTTTTGGAATATCAGCCCCAAAAACGGTTGGAAAATGATAACCGAACCCGGCTTTGCGCATATCGGCCTCAAGATTTTTGGCAATTTCAAGAATCTCTTCTTTCGTATCCCTCGCAAATTCAATAATCAGAATGGCTGCAGGATCACCCAGAAGGAAAAACCGGTTTTTCCGTTGTTCGATGTTGTCTTTGGTTTGTTGCAAAATTAAGTCGTCCATCAACTCAACCGCGCCGGGATTGTGTTTCAGGGCAATGAGATTGGCATGAAAAGCATCGTGGCGACTTTCAAAATGAACGCAAATCAAGCCTTTTACTTTTGGTGGCAGGGGCACCAGGTTCAGTGTGATTTCGGTGGTAAATGCCAGGGTTCCTTCCGAACCAGCCAGGAGTTTGCAAAAATTAAAAGGTTCCTCTTTCCCTGTAAAAGGCTCAGAGTCCAGCAGTAAATCCAGCGCGTAACCAGTATTTCTTCTTTTAACTAAAGGGTTGGGAAATTCCCGCCGGATATTTGCCTGGTTTTCAGGGTTGGAAAGGATGTTTGAAATGTTGCGGTAAATTTTATTTTCCAGATTATCACCGATCTGAAGTTCCTCAATTTGCTTTTTTGAAACAGGTTTAAACATCGCTTCACTTCCATCGCTCAGCAGCACTTCCAGTTCGAGGGTGTGATCGCGGGTGCTACCATACAATAGTGAATGTGCCCCACATGAGTTGTTGCCAACCATCCCTCCAATAACACAACGGTTTGAAGTGGAAGTTTCGGGGCCGAAAAACAGACCGGTCGGTTCCAACATTTTATTGAGCTCATCCAGAACTACACCGGGTTCAACCCGAACCCATTTTTCTTCTGCATTCACTTCCAATACCTTGTTCATGTATTTTGAAATATCAACGACAAGGCCGTTGCCAACCACCTGTCCGGCAAGGGAGGTTCCGGCTCCACGGGGAATCAGCGGGATTTTATGCTCTCTGGAAAAAAGGATCAGTCGTCTCACATCTTCCTTATTTTTCGGCCGGGCAACAGCCAAAGGCAATTCACGGTAAGCCGATGCATCGGTGGCATATTGAAGACGGGTAGCATTATCGAAAAATAAGTCACCTGAAAGCTGGTACTTCAGTTCTTTTAGAAAATCTGGAATTTGGGTTTTGTCCATTTTCATCAAAAAATTTAACGGGCTAAAATACAAATATTGGGTTTTTGGCAGCACAAATGAGTAAATACTGATGAGTTAACTCATTTTGCAAGTGAAAATTTATTGCTAAAGGATTGGTTGATGCCAGAAGAAGATGAAGCATGGAAAAATTTGTAAAAGTTGATATGATTATTATCCCATTCCCGTTTTCCGATTTATCTTCCTCAAAAAAAAGGCCTGCTATGGTAATTGATTGTAAACTCATTGCCTACTTTTGCCCAAAAACAAAAGGTTGAATAATCTTATCACATATATTCATCACCTCGACCCTGGTTTTCCTGCCCTGCACCGCAGCCTCAAAACCTTTGCGGCCATTGCCGTTTCGCTGCTGGTTTTTTATCAGGACATCCGGATGGCCATGTTTGCATCCATTGCTGCCCTGCTTATCAGCCGGGCGCAAACTGGAATTGCCCTCTGCGAAAGGCGGTTCACTTTGTTGCTTACAGGCATTCTGCTGGCGTTGTTA
>Ga0172371_10005685_pt1 | contig 18406 bp, 13 predicted proteins | sample Lak12m_FD_114543 | JGI IMG/M metagenome (GOLD analysis project Ga0172371, IMG submission 114543) | Freshwater microbial communities from Kabuno Bay, South-Kivu, Congo - kab_022012_12m | ecosystem: Environmental > Aquatic > Freshwater > Lake | place: Democratic Republic of the Congo: South-Kivu...
ACCGAATTTGTCATCACCGACAAGCTGTCGCGGCAGTTGTCGGATTACGACGCGGAGAACAAGGCCAGGTATACCGTGGAATATGCCAACGGTTACGAGCCGACAAAGGTCTGAAGAACTTCCCGAGCGACGAGGAAGAGTCCGCAATCATCCCGGGGATCGGAACTTCGCGCGGGTGGATGATAAAGTAAGTCCCGTGGTAAGATTACTGCGGTCAGCAGCCCGGAGACTTCCTTGCGATAACCCCGCCCCGTTCTGGATCTGCCGCGCCGTTTTTTCCCGAAAGGAATCAGCAGACGAACATGCTCCGTAAAATATTGACCGTGCCAAAAATACTTCTGGACCGGCAGTCTCTCGCAGGCCATGGCGAAGGAATCGCAACCAGCGGTGAACCGCGCGAGGAAACGCGCGATATCTTCAAAGGGTCGCTGGCTATCAGACTGGTGACGGCGGGCTCGACCAACGCCTGCGAGCAGGAACTGGTCGCGCTGTCCAATTCCTATTATGACGTCGAGCGCTTCGGCGTTCACTTTGTCGCCTCACCCCGGCACGCGGATATATTGATGGTGACCGGTCCCGTGACGCGCAACATGCGCGAGGCCCTGGTTAGAACCTACAAAGCCATGCCCGAACCGAAGATCGTCGTGGCTGTCGGTGACGATGCGATCGATGGCGGAGTGTTCGGGGGTTCTTATGCGGTGCTGGACGGAGTTCACAACGTTATCCCGGTCGATTATGAGATTCCGGGAGACCCGCCCGCTCCCCGGCAGATCATCAGCGCGCTGCTGGACATTATCGCAAAGCTCAACAGCAGACGGCCCGCAAAAGACTGACCCATTGGACTACTTCACCTCGCCCAGCGTTTTTTACGCCATCCTTGCCGTGTTCGCGGCTGGCGCCACCGGCGCACTCGCCTTCAGGCACCACGACCGGGCGGCGAACATCCTGGGCAATTCCCTAGCGGCCGCTGGATCGCTGGCCGGCCTGTTATTTTCGGGGGCCGTCCTGCTCGAAGGGGATGTCCCCGCGTTCGGCGCCGGCTCCTCCTTCTCGCTGCTCTCCATCACCTTCCGCCTCGATCAGCTCTCGGCTTTCTTCATGATGGTAATCTGCCTCATCGCCCTGCTGTGCTCCATCTATGCCCTAGGCTACGTCCGTCATTATTACGGGCGGTACAGCGTTGGCATGCTGGGTTTTTTTTATAATCTGTTCATAGCCAGCATGATCCTGGTGGCGACTTCCCATAACCTGCTGTTCTTCCTGATCGCCTGGGAAGTGATGTCGCTGGCTTCGTATTTCCTGGTGATCTATGAACGGCGCGAGAGCGCCAGCATCCGCGCCGGGTCGCTGTATTTCATCATGACCCATGCCGGAACCGCCTTCATCGTATTTGCTTTTCTGCTCATGTACCAGGCGACCGGGTCGCTGGATTTCGAGGCTGTCGCGCAGGGGATGGCCGGGGCGTCGCCATTGGTCAGGAATGCCATCTTCATCTCGGCGCTGGTCGGGTTCGGGGTCAAGGCCGGCATCATTCCGCTGCATATCTGGCTGCCGAGCGCGCATCCGGCGGCGCCATCGCACGTTTCCGCCCTGATGTCCGGCGTGATGATCAAGACGGGAATCTACATGCTGGTGAGGATCTCCCTCGAGATCTTGCCCGGCCCGTTCCTCTGGTGGGGCCTTGTGCTGCTTGTCATCGGTGGAGCCTCGTCGCTTCTGGGAGTCCTGTACGCACTCTCGGAACACGACCTGAAGCGGCTGCTCGCCTATCACAGCATCGAGAATATCGGCATCATCCTGCTGGGGCTGGGCGGCGCCATCGTGTTTTCCTCCGCGGGCATGAACTCCCTGGCGGCGCTGTCGCTGGCGGCGGCGCTGTTCCATACGCTGAATCACGCAACCTTCAAGGCGCTCCTGTTTCTGGGCGCCGGTTCGGTGATCGCCGCCACCCACACTCGCAACATTGAAAAATACGGCGGCCTGATCAAATTGATGCCGCAGACGGCGCTGTTCTTCCTCATCGGCTCGATGGCCATCTCGGCCCTGCCGCCGCTCAATGGATTCTTCAGCGAATGGCTCACGTTCCAGGCTTTATTCCAGGGCGTCATCTCTTTGGACGTGACCACCAAGACAGTTTTCATCCTCGCGGTCGGCGCGCTGGCGTTCACCAGCGGCCTGGCGGCTGCCTGTTTCGTCAAGGCTTTCGGCATCACCTTTCTAGCCAGGCCGCGTAGCGAGGCGGTATCGCGGGCGAGCGAGACAGGCATTTTCCCCAGGCTGGCGATGGCGGGTCTGAGCATTGCCATCATCTGTCTGGGACTGTTCTCGGGAGCGGTCGTGCGGCTTCTCTCCGGAGTGGGGGGCAGCCTCGCGAACATCGGCGGAGCTGAAGCGGCCGACGCCGCAGGCTTCGAATCCGTCAGCGTTCAAAATGGATTTGCGAGCATATCGATGCCGGCGGTATTCATCGGCATCGGCCTGGCGGCCATCGCTATCACCGCGGTGGTTTTTTTATTGACCCGGAGGCGCCAGACGGTGATCGGGCGCACCTGGGATTGCGGCGCGGATCTCACGCCGAGGATGGAGATCACCGCCACGGGCTTTTCGCGGTCGATCATCACGGTGTGCCGGCGCGTGCTCAGGCCGAGCAGCGAAACCGAGATCGAATATCACGACGCCAACCGCTACTTCCCCAAAATCGGCGAAGTGACGATGGGGCTGCACGACGTCTATCGCACATATATATACAGGCCGCTGCAGGATCTGCTGACGCTGCTGGCCGGTTACACCACCAAAGTCCAGAGTGGCAATATCAACGCCTACATCCTCTACATATTTATCACGCTGATAGCCCTGTTGTTCCTTCTCGACCTGACAACCTGATCATGACTCAGACCATCTTCTGGATAATTCAGATACTGCTGATTCCGGTGCTGTCGCCGTTTTTCATCGGGGCCACACGGCGGATCAAGGCCAGGCTGCAGAACCGCGCCGGTGCTTCATCCTTCCAGCCCTATCGGGATATCTGGAAGCTGCTGCACAAGGACGAGGTCATCAGCGAGGACGCCTCCTGGCTCTTCCGGGCGGCCCCGTACCTGATCTTCGCTACCACTTTGGTGATCGGCGCCAGCATCCCGCTGATGTCGACCGCCCTGGTAAACAGCTATACGGGTGACTTCCTGGTGGTCGTATACCTGCTGGCGCTCGGGACTTTCCTGCTGGCGCTGGCGGGCATCGATACCGGCGGAGCCTTCGGCGGTTTCGGCTCCAGCCGGGAGATGCTGGTGGCGGCGCTGACCGAGGGCGGTCTGGTGCTGTCGCTGCTCACGGTGGCGCTTATCAGTGGGACCACCAACCTCATGGCGATCCCGCAGAGCATCGGCTCAGTGCCGTTCTCCGAATCCCTGCCGGTCATCCTGGCGTTCATCGGTTTCTCGATCGCGATGCTTGCCGAGACGTGCCGCTATCCGTTCGACAACCCTTCCACCCATCTGGAGCTGACCATGATCCATGAGGCGATGATCCTCGAATATTCGGGCAAACGGCTGGCGCTGATCGAGTGGTCCTCAGCCAACAAGTACCTGATCTTCATCACCCTGGGCGCGAACCTGTTCTTCCCCCGGGGCATGGCTGATTCGCTGGAGCTGGCGCCGGTGGCTCTGGCGCTGGCCGTCTTCCTGATAAAAGTCGGAATCCTGTGCGTGGCGGTCGCGCTGCTGGAATCTAGCATCGCCAAGCTGAGGATCTTTCGCCTTCCGGACCTGCTGTTCACTTCCTTCGTGATCAGCGCTGTCGCCGTGGGCCTGGTGGGCTGAGGCATGTCCTATCTCAATGAGACAACCATGCTGGCGCTGGCCACGGTCATCTTCGCCGCCGCGGGGCTGCTTCATTTCACCCAGAAATATTCTTCATCCATACGCCTGTACATGCTCCAGTCGTGCGCTATCAGCGTACTGCTCATCGCGTCCGCCTTTGACCGGTTGACGCCGCTGCTGGTTGTCGCCATCACCGCCACCATAACCGTCAAAGTGCTGATCGCGCCCTATTTCTTCTTTGGACTGATCAAGCGCCACGAGCTGAAATTCTCGGTCAGCGCCTACCTGAATACCCCGGTCACGCTTGTTGCGATAGCCGCGCTGCTGCTGCTGACCCGGAGCGATCTCTTCTCGTCGCTCGCCGGGCTCGCGGCCGTAGATGAAAAACTGCTGCGCCTCGCGTTTGCCACGATCCTGATATCGCTGTTCCTGAGCATCAACCGCCGGGGAGCGCTGTCGCAGGTGCTGGGCATCCTGTCGCTCGAGAACGGCATCGTCGCGTTCGCGCTATTCGCGGGGCTGGAGGAAAGCCCCGGCTTTCAGCTGGGCATCACGTTCAACATCCTGATCCTGGTAGTCATCGCTACGGTGTTCGCCTCGATGATCTTCCGCAAATTCGGTTCGCTGGATGTCTCCACCATGAAGAAACTGAAGGACTGACGCATGGCGCTCGTGATACTTCTGGCAACCCCTCTGCTCGCCGCTCTGTCAACTTTGGCGGTCAGGAGCAGGGCCGCTCTGCTGGAAGTTTTCGCAGCGATAGCGGCGCCCGTGGAGTTCGCCGCCGCCGCCATGATCGTCGTGGATGTCATCGGGAACGGCAAAAGCGAGTATGGTTCTTATCTGGCCGTAGACTCGCTGGGCGCGGTGGTCCTGATCACCGTAGCACTGGTCGGCCTGGCCGCATCTTTTTATTCCATAGGTTACCTGCGCGAAGAGGTCCGGAAGGGGATCATCGGCTTCAGCAGGGTGCGCCAGTACTTCGCGCTGCTGCACCTTTTCCTGCTGGCGATGTTCTTCGCCATCCTGACCCTGAGCCCGATCGGGATGTGGATCGCCATCGAGGCGACGACGCTTTCCACGGCGTTCCTCATCAGTTTTTACAACAAGCCCTCATCCATGGAGGCGGCCTGGAAATACCTGATCATCAATTCAATCGGTCTGCTGCTGGGATTTTTCGGCACGCTGTTGTTTCTGGCATCCTCGGCGGAGTCGGGCATGGACAGGTTCATCGACTGGGGGGTGCTGACCAGGGAAGCTGCCGGCATGAACCCGATGCTGGCGAAGATCGCGTTCATATTCGTGCTCATCGGCTATGGCACCAAGGTCGGCCTGGCCCCGATGCACACCTGGCTGCCCGACGCTCACAGCAAGGCGCCCTCGCCGATCAGCGCCCTGCTTTCGGGGGCGCTGCTCAACGTCGCCATGCTGGCGATACTTAAATTCAAGATCGTCTCGGACGCGGCAGGCGCCGCAGACTTCTCCCGCAATCTGCTGATCTACTTCGGCGTCATCTCCATCGCCATCGCGGCGTTCATCATCATCTTGCAAAAGAACTACAAGCGGCTCTTCGCCTACTCGAGCATCGAGCACATGGGCATTGCGGCGCTGGGCTTCGGATTCGGCGGCCTGGGCACTTTCGCCGCCCTGCTGCATATGATCTACCATTCGCTGGCCAAGTCGATCCTCTTCTTCGCCGCCGGCAACATGTTCGTCAAATACAGCTCCACCAAGATCGCCAGGGTTAAGGGAGTGCTTACCGCCCTGCCGGTCACGGGCGTGGTGCTACTGATCGGCTTTCTGGCCATCACCGGCATGCCGCCCTTCGGAATCTTCATCACTGAGTTTTACATCCTGTCCGCGGGGATCGGCGGCCATCTGCCGGTCGTGGTCGGGGTGCTGTTGCTGCTCGTGCTGGTCTTCGCCGGATTCCTCCGGCATGTCACAGGGATGTCTTTCAGCGAGGCTCCCGAATCGCTGCTGTCGGGGGAGTCGAACTACCTGACCCTGGTCCCGCCAGTTCTGCTCGTGTTTCTGTTCGTCGCGGCCGGCTTCTATCTGCCGGAATCGCTCAATTCACTCATCAACGCCGCCGCCGCGCTTATCAATGGATGACATCATGAATGATGCCATGACAGCAAAGTACATTCCCGGCGGTTCGGCCGCCGAGGCGCACGGAAATCTGATCGCCTTCGAGGTTCCGGTAAACGACATCGCGGGATTATGCGAGAGTTACTATCACCATCACCAGCTGCCGCTGGAGCTGATCACCGCCTTCGACGAGAGGGGCGAGGGCGGGTCCTTCCGGGTCATGTACGTGTTCGGCGTCCCGAAAGAGAATGTGTTTCTGGCCCCGTACATACGGGTGCTCGAGGATTTCCCCTCGCTCACACCCAGGATCCACGAAGCTTCCATCCACGAGCGCAAGATCAGGACTTTCTTCGGACTGGAGCCGCGCGGCCACCCCAATCCGCGGTCTTTGATCCTGCATGAGAACTGGCCGGACGATGTCTTCCCGCTGCGCAAGGATTTCGACTGGAGGACCAGGCCGCCGGAAGCCCAGGGCAGCTTCCAGTTCCGGCAACTCGGTGGTGAGGGCATATATGAGATTCCCGTGGGCCCCGTGCACGCCGGCATCATCGAACCGGGCCATTTCCGCTTCAGCGTCGCCGGCGAGGAGATCCTGCTGCTCGAACCACGGCTCGGCTACTCGCACAAGGGCAGTGAGAAGCTCTTCGAGGTTTTGCCGCTATCGGACAAGCTGAGGCTGGCCGAGCGCGTCTCCGGCGACAGCTCGTTCAGCCATTCCCTCGCTTTTTGCCTGGCTTTGGAATCTTTGAGCGGGACGCAGGTTTCCGCCCGGGATGACTGCCTTCGCGTTATCTTCAGCGAGCTGGAGCGGCTGGCCAACCACCTTGGCGACATCGGCGCCATAATGACCGACACCGGCTATAATTTCGGCGGCGCCCAGGGCGCACGGCTGCGCGAGACAGTCATGCAGCTCAACGACATGCTGACCGGCAGCCGCTTCTTGCGCGGCGTTTCCCGGGTGGGGGGTACGGGTGCGAGCCTGACTCCGGAAAAAACGCGGGTTGCAGCTGTCGCCATCGCCGCGCTGAAAAAAGACTTCGAAGAAGTGATGGCGGTGGCCGCGAACAGCAACACGCTGATGAACCGGTTGAAGAATGCCGGCATGCTTCCCCTCGCTATAGCCAAAGATCATGGCGTGCGCGGCGTCCCGGCGAAAGCGGCCGGCCTGGCGGCGGATGCTCGGATCGATTATCCTTATGCCGCCTATCCACAAATGCCGGTAGTCGCGGCAACTGAAACAAGCGGTGACGTTTACGCGAGGTTCATGGTGCGCGTCAAGGAAGTCCAAGGTTCGATCGAACTCCTGGAGCAGGCGCTTGAGATGGCCGCGCGGGATGACGGCGGTCCGTATGAAGCGTCGGCGGAGTCAGCCGCTGAAGCTTCCGCGGGCCAGCAGGCCACTTTCAGGAAGAATTCTTTTGCCCTGGGCGTCGTCGAAGGCTGGCGCGGCCCTATTGTCTACCTTGCCGCCACGGATTCACGGGGGGAGATAAGCCGGGTGGCAGTCCGCGATCCGTCGTTCCTCAACTGGACCGCCCTGGGATATGCCGGCCAGGAGAACATGGTCCCCGACTTTCCGCTCATCAACAAGAGCTTCAACCTCTCCTACTCGGGAAACGACCTGTAGCTAGCCGGCCTGTAGCTAGCCGGCTTTCCTCAGCAGGTGCTGTTCTTTTTTTACCAAGTCCAGAAAATATGTGACCTGATCGCGCCCGTTTTCCTTGGAGAAAAGCAGAGCGGTGTCGGCGGCGGCGATAAGGCTGTCCTTGGTGGTGGCGCACCCGGGGTAGTCCGCGATGCCGAAACTGGCGCTCACGTAATCCTCGGGCAAGCCGGTTTCGGCGGCGACTTTCTTCCGGATATCCTTCCTTAGCTTCTCCGCCAGGACCGAAGCCGCGCCGCCGGCGGTCTCGGGAAGGACGATCACGAACTCTTCCCCTCCGTAACGTGCGCAGTAGTCCATGTCGCGGGTCTCATCCTTGAGGAACCTGCCGATGCTTCTTAGCACCGTGTCGCCCGTGGGATGGCCGAACCTGTCGTTGACATCCTTGAAATGATCCAGATCGAGCATTATCACGGAAAGCACGTGCGAAAAACGCTTCGCCCGGGCGATCTCCTGCTCGAGGTGCTCCTGGAAGTCGCCGTGGTTCTTGAGTCCGGTAAGCGAATCCGTGATGGCCAGCTCCCGTAACTGCCTGTTCGCCTCGGCCAGCTGCTCTTCGCGTTCGTGGACCTCCCACATGAGGCTCTTGAAATTCTCCCGGATCTCGCTGATCGGATCCTGCCTGACCGTGCTCGTGTAAACCTCGCATTCGGTGCAGGCATTCAGTTTCTGCGCGAACCGGCCCTGCACTTCACCGCCACAGAAGGTTCCCGCCAGCAGCCAGCAGCGGACATTGTGCAAACCGTAGGCCGGGCAGCCGGAGAAGTCGCAGTTCTTGACTTCCCAGCACGTGGGGATGTCCGGGCTGTCGAGTTTAATGCTCCAGTCCTTCGACTGGATTGCAGATTCGGTCAGCGAGGTGAAGTGATCCTTGGCCGTTTCGAGTTCGAGTTTCTGCCGGTAGAGCGTCGTCTTGATGATGAAATAGCAGAACGAGCCGACGGCGAAGCCGGCGATGAGGCAAGCAATCTGGAATTCCAGACGCCGCGCAGGAATCCAAACGACGAAGGGGGAGACAACCAACGGGAATATCAGACCGATGGCCAGTCCGAATATGACCATGACAGCAAAGATCCGCCGCATGCTCGACAGGCTTTTTAAAAGGAGTTTATTCATTTTGAAAGGTTCTGTTTTTCCTTTCGGCCTGCGGGCATACGGCTTTAGGAGATTCATATATATGTACACTGGAAAATATGGCATCAGTCCCCATGTTTGAACGCAGGGCCATTCGCGCATTATTTTGACATTCTGATTCGCGCGATCCGTTGTGAAAGCTCAACTGCAAGGATATGGGGAGGTACCATGGCTGGTCTGAATCGGCGAGATTTCATCAAGCTTTCAGGCATTACCGCTGGGGGCCTGGCTTTGGGAAACGTGCTGGGCGGCTGCAACTCGAACTCCGCGCAAACAGGCGCCACGCAACAGGATGACCTCGAAATCTTCCCCCTGGGGGAGCCGCTGGCAGCGGATGAGATGCGCATCACGTTCCTGGGCACGTCGTTTCTGCCGCGACTGGCGCAGGAATGTAACAGCGTCTTTGTGGAAACTGGAAACGGCGACAGCTTTGTCTTCGACCTTGGGTCTGGAGTATCCGCCAAGTACAACGCCATGGGGATTCCGCCCTCGCGAATGGAAAAGGTCTTTCTCACACATCTGCACGGGGATCACACCAGCGATCTCATAACCCTCTACTGTTTTGGTCCTTCTCAGGACCGCAAGAATCCCCTGAATATCTGGGGGCCGACCCGTTCGGGCCTTGCCGATCCCACCACAGGTCTCGATTTTGACGACGGGACGCAGGCTTTCTGCAACAGGCTCAAAGAGCTGATGTACTGGCATGAGCAGAGCTTCAGTTTTCTGCCGACCGGTTTCGGCCCCGGCAACGACGGCTATGACATCGTCGCCACCGAGTTGCCCTGGGCCACTGTTGGTGGCTCCGCATACGAAAGCAACGGCGTCAAGATCACGCATTTTCCAGCGGCGCATACGCGGAATGGATCCATAAGCTACCGGCTTGACTGGAATGGCCTCTCCATGGTGTTCTCCGGCGATACGAAGCCCAACGACTATATGATCGGTCAGGCGAAGGGTGTTGATGTCCTGGTCCATGAGATGGTGGTGCCGCCGGATGTCTGGGCGGCCAAGAATTCCGGTCTGTCACCGGGAGAACCCGGCTGGGACCAGGCCGTGCAGGCGGCACAAAACGTTCAGGAATCCTCGCACACACCGCAGCAGGCGCTGGGATATATCCTGAGTCAGACGAATCCCAGACTGGGGGTGGCCACTCACTTCCAGGTCAACGACGATACGGTCGGCCCCGCCCTGGACGATGTCCGCAGCTGGTACAGCGGTCCGTTCACTTTTGCCACGGACCTGCTGGTCATCAATGTTTCCGCAACCCAGATACGGCAGCGGCGGGCTATCGTGGATGACTATGCCTGGTACGCAAAGCCAACGGTATACACAGGTCTGGCCCCGGCGAAGTATCCGACTCCAACAGCGCAGCTCGATCAGACGGTCCTGTTGAATCACTGTATTTCGGATACTATATACGGCAATCCGCCGCAATAATTTCAACGAACGGAGGAATAGATGTCAGTGGATGCGAACAAGGACCAGGCCCGCCGTTATCTCGAAGAGGTTTTCGCCAACGGCAATCTCGATGTCATCGACGAGCTGCTCGATGTCGACGTCCAGGAGCATGAGGAGTTAGTCGATCAGAAACCGGCAGGCCGCTCCGGCATCAAGGAGTTGGTCAAAGTTTTCCGGGCAGCGTTTCCTGACATCAGCGTGACTATCGAGGACGTCGTGGCGGAAGGGGACAAGGTCTTTCTTCGCGCCAGCTGGCAAGGGACCCATGAGCAGGATTTCATGGGCGTGGAGGCGACCGGCAAGCACATTTTCTTCACCTCGATAGATGAACTGCGCTTCGACGGCGGCAAGATCAAGGAGCATTGGGGCGTTACGGACACCATGGGAGTGATGATGCAGCTGGGCGGCATACAGCCTCATGTCGAGTACCCCGGGAGCAGCTCGCTCTATCTCGACGGCTGATTCCGGCCCCTCGCCGGCGATACTCGCCCCGCCCCCGGTGAACGATCGACTTACCGGAGTTCGCCGGCCAGCATGTCCATCAGCAGGGCATCGCGCCATTTGCCGTCGGGACCCAGCTCGTAGTGCCGCATGACTCCTACCGGCCGAAACCCCACCTTCTTATAAGCGGCGATCGCCCGCTTGTTGACGACTGCGGGGTCGATCAGGAAGTGATGATGCCCGCGCTCATCGATGAGGTAGCGTATAAGCGTGCGCAGGGCATCCGTGCCGAGGCCCATACCGACGTGTCCGGCATCGACGGTGACGTCGATCATCGCATGCCTGTAATGCGGGTCGAGCTCTTCGGTTGCCATGATAACGCCGATCAGCTCGCCGCCATGTTCGATGGCGAACGGCGTGACTGCAGGATCATCGAACATTTCCTCGCGAAGCTGCCCGATGTTATAGCCGATCCACCATTCGCTGATCGCGGGTTCCTCGATGATCTTGAGCAACGCCGGCAGGTCGCGTTCCTTGAGCGGGCGAAGCCGCACACCCTCGCCCTTGAGTTCTGGAGGATTGTCGATTGTCATGGGCTTCACGCTCGATTCGCCTATAATGAAGATAGTACGATTCATCTCTTCCCCAGGATAGAACGAAGATGAAACCCAGCGGCATCCATCTCTTGCTAACCTACAAATGCAACGCCAGCTGCGAGCATTGTTTCCTGAACTGCGGCCCCGGGCGCAGTGGCACCATCCCGATTGATCTGGTGCGGAAGTACGCCGGAGACGCGGCCGATGCTCCGTACGTGAATCATTTCTTCATCGAGGGGGGTGAGCCCTTCCTCCATCCCGGGCTACTGCGCGAAGCGGTCGGTGAGATAATCGGCCGCGGATACTGGCTGGGCGTGCTCACCAATGCTTTCTGGGCCTCATCTGACGCGAGGGCCAGCGAGGTTCTGGAGCCTCTGGCGGCCGCGGGCCTGGGCTCCCTGGGAATATCAACCGACGCCTGGCATGAACGCTTCGTTCCCGTAGAGTATGCGGAGCGCGCGGCGCGCATCGCCGGCGGCCTGGGTATCGACGCAGATCTGATGGTCTGCTCGGGTGGGCCCGGCGGCGAAACCGTTATCGACCGGCTGAGGGAAGATGGTTTCGACGCCTACACGAGCGGCGTCGTCTGCCGCGGGAGGGCTTCCGTCAGCGCCGAGTGTCAGGTAAACAACCATCCATGGGACCGTCTGACGGAGTGTTCGGCTTCATTCGGAGGTAACTCCCGCGTGCATCTGGGGCCGGACGGCCATATCCATCTTTGCCAGGGCCTGCTGACGGGGTTCGACGCGAGGAACGAGCCGCTGGCCGATATCTTTGCCCGCTTCGACCCTGCGGCGCATCCGCTGGCCGCGGCGCTGGAGCGGGGCGGCCCGGCTGCTCTCGCGGATCTGGCGATGGAACACGGTTACAAACCCCGGGCGGGATACACCGACGGTTGCCAACTCTGCTTCGAGGCAAGGCGATATCTGATTGGATTTTATCCACGCCTGATCGGGCCGCCCGAAATCTACGACGTGCCGCCACCCTGGAAGCCCGAATAAAAACCTGACGCTGCCTTTCGGCGCCGGCTGGCTGCGGTTATTGCCTAATAATGAACCAGGACGGGCATCCCCACCGGCACCCGCTCGAACAGCCAGATTGCGTTCGGAGTAGGCAGGTTGACGCATCCGTGGGAATGCGCAACGCCGAAGAGGTTGTGCCAGTACGTCCCGTGGATGGAGTAGGGTCCGTTGAACCACAGCACATACGGGACGTTGGGCGCGTAGTATCCTGGCCCGCTCATGTCGATGGCGACATTCTTGGAGTAGACATGGAAGAGGCCGGTGGGTGTCTCGTATCCCGGTCCGCCGGTCGCGGTCAGACTCGAGAAGACTGCCATGGTGGTGTTGTAGAAGCATCCTTCCGCCACCTCATTGATGACCATGCCGATCGCAGTCAGAGTCTGGATCGAGAGGTTGATATCGATCCAGGCGATCCCGACGAAGGTGACCCGTGGCGTGAAGCTGTCTTCCGAGGTCTTCGACCTCCGCCAGTCCCAGGATGCGGCGGGGCTGGTCCAGACCCTCTGGGGCGCTGCGAATCCGCCCGGGGTCGGATCGAAAAGATAAAGGCCTGTGGTGTCGCTACCCAGGTCGTAAAGTGCCGCGATTTCGGTGCTGCCGTCGCCATCGTGGTCGGTGGTGACTATCTTCGAGCGTTTGGCGTCGTAGCTGCCGGGAGCGCTGGCCCAGACCTGCTGCGGGGCAGCAAAGCCGCCCGTTGTGGGCTCGAAGACGTAAAGAGCGGCGGTATTTCCGTAGAAGTCATAGAGCGCGCTGACTTCGGAATTGCCGTCGCCATCGTGGTCGGTAGCGACTATCTTGGTGCGGGTCCAGTCCCAGGTGCCCGGGGTGCTGGTCCAGACGCGTTGCGGAGGAGCGAAGCCGCCACTGGTGGGCTCGAACACATAGAGTCCGGCTGTGTCGCCATAGAGGTTATAGATGGCGGCGACTTCCGTGCTGCCGTCGCCGTTGTAATCGGTGGCTACCATCTTCGAGCGCTTCCAGTCCCAGCCGCCCGGTCCGCTGTTCCAGACCTGATGCGGCGCGTTGAAACCGGTATCGGTCGGGTCGAAGATGTACAGCGCGGCGGAATCGTAATAGAAGTCATAAAGCGCGGTGATTTCAGTGCGACCGTCTCCGTCGTAGTCGGTGGCCACAAGCTTGGTCCGTTTCCAGTCCCAAGTGCCGGGGGCGCTGGTCCAGACGCGCTGGGGATCGCTGTAACCGCTGTCGGTCGGCTCGAACACGTAGAGGGCGGCGGTGTCGTAGTAGAGGTTATAGAGGACGGATACTTCAGTGTGGCCGTCGCCGTCATGGTCGGTCGTTACCAGCTTTGACCGCCGCCAGTCCCAGGCGCCGGGAGCGCTGGTCCAGACGCGCTGGGCGGCGGCATAACCTTCGGTAGTCGGTTCGAAAACATAGAGGCCGGCAGTATCCCAACCCAGGTCATACAGGACCGTTACTTCGGTGCTGCCGTCGCCGTCGTGGTCCGGGCTGACGAACGCGTCACTGCCGAGATAGACGGCAGTGGTGGCGCTGCTACCTGATTCACTACCCGAGGTTTCGACGGCGGGGTCTTCCGGGAATATGGTCGGGGTTGCCGCTCCAGTTGATGTTCCGGATGATTTGTCAGTAGAGATATCACCCTGTGGAGCTGACTGTGATGCATCAGCCGTGGTGTTAGCCAGGGTGTCGCCCGCAGCAGTGCCTGCATCCCACGTGACGAGCGTTAGTGACGTGCTTGCCTGAGCATCGGTTCCATCGGCAGCGGCGGCCAGAGCGACGCCGGCGCCGGCTGTCAGCGCCAGGGTTATACAGATGACTGTCGCCAGAAGAAGTATGAACAGGAATCTCTTGCTCGACAAAGATCGATACGTCACGTTCTTCCCCTTTCGATACCGCTCAGGCAATGATTTCGGACCGCGGCGATTATAATTGTTATCCGTTCTTTTGTATATAGGGGAAAATGCGAATAATCCCTTTAAGATCAGTGAATAAACCTCTTAAGATTTCCGCTTGCTCCGGGCAGATCGTCAGTCTCGAAACCGGGGCACAAAAAAGCAGGCAAACGAGTTGCCCGAAATGGCTCAAATCTGTGTCGATGCGGCTGCGGACAGCCCAGATTAGATAACCATAAGCCTAAACCTTAGGGTTAGAAAATGCGGGCCGTAACCCACGAAATCCCGCCATCAACCGCAGGATCGGGGAGCAGGATGGATCGTCCGGTCAGTCGACCGCGATCCCCGCGACCTCGTTGAAGCTGTTCTTGTACAGCACACGCTGAGTGGCCAGAAGTGGCTGGCCGTTGGTCGAGATCACGCGCAACGGACCGGCCATGGTATTGGGGAATACCAGCGGCCTGTTCTCGCCGGGCGCGAGCGTGACCTGAGTCCGCAGCGAGCCGCCGATGTAAACATCCACGTCGGCGTTGCTTGCCCCCTGGTTGGCCACTAGCACCCAATTGCCGTTCATGAAGTTCCCGGGCAGGGAATCGTACCAGGTGAACCACAGGTCCGTGCCCTCGTTGGCATCGGTCAGCCCCTGGACCTCCTCGAAGCTGTCCTTGAAGATGATCCGCTGGCTGACCAGCAGCTTCTTGCCGTTGGTGGAAACTACCCTGACGGGACCGCCCATGTATTCAGGGTATTGCGGTGTGATGATCCCGCCCTCGGGAATGCCATACCTGCCCACCAGGGCGTCGCCTATATATATCTCTACGTCGGCGGAGCCCGTATCCTGGTTGCTGACCAGTATCCAGTTGCCGCCCATGAAATTTCCGGCCTTGCAGTCGTACCAGGTGAAACTGTAATCGCTCGTGAGCCCTGAAGCCGGCACGCCGGCTACCTCGTTGAATGAATCCTTGTAGAGGACGCGCTGGCTCACCATCAGTTTGTGGCCGGCTGCGCAGCCGGTGCAGGTCACGCGCACAGGGCCGCCCATAACGCCGGGGTAGCTCGGAGTTATACGGCCGCCGCCCGCCACACTGTAGGAGCCCATCAGCGTACCGCCGATGTATACCTCCACTTGAGCGGGGTCGGTCTCCTGATTGCTGATGAGGATCCAGTTTCCTCTCATCGTGGGCGAGGCAAGGTCGTACCAGGTGAAGAAATAATCGTGCTCGAGCTGGCTCTCGGGCACAGCCGTTATCTCGTTGAACGAGTCCTTGTACAGAACCCGCTGGCTCACGATCATCGGCTGTGATGAGTCGACCACCACCGGGCCGCCCATCATGCCGGGGAAGGAAGGAGTCTGGGCGGGGGCGCCGACTCCCAGCATCGTGTCTATATATGTCAGCGGGCCGATGCTCAGCGATGAGCGCGCCGTGGCGGAGCCGCTCGCCGGATTGGCCATCAGGACCCAGTCCTTCCAGTCGCCGTATGACTGGTCGTACCAGGTAAAGTAATAACTGCGTAGGGGGGCGAAGTTGTCGACGGTAATCGATGTAGTGGCCTCGCCGGTCAGGCCCGAGGTGTCGACCGCCACCGCCTTGAGCGCGTGATCTCCCGCTGAGTAACCGGTCGTATCCCACTGATATGAGTACGGCCACGAGGAATCCTGGACCACCAGGACGTCATCGATATACAGATCCACCCGCGAGATGCCCACGTTATCCGCGGCGTTGGCCGAGAAATTGACGGTGCCGCTGACATATGAGCTTCCGGTGGGCGCCGGAATCGACACCGACGGCGGCGTGACATCCACGTTGCCGGTCACCTGCCGGCACTGCGAGAACTCCGAAGTCTCGGCCGGCGTCGCGCCGATGATCTTCGTCGCCGTGGCTGTGACGAACTGGCCGCCCTGGACCGGCCCGACCGGCGGGCCGAAGCCGGCATAACCCGAGCCGTCCGTCGGCACGTTCACGTATCCCAGATAGACCTGCCCTTCGCCGTAGTCGTTAGGCGGCCCCGCGTTGCAGTACTGGCAGGAGAAGAACTCGATGTGGAACCAGGTGTTGGGCGTGCTGCTCAGGTAGCCGGCGACTGTTGTCGCCCCGCCGGCCGTATTGGCTGAGACAATCACCGGGAAGTTCTGCAACCGGTTGGGTCCGCCGTCGCCGTCGCCGGGGTCGTTGGGGGTCACATTGTCATAGTTAAGATCGATGCCGTTCTTGCTGTTGGCGTAGATGCCGTTACCAACTATTGCCGTGTCGCTCCCGGAAGCGATCTCCACTCCGAAACCGACATTGCCGAGGATGCCGCCGGGGCTGGAGCGGCCGATATAGTTGCCCTCGACCCGGTTGCCGGTGGACGCAGCACCCACGACGATGATGCCGTTGTCGCCGTTCGCACCGATGACGTTGCGCTCGGCGGCTGTCGGCCCGCCGATCTGGTTGTTGGGCACGTCGAGGATGCCGATGCCGTCGAGATGGTTGCCGATGCCGCCGACGCCGGCCGCATCGGTACCTACATAATTGCCCGCCACGATGTTGCCGCCGCCGTAGCTGTTGTTGGTGATGAAGATGCCGTTCTCGATGTTGCCGGAGACCAGGTTGCAGGCGCCGGTGCAGGCGCCGCCGGGCGTGGTGCCGGTCGTGCCGCCGATGGTGTTGTTGTGGGCGCTGTAGATGCCCGGGGAGTAGCCGATCACGATGCCGTTCTTGACGTTGCCGACACCGCCATTGCCGGCTGCGTTGGTGCCGATGAAATTGCCGGCGACTGTGTTGTCATGTGCCTCTGGCCCCGTTAACAGGATGCCAGCGCCGGCGTTGCCGGAGATTATGTTCCTCGCCGAATCGTTGGTGCCGCCGACGACCGCGCCGGCCGCATCCTGCACTTCGACGCCGATGACGGCGTTCGGCACGGCGAAGGACCCGGACGCGTCCACGCCTACGTAGTTGCCCAGGATCTGGTTGCCGGACGCGCCCGTGTGCCAGATGCCGACGCCGTTGTAACCGTTGCCGGAGACCAGGTTGCAGGCGCCGGTGCAGGCGCCGCCGGGCGTGTTGCCGGTCGTGCCGCCGATGGTGTTGTTCGGAGCTTCATTCACGAGGATGCCGTCGGCGGTGTTGGGGATCGAGCTGGTTCCGCTCGCATTTGTTCCTATGTAATTGCCCGCGATGATGTTGTTCGCTGCTCCGGAAAGGTACAGGCAGATGCCGTTGCCGATATTCCCGGAAACAAGATTGCGGTCGGCCGGGGTGGCGCCGCCAATCGTGTTCCCCGGAGTGTTGTAGATGCCGATGCCGTCGCTGCCGTTGCCCGCCGCCGCGGTGCCAGATGCGTTGGTGCCGATGTAGTTGCCGGCAATTATGTTGCCGGAGCCGCCGCTGATCAATATGCCGTTGGCTGCGAACCGGTTGATGATAAGGCCCCTCACAGTGCTGTCGCCCGCCGCGAGGACGAGACCGGGCTGGCCCCCGGCGCTCGTGCCGTTCAGCTCGATCAGGGGAGCGCCAGCAAATCCGGTCTGTGTGCTGCCGTCGATCACCATCGAGCCGGAGATTGCGGGAAGTGGCGACGTGGGGGCTATGGTATGGACACCGCCGCCCGGTATGGCAAAGCAGACCGTCGGTGTGCCGGGAGCTGAATTTGCCGAGGTGATAGCTTCACGCAGGGATCCAGCGCCGCTGTTACTGGTGTTTGTCACCGTATACGAGCAGGAAGCCGCCCTGGCAGGTTCGGGATCGAGGTATTGTGAAAGCTGTGGCGCCAGGGCGAAAAGGAAGATCGCAGCCAGCAGGAGCATGGATACAGCAAGTCTCTTACCGGCTTCTTTTTCTTTAATACGCTTGTTCAACTGCATGGCTACCTGCCTGGAAACATTGGAACGCTATGATTCAAAAAACGGAGTAGTCCTGCCAGATCCAATATATTTATCGGCATTTCGGGCTGCCATTACGTTAAGCTGGTAGTCGTGGGTCTGGAATGGCTGCGGCGCTTCCATTACGATGGATGAACCAGGAGCAAAGCTATCCAATTGGAAATCATTGCATGAAAAACCGTTTAACTGAACATAGCATCCTGATTTTAAGTGTCGTGAAATGGGTGTTGCTGGCCATAGTGATCGGGATCATCGCCGGCGCTGGCAGCGCGTTTTTCCTGAAGCTGCTGGGCTGGAGCACGGATGAAACCGGCAAATATTCGTATTACTTCCTGCTCATGCCACCAGCCTTTTTCCTGAGCGCACAGTTGATACATCGCGTGGCTCCCGACGCAGAGGGACACGGTACCGAGAAGGTCATCGAAGCCGTCAATAAGTCATCAGGCA
>Ga0172371_10005686_pt1 | contig 18405 bp, 6 predicted proteins | sample Lak12m_FD_114543 | JGI IMG/M metagenome (GOLD analysis project Ga0172371, IMG submission 114543) | Freshwater microbial communities from Kabuno Bay, South-Kivu, Congo - kab_022012_12m | ecosystem: Environmental > Aquatic > Freshwater > Lake | place: Democratic Republic of the Congo: South-Kivu...
GATGTCACCGCCTTCGTCGCCGATCTGCGCACCCTGATTCTGCTGGTCAAAGTCCTGGACGACAACAGCCTGCGCAAGAACCAGGTCCTCCGCGCCTTCGCCGGGGTCTATGCGCGGGTGGACATGCGGCCCCAGGAGACGGGCGAGGCCAGTTGGCGCCCGAAGCTGGCGGAAGCGCGGGAGCTGATGAAGCCTCTCCTGGCGTGCGCCAATGGCCCGACGGCGCCGTGGGCCGGCCTCGTGGGCCACTCGCATATCGACACGGCCTGGCTGTGGACCCTGGCCGAGACCTGGCGGAAGTGCGCCCGGACCTTCTCCTCCGCGCTCAACCTGATGGAGCAGTACCCGGAGATGACCTTTGTGCAGAGCCAGCCCTGCCAGACGGAGGTCATGCGGCGCGAGTACCCGGATCTATTTCGGCGCATCCAGGCGATGGCCAAGGCCGGCCGCTGGGAACCCAACGGCGCCATGTGGTGCGAACCGGACTGCAATATCCCTTCGGGAGAAGCGTTCGTGCGGCAGCTCCTGGTGGGCCAGCAGGCCACCCGCGAGTTCTTCGGCTACACCTCGGATACCCTCTGGCTGCCGGACGTCTTCGGCTACTCGGCCGCCCTGCCTCAGCTCCTGCGGGGCGCGGGCGTCGAGTTCTTCTGCACCACCAAGATGAGCTGGAACGACACGACCCGCTTCCCCTACGAGGCCTTTGTCTGGCGCGGCCTCGATGGCACCCCCGTCGTGGCCCACTTGAACCGCATGCACTGCTGGCCCGACCCCCGTGACCTGGTCAGCCAGTGGAACTGGTACCAGCACAAGGATATCCAGGACCGCTGGCTGTGCGCCTACGGCTTCGGCGATGGCGGTGGCGGACCCATGGCGGAGATGCTCGAGGCCGCGCGCCGGGTAGCGGACCTCGAGGGCTGCCCGCGGACGCGTCACACCACCGTGGGCGACTTCATGCGCGGGCTGCGCGACGACCTTGGCCCCGACCTCCCGGAGTGGGTCGGCGAGCTGTACCTGGAACTCCACCGTGGCACGCTGACCTCCGTGGCGCGCATCAAGCGCGGCAACCGCAAGACGGAGTATGCCCTGCGCGAGGCCGAGTTCCTCTCTGCCGCCGCCTGCCTGGCGGGCCGCTGCAAGTACCCCTCAGGCCCCCTCTCGGACCTCTGGAAGGAGTTCCTCACCAACCAGTTCCACGATATCCTCCCGGGGTCGTCCATCGCCGAGGTCAACGACGAGGCCGTGGCCGCCTTTGCCCGACTGACGGTCACGGCGACCGACCTGGCGACCGCGGCCCTGGCGAGTCTCGCGGGCCAGCCCCCGGCGCCTGCCGCCAGAACGCAGGCGGTGCTGGCGGCTAACAGCTTGAGCTGGCCGCGCACCGGCGAGGTGGACCTTGACGCGCCGCCGGCAGGCCTGGTGCCGGCGGACCCCGGTATCGTCGCTCAGCGGGTGACGACGGTCGGCGGCAGGGATCGGCTGCTTCTGGCTGGCGTCACGGTTCCGGCGCTGGGGGCCACCGTCGTCCGGCTGCAGAAGGGCCGTGCCAAAGCTGCGGCGTGCCCCTTCACGGTCACGGACGGCACCGTCGACACGCCGCACCTGACCGTGCGCTTCGGCGAGGATGGCAGCATCGCCTCGTGCCTCCTCAAGGCCACCGGCCGGGAACTGGTCAGGCCGGGCGGTGCCCTGAACCAACTCTGGCTCGGCGAGGACGTCCCGGCAGCCTGGGACAACTGGGACATCGACCGCGATCAGCAGCTCAAGCTGCGCCCGGCTCAGCGCCTGGTCTCCCGCACGGTCATGGCCAAGGGGCCCCTGCAACTGCGCCTGCGTTCCGAGTACTGCCTGGGCAACCGCTCCAGCCTGACGCAGGACATGGTGTTCCACGCGGACTCGCCCCGTCTGGACTTCGAGAGTATCCTGGACTGGCACGAGAAGCACGTGCTGCTCAAGGCCGGCTTCGACCTCGACCTGGTCGTGGATTCCGCCCGCCACGAGATCCAGTTCGGCCATGTGGTCCGCCCGACCCACGCGAACCAGGCCCAGGACCGGGCCCGCTTCGAGGTCTGCGCCCACAAGTGGAGCGACCTCTCCGACAACGGCTTCGGCGTCGCGCTGCTGAACGACTGCAAGTACGGCGTGAGCGTCCGGGGCGCTACCCTCCGCCTGAGCCTGCTGAAGTCCGGTACACACCCGGACCCCCGCGGCGACGAGGGCGAACACCCGTTCACCTACGCGCTCCTGCCGCACACGGGGCCCTTCTCGGTCGAGGCGGTGGTACGGCCTGCCTACGAACTGAACGTGCCGATCACGGCGGTACCCGCGGGCGCCGGGGCAGAACCGCTGCCCTCCCTGGCCACGGTGGACAGCCCCACGGTGATCGTCGAGACGGTGAAGGCACCGGTGTCGGGTCCGGGACTGGTCTTGAGGCTCTACGAGGCCGGCGGGGCCAGCGCCATGGCGACCATCGGGCTGCCGCCGACGGACCGCGGCTGGCAGGCGGCCCTGACCAACCTGCTGGAAGAGGACGAGCGACAGGTCCCGGTTGCCGGCAACGCCGTGCGGCTCTCCTTCCGGCCCTTCGAGGTGAAGACGCTCAGGCTGAACCCGGCTCGGGAGTAGCGTGGCATGGTCCGCCCCGTTGGGGCTGAAGACAGGAACGCAAAGGCACGCACAACCGCTGGCTGTCGGACCCTCATCCCTCGGGCCGCTGACGTCGGGCGTTCAAGGCCTGGGCCTGGCCAGCCCCGAACCGTGGCCCGGTGGCGCGCGAGCGGGGCCGTGAGCCGCCGGGGGTCCGTGTGGAGTGCGAGCGTCCCCGCGGGCCGTTGCGGCACGGTACGCGAGTGCCGGCGCGGAGGTGTATACTGCCCTGCCGGCAGGTTGCCAACCCAAGTGACGGTCCGGACATGGATGCCCTGACAATGAGGCTGCACACGCTTCTGCTCATCCCCCTGGCCGTTGTGGCGGCGATAGTCCAGGCAAGCGGCACGCCCCCGCCACCCACCGAAGAGGCGCTGCGGGCGCTGCTCGACGCGCCGCTCCTGTTCACGCGCCAGCACTCCTACACTGGCATCCACATCTACGATACCTACTACAAATGGCCCCCGGGCGGCGGCGGGATCTACGTCCTGGAGGACCCGTCGGCGCCGCAGGCCGAATGGCGCTTCCGGACGGTGATCGACCCCACCACGCCGGGGACCCTCGGAGTGGGTGTCTACAGCCATCCCGAGCTCTCCTGGGACGCCACCCGACTGCTGTTCTGCTTCAAGGGCGAGCCGACCGGGTCCACCAGCGTCTACGAGATCGGGGTGGATGGCACCGGGCTGCGACGTCTCAGCGACCCGGCCTGCGCCTGCGGCGACTACAAGGGCTCCCACGCCGGCCAGCACGACATCGCCCCGGCCTACCTGCCCGACGGCCGCATCGTGCTGCTGTCGACCCGGCCCAGCGGGCTGGTGCCCTGCGCCAACTCGGGGGTGGCCATCCTGCACGTCATGAACGCCGACGGCTCCGACCTGCACCCCATCTCGGTGAACCACGTCAACGAGTTCGACCCCAGCGTCATGGCCGATGGCCGCATCCTCTTCGGCCGCTGGGAGTACGTGGACAAGAATGCCCTCACCATCCAGTCCCTGTGGACGGCGAACCCCGACGGTACCCAGGAGACCGCCCTGTTCGCCAACAACATGACCTTCCCCGAGGCCGTGTTGGACGCCCGGCCGGTACCCGGGTCGCACCTGGTCGTCGGCACCCTGGCCAAACACAACGCCTCGCCCTACGGGTCCATCGCCTTCATCGATCCGCGCCTCGGCAAGAATGACCCGCAGGCCATCGCCAACCTGGAGCACCCGGAGGACCCGGTGTTTGACCAGGGACAGTCCTGCGAGCCGTGGCCGCTGTCGGAGGACGTGGTGGTGTTCAGCGGCCGGCCCGCCGGGCGCAACCGCAACGCCATCGAGATGATGCACCGCAGCGGCGCGCGCTTCGTCCTTCTGGAGGATCCCGAGATCTGCCTGCACTCGCCGATGCTGATCAAGCCGCGGCCGGTGCCGCCGCACCTCGTCGACTCCGTCGACCGCACCGCCACCACAGGCCGCTTCTACGTGCAGGATATCTACCGGGGCCTGGACGGCGTGGCGCCGGGCGCGGTCAAGTGGTTGCGGGTCCTGGACGAGACCTCCCGGGTCAGCCCCACCCGCATGGGCGGGAGCCCCTACAACCAGGTCTTCCTGGTGAGTGCCGCCCTGGCCTTCAACGTCAAGATCGTGCTGGGTGTCGTGCCGGTCGATGAACAGGGCTCTGCCTACTTCGAGGCACCGTCCGGTCGGGGACTGTTCTTCCAGGCGTTGGATGCCGAAGGCCGCCTGATCCGCTCGATGCGCACCTTTGTGCAGGCCGCGCCCGGAACCACCCGCTCCTGCGTCGGCTGCCACGAGGCCAAGTACAGCACTGCCACCAACCTGGCCACGGCCCGCCAGATCCTGCGACGGTCGCCGGACGCCCTGCGCCCGGAGTCCTGGGGAACCGGCTTCCTGGACTACCCGACCCAGGTCCAGCCCATCCTGGACCGGAACTGCGTCTCCTGTCACGGCGGCGACAAGGGCATCGCCGGCGGCATGGACCTCTCGGGCGGCTGGACGGAGCACTTCAGCATCAGCTACGAGAGCCTTGCGAACCGCGCCGAAACGCAGCTCACCGCCTACTGGATCGCCGGAATCGACTGCATGAACGGCACCGCCCTGTGGTCCTCGAAGATCTTCCCGCCGTATGGCCATGGCTCAGGACTGGCCCCGCTGGCGAAGCTCCTCGTCGAGGGTCACCAGGGGCATGTCCCGGACTTGAGCCGCGCGGAGCGGGACCTGCTCCTGGCCTGGATCGACACCAATGGCCTCTACCACGGGAACTGGGACCAGACCGAGGCAGGTTGCGCCGTCGCCGGCTGGGGAGACCTGCGGCAGAAGCTCGTCGGCGAGATGCGGGAGGACGGCTGTCTGCGCTGCCACGGCGAGGGCGACCAGGCGACCTACTTCGAGAACGACTGGGTCAACCTGCAGCAGCCTGAGCTGAGCCGGATCCTGCGAGCCCCTTTGCCGGCCGGCTCGCCAGGCTTCGGTCTGGGTTTCTGCCGGGACCGCAAAGTGACCGCCGACCGCCAACGCGTCCACCTGCTGTGGAAGGGCTATGCCCACGCCGTGCAGCCGCCCGAATGGTTCGAGCGCCACGAGCGGGTCCGGCCAGACCGCAGCGGCGATCCGGTGGTCAGCTTCGCGTCCACGGCGGCAGGGCCCTACCAGCGCCTGCTCGAGACCATCGTGGCCGCCCGGGACCGCGCCTTGGCCAACCCGCGCGTGGAGATGCCAGGGGCCAAGGTCGAGGCAGGCGTCTCGCGCATGTTCGTCCCGCCGCCCTTGCCGAGCGACGTGCCCCTGGACGCCGCCGTGGACGGCGACGGCGCCGTCCAGTTGCGCTGGGAGCGTTCGGCCCGGACCATCGGCCTGCAGGCCGAACTGCACCGCGCCCGCGAGCCCGGCTTCGAGCCGACGCAGAAGACCTTGTTGACCGAGACGGCCCTGGGACGCTACGCGGACACCGACGTCACCACGGGCCCCCTGACCTATGCCCTGGTCTTCACCTCCACCGCCGGTCGCAGCAAGCCGGTCTACGCCAGTCTCGACGTCCCGCCCCTGGCCCCTCCCCCGGTGCCCACAGGGCTGTCGGCCCGCGGCGCCGCCGCCTCGGTACGTCTGCGCTGGGACCGGGCCGCCGAGCGAACCGTGGGCTTCCATGTCTACCGGGCGGCCACAGGCGCCACAGAGTTCGAACGCATCACCCAGCAGCCGGTCCAGGCACCGCGCTACACCGATACGACGGCTGTACCCGACACGACCTACCGTTACCGCGTCTGCGGCGCGAACCGGCGCGGGGCCGAGAGCGAGCCGTCGGCCGAGGTGGAAGCCCGCGCGATCCTGGTCAAGGGGCCTGTGGTCACCCTCGAACTGGGGCCCGACGGGGCCAGGGCGGTCCTGGCCGGCGGCGAGACGATCCCGGGGAGTGTGCAAGGCGCGGCCCGCGCCACGCAGGGGGTCCTCGACGTGCGCCAGGGCGGGTACCTGACCGTCCCGCACCGGGAGGAGCTCGACCTCTCCCAGCCCGTCACCCTCGAGTGCTGGGTCCGCGCCGAGCGCCGTGAGGGGGCCGAGATGCCGGTCTTCGTGGGCTGCGGGCTGTGGACCGGCCCGGGGTGGTTCCTGCAGTGGCTGGGGGGCAACTGGCGCTGGTACGCGGGAGGGGTCGTCTGCGATGGCGGCAAGCCCGAGTGCGGCCGCTGGATCCACCTCGCCGCCACCGCCAACGCCGGCGGCGTGCGGCTCTTCCAGGACGGGGCCCTGGTGGCAGAAGCAGCCGGTGAGGTCAAGACCGAGGCCTGGGCCGGCGACCTCTTCGTCGGGACCTACGGCGCCCTCCCCGGCGATGCCTTCCAGGTCCACGGCCAGATCGCCGGCGTGCGCCTCTACCACCGCCTCCTCGATGCGGCGGAGATCGCGGGCCTGGCCCGCCAGCCCCCGGAAATGCTCCAGGCGGCAGCGCCGGCAACGCCATAGGCTGGGGCTGACGCCAGACCCGCCAGATCCGTCAGATCCGACCGATCTGTCAGGCCGCACAGCCCGGTCGGCGCGGGCCTTGACCCCTGCGGCCCGCCCGCTATCTTCCGGCCACGGTGGCCGAGACGCCCTTGCGTCGCCCGGACCAGGGCCTGTCTCCGCCAGCGGTGCCCTTCCCGGAGGACCCGATGGCCAGCATCTCCTCTCTGGACCCTGCCTACCACGATCTGCACAACTGGCTGACGCTGCTGGAGGAGCGCGGCGGCGATGCCGCAACGGCCCAACAGGCCCTCCGGGAGGTCCTGGCGCGCCTGCGAGAGCAGGTGGCGGCAGCGGTCGAGACGGCACCGGTGCTGGTCGATGAGCCCAGCGACCTGCCGGGGATCCGCGGTTTGCGGCCCGAAGGTCCCCGGAGGATGACCTCGGGTCTGGACGCCGAAGCCCTTCGGGACCGCCTGCGGGGGGCCTGGCTGGGGCGGGCTGCGGGGTGCATCCTGGGCATCCCCTGCGAGGGCATGTCCAAGGCTGCCATCCGCAGCGCGGCCCGGGCTATGGGTGCCCGCTACCCGTTGGCGGGGTACTGGCCGCTGGACCCCAGACTCGCGGACCCGACCTCCCGGCACTACGGACTCACGCCCCGCCGCGATTTCCTCCAGCCGCACCTGCGCTATGTCGGCACGGATGACGACCTGACCTACACACTCCTGGGGCTGCTGATCCTCGAGGAGTACGGCCCGGAGTTCACCACCGCCGACGTGGGCCAGGCCTGGCTGAAGTACCTGCCCATGGCGTGTACCGCGGAGCACGTCGCCCTGGAGAACCTGCGCCAGGGCGTCGACGCCGCCACCTGCGCCGTGCGCAACAACCCCTTCGTCGACTGGATCGGCGCGGACATCCGCAGCGACCCGTGGGCCTACGCGGCCCCGGGCTGGCCGGAGAGGGCCGCGGAGTTCGCCCATCGGGATGCCTGAATCAGCCACCGCGCCACCGGCGTCCACGGCGAGATGTTCTTCAGCGCGGCGATCGCTGCGGCCTTCGCCGTGAACGACCCGCTCGAGGCCCTCCGGGTTGGTCTTACGGAGATCCCGCGGGACTGCCGCATGGCGAGGACTGTCCGCGAAACCCTCGCCTGGTGCGCTGAAGACCGCGACTGGGACCGCACGACGGACCGCATCGTCAAGCGCTATGAGGGCATGTCCGGCGCGCACACGCTGAACAACGCCGCCTTGACCGTGGCGGGCCTGGTCTACGGCGAGGGCGACTTCGGGCGCACCCTTGCCCTGACCGTGATGGGAGGCGTAGACACCGACTGCACCGGCGCCACGGCGGGGAGTCTCCTGGGTGCCATCCTGGGGGCCAAGCGCCTGCCCGCCAGGTGGCGGAAGCCCCTCGGAACGCGGGCCGAGAGCTACCTCCGTGGCCGGCGCCGGTGGCGCCATGACGACATCGTCGAACGCTTCGCCGCCCTGGCCGAAACGGTGCTGGCGTGAACCGGCTCCCCCCGTCTGCTGGGGAGGCTGGGGGCCATGGGGCCGGGGTGATCCGTCGCATCGGACGGATCGGTCAGATCAGTCAGATCAGTCAGATCCGGCGGATTGCCCACCGGCAGAGGCCCTGACCGCCGGGACGGGCGGTGGCAGATTCGGGGCACCGGCACCGGCCGCACCCCCCCGGTCGGCAGAAACCAGCAGGCAATGGCCCCCAGACCCCTGACCTACGCTGTCGTCCTCCTTGCGGCCGGCTGCATTGGGGCCAGGAAGCCGATTGGGGTGCACGCGATGACCAAGCCCGTACCGTCCGCCGCCGCCGGAGGCGTCGTCTACGCCCCGGGGCACGCGACGGACCGCAACCGGAGTGTTCACGACTGGCGCCACTGGTCCAACGACCCGTCCCAGATGCCCTCCGCAGAGCACCCCCAATGGCTTCTGCTGGAGTGGGCTGCAGACTGGCTTGTGGAGGAGGTCAGGCTCTACACCATGGAGGGGTATGCCGTCCAGGACTACGCCATCGAGACCTCGCGTGGCACCCGCGGCTCGCGACCGGGTTTGCCGCGCGTACCGGGCGGGACCTGTGCCCAGAGGTGCCGCTGCTGTTCGCGGATGGCCCTGGCGGGTGGCGTCCGCAACGCCCGCATCGGGGTCCTGTACCCCATCGCGGCCGCCCGGGCGAACCTGGAGCGGTTCTGGGACGAGGGTGGCGTGATCAGCGCCGCCGGGACCCTGCCGCGCAACTCGGAGCGGGAGCTCCCCTCCCCCGCCGCCGGACGCTGCGGCCAGCGCCTCTTCGGCCTGGGGCCGGGCGACGCCGGCAAGGCCCCCTCCTCAGCCACCAGCCGCAAGGGCGGCATCGGCATCTACCTGCCGCCGGACCGCGTGGCCGAACTGCCAGCCATTCTGGACCAGGTGATCGAGCCGGACGTCGAGCTCCTGGACCCGAAGGCTCCCCTGCGCATCGCGCGCCGTGCGGTCGACGGCCGTGACGTGTTCCTGCTGATCAGCGACAGCGGAGACCCCTGGCAGGGCAGCGTCAGCTTCGGACAGCCCCACCCGGCCGGCGAACGGCTCGATCCGGCCACGGGCGAGATCCGGCCGCTGACGGACGCCCGCGACGTCGCGCTGGACCTCGGTGCCTGGGGCGCCGCCATCGTCCGCCTGGAGGGCGTCCAGCACCTGCCCCGGCTGCGGCCGGCGCGGATCGGCTTCGCCACCGCCGGCCAGTAGCCCGCGGTTGGTGGACCCCTGGAGGGCGGGTCCCCCGCAACCCGCCGATCGAGCGCGGGTCCTCCGCGACCCGCCGCGCGGATACGGAGATCCGCGCCTCCAAGCCGCCCCGTCGCCGACCAGGGCTATGTTGTGCGTCAGTTCATGCCCGAAGGGACGCTATCATGAGCACATCCCGCGCCCTGTTCCGTGCCGCCACCGCGACGGTGCTGGTACTCTCCGGCGGCCTCGCCGCGGGGGCGCCGAGCCCCGTGGCCCGCTACCGCTTCGCCGAGGCCGCCGCCCCGGGCCGGGATGCCGCCGGCGGCGACCACACGGCCGTGGTGCGCGGCGGCACAACCCTCGCGGACGCCGCTCAGGGCTCGGCGCTTCACCTCGACGGCAGCGGCGGCCTGCAGGTCGAGGATACCGGCTTCCTGCGTGCCGAGGGCGGCTTCGCGATCGCGTGTTCCGTGCGCTTCGACTCGGTGGCGCAGAGCATGACCCTGTGCACCAAGGAGGGTGAGTGGCTGCTGCGCCTGGACCCGCCGCACGAGGGAGGCTGCATCTCTTTCTTCGTCGATCTCAAGGGCATGCTGGAACCCCGGGTGCGAGGGGTCCGGGCGGAAGCCGGCGTCTGGTACGACCTGGTGGCCACCTGGGACGGCGCGGTGGCGGTGCTCTGGATCAACGGCCAGCGCTTCGCCATGACCCGTGCCGGGGCCCTGGCGGACACGGCCAATCCGGTGCTCATCGGACAGGCCCCGCCGCGAGGCCCGGCCGGCCTTCAGGGGTCACTGAAGGACGTCCGTCTCTACAACCAGGCCCTCACGGATGGCCAGGTGCTGCAGGACATGTACGGCCTGGGCGAGCCCGGCGAGGCCCCGGGGGCGAGCGTGGCCCGCTTCGAGTTCGCGGCAGACACCGACGGCTGGGTGTCCTGGCAGGCCGACGCGGTCCGGGCGGCGGACGGGCTCCTGCGGGCGCACGTCCGGGGACCGCTCTCGGCCCTGGTGCGCCGAGGCCTGCAGGTACCCACGGCGGCGAACCCCTTCCTCTGCCTGCGATTCGCCGCCGACGCCGGAAGGGAAGGGCGCGTGGTGTTCGCCACCACCGAGGGCACGGGGGCTGTGACATTCCCCGTCGTGTCGGACGGCCGGATGCACTCATACGTCCTTCCCGTGGGAGAGGAGGTCGAGTGGGCCGGGGTCCTGACGGGCCTTGCCATCGCACCGGCCGACAGCGCTACCGAGACCGCCATCGAGTTCGTTCGGGTCACGGCGGCACCCGAGGGCCCGCCGGAATGCGTGGTGGAGCCGTTCTACGCAGTCCAGGTTCCCTGCCGGGCCGGGCGTCCCTGCCGGATCGTCGCCAGGCTCCGCAACACGGGGGGCGAGGGCAGCGGCCTGGTCGCGGGGCTCGGCGCCGCCGGGGCGGTGGTCCTGGGCGAGAGCCGCATCGCCGTGGGGCCCATCGGCTTCGGTGAGACCCGGCAACTGAGCTGGGAGGTGCAGGCCGAGGCCGCCGGCGAGGCCGTCCTGCGGCTGACGATCGAGACCCCGGAGGCGGCACCGGCGACCACCGAGCGACGGCTGACCTTCACGACGCCGGTCGAGGTCACGAAGGCCGAATACGTGCCGCCACCGCAACCGGCTGACACCGGCGACCTGCTGATCGGCGCTCACTACTGCCCCCTGTGGAAGCAGGGCAGCCGCGCCGGCGGCTGGGAGCAGATCGAGCCCTACCCCGAGCGCGAGCCTGCCCTGGGCTGGTACGACGAGGACAACCCCGAGGTCACCGACTGGGAGATCCGCTGGGCCCTGGAGCACGGCATCCGCTACTTCGTCTACTGCTGGTATCGGCACGGCCAGAACAAGCCGGTGGAGCACTTCCTCGGGCATGCCATCCACGATGGCCTCTTCACGTCACGCTATGGCAAGCAGTTCCAGTTCGCCATCATGTGGGAGAACCAGAGCAAGGGCCACGCCGGCGTCGCGTCCGAGGAGGACCTTCTGCAGAACCTGCTCCCCTACTGGATCGAGACCTACTTCAAGCGGCCGGAGTACCTGAAGGTAGACGGCAAGCCGCTGCTGTTCATCTACCGCCCCGAGTACCTGGTGGACGACCTGGGCGGCGTGGGCAAGGTCCGCAGTGCCGTGGACAGGATGCGGGAGGCCTGCAAGGCCGCCGGACTCACCGGCCTGACGATCCTGGGTGAGCATCGCGGCGCGGAGACAGCCCCGCTGAAGCTCATGGTCGAGGAGGGCCTCGACTACAGCTTCGCGTACTGCTGGCCGGTCGCCAACCCGCCGACGCCCGAGGATGGGATCCGCCAGCAGGAGGCCTTCTGGCAGGCCTGGCAGCAGGCCGGAGTGCTGCCCTACCTGCTGACCCTGTCCATGGGCTGGGACTCGACGCCCTGGCACTACAGCTTCAGCAAGTGGCGTCTGCCGCCCGCGGACTTCGAGCGGCTCTGCGAACGGGCCAAGGTGGCGGCCGCGGCGCTGCCGGCGGGCTCCCTGGGCCGGCGGCTCATCCTCCTGGACAACTGGAACGAGTTCGGCGAGGGTCACTACATCGCCCCGCACCGCCAGTATGGCTTCGGCTACCTGGACGCCGTCCGCAATGCCTTCTCCACCGCTCCGCGGGACCATGTCGATCGGGTCCCGGCCGACCTGGCCCGGGGCCCCTACGACGACGGCTGGCAGCGTTTCGTGGCCGGCCATGCGGAGTGCACCCGCCGCGTCACGGCCGAAGGCGGCTCCGAGCCCGGGCTGCTGGCCTGGTGGAGCTTCGACGACCCCGAGGGCAGCCCCTACGTGCTGGACTACTCGGGGAACGGCCGCGGCGGGGTGCTGCACAATGCCAGCCGGGCCCCGGGGACTCGGGGCCAGGCCATGGTGTGCAGCGGCGGCGACGTGATGGTGCCGCCGAGGGCCTTCGCGACGTCGATGCGGGGCCTGACGGTGGCGTGCTGGGTCCGGACGGAGGTGCCCGACCAGAGCGACAAGTGGTTCGTGAACAATGAATACGGCGATGGCGCTTCGGGCTTCCGCCTGGGCCTCTCCGGCGGGAAGCTGACCTTCGCGGTGCCGCAGTCGCCCTGGAGCCACCACCTGAGCGCCCCGGAGCCCCTGCCGTTGGGACGCTGGGTCCACGTCGCCGGCACCTACGATGGCCGGCTCATCCGTCTGTATGTGGACGGCCGGGAATGCTCGTCGCTGCCCCGCGGCGGCAAGGTCATCGGCAACGACTACCAGCTCAGCCTGGGCAGCTACGCCCGGGACCACAAGGCCTTCTTCAGCGGCCTGCTCGATGAGGTCAGGATCTACGCCCGGGCCCTGACGGCCGAACAGCTCGCGGCGGCGGCAAAGCGTTAGCCCTGGCCGCCGCGTGTCGGCGCGGGCACGGGGGCACCCCCGCACCAGCCCCGGCCGGAGAGCCCTGAGCCGCGCTGCCTCTTGCTCGTCGTCGAGGCTTTGGCCGGTTCTGGCCTGGCCCGCGGCCGCGGGCCGGCTGGCCCTGGCGCCATCCGCCTGTAGGGTGTGCCCCATGAACTCGACGGGGTCGACATTCGCCTGCCGAGAGACCAGCCCTCTGCGCCGACTGCTGCCGGGGATGGCCCTGGCGCTGGCGGTCTCGCTGTCATGCACGACCTCGCGTGTCCCTGCCACCCGTTCGCCCGCGGAGCCATCGCCGATGACGGAGACGTCCCCCACGCGGATCGTCCGTGTCCATGGTGTGCCGACACTGGAGGTGGAAGGGCGGCCCTTCTTCATCCTGGGCGCGCAGTGCGACATCTGGCGCAGCACGCGGCAGGATGCCAAGACCATGGCCTTCTTCGACGGCTATCGGGACATGAACGCGACCACGGTCTCCGTCGGCGTGCCCTGGTCGAAGCTCGAGCCGGCCCCGGACGCCTACGACTTCGCCTTCCTGGACTGGTTCATCCAACAGGCGGAGGCGCACGGCCTGAAGCTGGTGGCCAACCTGTTCAACGTCAACATCTGCGGCAAGGTCCAGGAGGGCGCCGGCCCGAACGCCTACCCACAGTACACTCCGAGTTACATCCTCGACGCCCCCAATGACTACCAGCGCATGGACCTCCCTACGGGATGCCGGTATGTGGACGGCGGGCCGCCGATGTGCCCGAACGATCCTCGCACCCTGGAGCGCGAGCGACGGCTGGTGGTGAAGGTGGCGGAGCACCTGCGCCAGGCCGACACCCGCCGCACGGTGATCATGCTGCAGCTCGACAACGAGTTCTACTACCAGCAGTGGGACGGCCCGCGCCCGCCGGACGAGAAGGCCGTCCGCTGCCATTGCCGGTTCTGCGAGGAGAGATTCGCCCAATCGCCATGGAAGGACGGCGAGGAGTTCATGTTCTCCTCGTTCGCCGACTACGCAAAGGGGCTGACCGACGCCGTCGCCGAGGTCTACGACCTGCCGCTCTACCTCAACAGCCCGTGGTGGCAGCCGTACGTCATCCCGACCTTCCTGGACCGCTGCCCCAACCTGGACCTCGTCGGCATCGACGGCGTCTTCTCCACGCATGAGCCCGCCATGCTGTCGCGGTCGCAGCTCGGCCGGAACATCCCCTTCGCGGCGGAGAACCCCACGGAGAACCCGCAGACGCGGCTCAACCTCGACGCCCTCCCCTACTACACGCTCATCGGGCAGTGGGGGATCGGCAACCTGCTCTGGGAGTGTGGCCCGCCGCTCACCGTGGTGGAAGACCCCGTGGCCCGCGAGCGTTACGCCCGGGCGCTCTACCCACTCAAGCACGCCATGACGCCCATCGCCCAGGCCCGCGGCACGGACCATCTCGTCGGATGGTATGTCGTCCGCGATGTCGCCGGCGGGGTCACGACGGACGTGTTCGGCAACTTCATCCCTCCCCAGAAGGACGCCAAGGTCGCCCAGCGCGAACGAACGGTCATCCGGGAGGGCCTGCGGACGCGAGTCGTCGAAGGCACATCCTTCGAATGCACTCTCGGCGGACGGACGATCGCCGTCGAGGACAGCGCCGCCGGCATCGTGGTGGAACGCTCGGGGCGCGAGTGGATCCTGGCCGTCCCGACCGGGCGAGTGACCGCCAACCTGCCGGGGAGCGCCCAGGCTGAGCACGGGCAGTTCGACGGCAGGCGCTGGCGGCCTCTGGGTCCGCTATCCCTCACGCGTGCCGCCGCGGCATGGTCGCTGGAGATGGCGGACCGCCAGGTCGTCCGCGTTACCTGGTGAGGCGGATCGTCCGCGGAGCTGGCTCGCGACGCCGCTGGCGAGCCCCCCTCCGAGCGGTTGCCGCAGGCGGCGGGGCGTGCCACTCCCCGCCCTACGGTGGCCCCGATGGGCTGGTGGTTCGTCGTTGAGGCCTCAGCCGGACGCAGTGCTGGGGTTCGTAGTGAGGGCTTTCCCGCAACTGCGGGTCCGGCCGTCCGGCCGGAAGCCCTTTCGCCTCCGGGGCCTCCGGGCTGGCGGTTGGGCCTGATGGTCCCGTACGCCTACCTCGAGAGAACCGCCACGAAGAGCGCTGCGGATCCCCCTGGGGTCTGCATTGGCCTCACCTACCGCCGAACGTGCCGGTGCGGGCCCCCGCGCGCGGGGGCCCTGGCACTGGGGTGGTTGGCCTCGTGGTTCCGTTCTGATGCCGGGGTCCCTTGCGGCGTGCGGTCCCATTGCTCCCATCTTTCCCATTCCTCCCATGCCTTGGCGTCGCCCCATCCGCGCGCCGCCAGGAGGGAGCAGGGAGTGATGGGAAGCATGGGAGAGATGGGATCTGGCGGCGCGCTCTGGTCCCTGTGTTCCGGTTGCCAGCGTCAACGTGATCCGGAACCCGGGCGAGACGCCCTGGCGTGCCCTGATCGGCGAGCCGGCCGCGCGCGGATGCCAAGGGAGCCGCCCAGGTCATGGCGCTGGCCCAGAGCGTGGGCGGTGGTTCTGGCACCCCTCCAGGGTGCAATCGGTCCGATCCGGGGAACCGGGGGTGTCGGCGCTCACGCGCCTCGACCCCCGGCTACGGTCTGGCATCCCGCCGGGATGCCCACCGGTCGAGGCCGACCGGTGCTCTACGCACCGCGCCCACCGGTCGAGGCCGACCGATGCTCTACGCACCGCGCCCACCGGTCGAGGCCGACCGGTGCTCTACGCACCGCGCCCACCGGTCGAGGCCGACCGGTGCTCTACGCACCGCGCCCACCGGTCGAGGCCGACCGATGCTCTACGCACCGCGCCCACCGGTCGAGGCCGACCGATGCTCTACGCACCGCGCCCACCGGCTCGGTGCGGAAGCGTCCTGCCGCCCCTACCCACGCCTGGACTCCCCACCCGGCGGCGCTACGTTCAGTCGTCATGCCTCCAGATGGACCATCCCTTGTCGGTGCCCTGGCGGCCGTCCCCGCCGAACTGGCGGCCGACCTGGCCTACCTCCGCAACAAGTTCCAGTGCCCCGATCTGGACCCTGCCACCGGCCTGGACAACGAGGCCCTGAAGACGGGGATTCTCGCCCTGGCGGAGCGCCTGGCCGGGCAGCCGCATCCGGTCGTCAAGGCTCGCGCCTTCGAGTACCTGGCGCGGAATGTCCGCATCGACGCCAGCCCGCATGACGGGTTCGTCGGCTTCGGCAACTGGAACCGCAACGACCGTCTCCTCTCGGGGCTGATCCGGCGCTGGGATGCCGAGGTCACGAAGGAGTTCCAGCAGTGCGTGGGACTCATCCATGACCTGAACCGCTCCGGCGCGACGATGATGTGGAAGGACTACGACCACTCCGTGCCGGACTGGGACGCGGCGCTGCGTTTGGGCTTCGCCGGCCTGCGCGAGCGGGCCCGGGAGTACCGCGCCCGGCATGAGGACCGGGGAGAACTGGCTCCGGCCGCCGCCGCCTACTTCGACGGCATCGACATCACCTATGGCGCCATCCTCGAGATGCTCGAGCGCTTCCAGGCCCTGGCGCTGCGGCGCGCCGGCGGGAACCCGCGCGTCGGGGCTGTGGCTGAGTGCCTGGGGCACCTGCGCCAGGGGCCGCCGCGCACCACCTACGAGGTCCTGCAGTTCATCTACCTCTTCTTCATCTTCGGCGAGCACTTCGACGGCATCCAGGTGCGTTCCCTGGGCAACCTGGACCAGACCCTCCTGCCCTACTACCGCCGCGACCTGGCCGGGGGGACCTGCGACGAGCCGCAGGTCCGCCGCCTCGTCGACACCTTCCTCCTGCAGTTCGCCTCCATCAACAACTACTGGGGGCACCCCTTCTACCTCGGTGGCACTCAGGCCGACGGCACCAGCGCGGTCAACGAACTGACCTACCTTATCCTCGAGGAGTTCGACCGCCTGGCCATCGTCACCCCCAAGATCCAGATCAAGACCGCCGCCAACACGCCGGACGCGCTCCTGGACCTGGCGCTGGACATGATCCGGCGCGGGAACTCCAGCCTCGTGTTCGTAGGCGAGGAGCCCATCCGCCGCGCCATGATGGGCCTGGGCTACACGGCCGAGGAGGCGCGCACGTGCGACATCAAGGGCTGCTACGAGTTCAGCCCGCGCGGCAAGAGTAACGAGACAGGTGTAGGGCATATCAACATGCTCAAGCCCATCGAGCTGGTGCTGCACGAGGGCACCGATCCGCAGACGGGCCTGGCCGTCGGCCTCCGCACCGGACCGCTGGAGAACCTGCGCACCTTCGATGACTTCTACGGCGCCTACATCCGGCAACTGGGCCACATCATCGAACTCAACCTCCGCGGTGCGCTCGATATGGAGCAGCGGCTGGACCTCATCAACCCCTCGTCCGTGTTCTCGGCCACCATCGAGCACAGCCTCGCCACCGGCCGCGACGCCTTCTTCAATGGCTGCGTCTACAACAACACCAGCGTCCTCAACGCCGGCTTCGGCACCGCCGTTGACGCCCTGATGGCTGTCCGCGACGTCGTCTACGTCCGCCGGGAGTTGACCTTGGCCGGGCTGCGCGACGCGCTCGCCGCGAACTGGGCGGGACACGAGAGGCTCCGCCGGGGTGTCCTCCGCAGCCGGAACAGGTACGGCAATGGGCTCGGGGAGGTCGACGCCTGGGCCGCGGCGATCGCCCGCTTCGTGGCCAACAAGATCAACCTGCGACCCAATGCCCGCGGCGGCTTCTTCACGGCCTCCCTCCACTCGGCCAAGCAGTACGTCGACCTCGGGGCCAAGACCGGCGCCACTCCCGATGGCCGTTTGGCCGGCGAGGAGATGAGCAAGAACGCCTCGCCGACCATGGGCGCGGATGCGTGCGGCGTCACGGCCCTGGTGAAGTCGGCCACCCGCCTCGATGCCGCCGGCTTCCCGGGCGACTTCCCCCTCGACGTCATGCTGCACCCCGCGACCGTCGCCGGCGAGGAGGGCCTGGCTGCCATGCGGTCCATCGTCCGCGTCTACCACGGCGGCGGCGGCATCGCCGTCCATTTCAACGTCATGGACGCCGACGTCCTGCTCGACGCCCAGCAACACCCCGAGAAGTACCGCGGCCTCCAGGTCCGCGTCTGCGGCTGGAACGTCCACTTCACCGAGATGTGCAGGAAAGAGCAGGATGCCTTTATCCGGCGGGCCCGGGGCCTCGCGGTATGACCACCGGCGTGCTGTTCGACGTGAAGCGCTTCGCTGTCCACGACGGACCCGGAGTCCGGACGACCTTCCTCCTCAAGGGCTGCCCCCTGCGCTGCCGCTGGTGCCACAACCCCGAAGGCATCTCTCCGGCGCCCGAGCTGGCCTACTACGCGCACCGGTGCATCCACTGCGGCGAGTGCGTGGCCGCCTGCCCGCACGGCGCCCACCGGCTGGAGGGTGGGAAACACGCCTTCGAGCGCTCGCGCTGCGTTGCCTGCGGCCGCTGCGAGGAGGCCTGTCTCGGCGGGGCCCTGCGCTTCTGGGGCCGGCCAATGACCGTCGCAGAGGCCGTGGCCCTGGCGCTGGAGGACCGCCCCTTCTACGAGCAGTCCGGCGGCGGGGTGACGGTCTCCGGCGGCGAACCGCTGCTACAGCCTGAGTTCGCCCTCGAGCTCCTGGCCGCCCTCCGACGGCAGGGCCTCCACACCGCCCTGGACACCTGCGCCGCGGTCCCCTGGGCC
>Ga0172371_10005687_pt1 | contig 18404 bp, 13 predicted proteins | sample Lak12m_FD_114543 | JGI IMG/M metagenome (GOLD analysis project Ga0172371, IMG submission 114543) | Freshwater microbial communities from Kabuno Bay, South-Kivu, Congo - kab_022012_12m | ecosystem: Environmental > Aquatic > Freshwater > Lake | place: Democratic Republic of the Congo: South-Kivu...
CCATCCGATACGTTAAGGCTGGCTGATTGGTTTACAGGTGGCGCGTTGCCTTCTGGCGCAGACAGTATTTTTGATGATATTGAGCGGGGTAAAGAACTTAATAATCTTCATATTAAGTATTGGAATGATTCCCAAGGGCTGCGGCAGCTGGTTTTAGATGCGTTGCGGGATCATCTGAAGCTTGCCTCAGATACAGATGTGAATAATTTTAATATTTCTTTGGGCATAGTAAATAATCGTCTGGATTTTGGGCATCCGGAGAAAGCTGAAAGTTTCCAGATCCTGTCTCCTGTCAAAATGCAGGAGCATGGCGTGTATGAGTTGAATCGTTTCATTCAAGGCAGGTTTAGGAATGAACAATTAGAGGGTGCAAGACGATTTCCTCCCTCCAGGGTGAAGTTGGGTGATCAGGAGATTGTATGCCATGATAAAGTCATTCAGGTGGTTAATCAGTGGAGGGATGCTTATAACGCGGAAACTAAGTCCTCTGGTGAAGTTGCTATAGCGAATGGTGAGATTGGAATTGTTGCATGCGATAAATTTGCTGCCAAGCAAAAGTTTCTGAACGTGCTCTTTAGCAGAAGGCCTAATATAACTTTTGGTTACAGCGGCAGGGATTTTAAGTCAGGGGATGGGCCAATTGAGTTGGCCTATGCATTAACGGTACATAAGGCCCAGGGAAGCGAATTTAAGACCGTGTTGCTTATATTGCCGCGGAGCTGTCAATTATTATCTCGAGAACTGGTTTATACTGCGTTGACTCGTTCACGGGAAGATATGGTGCTGCTCATAGAAGGGTCGGACTCGTCAGTGCTGTTCAGCCTTTCTCAGCCGGGCAGTTCTGAAACCGGTCGCAGGAATTCGAATATTTTTTACCCGGCAGTACGTTTGGATTTGGACCCTGTCCCATATGCATCCCAACTAATTCACAAGACCAGAAAAGGTCGTATGGTCAGGAGTAAATCTGAATTGCTGATTGCTGTTATGCTCGAGGATCGTGAGGTGGAGTATCAATATGAGCGGAAGTATCATGGAGAAAAGATAACGGGTATAGTCAGGCCTGATTTCACCTTTACTACAAGTGCAGGCGACTCGATATTTTGGGAACATTTGGGTATGTTAAGCCGTGATGACTACCGTAAGAGTTGGGAGTGGAAACAGGCCTGGTATGAACACAATGGCATTGTTGTTGGACAAAATTTGTTTACTACAGAGGATGACTTGTATGGCGGGATGAGTGCTAAGACAATAGAGGGCACGATAGACAAGATAATGAAATTGCTTTGATTGTTGCTGCTGGTTTTGTCGTTTGGAGGGTTGTTGTCTAATGGGGAATTTAGTGATAGGTAATTTAGTTAAATGGATAAATGGGCCACGAAATAATATTGGTGTAGTTGCCGCTATTGACAGTAAAGATATTGCTGTTGTTTTTGATTCCGGGGAGGTAAAGTATTTCGCAGTTTCTGCTGGCGTTCTCGTCGCTTTTACTTACAATGCCGGTGACTTTGTTCAGGTCAAGCCAAGCGGTCTATCCGGGGTGGTTATTAAATCTCAGAGGGTGAATGGCTTGTATTTATATGAGATAAACATGCAGGATGGTACGCATCCTTGGGTTGACGAAAAATCGCTGCGGCCGTATAAACTTGATGATCCGATAGAGATGTTGCGAGCGGGGGAGCTGCATGGAGCTCGTGCCACAAATCTTCGGATATCCGGCTCTCGCCTGTATTACGACTATAAATACAATGAGTTCTCTTCTCTGTCCAATTCACGGGTGGAAATTAAACCTCACCAGGTAGGTGTGTTGCATCGTGTAACTACCAGTTATCCTATCCGGTATTTGCTAGCCGATGAAGTTGGCTTGGGTAAGACTGTTGAAGCTGGCATGATAATTAGCGAATTGGTGGCAAGGGATTTAGTCAAACGTATATTGATAATCGCGCCCTCCGGGATTACTCGGCAATGGCAGATGGAATTGCGAACAAAATTCAGCTTGGCATTTTCGCTGTACAATAGGGATACTGTTGAGTATCTGAAGATAAACAACCCGCAAACTAATATATGGACGTTAAATCCGTATGTCATCACCTCCTCGTCGTTTGCTACCCATGACATTAAGAGAATTGGAGAGATAGTATCTGCGGGATGGGATATGGTAATCATTGATGAAGCGCACCACGCTCGTCGCACCTGGGTTGGGCAACACAAGCATAACGAAACAGATCTTTACAAGTTAGCTGAACAGCTTGCGGGATTGGAAACTGGTGCTATTTCTGGATTGCTGCTTCTTACTGCTACGCCTATGCAATTGCATCAGTACGAGTTGTATTCATTAATTGAGTTGTTGGACCCGGCTCTTTATTCAACTTATGATAATTTCGAGGAAAATCGTAAGGCGTCGGCCCGGATTAATCTGACGGTAGATAAAATAAACAGGTGGCCTCAATTGGATGAGCAGGAACGTATTTCTGCGAAGCATGATGCCGCTTTGCTGATGGGAGAGTCGGAAGAGCTGCTGGGGCAAAAGCTCGATACTGCTCTTGGTCGGTCGGAATTAACGGACCACCTTTTTTTAAGCCATAAGTTAAGCGAAATCATGATTAGGAACCGCAAGCAGGTGGTAGGTGGTTTTATGCCTAGGGTTCCCGTCATTTGGCCGGTCGATATGACTCCCGAAGAAATGGCTGCATATAATGCTGTGAATGATTATATCAGGAATGGTTATACTTATTCGCAGTCGGTTAAGAATAATAGCCTTGGATTTTTAATGGTTGTTTTCCAGAAGTTGAGTTCCAGCAGTTCTAGGGCTTTGAGTCAGGCTCTTCAAAACCGTATGGAGAAACTGGCGAAGAAATTATCAGCCGCTATTCAAACATACGAACAGGAAGAAAATGATATTGAAGAGATGCCTGTATTACAGGTGCTTTCTGATTCGCTGGGAATAAATAGCAACAATATAGTTTCCCATGAGATTCAACAACTTGCGCAAATTGTTACCATATTGAATTCCATCCCGATGGATTCGAAGATTCGGGTCTTGCGCAATGGGCTGAAAGATATTTTAAAAGAGGATCCGTCTGCTAAGGTTATAATATTTACCCAGTTCCGGGAAACGCAAGACTATATAGCAGAGATGATTCCTGGGAAATGGTCTGTTTTTGTATATCATGGACAATTGAAGCGTCAGCAGAAGGATGACGCTGTCAGCAACTTCAAAACAGCATCTGGGCCAAGCATATTGGTAAGTACGGAGTCTGGGGGCGAAGGCAGGAATTTCCAATTCTGTCATATGATGGTGAATTATGATTTGCCTTGGAATCCTATGAAAGTTGAGCAGAGAATAGGTAGGCTGGATAGGATCGGACAAAAACAAGCGGTTAAGATTTTCAATTTTAAATTGAATGGCACAATTGAAGAAAGGGTGTTGGACGTGTTGCAGGAAAGGATAAAAATATTTGAGGAGACTGTTGGCGGTTTGGATCCGATATTAGGTGAGGTGGAAAAAGATATTCAAAAGATATTTCTCACTGCTACTGACCGGGTGCAGCAGGAATTTGATAGATGGGAAAAACAGTTGGAGAAGAGAGTTCAGGATGCCAGGTTGATGGAGACGCGGTTGCATGACCTGATAATGGATACCAAGTCTATGAGAAAGGACGAGGTGCAAAAGCTGCTTGATCGGGAAAATATACTGGATTTCAAAAGCATGAGGAGCTTCGTTCTGGGTATTTTGAATGCGCTGAAAGTCAAGATTGAAAAGGATCAGAAAATAGATGGGGTCTATTGTTTAAGCAATTTTGATCATTTGCTGGTTGAGTTGGGTGGTCTCCCTGAAGCAGAGTTGCCCGACAGGGTGATTTTTGAGCCGGCAATCGCTTTAGATCATGAAAGTATTGAGTTTTTGGCTTTTGGGAATCCGCTGATTGAAAGGCTGATAGATTATGTGCGGTCAAAAGATTATCCGGGCAAAGCAAGCTATCGCTTGATTAAAACCGATGAAAAAGAGCCGCAAAACGGATGGCTGATAATCTACTTGATTGAGATTGATGGAATTCAAGCTAAAAAGGAACTGTATCCTGTTTATATTTCAATAGATGGGCAGGTTGATCAGGGGTTAGCTGCGTGGTTATTGGATAGGGCTTGCCAGGTAAAATTTGAAGAGAATAATCTGAAGGTAAACGCAAATGATAATAACTTTGAAGCTGCTGTTTCAGTGGCTGAATCCAACGCGATTGGAAGACGTGTCCAATTGGGTGCAGAGGCAGCTGAATTCAATACATCGTTGTTAATGCAGCAGAGAGCGAAATTGAATCAAATATATGCGCATCGGGAGAAGGCCATATCCGATAAAATAAATGCCACCCGCCAAATTTATGAGAGGGTATCTTCATCTGCTGATCCTGAAGTGCAGAAAATAACTCCTGTGTGGGCTAAGAATCTTGAAAATGTTAAAAAATATCAGGAACAGCTTATCAAAGACAAGCAACGTGACTTTCATAGTTTGGAAACTCATGAGAATGTCACGATACGCCATCAGGTATTTAGCGCTTCGTATATCGATATTGTCCCTGCGCAATCTGTTGGGGATACAACTTCCCTTAAGTCTTAATATGCTGAATTTTATCCGTTATTCAAGGTGGTTTGCATCCGACCTGTGGATAAGTTAGGCATTATCAACACTTGCTGTACTGGTGTGCTCTCCGTTTCAGCGGCTTTTATAGCTTAGATAACGCGTATGGTCTATTTTGGTTAAAGGATCAATGGGGAGTCAAAACAATAAGTCGTGGAATAATTGATCAGGGTATGGTAGAGCAGTGAAGCGTACAGAGGAGCGCCCTACTCTGAACCCGGATCCGTGCGCCTTAACCCGTAGGGTAGCCCCGTAAAAGATCGCCCTTATACTTCCGACAGCAAAGGATACACCCCATACAACCACCCCGCCAGTACCTTGCCGGTTTATGACAGGGGTCTCCGTTAATCTACAACAGCTCATTTTTTTTTCCTAAGGTCTGAAAAAAATAAAGCCCCTCCGTGAAGAACGGAGGGGCTTAAATTTCAAATTAATATCACAATCAAATGCAGTCCGTTATTAAACTGCTGTATCTTTAGCTTTAAATACAGGCTTGTAGCCTTGTTTGACCCGTTCCTGCCACTTTTGATAGGCAGTTTGAACCAGGTCCTTAAAGTGGGCATCATCGCCCAAATATCTAATCAAATCTTGGTATGCTGGTCCCAGACCTGCATACCATTCTGCCGCAGTTTCGTCCATCACTTCATGCAGCACCTCCAGGCCACTGCAAATTTTCCCTGATACGGAAACTCTCTGGGGTATCATCCAGCAGTCATGTATTCCCACGAAGTCAGTAATACCCCGTTGGGCCAATTTTTCCATGACCAGGGTTGAATAAAATGAATCGAGCACGTGCACCAGGCAAGGCGCAATCATTTTCTTAAGCTGGTGCAAGTTCACCGGATATTCACCATCCGTATTTGGTTTAGCTTCCTCGAACTCGGCGTCCTGCTCAAATCCCTTTGAAACGTATTCTCCCGGCAAGCTGATGGTCAGTTTCCTGCCATTGTTTGAGGTTTTGGTATTACATCGTTCCACCGGATTCCAACAAATTGCCACCCCATCCGAAGGATCGGTGAAAGTAACGCCGCTGTAGCGATCTTTATTGTATGTGATTTCCCCTATTCTCCGGCAGGCTGCAAGGAAGGCCTTTATCTCCGGGAATTCAACATACAGCTTGTCCAGGAATTGTTGGGCGACTTTTGTTGTCCAGCCAGGGCCATAGGTCTTGATATCGCGTCTCTGTTCTTCGACAACTGAGTAGGCTGAACCACCGTATGAAACCCGCATCCAGAGCGTTTTGCACAAGTCGTGTAAACGCGGATCATCTGGGCCGGAATACTTTCCGAATAAATGCGATTTCTCCGGCGGCACAGAATCAGAGACGGGATTCCCAAATTCCTGCCATGCCCAGTCGGCCATGGTTTCCTTGAAAGACTTGCCGCTATCGCCCATCGTTAATTCTTCCAGTTTTTCTATGCCCAGCAACGTAGCAATAATCTGTGTTTGGGAGGAAGATATGTCGCGGTTGACAAAATGGATAGGCTCTCCCGTTTCAGGATCACGGGCCTTAAACCATCTTTTACGGTATGACTCGAGTTTATTCTCATTGTTCGGGACCGGGCCCATCTCATCTTCCGGCAGCGTCCCCGATTTTGATGTGACATATGACGGCCACAAATGTACAGGTTGGTAACGCCGGTTGATCACCCGATCGAAGGCGCTGTGGATGAGATGAGGCCCATCCATCTCGCGCACTTGTTCATAGACTCGCTTGTATTCATTTACATGGCGCTGAGCCCGGTCAAACTGGGTGAGCAGCTGCCTTATATCACGTCGCAATTGCCTGGTGGATATCGCTGCCCTGACAACGTCCTCTACCGACAGGTGCAGTATGTCAATTGAATCGTCCTTGCACTCTTGCAGTTCGCTCTTCAGGTCTGCGTGGCGCTTCACCCACTTCGCTTTCTTTTGGGTATCGCTCAATTCGTCATGCACTGTAGGTTCAATTTGCGGATCAAATTGTTTTTGACGCAGGCCGATTTTGACTGAGATAAAGTATGCTTCCCTCTCGCGTTTGGACCATATTTCTTTAAACCGCTTCGCTTCATCATCACGTACCTGTCTTTTGGTATCTGATATATATACATCAAGGCCGAATTCATCCAGCATGCGCCTCGCTAATTCATCCCGTTCTTGTTTGGCTTCACGGTAGTCTTTATTAAATGCGCCCGTATCAAACCACAAACAGGCTTCAGATTGAAGGCGGAGCAGCTTGTCGGATTTTTCCCCAAGCGGGACCAGATTGTAAGGTGCTTCTGCGCACATTTCGTATTTTATTGGTCTCCTGGGAAGTTCCGTGTTTATAAAACAAGCCCGTATCCCTTTGATATGTGGTGATACGTACTGGGTATCTTTCGACACTATATTTTCGATTTCTGTGCGAACAGCCGATTCTATAGGGATCACGCGGATTACCTGACCCTTGCCAGAATAGGCCTTCTTCTCAATACTAAATAGTGGATTATGCCCAGTGCTTGCCTGCGACCAGTTGAGGGTCAACCGCCAGTATTTATGGGGGTCTATCCCGTTTCGAAGCAGGTCTCTCTGGCACATCCAGACCGTTTCCTTACGCATATCCCGCACAGAGCTGGCAAGGCTGCAGCGATGGTGGTCGCTGAACTTGCGGCATAGTGCGTCAAACAACATATTGTAAGTGACATTTTTATGTGCCTCTCCGGCAACAATAAATGTGTGCAGCACTATTAGCAGTGCTTGCTTTGCGATGACCTTTAATTCATTTTTCTCGTCTTCAGTTAACCAACCGTAGCCGTTGGTGATTAAATGATCAAATTTTTCCTGCATGTCCGCCATGTATGGCGATAATAAATTCCAAACAGCCTCTGCTGTTTTAATAGATGGTCTTCCGACCATTCTTCTAATGTGCGGCATTGCCTTGTGATACAGGGCCGCTCTTTGGTGGTACTCTTCCCATTCGGCGGCGCTTATCCTGCTGCCGTCGCAATGGTACGGCATTGGCAGCAAGCTGCTGTGGGCAGCTACTTGCCTTAGCCTTTCCTGTACTTCGCGTCGTATTGCCACTCTGTTTGGTTTTGGCATACGCACACCTCCTCGCAATGGTGCCATAATCTGGCCTCCGTTGCAATATGTGCCCTAAAAAGGAGATCCATATCTGTGGACTCCCTTTTGGGGCACAATTTTGAATAGAGGCGTAGTCCAGTCCGGGCCTGGAGGAACCCGGATGGCGGCGTTTCTATATCTCATTAATCAGGAGGACACAAAAAAATGAAAGAGTTGCTTATTGTGATTGCTGCTTCTGGTGACCGAAAACCGATCAAGATCGCTCCCGGCACGACTGCCCATGATGTCCTGGAACAGATTGGGTTGCAAGGCTACGTGTTAAGTCGGGACGGAGATCCGGCCAACATGTTACCGGCCAACAAGGACCTTTATCCAATGGTTGAGGACGGGCAGAAGCTGTGGGCTACCACTTCAGCCGACGTGGGTAAAGTGCTTGTATAGAGCTTCCCAATTCTATACTGAAAATCAGGGGGCTGTATGGAAGCCATAACCATAAGGCCAAATTACAATCGCGCTGTTATTATTGCACCGCAAAAGGTTTCCTATTTAGAAGAGAAAGGCTGGAGCAGGAAAGGTAATACCTGCCAGGGTTCCTATAAAACCAGTAAAGGCACCTGGCGGGGCATGATTGAACAAAAAAGCGGTGAGTGGCAGTACCACATTTATGATCCCCCCAAAGCCATCCTGCATGGAGAACATCAGGCATGCTTCAAGCATGTCGGGAATAACTGCTGGTGGATTCACTGGTCGACGAAGCCCAGGAGCCTCAGCGAGGGTATTTTAAACATAGAAAGGTTAATTGAAAATACTGTCAAGAGCAGAAAGCCGCAGACAACAAAGCGGTCATGGTGGGAACGATTTATCGAGGGAGGGTAGCATGAAATACCTACCGATAATGCAGATTATCCACAGGTTTTCCCCAAGTAAAAAAGGCAGCCCGCGCAAAGAGCAGGCCGCCCTTATTAGACAAAATAATAATGTATTGCATCCGAATATGATTGCACTTGCCGACCTGGACAGGAGCAATCAGATAATAACAATGATATTTAATAATAGAAAACAAGAGATGCTCTTGTGGTCTGAATGCCTTAAGAGTTTAACCGAACTGTCTCAGAAAGTTGCCGGCTCGATGCAGGTCATCGAGCCGGCGCAGGCAACCAACAGATATCTTGTTGGGAGCATCTTTCTGTATGACGCATTTGAGCGGTTGAACCGCGGGCCGGAGGAGCATCTTTTCTTTGTGAGCGGCCTCAATGCAGGCGGAATGCTGACGCTCGACCACATCTGTGAGTTCAAGGTGGAGAGTGCCTCAAGATGTCATGCCCGGGGCGATATTGGTTCTTCACATCTGTCGTTGATCAATCTGGACAACAGGGGATACCGGCTCCATGGCCTTTTCCATAAGCACCCCGGGACTGGAGCTGGAGCAACATTTCCCTCAATAATAGATATGCGGACTCAGGAAAGGATGGAAAGAGGAGGTTATCCGGCCATCGGCGCTATATTCAGCGAGGACGGATACATCCGCTTTTTCTCGGCGAAACGCGAGTTCACCATAAATATCCATGGAAAGGGGGTTGATCATGTTGAAGATGAAACCTTCCACCTCACAGAATTACGTTAGCTACCAGGCTAAAGAGCTTAAACCTGCCGTTGAGGGTGAAAGCCCCGTGTTTGACAGACAGTCACGAGTGCCAAAGTTTGACCAGAGCAAGCTTGCCCGTGCCACGGTTCTGCTGATAGGCGCAGGGGGAATAGGGGGAGAGATAGGAGAAGGACTTGTCAGGAAAGGCGTCGGGCATCTTGTGATCTCTGATGGGGACGTGGTTCAGCTGTCAAACCTCAACAGGCAGCACTTTTATGAAAATGACCTCTACCGCAACAAGGCCCTGTCCCTGGCTAAGAACCTTGTCGGCGAGGGGTTATACTCAACGGTTATCGAGGCATATGCCTGCGATTTTATGAATATGCTGCAGGAAGCACTGGATGCTTACTGCGACATAGTAGTTTGCGGTGTCGACAATGAGGAGGCCCGCGTAAATGCGTGCCGGCATTTCCTCAATAAATCGCCGGTTGTCTTCACTGCCGTGGATGACACAGCTGATCACGGCTACGTGTTTATCCAGGGCAAGGGAGGCAGGCCGTGCTATTGCTGCCTTTACCCTGATGCTCTAGAGGGCACCGGCATAAAAAGGTGCACTCCCTCCGGTGCCGTCAAGGACATACTAAAAGCTGTGTGCGGCATTGCGCTGTACGCTGTCGATACCATGCTGATGGGAAGACCCAGGAACTGGAGCTATCGCCATATAACTTTGGCCGGCTTCGTTCCGGAAGCTTGCAAATACCCGCCGGCCCTGCCTGATTGTCCGGTATGCGGCCAAGGTGTTATTCAAGATCCCAGATACATTGAATTTGTAGTGTAATTACTGTTGCTTTAATGGGAGATGCGATTTATTAATCTGCATCTCCCATTTTTTTTCAGCAATTAGTCCGATTAGAGCGGGGCTCCGCTAATCCAAGATCCAACAGGAGGAAGATATGATGTGTGCGTTAATACCTCTGTTATTGATAATGCTGGGAGTGTGGCTAACCATTTCCAACAGCCCAGATTTAAGGCGAATTTTAATGATTTGCCGAGCATTGATAAGGCAGTTAACAAAAAAGCAGTATCTGTCAGGCGGCGGCAGGTTGAGGCCTCCCCAGGGCAATTACCGGGAAGAGTGAGGTGATACCATGCCAAACATTACAATCCTGGGCGTATTCCCCCTCATACGCTATCTGCGTTCCCGATTGGTCCAGACAGCAACATGCCAGTGTTGCGGTCAAGCTGTGGACCTGACGGGGTATTGGTCATGCGGATGCGGATTTGTGGCACCTTTGCCGCGCCACGCCTATCTAGGTTGCCGCAACTGCGGCCGATACTTTTCCTGGGTGCACTGCCCAGACTGCAATGCATGTATCCGCATATAGGAGGTCCACATGAAATCAATCATGTTTGATGTTGAACAGATAACTCAAGAGATGGACAGGGGTAGGGGTGGACCGGTGGTCTATCCCTTCCCGATTAACATTGAACCACATTTCTCTCGATTTGATATTTCGGCCGCGGAAGCAACAACCGTCAAATCCGGGCCCAATGTACTCAAACCTGCCGGTGTTATAAGAGTGCTGCTACGCACTGACCTGGCTGCAGTGACCGTTAAGCCGTCCCGCGAAGATCACACGGCAACGCAACTTTGGGAACAGTTCCTGGCATCTTTAAATGCATCCCCGCAGACAACCTTTGAGGTCTACGGCCATGCCGGGAGAGTCGGCATGCAATTCAGCGTACCTTCCCGCGATGCCAACGTACTTGCTTCGCAGCTCAACCTTCTCCATCCGGGCGCGGAGATATATTCCGGCAGGGATTATATTCAGGGGATGCCGTACGGAAGAGCTGTCGTGGCGGCTTACCGTTTGAAGCGCTCGTATTTCTTCACTCTGAAAACCAAGCTTGACGTTGATCCCCTGGCGTTCCTGCTGGGAGCATTGGCCAGTTTGGGCTCAGCTGAGTACGGAGGGCTGCAAGTAGTTTTCACGCGTGCGCATGGTGACTGGAGGAGCAATATCCTTGCTGCTTCCAGGAACCGCTTCGACCCGGGCAACTCTCCTTTCCGCAATTTGCCTAACTTACCGAAGACTGCTGACCAAAAGCTGGTCAGCCCGCTATATGCCGTGTCGCTCCGGCTATTTGCCTCTCAACAAAGGATCATCCCAGTCATAGAGGGTTTCCTGACCCAATTCGAAGGGGAGAACAGTTTTATCAGGCTGCCCATTGACTATCCGTCGTCCAGCCTGGTACAGCGGTCAACGCATTCCACTGGTATGCTTCTTAATGCTGGTGAGCTTGCCTCCCTGGTTCATGTGCCCAACCTGAAGGGTTTCTCATGTCCCAGGTTGGAAACCGCTAGCCCAGGGTTAACGCCGCCGGCTCTTGCCTTGAACAACCGGCTGGTTGATTTCGGGATCAGCACTTGCCGGGGAATAACGCGGGAGGTTGGCATTTCAGAGGAATGGGCGACCCGTCACTGCGCCGTGTTCGGAGCTACAGGGACCGGTAAGACAACCTTCCTGAGTCAGTGGGCTTCGCTGGTAGCCAAGGGATACGGCCTCGCCCTTATCGATCCTAACGGGGACGCCGTCAAGAGGTTCCTCAGCATGGTTCCCCGGCACAGGATCAAGGACTGTGTCTATTTCAACCCGGCTGACCTTGCGTATCCACCGGCACTCAACATCCTCGACTCCTCAGATGAAAGGGAGAAGGACATGCTATGCTCAGACCTCCTGGTCTGCCTTCGCCGCTACTTTGCCGATTCCTGGGGCGACAGGCTGGAATGGATCCTCCGTCAGACAATAAAGGCACTGCTGGCTTCTCAAGGGCAAAAGACTTTGAGGGACATTCCGCGGATGATGTTGAATGAAACGTACCGCCGTGAAATCCTCTCAACCATAAGTGATGCGGACTCCCTGGAGTTCTGGCAGAGGCATTTCGTCAAGCTGCCGAAGGGTGCGGTGGATCCGATATTGAACAAGCTTTCCAAGTTTGTAGACAGCGAGATTATCAGGAACATCGTTTCGCAACCGAACCTGATCGATTTCCACAAACTGCTGAGTGGAAACAAGGTTCTTCTGGCAGACCTGGGCAAGGGGGTGATCGGTGAGGACAACGCCAGTCTGTTGGGCTCATTCCTGCTGTCGAAACTGCAGATCGCCACTCTGGCACGACAGCAGGTACCGGTGCACCAAAGGAGGTTGTTCACCGTAATAATCGACGAACTGCACAACTTCGCCGACGACAAAGCCAACGTTAACAGCCTGAAGAGCTTTCTTTCCGAAGCAAGAAAATACCGCGTATCAATGGTTCTGGCCACGCAATATCCATCGCAGCTGCATCGGGAGATAAGCGCTGCCATATTTAGCAACGTCGGCACCTTAACAATCCTGCGCTCAGGCGCGACTGAGGCCCAGGTCATACAGAAGGAACTGGGGAACTTCACGGGCGAGAACATCCAGAGGCTGCAGGTTGGTGAGGCGCTGGTAAGGATGGGGAGCACTGACAGCTGCTTCAATGTCAAGATTTACAACACCATAAAGTCTAATACCACTTGTGAGAGAGAGATCATAGGCAATTCACGTGCTGAATACTGCCGCCCAAGGGAAGAGGTGATCAAGCTCCTGAGCGCGGCAAATCCGTGCAGTCAACAGCCCACTATGCCTGAAAATGTCCCGTCGTCTGCTCCGGAACTCATAACACGTGATGAAAGAAGGTTTCTCGAAGCTGTTGCCGAGCATCCACAGTACTCATTAACTGAAATCTACAAACATCTTAATCTCAGCGGCTACATGGGTACCAAGCTAAAGAAGATGCTGCTGGGAAAAGCGATGGCAACCGAGGTTACGCTCAGCTTTGGACAGGCATTTAGACCGCCGACCGTCCTTGTGCTCACCAACACCGGTTACGATGCGGTCGGTTTGCGTACAAAGGCCGGCAGGGGCGGGCCGCTGCATCGTCATATCCAGGCCATAATAAAGCTGCAGGCGGAGGCCAAAGGCTACTCGGCCGAAATAGAATCTCATCTCCCTGATACCGGCCAGCGGGTGGATGTGGCTTTACATAAAAATAACATCAGGACAGCTGTTGAGATAGCTGTGATATCAAAAGTGGAGCACGAATTCGACAACATACTCAAGTGCCTGAATGCCGGTTACAACAAAGTCCTTGCAATTTGTACAGACTCAAAGTTTCTTACTGAAGTCAGAGATTACACTCAATGCCGGTTGACAGAAGAAGATCAAAAGAGGGTGAGCTTCCAGCTTTTTCCCGGCCATGAGCTTTAGTCAGCTTTGAACTTAATTCGGATATTTCTGACCAGTTAGCAGAATCAGCCAGCTTCAGTTCCGACGTTTGAAGAAGCTTTAACCACTTATTTCGGTTCTTTCGGCCCCGGAAATTCATGCGTGTGTAAACATACCGAAATATCTACAAAACAGAAACAAGTCCACCAAGGAGGTGATGCATGGTACAGTCGTTAAAAACAAAAGTGTTGATTAACGACCTTATTAAGGAGTTCGAAATTCAAAACCTGATTTTGAATAAGAGCGGAAAAACAATATCTTGGTATTCCAGCAATCTCAAGATATTTTCTCAATTCCTGAACGCAAGAGGTCACTCTTGCAATGTTAGCGAAATAGGGATGGATGAAGTCAATGAATTCATCCTCCATCTTCGAAACAAGAATAAATATGAGGGGCATCCATCAATGCCGCCTCAACAGAAGAAATTATCAGACCAGACGATCCTTGCCCACGTACAGACGCTGAAAAGCTTCTTCGGTTGGCTGGAGCGCTCTGCTTATATTGATGATAATCCGGTTAAGATGCTTGGGCGACCAAGGATAAGCCGGAAACGTATTGAGATATTGACCAGAAAAGAGATTTACCAGGTGTTGTCGGCCATTGATTTGAAGACTCCTGTTGGAGTTAGAGACACAGCCATCGTCATGACACTGCTGGATACAGGTCTGAGATGCGCTGAACTGACGAATCTGAAAATGGAAGATACACATCTTGAGCAGCGCCGTCTCAAGGTCATGGGCAAAGGTGCACGTGAAAGGGTTGTGCCTGTCGGGAGCAAAGTTCACGCAATGCTGGCCCGTTACATCCATCAGTATCGGCCGGAACCTGCTTCTATAATCACGGACCATGTTTTCCTGACAGCGTATGGCAGGCCGATCACGGTGAATGGTATCCAGCTCATGCTCAAGAGGTTGGCCAAGAGGTCAGGCGTACGAAGACTTCACGCGCATTTATGCAGGCACACCTTTGCCACTCAATACCTCGAGAATGGTGGCGACGTGTTCTCTCTGCAAACGATATTGGGGCATTCTTCGCTGGAAATGGTCAGGCGGTACCTTAGCCTATCTTCTGACCATATCGTTTCACAGCATCAGCGCTTTTCTCCCCTGGATAAGATAGGTCCGGGTGGCGAAGGGCGTTAGTACTGGTAGGCCAGTCGGTTTGAGGGGCCGGTTTGCTGCAATGCCGGCAGCGCCGGCCCCCTCAACCACATAAACCAATTAACCTAGGAGGTGAAATATGGCAATCAAGCAGAAGCTGTTTAATGCACCGCTGGTGTTGAGCTTTGGCAGCGGTGCTGGGAAGATACTTTCCAAAGTCTCACTTTCAGACGATTATTATAAACTGGCGGTCAACTCTTCTGAGAGGGACCTGTCCATTATTGAAAACGATGTTGATGTCGTCATCTGTTGCGGATCCGGCAGGGGCTCGGCCATGGAACCGCAGCAGGGCAGGCTGGATCTGAGCACCAGGTTGTCCGTCCTGTTTAACAAAATCGATGACATCAGGAAAGAAACCAAGATTAAGGAAATCGACCTGCTGCCGGCAATATTCTCGCTTGGCCATGGGTTCGGCAGCGGCAGCCTCGAATTAGCGTTGTCCAGCCTGAAGGAAAAGTACAAGGATGCCCTGCTTATGCCTTTCGTGATCACGCCCTTCACCTGGGAGGGGAATTCTGTGATCAGGAGGGCGTACGAGGCTTTGAGCAAGGGCTGCAAAGTGCATACGTGCTTTGTCATATCAAACGAGCAGGTCGGTGCCGGATGCAAGGATGTCAGTTCCAGCTACGAAAAGATCAATTCTCACATCGGTAATCTGATTTCCATCATGATCAGGTCATTCTCAGCTACCGACGGGTTGCTTCAGACAGTGGACAAGAGCGACCTGTCGAGTTTCATGTCCGGGGACCTGGCCACGGTAAGGCATGTCAGGATAAAGTCCGCCGATGATCTTAATGTAGAGACCATCAAGCATATCGCGGGCGAAAGGTGGCTGAAGGTTGTGTACAAAGCATTTAAGCCCGCGCCGCCAAAGCTGAAGGTCTTCTATATCATGGACGGAAGGGGGGCATTCTCGATCAGTTCCCTGGAGGCAGTACAGCAATATATTTCCGATAAGGAATATGTCGACACCAGCAAACTCAAGCCCCTCCTTATACAGAGGAATAAGGATTGTGATTTTGTTTGGATGGAATCCGGATTTAACCTGGCTATCGACAGCAACGTCTATGGTGTCTATTGATGTGGGGTATTGAACCCCCTCGTAAATAGTCAGTCAGTCACAACATAAAAAGGTCAGCCCTTCGTGTTTGTGGCGAACGGTACTTGAATCTATTTCTTGATCTATCGACATAATATCAAAAACCCCGAACTGCTACGTTCGGGGTTTATTTTTTCAGATTGAGGATTTGGGAAATGAGGTGACTCTCACTCATATGCGTAAACATTACTTAACACTAACTGCATCTGATCTTGAAATTACCTTACTATTATGCTGTGTCTTGCCCTATATAAATACATATTGAAATTAAGTCGATAAAAAGCTATTCTATCATCCATCTGGCGACATGAACGAAAAGCATTTACGTAAGCGCGGGGTTGCAGTGGTAATAAGACGGGGTCATGTATTACTGGTAAAAGATAGGGGTAAGCATCATTATTCTTTACCCGGTGGTGGTGTTCACAGGGGAGAGCGTTCTTACCAGGCAGCAGCACGCGAATTGTATGAAGAGACTGGCCTAAGAGCAAAAAAAACAAACTATGTAGGTTCATTTAATGGGGCAGTCAGTCTACACAAGGCGTTTCTGATAGAGGCTGATGGGAATGTTCACTTGAAAAAAGGTGGCGAGCTCGATGGCTATATTTGGTGGGATATGAAAACAGCTATTCCAGTTTATCAACATGTCAGATCAATTTTATCCATGTTGAAGCGCGCGGGGTTTTCTCAATGAGTATTAGTTATGAATAAGCAATGATGAATCATGTTAAGTATTATCCTTTCTCATATATATAAGTAACGACGGATAGAAATACAAACAATGTCCACATACATTAAAGAGGGCAAACCTTTTATTGTCGGTATCTGTGGACGCAGTTGCTCGGGCAAGGGAGCACTTGCGGATACTATTGCAAGTCAGAATAATAAGATCATTAGGATTTGCCAGGATAGTTATTTCAAAATCAACACGCCCGTAAATACCAAAGGTTATTGGGATATTGACGATCCTCGGGCCCTGATGATGGATCAGTTAATTGACACGATAAACAAAGTCAAGAAGTCTATCGGTGTCAAAACACCTTCAGTTGGTTGGACTGAAAATTTCAACGTGGAAATAACCACTAAAGACTTAACTGCAAGGCCAATAATATTAATTGAAGGTTTCTTGCTTTTTATCTACGATGAACTATCCGCCCTTTTCGATTCGAAGATATTCGTAGATGTAACAGATTTGAATATACTTTACAGAAGATTAAGACGAGATAAAACTATTAAGAATATAAGTTATATCTATGATATTGTGATACCAAACTCAGTCCGGGATGAACCAAAGCAAAAAGATAGTTGTGATGCAATTGTTGACGGTAATTTATCTCCTGACGAAGTTCTCAGCAGCGTAGAAGGTTACTTAAACGATTACGTTATAAAAACTCCGGATAAATTGAATCACAATCAAGGTGCCTGGAAAGTTCATTTCGGTGATCTTGTAAGCGATCACATGTGGCATCCTCTGGACTACGATAACCTAAAAAGTTGGGCCAAGACAAAAGAGTCGTTATTGAAGATGGATGCAGGCAAGGAATTGATTGGACATACTTTTGCGTACAGAAAGAGCAAACACGCTGCTGGTCAATATGAAATCCGACTCAAGGATGGATGCAATATATTTAGGTATGAGCCGGAACTAACTACTGGATTAGCAATTTATTGAATTAGTATAGGCTTTGATGTGATCGATAACTGCAACTTAGTAAGGAACTTGATCAGAGAAGGCAAAATGCGTATGCATAGTAGCCCGATACTTGATACTACTCCAACTACTCTATCAGCAAATTTATGCTTCGAAAAAGTTGAGGGGATGTTACTGGGTGCTGCCATAGGTGACTCTTTGGGCGCACCGACAGAAGGCATGTCCGCAAGTGCTCGGTATAGGAAGTATGGTGAGATCAAAGATTATATTCCTTGTAAGCGGTCTGGCCAAAAGGCGGTGGGAACTCCAACTGATGATACACAACTTACGTATTGGACCCTAAAACAGTTGATTTCTGATGGTGGTTTTGTTCCTGACAATGTAGCAAAGATGTTCTGCAAACATCATATTATCGGTATAGGCGGGGCGGTTAGGGCATTTATCAATAACTACAAGGATAACCATAAGCCTTGGTATGAATCTGTGTAGTGCACCCCTGTAAGTCAAGCCCGAGCTAAGGTAGTAATGTGGCTGTTTAGATATTCCTCCTCGAACTTTCTTGGCGATTTGTATGCCAGTGACGAGTGCAGGTAGCAACAGTTGTACTTTTCTATCCAGCTGCTGAGTGCGTCGGTCAATTCAAAAGGACTTGTCCATTCTCGCAGCCACAGAAGTTCCTCTTTCATTGTTCTGAATACCCTTTCCGTATCTGCGTTGCCCTTCGGGTTGTTGTAGCTTGTAAATGCCTGACTTATTTCCAGCTCCCGGCAGGTTTTCATGAATCCCATGGAAGTTGGTTGGCTTCCGTTATCCGACATTAGATGGAGCTGATTTCCGCGTACACCATCGGGGAATTGCCTGTTAACGGCCATCTCTAGGGCTTCAAGCCAGTGTTTGCTCCTGCACTCCATGCCGGTATAATAGCCGGCG
>Ga0172371_10005688_pt1 | contig 18403 bp, 19 predicted proteins | sample Lak12m_FD_114543 | JGI IMG/M metagenome (GOLD analysis project Ga0172371, IMG submission 114543) | Freshwater microbial communities from Kabuno Bay, South-Kivu, Congo - kab_022012_12m | ecosystem: Environmental > Aquatic > Freshwater > Lake | place: Democratic Republic of the Congo: South-Kivu...
GATGACAAATCTTTACTTTATAGACAGACTCTAATTATATGCTTAACACGACTGCGTTGGCAACGGGCGTTTGCCATCGTGGCGTTTTAAATTGAGAACACAGAGAATAAGAAATAGGGCATATGTTGTTTAAGTTGGCAACGTTCCCTATTTTCCCGATACACGCAATGGTGTATGGGTTCCACTCATGTCTGTAAAGTTTTCAGCATCAATGATTGATTGCTATCGGATTCCATTAATACTCAAATTCGGATATTTAGGGCAGGCAGACCAATTAAAAGAACAATTGTCTGAATCGTTGCTTCTAACTCCACAGGCTTGACAACAATGCGAACAGTCAAATTTCGACAGCCATGTTTTTCCCAGGTCAGTGCTTGCAATGCCACTGTGGGTGACAAGAACATTCAATTTAGGACAGAGGTACTTTTCGGTTACTGGTTTGTCTTTTCTCATTTTGTTGCCTCCATTAATATTTATTTGGCATATAACGACATGGCTGATATAAAGCTATCTCGCATCGGGTCGAGCCAATTGTTAACTGAGTTTTTATTTCTTTTTAATTGTAGGATGTGTAGCATGATCAACCCGATAATTACAGGATGGAGATGGACAAATATATATTGTCAAATATGCTTTCGCTTTTGTACCCCAATATTTATGAGACTTCATATGAACAAGTTTCCCAAAGATGTCTTTGCATGGTACGCAAAAGGGTGTTGCATCTTTTGCAGACCAATAAAGATTTTCATGAAGGATAAGTTTCTTTTTATTTTTGGAATAGAGATAAACAATCCATGCTCCTAAAAACAAGCATATTGCTAATAAGTACATGTCTAACTGGAATAATAGGATGGAAGATAATCGTGCTACTTTTTGCTGAAGACCCAACTGACCGAGTAGAGAGGCTACGATTACAAATAGCGATGACAGTAGGAGGGGTATGGCTACAAATAAATATTCTTCTAATTTCTCTTTTATTGAAGATTTTATGTCCATAACCTAATAAAATGGGGAATTTAATTTTTACACATAACGACCAGCATGAGGGGCGCGGGAGCACCAAGGCCAAAATGAAAAAGATTGATGTCTATTCCCGCGTCCCTCTCGATGCATTTGTTGTACGCTGCCTTTTATTTTGCTTTTCTGAGAATTATTTTGAAGCCTCCTCATGTTGCTGTTTTAATATTATCTGAGCGTCTCTATCCTTATCAAAATTTGGATTATACTTACCATAGGGCATGGAAGAAATAGTAAATAAGTTGGCCCGTTTCGCAAGAGGAACATAATCCGTAGTGGCAGTCTTTATCGCCGTCGCCACAACCTTTACAAGCAAACCAGCTAAACCACCGCCGCCAGAATCGCCGGATGTGTCAACTCTAATTAAACCGTCGTATTTCCATAAATCTCTGCCCGTTGTTGTTGATTTAAGTAAACAATCTACAGCCACAGTAACATTCCCGCCAATGACGTAATAAGAGGTATCCCACTTTAATATCTTGATGTACATTACCGCGTCAGCCCCAAAAAACTGCTTAAACTTTTCGGGCGGTAAGCCCCCTAATATCTCGGTATCATAAAGACCTTCGTTTTTCAAAATATCCGTGGTAACTTCTATGGGATAAATATAGTAACCCGCATATGAAAGGGGTTCAGCTATCGTTGTCGCATAGTATTCTTTGGCGTCCGCTGCTGTAGTCATATTGATTGGCGGCAACACCAATATGGACAATGGTTTTTCCTCATACATGTTAGGAAAAGCATCCTTTTTGGTTGTATATTTCGGCCCACAGGCTGATAGTAAAATCATTAGTGATAACAACAAGAAGATCAGATTTCCTTTTTTCATGGCTGCTCCTTTGTTTTGGTAAATTGCGATTTTAGCCGTTGAATGAATACGGCAGATTCCGGATAGGTTTTTTCCTCCAAATCAAGATATGACAGAGCATCTTTGGATTTTCCTTCTTTCATCAAGATATAGCCATACTCGCAATAGACGCCCGGAGGAACACGAAGGCCGTTTTCCTTAGAATCTTCCATAATTTTAAGAAGCACTTGTTTGTGTTTCATTAGATTTTCGTCGCATGGATCTTTTTTTAGCTTATAGAGTGACGAAGAATAGTCACCCCAGCTATACATCGGCTTTTGGGTTGTAGCACAGCCTGCAAAGAGAAAAAACGATAACACTGCAACTGTGGTAATTATTTTCATGGTATTATTACCTCCGCTGTTGCTTGATTATCTAAAAATAATATTCTATTTACAATAAGGCTCCCATCTCGATACACTTTGAGCGAATGCTTGCCCGGAGAGATTTGATACAGCTTGTTGTCCCCAGCATTGCTTTCCGTGCCTGACTGGAGAACAAATTGATTCATATCATCGATCTGAACCGATACATTCGCCCAATTTCCGGCAAATTTGATAAAGCTTTTTTCCCCTTTTTGAACAATGCCTTCCTGATAACCACAGGCTTGTAAAATCAATATTCCCAAAAGTATTAAAATGACCTTCTTCATAGCAAACCTCCATGATTATTTATTTTCTATTTCCTGAATGTAATATTCAGAAAAATTATCAACCGGCAGATCACCACTTGCGGCAGAACATAGGGATATCTCATTGCTGGGATTGTCGCCTGCTAATGTTTGAACCCTTACCTTACCAACCAACTGACCTGGAAGCTCAATAAACATATTGGTCTGCGGGTTCTTGACCTTTTTCCCCTTTTTATAAACGCCGAAAACATCATCTTTTCTGATCCCCTGCGATTTGCCGCCTGATATGATGTAATTGCCGCCATCATAGGACAGAATGTAAGACCGCCATGGTTTGTCCAGTAGGCTTTCTATCACATTATTAACCAGCTTTGATATCGCCGCTGAAATTACTTTATCATTCAAGGTGGAGTCATACCCTGCGCGTGCGCCTACCCCCATAACCGAGCCAGCTTCTGAAAATGCCTCGCCCTCGCCTTCAGCGGAATAAATTATTTGTCCGGTAGAAACATCAAGCAATCTGATGTTTACTTTGGCATACGCTTGTTGCTTCTTCACACGGCTGAAAACTCCCACGTCACTGACTTCTTTTCTCCCAAACTCTGAAACAGAGCCAACGATCAAGTAATCTGCGGAAATATTCAAGTTTGCCAAATCACCTATCTTGAGCTCCTTGTTAATCTTTTCTATATCCGCCCTCTCCAGTAAAATGAATTTATCGGTAGCTGCCAGTTTTGCCGATAAAATATCCATTGCCTGTTTTCCAATAACATCCTTATTTTCATCAATAAAGAAACTTTGCCCATACTTGGACTCATTGGAAAATCTGGCGATTGCCACCTTTCTTTTCAGAAATCTTGTCGGGGCTTCATCGGTTAAAACTTTGCTAACCTGTGGCTTCTTTTCAATTACCTCGACTTCACTCTTTTGAACCGTTGCACAGGAGTGCTGCAATAAAAGCAAAGCACCAAACAGGAAGACAACATAGTAATTCCTTTTTTGCATATTCAAATCCCCCTTTCTACTGCCGCAATTTCACATTGCGTTTATGGACGACAATGCCATCTTTTTCTTAAATATTATTTTTATTCGTGCAACGCTGCGGATGAGGAGTGCCCGAAGGGCATCTGTTCGATCCGCTGGTTGTGAGGCGCTTTGCGCCGAATAACCAGCGGATTCTCTTCATCCGCAGCGTTCTCCCTGAGCGAAGCGAGGGGAGAACGCCCCAAAATAAGCCGCCTCCATGTAACCTTTGCCGGATGGCAACCTCAAAGTGGCGAAAGTGACCTAAATAAAATGCGCCGTGTCTGGGGGCGGCTTGATTTTGATTGTTGGGCGGCCTTTTTGTGGTGCGGCTTGTTACGGTATGTTTTGAACATAACTGGAGTTTGGACAAAATAAATGCAACATATTTAGACATGACCACGCTCCTTCTCAGGCCAGTAGTGTATAGAAACAAGATCGCCCCCCGGGAGCCACTTATCAAGTTCAGAAATATCCACCGTGCATATGGTGGGTTGATCTCCCCAAATGGATTTAAGTGTTTCCGGGTTAGGAACTCCATACCGAACGCCCAACATCTCGGCAAAGACACTTTTCTCGTTATTCAATTTGTATAATTTGGCTTCCGTAAGGCTTAACTTTAACTCTCCTTTTCCAAACCAGCAATAAGGATGCTTAACCAAACTCTCGGAAACATTCTGAATCGCGTGCCAGATACCACCAAAGGCAGCAAGTGTTTTTCGATCAGCTAGTTCGTAAATGCGCGGAGAGTAGGAATGGTTCTTTACAAGGTACACACGATCCGTGACTCCTCTAAGCAGAAATTGCTCCTGACGAGAGAAAAAAGCGCTGCTGGCGAATCCGATGACGGCACCACCGCCATAGATCAAGAGCGTTTCAGCCCAAGAATCTCGACACACGGTTGCACCCAGAATGGCGACGAGTATCCCAGCGAAGAAAAGAAACAACCAAAAGCATTTGAGCTTGGGTACAACCAAAGTCAGGGATTTGCGATAGCTTTTCATGATGCTCCCATTCCTTATCTCATCGGTATTCGTATTGGCCAGCCGCCCAACGCAAAGCTAAGGAGCGTGGCGGCTTTTTGCCGCGTCCCTCTTGAGCGAATTGTTAGAGCTAACCTATTTTCTTTCTGTATAAATTTGCCATGTAGTGCATTGCATTGGTTAAACGTTTCGGCACATCTCTGAAACTTTTTTTCGAGCTTTTAATATTTTTTCTTAAAACAGAAACTGCTGTATCTACCTTTTCAATTTTAAGATCTTCGCATTCTGTTCTTCCTTCAAAATTACCATGAAATCGAATGTACCCACTTGGGGCAGGCGTACCTGATTCTAAATCAGCAACCATAACAATTGAATCAATATCTGTCACAATAGTGCCGTTTACAGAATCGACTCTGTGGCCAGCAATAAAGATATAATTTCGCCCCTCATCCGCACAACCTGAAGCGGCGACACTTATGCATAAGCACTTTTTCAAAACATCCGGATGTATAAGATTTTTATCTATAAAAATGTCAGGAACCTTTTCAACTTCATAAAAGTAAACACCATCGGTTTGTAAATCTTTTTGTATTTGTTGAATTACTTGCGGATTGATTTCGATGACTTTTTCTTTTTTACCCATTTATTCCTCGCTCTAATGCCCAAGCTCAGTGGAGTGCCTTGTTGGGCCTGACTATTTAATTTCCATCCTCCAATGGGTCATTCCGTCGGGCGTCAGAAGGATGCGTTTTGTCCTGAACCCGACATATGCACCAAAGCTATTCTTGCATTGAGTTCAAATGCTATCTGCCAGCCATAACTGTACCCACCGCCTTGGATTAAGCCTTTGTACCAGCTCATTGGGCCTTCCACTCGAATGTCTCTAACTTGGGCACTGCTCGGATCCTTGAGTCCGACCCTCTCTACATAGCCTTGAACAGCTCTCCTGGCTTGCTCTTCAGTGGGACGCGGCCCGCAAAGAGCTTCCTTGTCAGGACTTACGGACATGGTGGTGCAAGCTACCAGCGCCACCAATAAAAATACTGCAATTGCCTTCGTCATGGCAACCCCCTTTGTGTTATGGTCCAATGCGGCAGTTGAGCAGGCCCCGGAGGGGCATCTGTCTCGAACTCCTGGTTCTCCCCGCGGCGGAGCGGAGGGGAAATTAGGAGTTCGCTCAACTGCCGCATTCCCCCCGGAGCGAAGCGGAAGGGGGAACGATTGAGTTAACCTGCCGATATGGAGCGCAGCGGAATATCGGCCAAGTTGAGCGATTTGTTATGTATTTCACTCTTTTCAATATCAATAAATTCGTATTCTGGCTTTGACACAAAAAGGTCTCCTATAATTGTTTCAAGTTTTTTAATAGTTGCTTTAATTGCGTGCTCTGATTGGTCAATTCCTATCCATTTTCTATTGAGTAAATGTGCAGATTTCAAGGTTGTTCCCGAACCACAAAATGAGTCTAAAACTATGCTTTCAGGATTGGAAGATGTACGAATAATTAAGTCCAATAATTCTTGATTTTTTTCAGTTGGATATGTTGGATATTGAGGATCTTTATATTCCCAAATATCTTGCACTCTTTTGCCTTCTCTTTCATCTGCAAAGATGATTTTTCTTGGATTACCTGTTGAAGACCATTCTATTAAACCTTCTTTATCCCATTGCTCCAATGTTTCAACATCAGTTCTCCAATGCCTGCCTTTTGGCGGCATTATTCCTTTAAATGGTTGATTAGATTCACCATTTTCAGTTTCACCTGGGGCATGAATGGGAACGGTCGTATATCTTCTACCTTGCCTGTCAGTTTTAGGAAACAATTTTTTAAGGTCTTTTTCAGTATATTTTTCTCTTGGCTCGTTCCATATCGGTGTTGAAGACTTTGTGTAAAAAAGAATAAGGTCTTTAATGTTACTATAACCAAGTCGGTCAAAGTTTTTAGGATTACATTTTATTCTTGTAATATCATTCCTAAAATTCTCTATTCCAAAAATTTCGTCCATCATTATTTTCACATAATGCCCAATTTTATAATCAATGTGCAAATAAATTGAGCCTTGTTTTGACAGTAAATCTTTTAGTAAAATTAACCTTCTTCTTAAAAATTCAATAAAATCTTTGCCAATAACTTTGTCAGAATACGCTATATTTCCATTTCTTGAATTACTTATTGTTGACGCCCTGCCATCTGTAATAGTGAAATTACCATTTGTCGCAAATGGCGGGTCAATATATACCAAGTCAATTTTACCTTTCAACTTTTTATCGTTTAAAAGGTAATTAAGTCCTTGGATGTTGTCGCCTTTTATTAATAAATTCTGCATCTGTTTGTTTCTATATATTTATAGTTGATATAAAAACTCTCTGAGAACCAACGCGCTCATTATGTTATAATCCTTATAAGGATTTGATATATATTTATACAATTTGTTGCTGCTTTGTATATAAAGCACTCCGTCGAGGATAGCTAATCTTATAGCATTGATATTTGTATCCTCTATGGTACTGATGGCATCTTCAAACTGCGTATTCTGATGACCGCCAAAATCTGTTAAAAATTTTGCTTCACCGATAACATATTTATCATTAAACCTTGCAATAAAATCTAATCCCTTATTTCGATTATAGTTCAACTCTTTTTTTGCAAAATCCATCATTTCGCTATCTGTCCCATCAAGAATAGCGTCTTTATTTGTCAATATAAATTTCTCTGGGGAAACAGGCATGATCCCAAGCGATTTTTTCTTTAGCCACTGCTTAAACATGGGACCTATTTGCCTATTTGTCTCTTTAGGTTCACTGCATTTTTCATATATCTTACCTAGCCCCATATCATAGAGTCGTCCTGCGATCCTATTTATTGTTTTTGGATTCCTCTCAACAGCAGATTTGTCTCTCTTGAGGTAAGCAATATATGAATCCTTAATAGGAAATAAATCCATTTTCAGCAATTCGTTTACCAGTTTTTCATTGTCTTTATGACTAAACGCTTCTTCAATGCTTTTCCATTTATCATCATCAATATTTCTTATACCCTCAGGAATTGTCGGATAAACTTGAAATAAGTCATCCAAATATGATTTTTGTTCTGCGTATTCAATACTCAATTTTGTCCAGTAATTCATTTCATATCCTCTTTTTTACACATAATGCGGCAGTTGAGCAGTGCCCGAAGGGCATCTGTCTCAAACTCATGGTTCCCCCCGGAGCGGAGCGGAGGGGGGAACGTATTATTGAGTAGTTTTCTGGACTTTATCAGTATTTTACGAAAAGTTCAAGGAAAAATATAAATTCAAATTGACGCAACTGTCTCTTTTGACTATACTTAAGCAGTTGGATAATATTCCATTTTGCATATTGGATAGCTTTCCGCTCAACATCATATGCTTCTTATCCCGGATGATATATTGACGCTCTATAAGGCCGTCCTCAAAAAACGGGCGGTTCCTTATTCCAGCCACTGTCAAGGGCTGCCCCCTTTTTCCCCCCATGATTAAAATCTTTCATTGTGCTTTGTAAAGTGTATTTTTTAGGTCTGACCCTCCTTTCCCTTTTCTACGATTTCAAAATCAATCTTTCCGAATGAAATAGGTTTTGGCATTTCGGGGGATTACAGATGATTCCGCATCACCGCTTCACAATCAGATCGTACCTTTTCAAGAGTTCCAGGACATGACCGTAAAGAGGAGGCTTGGCAAGGGAGACAAAGTCCTGGTAATTGAGGTACACGTCAGCAAGGCGGGCATACTTGCCGAGTTGATCCCCGAACAGCCATCCTCCATCGATCCGGTTCGCTTGATCGAAGTAGACTATAATGTGCTGATTCCAGTTGTGCCCTTCCCATTTCTTGAATACGCCTCTGAGCTTCCCGACCCCCGGGTGGGTGCTTGCGGCAGGCTCCAATGTAGCGTAAAAGCCGATGTGATAGTTCACGATTCCGTGGGAACTCAGCGTGAGGGCAACCTCAAGGAGTGCATGGTGACGCCCTCGCACGATACTCGCCAACGGAAGCATCTGATAGACCGGATCATAATCGATGTTGCACTTCGCACAGAACTTCTCAATAAAGTAGATCGAGTCTGCCGTCGTTCCCGAGATATCGGCGCCGAGGGGCAACCCAAAAAGGTCCTCGATCTTTTTCACCGTGGAAGTCCCTGTGGCCTGTTTTAAATCGATTCCCCGCTTTAGCATGGGCTGTATACCCCTGGCATTGAGACTGGGGATATCGGGCGCCTGCCATCCACGTAATGAGGCGCCCGCCTTAGTAGTGGAAACAGTCGAGATATCCGTAGGGACACCACGATCCCGCAACTTCCCCCATACAGTCTTCTTATCGGCATAGCCGATAGAACGGCGGTAACCCTCTTTCCTCTCGAATTCAGGCGCGAATTGTTTGCCCACCTCGGGGTTCTTAGCGAGTTGCTCGACACAGGCTCCATAAAGCCGTATGATATCAGATATATCGAAGACTGACATATGCTTTGTCGAGGCTATAGATTCCAAGCCTCTCAAGCCGGCACCGGTTCCCGCCTTCTTCCAGATCGCAAGGCCGGACTCCTCTGTGAAGGCCGACCGGATCGCGGCTGCGGCTTGTGTACCGCCGCCGCCCCTGGCAAACGACTGTAACTCCATTATCGCAGCTCGCGCCATCTGCCGCAATGGCTCGATGAGGCTCGGTGTCGTGGTGATAGCCTCTACCACATCCAATGCCAGCAGCTGCTCAAGTTTGAAACGCTGATCCCTATAAGCCAAAATAATTTTATTCCCAATCGGTTCTCCAGGCATAGCGATTTACCTCCTTTTCGTAAGACTTTTATTGTATTTCAAACCCAAAACCTTTCCCGCTTAAACTCACATTCACTTCCTTTATCTGCTCCCCTTTCGCCATCCTTGAAAGGAGCTCCTTCGACATTTCGGGAAGCAGCGTGTTGGTCAGGATGTGATCTACGTTCCTCGCGCCGCTTTCCACTTCGGTGCAGCGGCTTGCGATGGACTCGATCAATCCTTCGTCGTACCGGAAAAAGACATTTCTGTTTTCCCGCATCCGCTTAGCAATCCTGTTCAGTTTGAGCTTCACGATGAGGCGCATATTTTTATCGGTGATTGGGTAATACGGCACTACCTTCAGACGGCCGAGAAAAGCAGGCTTGAAGCGTTTCAGGAGCTCCGGCCGGAGCATTTCGGTGAGGCCCTGCCAGTCCGGCATGGTCTCCTCATCTGCACAGACCTTCATGATAGTATCCGTTCCCAGATTGGATGTAAGGATGATAAGGGTATTTTTAAAATTGATTCGCCGGCCTTCACCATCTTCAAGAGTACCTTTGTCAAAAACCTGATAAAAGAGTTCCATTACATCAGAATGTGCCTTTTCCACTTCATCGAGAAGAACGACACTGTATGGCTTCTTTCGCACCGCTTCGGTTAGCACGCCCCCTTCGCCATATCCCACGTAGCCAGGGGGAGAGCCTTTGAGACCTGAAACCGTATGTGCCTCCTGATACTCTGACATGTTGATAGTGATCACGTTCTCTTCACCGCCGTACAGGAGCTCTGAGAGGGCCAGTGCGGTTTCTGTCTTTCCCACACCGCTTGGCCCGACAAAAAGAAATACCGCCGTCGGTTTGGATGGGTCTTCGATCCCCGCATGAGCGGTCTGGATCATCTGGGCGATGGCACTCAGGGCATGGTCCTGCCCGATGATCCTTTCTGCGAGTAAAGATTCCATTTTCAGGACAGTTTCGATTTCATCCACAAGCATGCGTCCTGTGGGAATGCCGGTCCATCCGGAGATCACCTCGGAAATGGTCTGTGGATCCACCACGATCTGGACCAGAGGGTTATTTCCCTGGACATCATCAAGTTCCTTTTCAATTCCCTTCAGCATCTCCTGCTTTTGGGCTAACGTCTCGTCAGCAGGATTTTTTTCGTGAATCTCCTGGAGCTCCTTCTGCAAACCCGCTATGCGTGTGGCAATCTCCATCTCTTCCTGCCACCTTGCATTCAGTTCATCGAGGCGGGCCTGGGCCTCTTCCTTTTCTGCGGCAAGCGCTTCTATCCGCTCTTTGTGATCACGGCCCATCAGGGATTCCCTTTCAAGGATCTTCATCTCCCTGTCGATCTGACCAATACGCCTTGTGACCTCCTCAACAACAGGCGGACTCGTGGTGAGGCCGATCGCCACCCGGGCGCAGGCTGTGTCCAGGACGCTTACCGCCTTGTCAGGCAGTTGACGAGCGGTGATATAGCGATGGGACAGGCGCACTGCATCGTGTAAAGCCTCGTCTGTCATCATAACCTGGTGGTGTTTCTCGAGAAAGGGGGCGATAGCCCGCATCATTACCATAGCCTTTTCTTCATCAGGCTCCTCGATCTTTACCACCTGGAACCTGCGGGCCAGGGCTGCATCTTTTTCGAAGTACTTCTTGTATTCAGACCAGGTGGTTGCTGCTATGGTGCGCAGCTCACCCCTTGCCAGGGCAGGCTTGAGCAGGTTGGCCGCATCACTTGAACCTGCTGCGCCGCCTGCGCCTATGAGCGTGTGGGCTTCATCTATGAAGAGAATAATAGGTATGGGGGATGCCTTTACCTCATTGATAACAGATTTAAGCCGGTTTTCGAATTCTCCCTTTATCCCTGCCCCGGCCTGCAGGAGACCCAGGTCGAGGGTACGGATCTCCACGTTTTTCAGTGGCGGAGGAACATCTCCTTCCACGATCCTGAGGGCAAACCCTTCCACCACCGCAGTCTTGCCCACGCCAGCCTCTCCTGTCAGTATAGGGTTATTCTGCCTGCGTCGGATCAGAATGTCCACCATCTGCCTGATCTCAAAATCACGGCCGAGAACAGGGTCAATCTCGCCCTTTCGGGCTTTCTCTGTCAGGTTAATAGTGTATTGATCAAGGGCTTTTGTCCCTGCCGGTGTAATCCCTTTGCCTGAAACAGATGCAGGTTCTAGAGCGGCGCCCATATCTTTCTCTTCAATAGATCCCGAGGTCAGATCATTCAGGTGCTGACTTAAGGTCTCCACAGATATCTTCTTGAACGTCTCGGAGCTTGTCATAAGCATCCTGGCCATTTCATCATTAGACAGCAGGGCCAGAAGGATATGTCCTGAACGGATACTGGGCGCCTGGAAATCAACAGACGCGATCAGCCATGCATCCTGGATCATGCGGGGTATGCGCGGAGAAAGGGCTGGTGTTCGGGCATTGCCTGTCTTGAACCCTTCCATAGCACGGGTGAGATCGGATGCCAGACGGGCTTCGTTGATCTCAAAGTGTCTGAGAATCTTCTGAAAATCTGTATTCGGTATTTCGAGGAGTTTTATAAAAAAGTGTTCTAGGTCGACCTCATAATGGGTCTGGGAGAGGCAAAGGCCGGCTGCTGATTCAAGAGCGTTCCGGCAGGTGCCGTTCAGTTTTCCTATCAAAGATTTGAGGTTTGTTCTCGGCATTAAAGTCCTCCTTTTAATGAACTACCCCGAAGCAAATCTGCGGGGTATATTTTCTGTCATACCGGCTTGTCCGGTATCTTTCTGCTCTAAAGAAGGATTCCCGACAAGCGGGAATGACAATATTATCATAATGACTGTTAACCACGATGCATCGCCTCGAAGATTTTTTTGGATTAAAATCGTTTCGGTCATATTTCCGATTCCTGAAATGTAATATATTGATCTTCTCTGTGAACTGTATCCGCTGTCTTAACCCACGTTGACCAGCCCAGTCTTGGAGAAGTCGGGGTTTCCATTCCCAAGGTGCATAGTGGCACCTCTTCGCGTTTAAGAAACAGGCGAATCTCAAATTCATATTCAATACCCACCATATACCTTACAAGAGAGAAGATTGGACGGAGCATATCACCACTCGGAAGAAAGCGAATGAAATATTGATAGCTCATCGGCCCTAAATCAATACGGAATTTCGTCTGGCTTTCCCAGGCACAGCTTCCGCAGACTGCATTCATACCTATTTGCCCATTTGCTAAGCCAAGTTGAGTCTGATCTTCGGGATCCAGGGGAATGATACGGTCAATAAATTGGTGCACCTCGGCCCTGGTGCTTGAAAAATATTCTACAACAGCCTCAATAGCCACTGCGGACGGGACAGGCCTCGACAGGAGTCCGCTGTAAAATATGAGCGATTCTTCAGGCAATCCGATCCTGCCGGCGAGACCTGGTGTGCCCAATCCTAGAATACTTAAGAGATAGCCGGAAAGCTTATCTTTCGCTCCTGAAAGATAATTTACAGGCCACCTGTTCTTTTTCCAGGCCAAATAGAAGAGTGAAATGAGGCGGTGGTGGAAAATGTCTAAAAAGGCGGTAAGGCTGAAATCTTTCTGACGGATCCTTTCGACTGCCAGTTCATTATACCAGTATGGCAGGACTCCGGACGGACCGATTAATCCCATAAAAGTGACTTCCATATCAACCGGCCTTTCCCCATTCACATGTTTCAGGTACGAAATATCGCTTGGGGGAAAAGCAAGGCCGGGTTTTACCGAAAACCGCACTACTTCTTCACCTGGACTCAGGGTCTTGCCCAATGGCTTCTTACCAGGAAACATATGTTCAAGTACATGGACAGCCATGAAAAAGGAAAAACGGTAAAATTCCTTTAAAAGGCGTTCCATTAGAGGAGTAATCGGTTCCCGTTTCTCGGCGGCCACTTTTTCAAAACCTCTTTTTTCTGTAAAGTCTTTGCTATCAATTGGGAAAAGGAGTTAACAGAAACATACTGTCCTAAAAACCTCTCCAATACGCATGCAAAAAGATAGAGTCCTGTTCCGACAAATTTATCCTCATCAAACTGTATGGTAACCTGTACCCCCCGGCAAAAGGACTGGCCAATTCTCTTTGTGACATACTGTGACTGGAGAGATATTATGCCGTTTATCTGCTGCCTTGTAACGGGTGAATCGTCAAAATCGTAAAGCTTGAGGATCTCCTTAAGCGCCTCTTCTCCTCCCTGCACAATTGACAGGTAGTTGAGGGAAAGATGGGAGATCAGCCGCCATTGCATCGCCCCTCCCAGAGAGGGTCTGCGGGTTGGGGTTGGTTTTATCAGGCAGTTTATGCGGGCAACAGGCGCCGCAGTCTCCATCTCAAAGTCACCTGAAGGATCTCCGAAGGGGAGACGCGCCGGCAGATCCCTGTTCGTACAAGTTATATGAACGGTTAAGGCTTCAATAGCAGGGTCAGCAGGTTTTAAGTTCCAGTCTGTAAAGGAGAGGAAAACCTCTGTGCCATCATCACCTTTCTTGCCGGAAGGTCTCCGCTGGTAATGCCAGAAAGCCTCCTGATTATCGACGTCTTCACTAGCAAGGTGGTGCCTGATAGAATAGAAGGGTTTGAACTCCCCTTCTTTCTCAGCAGAGATGGCAGAAGAGGCTGTGACCTTGTCTAGGCTGAAGACTTCAGTTGCCTCAATCCTTCTGAGGTCCGGGACAACGCGGTATTCAGTCTTCCGCTGTTCAACCCGTATCGGTTCGGCAATACGTTTGAAAAGATTTACAACAGGCGCAGCATGAATGCAAAAGGTATCAGCGTTGATCAAAAGATTTGGCTTGGCAGTCCTGTTCAGGTATATCCATATATCGAGGGTATCACTAAAGTCCCGGTGTCTGATCTGACCGAGACCATTAAGATCAAAGAAGATGAATTTTTCAGGGAAACAGAAATATTCGAAAAGGAGGAGATAGCCGGGAAAAGACCTTTGCAGGTAGGGAAGCATCCCTTCATCAGGACTAAATCCAACAGGCTTTATGTCTTCAGGGCTTAATGATATCGCCTCCACCCTTCCCTGCCGATTGACTGACTCACATTCCAGATGGCATACATTGTTGAAGAGAAGTTCATAGAGATGAAAGACATGCTGGCCGGGTCCGTTAAGAAAAAAACGCAGCTTGTCCCAGGCAAGCTGGGAAAAACTCAGATTATTAATAGTCTTTAACTGAATCACAAGAGCCTGCTGTGCATTTCTCACCGGTTTCTTCGGGTCGCGAAGTCCTGCTGAAACCACTTCAATAGGCCAGAGCGTGACAGGATAGGCTGTTGTGAACTGGCAGGGAAAGCCGCCGACCGGCTTGGAATAGAGGGCAGTATTTTTCTCTATCCTGTATCCTGCCGGAGGAATTGTCTTTATCGTGTCGAATTTCACCACAGACATTGAAGGTATAGGGTTGATATAGTGAGGGTAGATTATATTCAACAATGATTCTGTGATTTCAGGAAAATCGTCGTCTAGCTTTTTGTGTATGCGGCCGCACAGAAAGGCGAAGGCCTCTATCAACCGCTCGGTATGCGGGTCTTCGCACTTGTCAGGTTCAAGCAGCAGCCTGCCCGCGATCTTGGGGTATTTTCTCGCAAATTCTGCCCCCATCTCACGGATAAAGGTGAGCTCCCGTTCGTAGTAATTTAAAAGCATGTCATCCATTTATTTCGAGATGATGTACTCACCCCTGTTTATATCAAAATAGGTGTCAAAAGTTATCGGCTCGGCCAGAGGATCCAGGACTAACAGGCCGGTGATCCTGAATCTGATATTCCGTTCATTCTGTGTTGGTAGATCGACCTGAACAGTCACATTCCTTAACCTGGGTTCAAATCGTGAAATTGTCTTCTCGATGTCCTGGCGCAGCTTCTGTTTTACCGGGAGGCTTTTAGGGTTTTGTGAGGTAAAGTCCCTCAGTCCATAGACAAAAAGGGAATTATTGACCTCTTTGTATGCAGCTGGAACGGGCAATATTTGTCTCTTAGTATTAAGGAGGTTCTCTAAATCCCTTATTACAGATGCCTTGCCCTGTTCGAAATTCAGCAGGCGGCGCTGGACAGGCTCATGAGAAACCCCTGGTTCGAGGTCTATAAGCCTGTCCAGGATAGATACCTGTATGTTCTGCCGTTTCTGATTCATCAGGGCATGCTATACTCTGCTTTATACCTTTTTATTTTTCTCAAGATCCCAGCCTGCTGCCACCTGTCCACCTCCGCTGCCGTCTGCGCGTTTTTGCTGGACATATGTCCATTCAATCTTACCATAGTTAAATGTGAGTGACTCCGTGGGTTCGCCGCCTCCTCCGCCGCCAACAGACACTGAACTGATAATGCAGTCGCTCATCTTATACTCCATATATTTCACCTTGTCGCCGCCCGCGCGGCAGAGCTCGATGGTGACCTCCTTAATGTGGGTCCCGTCGGCGCATGCAAGGGCCAGCTTCGGGGACGCCTTATCCAGAGTCTTTACGATGGAAAAATCCTGGAAATTAGCCCTTTCAGCCGTTGCTCCACCTGCTGAACTCGCAGTTGCTGATGCTAGCTGAGATGCTCCCCAGCTGTAGGAAAGCACTTCTATCCAGTCCTTGTGTTTGTCGTCTGTGCTTTCTCCCGGCATACCGTCAATTTTTAAAAATGCATCAAATGGCATGGCTTAAACCTCCTTTGTCTTATAAGTTTATTGTTATCAAAAAGAGCTGCAACCTGCTACCTTTTTGCAGGCGGCGGCAGGTTTGCAACCAGCCTTAACGAGATAGTCAGTTCGTCCAGCTGATAATGTGGTCTGAGAAAGGCGACGGCACGGTAAACCCCGGGTTTCCCCGGCACTTCACTGACATCAATCCTTGCTTCCCGCAAAGGGAATTTCGCCTTCATCTCCTGGCCGGCATCGTCATCCAAAAGGACATAGTTGCTGATCCACCGGTTCAGAAAATCTTCAGCATTTTTCCTGGTCATGAAACTGCCGATCTTGTCTCTCATAATCGACTTCAGGTAATGGGCAAACCTCGAGACTGCAAGGATATACTGCAATTGGGAAGACAGCCTGGCATTGGCATTGGCGGCATCTGTGTCATATACCTTGGGTTTATTGGTTGTTTGCGTACTGAAAAAGGCTGCATAGTCCGTTCCCTTGCAATGGACAAGCGGGACAAAGCCGAGGTCGGCAAATTCCTTTTCCCTCCTGTCTGTTATTGCTATTTCTGTGGGGCACTTAAGCGCCACATCTCCCTCATCGGTCCGGAATGTATGAACAGGCAGTCCTTGCACAAGGCCGCCTCCTTCCACTCCCCTGATCGCTGCAGTCCAATGGTATTTTGCAAAGGCATCTGTGAGCCGGGCCCCTAGCGCATACGCTGCATTGCCCCAGAGGTATTTGTCGTGTGCAGTGCCGTCAACATCTTCCTCGTAGTTAAAGGCTTCCACCGGAACATTAGCCTGGCCGTAAGGAAGTCTCATAAGGATATGGGGAATGGCCAGGGCCGCATACCTCGAATCTTCCGAATCACGGAAGGACTTCCACTTTGCATACTCCACGCTCTGGAAGATCTTGGCCAGGTCACGGGGACCCCCAAGTTCTGTAAAACTGTCCCATCCAAAGAGAGCCGGAGACGCCGCGGAGATAAACGGCGCGTGGGCTGCTGCAGCTACCTGGGATATCTTTTCGAGAAGCGCTAGATCCTGCGGGTGGTTACTGAACTCATAATCGCCTATTATGGTTCCATAGGCTGCACCGCCGAACATGCCGAACTCTTCTTCATATATCTTCTTGAAAAAGGTTGACTGGTCGAATTCGCTGGCCTTTTCCACATCCTTGAGAAGATCTTTCTTGGAGACATTCATCACCCTTATCTTCATCGTTTCTCCTGTTTCGCTCTGATATACCAGGTAATGCAGCCCCCTCCAGGAAGCCTCAAGCTTCTGGAACTCAGGATGGTGCATGACTTCGTTGAGCTGAAGAGAGATAAGCCTGTCAATCTGAGCGATTCTGGAATTGATCATGAGTTCCGTGTCCTTAGAAACAACCATGGTCCCTTCCATAACCTGTTTGGCAAACTCGCCGATGATATCCCGGGCCCATCCTCTTTGGCTCTCATCACGAACCATGCGGCCTTCTTCTAGGATTTTGTTTAAGATGCCTTTTTCTTCTGTAATTACTTCCGGCTGAGCAGGTTGCACCTGCTCTTCTTGTTCTTTTTCCGCCATATGATCCCTCCTTTATTCCTCTTTTTTCTCTTCTCCCGGTTTTCCTACCCCGGCCTCTTCCCCGAGTTTCTGCAGGGAGTCTGTACTGGCAATCACGTCCTGGAGCAGTTCATCCAGTTTGTCATTTCCGTCTAATTTGCTGAGAAGATCAGAAAGTCTTTGTCTTGCGTCCAGAAGCTTCTGCAGGGGAGTTATCTGTTTTACGACGCTCTCCGGGTGAAAATCGTCAATTGACTTGAAACGGAGTTCTACCGCCATCCTGGTATCTTCTCCTGTCAGCTTGTTATCCACCTTGAATGCCAGCCTCGGTTTCATTCCCTCAAGCACATTGTTGAAATTATCCCGGTCTATTTCTATGAATTTCCTGTCCTTCAGCTTCGGAAGCGGTTCATCGGGCTTGCCTGACAAATCAGCAAGCACCCCCACCACAAAAGGTATCTCCTTCATTTCGATAGCGTCACCGATCTCCACGTCGTAGGTGATATGAACCCTGGGGGCCCTCACCCTGTCAAGTTTATGCTGCAAACTTTCTTTCTTAGGCATATTCTCTCCTTTCTCTCAGGAGCTTAACTCCTGTATAGTATTGCCTTAGTGACATCCGTCGTACAAAGCCTCTGGAAAAGTGTCCTGGCCCTGCTGATATCGTCATCTGAAGGTTCTCCCTTTGTCAGACACAGGTAAAGCGCCTCGAGCACTTCAGCAATCCAGATGGGCGATTCCCAGCGCTCAAGATGCAGTTCCTCTATTAATGCATGCAACTCCTCCACGATTGGTCTGGCCAGATCCGGTCTTTCGGCCTTCAGGCAGAGCTTTGCGATAAGGAGCCTGCAGCGATTTTTTTCTCTTTCCGTCTGCGCGCTGTAACAGACACCGAGAAGCCGGTCAAGTCCCTTCTTGATTCCCGCGGTCTCCATAATTTTGACTGC
>Ga0172371_10005689_pt1 | contig 18402 bp, 21 predicted proteins | sample Lak12m_FD_114543 | JGI IMG/M metagenome (GOLD analysis project Ga0172371, IMG submission 114543) | Freshwater microbial communities from Kabuno Bay, South-Kivu, Congo - kab_022012_12m | ecosystem: Environmental > Aquatic > Freshwater > Lake | place: Democratic Republic of the Congo: South-Kivu...
TTACATTTATTGGTTACTCACCTTTTCAAGAGTTAAATCAAAACATGACTTACGAAAGCTATGGGATAGATTAAAAAACAAAATTTTTCGATTTTAGACCCAAGAATTGACACTTAAACTCTCGGAGTAGTAGGTGAAGATTTAGGAACGATTTTTATTTCTCCTCTTGGATCTTTAATAATGTTATTTCTAGCAATCATAGTTCTATACGTATTTCCTTGATAAGGTCTAACAATTGTGCCTACTAAAGAAGGAGAAATTTTATTAAATGCATCAAAGTCCGCTTGCTTTTCAGCTTCCCCATTTCGATAATAGCCTAAACCACGCAATAGGTTTGTTGCGTGGCGAAGATAAGGCAGAGGATCAGTAGTAATACCATGAGCAGCAGTAGATTTTGTAGTTAAATATCGATTATAGGTTACAGCAGCTTCACATACATCTACAAATGCAGGGAAATTTATAGGAAGATTTGGTTGTGCCCCTTCTGTTTTTTGACCTTCGGTCGGTCGAGCTAAACTAACATATTCAGTGTATGCAGTTTTCGGATCAATCCCTAATTCTTGTACTCTTTGCGCAGCATAAGCTAACCTTTCCAAAACATTAAAACCACCTTGTTGCATTTCTTCATCTGTTGGAGCAGGTATCCCTAGTTGTTGTAATGTGGCTAATAATTGATTTCTTCTGTCATCTAAAGCTGTTTGGTCAAAATTTCCTTCATTCATATTTTCATATAATATATTAATGTTAAGCTATTTGTCAATATTCATCTTAAAAGAATCAAATCTAAACAATGTAAATCCTTACGGGTAAGGTTTATTGAAGATATTTTTTGATGTTGGCCTCATGTTCTTCCAGTGTTTTGGCGAAATGCAAATGGCCGCCGGAATCGGAAAGATAATACCAATAAGGGGTAGATGGATTCGCATTGACAATGGCTTCAATGGAAGAGAGGCCGGGGTTGGCGATCGGTGCCGGCGGCAGTTTCGTATTCGTATAAGTGTTATAAGGCGATTCGATTTTCAAATCGTCGCTCGTCAAACCATTCTTCCACCAGGTTTTTTCTTTCGGCTGATAACCTAAAACATATTGGATCGTGGCATCGATTTGCAAAGGCCAATCATTTTTAATTCTTTTAAGGACAATATCGGCAACCATCTGTCTGTCTTCGGGATATTTCGCTTCCCGTTCGATCAATGAAGCCAAGGTGACTACCTGGTCGTCGGTCAGGTTCAAACTTTTTGCTTTTTGCCTTAAAGGTTCGGTGTATTTTTTATCGAAGTTGTCTTTCATTATTTTGATGATCGATTCGCTTGTTGCCTGGGTCGGAATCAAATAAGTGTCGGGAAAAAGATAGCCTTCGGTTGCCAACTGGCTGAATTCGACTTCGGAAATGTTGCTGAAATTTTTGGATATCACTTCGGCCACTTGTTCTTTTCGCCAACCCTCAACGACCGTAATCCAAGTATCAAGAGTGCCGTGTTGCAGTATTTTGGCGATTTGAAACGCATCCATCGAAGGAGAAAGACTGAAATCGCCAGCCTGGATTTTCTTTTCGGCATTTTGCTGTTTGATGACAAAGAAAAAAACAATCCTGTTTCTGATCAAACCTTCCGCCGCTAAATTTTTCGTTATTTCGTTTAAGCCCTGGCCCGGCTTAATGACAAATATTTTTGTTTCCTTGCTGTTTTTGTTAACCGGCATAACGCCTTCACGATAAATGGTAATGACAGCAAAGATGCTGATAATTAGCAAACTGAATAAAATAATCGGTTTTTTCATAGCGATAGTATATTTTACCCTATTTCATAAATCGGGAAATTTTTAAGTGTTTCCTGGGCTTCGATCAAACGGTACTTGTCTTGTGAATAAAGCACGGCTAAAGATTCATTTTTATCGATCTTTTCGTCCATTTTTTTTATCAAATAAACGCCCGCATATTTATCGGCCGGTGCGCCCAGGATTTTCGCAAGCGTATTTAAATTAAAGTTATTGATACTTTTTATTTTACCTCTTCTTGACGATATGATTTCTTTTTTATGGGCTTTCATTGGCAAATTATCCAGACAGATATCATCGCTGCCTTTTTGCACTTTGACAATTTCACGGAATTTTTTTAGCGCCGTCCCGTCGCTTAAAATCCGTACCGCTTCTTCTTCGCCGTTTTTTTTGATATTGGAGTCTTCAAAACAGATGTCCAATAATTTGCCGGCCAACCTTAAAGCTTTTGCTTCAAGCATCAGCGGCCGGTTTGATTTTTGTTCAAGGACGCTCAGGACGTCTCGTGCCTCAAGAATTGGACCGACACCGCGGCCGGCCGGTTCCAAAGTTTCATTGACGTCTGGAATAACTCTGACACCAAACTTTTCACCCAAAGTTTTAAATTTTTGCGCCACTTTTTCCGCATCGGAAAAATGACGGATTTTCATCGTGCGGCCGACGGGAATATCAAGTACCAGGTGATTTGCGCCGACGGCAACCTTTTTTGCCATGATCGAAACGATAACCTTATCGAAAGATTCGAAAGATAGTGGTTCTTCTATCCTGATTATGACATCATCGGCCGGGGCAATTCCCAAATGGCCGCCCCAAACGATACAGCCGCCAATGTCATTAACTATTTTTTCAATCTCCTTCGGAGTGAAAGTGACATGGGCAATTGCCTCCATGACATCGGCCGTGCCGGCCGGCGAAGTGATCGCGCGCGAAGAAGTTTTTGGGATTTTGAAACCGGCCGCCGCAATTATCTGTACGATGATCATCGTTGTTCTGGTTCCGGCAACCCCGCCGGTCGAATGTTTATCGGCAACGATTCCTTTGAAACTTAATTTCGTACCCGTTTCTACCATCGCTTTGGTCAAATGATACAGTTCGTTGGCGCCGAAGCCCTCTTTGAAAGAAGCGGCGACAAAATAAGTGGTTAAAACGTCACTCAGTCTTTGGTGGGATATTTCGTCCATCAAAGTATAAATTTCCTGATAGGTCAGTTTCTTGCCCAAAAGTTTCCTTTTGATCGCGTCAACTGCCTGTCGTGATTTGGTTTGATTGTGTTTATTCATAGGCGGAATAAATTTCCAGCAATTTCTTTTGATAATCTTTGAATTTCATAAGAAGCCGGCTTATTAGATAAATTTCTTTTATGTCGAAGATCCAGGCAAGGAACAAATATAAGGAAAGGTAAAGGATGACGCCGACCAAAATGAGGAAAAAAACATTGATGGTTCTGCTGGTATCGAAAATAAGCAAATCAAGAATTTTGAGAAGCACATAGGTTAGGCCGGATGCGATAAAGACTGCGGCCAGAATTTTGGTTGTTTCCGTGACGATAAAACGAAAGTTCAGGCCGCCGGTTTTTTTATTGAGAATAAAAAATAAAATCAACACATTCAAAATCATCGATAAGGAAAAAGAAATAGCCAGGAACCAAACCGGCAATTTTAGGTAAATGATGAAAACGACGCTCAATATGGTATTGATGAGTACTGATATGACACTGGCAAGGAAAGGCGTTCGGCTGTCAAGCAGCGCATAAAAACAGCGTGTCAGAAAATAATAGATTGAGTGGAAAGGCAAGGCAAGCGCAAAAGCAGATAAAGTTACGGCGGTTTTAACGGTTGCGTCCCAATCGTATTTTTCTCCGCCGAAAAAAAGTCTGACAACCGGAGTTCGGGCAAAAATAAAAAAGCAGGCAATCGGAATGGTCAAAAAAAATAAATTGAGAATCGAATCCACGATAACCTTTTTCAACTCGTCGATTTTCGATTCTTCGAACAGTTCGGACAGATAGGGAAGCGAGGCCTGACCAAAAGCGACGCCAATGACGGAAACGGGCAAAAGCTGCAAGTGTTGGGCCAGATAAAATACCGTGTACGAGCCGGCACCGATCAGACTGGCAAGTGTCAGGTCGACCGTGGCGTCGATTTGGGAAGAAATTACGGTAAAAATCCTCGGTAAAACCATATGGAAAAATTCTTTAACGCCTTTTGTCAATTTAAGAACAAACAGATAACGGAAATTTTGCTTAATATAAACCGGTATCTGAATAAGGAAAAATATCACGGCCCCGACAACGACACCCCAAACCGGTGCCGCCAATCCAAACCGGTCGGCAAAAAAGAAGGTGGCGACAATAACCATCAGATTGTAAAGAACGGGCGCCAGGGCGCTTACAAAGAAGATCCTTTGCGCCTGGGCGATGCCTGTCAGGAAATTACCGAAAATCAAAAAAGGTAATTGGCCGGCGAGCAGGATTTTCGAATAGAAAACCGTTTGGCTTATTTTATCCTGGGAAAAGCCGGGCGTAATGAGCGGAACGATGTAATCCATAAGGAAAAGACTGATGATTATAAAAACGATAAGACAAAGAATGATGATATTGAAAATCGTAGAAATATTTTCTTCCAGTTCGTTTTTATTTTTCTGGTAACGGATAAAAATGGGGATAAAAGAGGCGGTGAAGGCGCCGGTAATCAATATTTCGAATACAAGATCAGGCAAACGGAACGAAGCAAAAAAAATATCGAGCTGGCTTTTATTGAAATAGCCGGCAAGCGTACGATAACGTAAGAAACCAAACAGTCTGGAAACGACGATCATGAGAGACAGGATCAACGCTGAGGAAAACATGCCTCCCTGTTGGGTAAAAATAAGCTTTGTCGTTTTGTCAAGAATTTTTTTCATGTTGGCATCGTTCATGCCCAACGTAGTCAGGCACAATACTGTACCTGACGGAGTGGCATAACTATCTCTAATAATAACACCGGATCCCCGCGTCGTCAAAGGAGATTTATCGAATTAAATTAAGAAGCGACTGATGATTTATTCTCAAGATCATCTATGCGGTTTTCATGATCTTCCAAACGATATCTTATTTGCTGATTATCACTTCTTATACAATCTACCGCATCTACTAATTTATCTATTTTATTGCTTAAATTGTCATGCGATTTTTCAAATTTTTCTTCTAAATTATCAAAATATGATTTCATGAGTTCCATTAAGCCATCAATTGCCGAATGAAATTCATTTTTCGTAACAAACTTTTCCTCCAATTTATTCATGTCTGTTTTGGTTAGCATAGTTTAATAATAATTTGTTAATCAATAAATTACAAGAGCTTAGAGCATCGTTGTGCGAATATATTATAATAATTTTATGCCTGTTACTTTACATTCTTACAGAAAAGATTTGCCTCAACAAGTTGTTAAATTGATAGAAACACTTTTAAATGAATTGGAAGAAATTTTTAAAGATCAATTCTTGGGAATGTATATCAATGGTTCTTTAGCCATGGATGATTTTCAACCGGACAGAAGCGATATTGATTTGGTAGTAACCACTAAAGAATTACTATCAGGAAAACTGTTGGAGGAAATCAAGTTGATGCATAATAAAATCTACAATAGCGGTATTCTTTATTCCCAAAGATATGGTTCTATTTATATTCCATTAAATTTTTTGGAAAACTACATTGAAGATAAAGCATTTTTCCCTTGCTTTAACGACGGCGGAACGTTTACGACAAACGGTTTTGGCGTCATAGAAAATCATATGCTTTACGAGCATGGAATTATTGTTAAAGGTCTACCGCCAAAATCTTTCATGAAGCCGGTTTCTTCGGATGAATTAAAGAAAGCTGCCATAAGGGTTTTAAACAATTGGTGGAAACCGCAACTGACCGATCATTCGCGTTTAATTAAAGATGATTATCAGGTCTATGCTGTTTTAACCATGTGTCGTGTTCTTTATACAATAAATTCCGGAAAAGTTGTCTCAAAGTCGAAAGCGGCTAAATATGCAAAAATGGTTGTTGATGAGAAGCTTCAGAAGTTAATCGATGATGCTTTATTATGGAAAATTGGGGAGGGATTTAACAAGCTTGATAAGGTTCTTGAATTTATTAAATTTACTTTAAATAAAACAAGTTTATATGAAAACTAAAGAATCGGTTATCAAAGAAATTTTGCAAAAAGCAAAAAATATATAATAAGTTATTAACTTTTATGATAAAACAACTTATTCCTTTTGAAGGAATAACAAACACCGGAAAAAGGTTTGTAATCCGTTACCCGCAAGTTGGAGTTAAATCAACCGGATTAAGGGTTCTCGATTCTTTAATTAATTTTTCAATTCCTTGTCTTACCTCATCTTTTATCATGATTTTTTCCTTAACCGTCTCCAGCTGTTTTGTGACAAATCTCATGCTTTCTTCTGTGTTTTGTTGGTAATCAAGAGCTGAATTATTTTTCAGTATTTCAAACAGCTCTTTATCTGTATGATAAGTTTTTATAAATTCCGCTAATTTTTCAAGATTATTATTGATCCATATACGATCAGGGTAAATACCTTTTACGAATTCCTGAATAATGTATGTTCTGCCGTTATGAGTGCCGCTTGATAAAAGTTTTGGCGCTAATCCCAAGTTGGATACTCGTTGTAAGGGTGGGATATTAATATCAAATTTGAAAAAAACAGTTAACTGGCTGCTTTGGGCAATATATGTCTCTTTAGTCAGACCATGGGATGGTTTTTTAATGGTCCAATCGGTTACGTTAAACGTATTTTTAAGAATTGTTTCAATATTTGTGTCCATAAGCAATAGGTATTGTTTATAATTTTATCATGAATAAACCTGTTCAGTATCTTCTTGTTGGATTGCCTTATTTGGGAAAGTCAACTTTAACTAAAGGACGAGAAACTATCGCAGAACATTATGTTTGGATGGGGAATAATTTCAAGATAAAATATTTTAACTTTCTGGATTATTACTAATTAAAGTGTCAAATACTCGTTGTGCAATTCTATCTCTTCGATCAGCATCAGTTTCAACCCATTTACCTTCTTCAACCATTTTTTTAGCCGCAGAAACAGATTGTACTATCAGATCTTCCTCTTCTTGAGTTCTCGCAAACGGAGACGCCGCCACAACTTTTATATAAGAGTAGTTGCCTGATTTTAATCCTCTGGCGGTATTTAATCCATCGATAGCGACGTACCCTACACGTGAGTCAACCAGTGCAAAATAACTATCTAATCGTTTCTCATCTGGTTCAATAACCACAACAGTACCGTCAAAAAAAATCATACACCTTTGTAATCCTTTTTCATTAGTAGGAAACATTCCTCCTGAAAGATTATGGTCTTGATCTTTAATTAATTTAGTACCAAAACCCAACGATAACCAATCTCTAATGATAGTTTCGGTTGAGACAACGGGCATTTCTTGAGGTGAACCGGTAGTGTTGGCAGCCTTTTCAACCATGGTATTTTATTAATATAAAATTTGTTATGTACTAAATTTATCTAAAATTCGGATCGTATTCGGTTGCGATTTCTTGTAATGTATTAGGTGCTTTTCCGGATTTTTTATTTCTTAGCGTTAAAGTCAGCTGATAATTTTTATCATGTCCATATCTTTCATCAGGTAACTGTTTGATCTCAAATTGTCCTCTTAATCCTTCATTGTCAAATTCTTGTATCGCAACTTGTTCAGATACAGTGTTATAGGAAGCGACTAGTACTCCAATAGGATCGTCTTGAGCATTTGTGCGAATTGTTCTAAGTTCTGCTGTTACTCCAACACTTGTGCATTCCCATGGTCTAACACCATCTTGTAAAAATGTAGCCGCCTCACCATGCCCAAGGTCAGAAACAATTCCTGTTTGCCAATCAAGACTTAAAGTTTTTGCTAATGTACCTGGAAATAAAATAGTAGAGATTTGAGTCCTGCGTGCTTCTAATACTGCATTAGGATCTATAACAGGTCTTGCTTCAACCGATTTAAGATTACCTTTTCTTTCAGCCATAAAGATCTAATAATTTATAAAGGATAAGTATCCTATCATATTATCAGATGAATTACAATTATTCCTTCAGCCAATCCCAGTAAGTTTTACCGCGACGGGTACGGGTGGGTTTCCAGCCGTTACAACCTACTTTCCAGGTCATCGCAATCGGAATTAAAAACGCAGCTGCGCTTATATTCTTCAAACTATTGGGGTAGTTTAAATTAATTCGGTTTATGAGATTTGTTTTCCAGTTCCGTGATTCTTTGTTCGTGATTTTCAAGCATATCCCGGCGACCTTGAATCATGGTTATTTCATCACGAAGGGCAAGAATTTCATGAAGAACTTCATCCTTGAAAGAAACAATGTCATCTTTTAATTCCTGTCTAAACGCATTGATTAGTTCAACAATATCGGTGGCAGTAGTTGTCAGATCGTTTTTAGTAGCGAATTTTCCTAATTCTTTCCTTAAATCTTCTTTAGTGACAAATTTTTCCTCTAATTTTTTTATGTCTGTTTTAGTAAGCATAAGCTAATAATAAATAGTTGAATATATAATTTCAAGTGAACTGTTAAATGCTTACTTATTTATTACGTTCTTAATGTTTGATCGTTAAAGAAATTATTGGAAGATGATTATGGATAATTGATTTCGGATTTTAGCAATTGCTTTACTCTTGACACGATGCATAAAATGGTGTTAAATGGTGTTATATGCTATTTCTTGGCGAATACTTAGTCAGTTTCAGCGGCCAGGGCCGGATTGTTGTTCCCAAGAAAATCAGGGAAGCATTGGGTAAAACCAAAACTTTCACATTGACAAAAGGATTTGACCGTTGTTTGTCAGGCTTTAAAAATGCCGATTGGGAAAAAGAGACGCTTAAGCTGATGGGCAATTCTGTTTTGACAATGCAAAAGGTAGATACGAAGCGTCATCTTTTTTCAAGCGCTATCAGCGTTGAGATTGACGATCAGGGACGTTTCGTTGTCCCCAAGAATCTGTTGGAGTATGCCGAACTGAACGGAAAAGAAGCGGTCTTGATCGGTGTCGGAACGTATTTTGAAGTTTGGCAACCGGAAAAATGGACAAAATATATCAAAACGGTTGAAGGCAACATTAAGAATTTATCTGAAAAAGAGAGTAATTAATGCATACACCGGTACTTTTAAATGAAGCAGTCAGGGGTTTAAACATTAAAAAAGGCGGGAAATACATCGACGCAACGATTGGCGAGGGTGGACACACCGAAGCAATTTTAAAATTAGGCGGAAAAGTATTAGGAATAGACCAGGATGAAAATCAGGTTAAGAATAATGAAGAAAGAATAAAGAATAAAGATTTAATCTTAATCAACGACAACTTTGCAAATATCGAGGAGATTGCCGGCAGAAATGATTTTGTTCCGGTCGATGGCATACTTTTCGATTTGGGATTGTCGATGAAGCAGCTGAACGAATCGGGCAGAGGGTTGTCGTTTAAAAAACCGGAAGAACCATTGGATATGCGGCTTAACCCTCAGCTGGAAGATACTGCCGCCGATATTATTAATCTTGTGAACGAAAATGGGTTGTATGAGTTAATCGCCGGTTATTCGGAAGATGTCGATTCCCGGTTATTGGCGCAAACGATTATTGAAGCCAGACAAATGAATCGGTTGGATACGGTTGGTGATTTGATCGGAGCATTGGAAAAAAAAGGACTAAATAAGATCAAAACGGTTGCAAGGTTGTTTCAAGCATTAAGGATTGCCGTTAACCACGAAAAAAATAATCTGCAGAAGGCGTTGGCCGACAGCTTAAAAATCATGGATAAAAACGGACGACTGGTAGTTATCAGTTTTCATTCGCTTGAAGATCGTTGGGTAAAACGATTCATTACCGATCGTCATTTGAAACAGATAAATAAAAAAGTGATCACGGATGATCGTCACTCGTTTGCACGATCGGCAAAGGTACGGATTATTAGTTTTTGAAAAACCGAAATGAAGTTTATTTTTAAAAATTTTATCTGGATTTTTTTCGTCGGGCTCATTATCGGAAATGTTTATATATTTTTATCCGGGATCCGGTTAAGTAATGAAATTAACCGCTATGAGAAAGAGATAACCAGACTTCATAACGAAAATACCGATTTGGAAAAGCAGGTTTTCGAAATCGAATCGTTAAAATATACCGCTTCGATGGCGGCCACCCTTAACTTTACCGAACAACCGGCTCCCATGATCTTAGATAATTTCAAGTATGCGCTCAACCGTTAGATTATCTAAAATCAGGTTTTTTTATCTCATTTTTTTGGGAGCTTTCTTCCTGATTATCTTCAAGCTTTTCTATATCCAGGTTATCTACCCGTATTCGACTAATTCCGATTATTTAAAAACGCGAAAAATTCCGGCAGAAAGAGGAAAGATATATGATCGTAACGATCAGCCGCTTGCGGTTAACCAAACGACTTATTTGCTATATGCGGAACCGAAAAAAATAACCGAAAAGGATAAACTGATAAGAAAAGTGGCCGAGTTTGCGAAAACGGATGAGGCGTCGATCGAAGCAAAACTCGACACCGAAAGTTATTGGATATCATTGAAAAACGGTTTGACTAAAGATGTCAAAGATAAATTGGCCGGTTTGAATTTGAAGGGGATCGGTTTTGACGAAGAATACCGCCGTTATTATCCGGAATCTTCGTTATCTTCCCAATTGTTGGGATTTGTCGGTAAGAATAGCGGCGGTGACAATATTGGCTATTTCGGTGTCGAAGGCTATTACGACAAGGATTTGTCCGGATTGCCCGGTTTGCTTAAATCGGAACGCGATTTATCGGATAGGCCGATTTTTTTCGGTACCCAAGACCGGATCGAACCGGAAAACGGCCGCGATTTTATTTTAACGATCGACAAATCAGTCCAACAGATAATCAAAAATCGTTTACAAGCCGGTTTGGAGCGTTATCAGGCAACTCAAGGTTGCGTGATTGTTGCCGATCCGATGACGCTTCAAATATTGGGCATGAGTTGTCTTCCTGATTTCGATCCGGACAAATATTATCTTTTCAACGAAAATTATTTTAAAAATTCAAGTATTACCGATCTCTATGAACCCGGATCGATTTTTAAACCATTGGTCGTGGCGGCGGGAATCGAGGCAAAAGCAATCAAGCCCGATGAAATCTATAACGAAGAAGGTCCGGTAACCATCGGCGAATATACGATTAAAACCTGGAACAACAAATATGAGGGAAAAATTTCCATGACGCGGATCTTGGAAAAATCGTCCAACGTCGGGATGGTTTATATCGGAGAAAAGCTTGGCGATAAAAAACTTTACCAGTATATCAACAATTACGGTTTTGGCCAGTTGACCGGAATCGATCTTCAGGGTGAAGTGGCGGGATATCTTCGCGCGAAAAACCAATGGTACCCCATAGATTATGCAACCGCCACATTCGGACAAGGAATCGCCGTGACTCCAATCCAGATGGTCCGGGCATTTGCCACTTTGATTAACGGAGGCAAATTGCTGGTTCCGCATACGGTTTTGCGGATTGATGCCGAAGGCAGGGAGCAAACCATTCAAACAAAGCTTACGCAAACGATCCTTTCCGAGAGGACGTCGCTAATAATTAAAAAAATGCTTGCCTCAACCGTGGAAAACGGCGAGGTCAGTTGGGCCAAGCCAAAAGGTTACGCCGTCGGCGGCAAGACCGGAACGGCCCAGATACCGATTGCCGGCCACTATGATCCTTCCAAGACAATCGCTTCGTTTATCGGTTTTGCACCCGTAAATAATCCTAAATTTGTGGCTTTGGTTATTATTCGTGAACCGAAAGCTTCGCAATGGGGATCGGAAACAGCCGCCCCTATTTTCTTTGAAATAGCGAAAGATCTGATAGTGTACTATAATATAGCACCAGGCGAGTAATTTCCAATTTCCAAATCCCAATTTCCAAACAATGATTCAAGTTCCAAATTCCAATTTTCAAAAGATTAAGAATTTCTATCATCTGACGCAAGCAGTGCTGGCGAATATCATATATGGATTTCCGAGTAAGAAGATTAAGGTGGTTGGGGTGACGGGGACGGACGGGAAAACAACGACTACCCACCTGATTTATCACATCTTGAAATCCAGTGGCAAAAAAGTATCAATGATTTCCTCAGTGCATGCTGATGTTGCGGGAGAAGTTTATGATACGGGATTTCACATCACCACACCATCATCTTTCACCATTCAAAAATATCTGAAACTCTCAGTTAATAACGGAGATGAATATTTTATATTGGAGACAACTTCTCATGCTTTAGATCAAAACCGGGTCTGGGGAATTAACTATGATATAGGTGTGGTTACGAATATAACCCACGAACATCTTGATTACCATGAAACATACAATAATTATTTGCAAACTAAAGCGAAATTGCTTTTTAATGCACGGATTAGTATTATCAATTCTGGAGACGGGTCGTTTTCTTCTTTAAAACATCTTTTACAAAAAGGTCGTAAAGAATTCTATTTTTATAAAGTTGGTAAACTTAACGTACTGCTTTACAATACAATTAATAACTTGGGATTGACAGATTACAACAAAGCAAATTATTTAGCAGCAAGTACAACTGCACGTGTCTTAAATATAGATATTCACCCAATCTTAGCAGCCTTGAAAAGCTTTAAGCTACCAAAAGGACGCTTAGAAACGGTGTATGATAAAGACTTTAAAGTCATAATTGACTTCGCCCATACTCCAAACGCTATCACTCAACTTTTAAATTCAATTAAATCTTCTACCGAAAGAAGAATTATTCATATATTTGGATCGGCCGGCTTGCGGGATATCACTAAGCGACCATTGATGGGTGAAGCCAGCTCCAAATATAGTGATTTAATCATATTAACAGAAGAAGACTATCGTACAGAAGATCCGCTAAAAATTTGTGAACAAATAGCTGAAGGAATTAATCGAAGCTTTAAGATAAAAGAAAATATCAAAAATGATCAAATAAATGTTTATACGATAATCATTGACCGGAAAGCGGCAATAGAAAAAGCTATCAGTTTAGCTCAAGAGAACGACGTGGTAATCATTACCGGGAAAGGTCATGAAAAGAGTTTGTGCCGGGGAAAGAAAGAATATCCGTGGGACGACAAAAAAGCGGTATTGGAAATTATCGATGAATATGATAAAAGAAAATAATATTTTTTTTGTCGGAATTAAGGGAGTCGCTTTGGCTAATTTGGCGATCATCTTAAAAAAGATGAAAAAAAACGTTTGCGGATCTGACATTGACGATGAATTCATCACCGACCGGACTTTAAAAGATAATCAAATCAGAATTTTCCGGAATTTCGATCCGGCGGATTTGCCGGAATCGACCGATCTGGTTGTTTATACCGCCGCCAATCAGTCTTCAAACAATCCTCAGGTATTGGAGGCAAAGAAGCGCGGTATCAGGATCCTTCACGGTTCCCAACTGTTGAGGGAAATTATACTTTCGTATAAAAGAGCGGTTGCCGTTTGCGGTTGTCACGGCAAAACCACAACCAGCGCTTTATTGGCTTATTCGTTGATTAAATTAGGAAAAAAACCGACCTATATGGTAGGAACATCTTCTTTTGCCGAATTTGACGGCGGCGATTATGGAAATAATCACGAATATATCGTGGTGGAAGGTGACGAATACGGAATCAACCCCCCAACCGATAAAACGCCCAAGCTTTTTTTCCTGCCGGTAAAATATGTTTTGGCAACCAATATCGATTTTGATCATCCGGATGTTTACAGAAGCCTGGAAGAAACGGAAAAAATCTTTACTCAATTTTTTAACGATAAACAATTATTTTTATGTGCCGATGATAAAAACCTTATGAATGCGGTTAAAAAGATAAACCCGCAGCGATATCAAACTTATGGTTTTGATAAAAAAGCAGATTTGCAAATTAAAAATTGGCAACCTGAAGCAGACGGATCATCTTTTGGATTAAGCTATCAGGGAAATGATTTGGGGCAATTTAAAACTGCGTTATTCGGTGAGAAAATGGTCAGTAATGCAGCCGGAGTCGTATTGGTTTTATTGGCTTTCGGTATTGCGGCAGATGAAATAAAAACGGCAATAAGCGGCTTTACCGGCGCCAAAAGGAGATTTGAATTAATATATACCGATCGTAACACATGGTTGCTTGATGATTATGCTCATCATCCGACGGAGATCAGGGCGACGATAAACGCTGCCCGCGCCAGGTTTACCGGTAAACGGATTATCGTACTTTTCCAGCCCCATACATTTTCCCGGACACGGCTTTTACTTGAAGATTTTTCCGAATGTTTGAATTTGGCCGATTTTGCCCTGATCGCCCCAATTTTTACATCGGCCAGGGAAAATCAAAAAGATTTCGGCATCAGTTCATTGGAGATTGAGAAAAAAGCCAGAAAACTGGGCAAGAATAATGTTTTTGCCGTCGGTTCAACTGGAGAATTAATGGCCAAATTAAAAAATATCATAAAAAAAGGCGACGTGATTTTTACCATGGGCGCCGGAGATATTTATAAGCTTGGCGATGATATAATAAAAGAAATTTCAAAGCTCAAATGACAAATATCAAGGTTGAAAAAAACAAAAACCTTTTTCCGTATCTTACGTTAAGAACGAAAGCCTCGGCAGAGTATTATTTTGAGGCAAAAACAAGAGAAGATTTGATTGCCGCCAAACTATTTTCGCTTGATAATAAAATTCCTTTTATGGTTTTGGGCGGGGGTTCGAATATTGCCGTTTTTAAAAAAAAAGTTGCCGGGTTGGTAGTCAGGAATCTTTACCAAAAAAAAGAAATCCTGAAAGAAACGGACGAAGCGGTAGATTTATTGGTTTCTTCGGGATATGTGGTCAATCTCCTGGTTAATCAGACGGTCGAAGCCGGCTATGCGGGATTCGAATATCATCTGGGTTTGCCGGGGACAGTCGGCGGAGCGATTTACATGAATTCAAAATGGACAAAGCCATTGACTTATTTTGGAGACAATTTAATTAGGGCATACTTAATCGACAGTGAGGGCAAAGTTAAAGAGGTCGGTAAAGATTATTTCAGATTCGCTTATGATTCAAGCATTCTCCATAAAACGCGGGAAATTTTATTGGAAACGGTTTTCCGCTTAAAAAAAGAGAACAGATCGGTATTAAAAACAAGAGCTTTGGCAGCTCAATCTTATCGAAAAGCGAACCAGCCGGTCGGGGTTGCGACGTGCGGATGTTTTTTCAGGAACATATCCGTTAACGAAAAAGAAAAATACCGCCTGCCCACAACATCGGTAGGCTACCTGATTGATAAAGCCGGATTAAAAGGTATGCGTCGGGGTGGTTTTATGGTTTCGGAAAAACACGCGAATTTTATCATTAATAAAGATAGAGATAAAAGCAATCTTGAAGATTTACATGAATTATTAGATGTGATTAAAGCAAAAATCAAGTCTAAATATGGTTTGGAACTGAAAGAGGAAGTGGTAAAAATAAATTAAAAATTTCAAATTAAAAATTTGTTTCAATATGGAGGATGCATATTTGATTACGGGTGGGAAAAAATTAAGCGGAGAAGTAAAACTTTCCGGCGCAAAAAATGTGGCTTTAAAGACAATTATTGCCGCCTTATTGTTTGACGATGACGTGATTTTGAAAAATATTCCGAAAATCAACGATGTTAAAGAATTGCTTCATTTGATCAGATTGCTTGGTGCAAAAGCCGAATTTATCGAAGCTAACACTTTGCGGATCAATTGCAACGGGTTGAATAGTAATCGCGTCGATTTGCTCCATGGTTCAAAAATCCGCGTTTCTTTTATGCTGTTTGCTCCGTTGTTGCACCGGTTTGGTGACTGTTATATACCTAATCCCGGGGGGTGCCGTTTGGGTGCCAGACCAATAGATAGAATTGTTGAGGGAATGAGAAAATTGGGAATTATTACGGAGTATGATCACCAATCGGGATTTTATCGGTCTTCCATGCCTAAAAAACCCGAGGGTAATTATGATTTTTATAAAACTTCTCATACTGGTACGGAATTATTAATCATGCTTGCGGTTTTTGGTCAAGGACAAATAATTATCCGAAATGCGGCGCTTGAACCGGAAATCGATGATTTGATAAATTTTTTAAACCGGGCCGGGGCGAAAATAAAACGACAAAAATCGAATATTGTCATTGAAGGCGTAAATGCATTAAAACAGAAAGAAGCTTATCGGATTGGATGTGACAGAAATGAAGCGGTAACTTATGCATCAATGGCTTTGTCCACCAAAGGCGATATTGCTTTAGGTCCGCTAAAAGAAGAATATCTGACGAGTTTTTTACAGTCGGTAAAAAAAGCCGGCGGCGGCGTGGAGAAATTAAACGGGGATTACTGGAGATTTTATTACAGTCATGAATTAAATGCCGTCGATATAGAAACGCTTCCTCATCCGGGTTTTATGACGGATTGGCAACCGCCGTGGGCGGTCATGATGACTCAGGCACGGGGAGAGTCGATCATCATCGAACGGATTTATAACAACCGGTTTGCTTATGTTAACGAATTGAATAAACTCGGCGCAGGAATTGAATTTATTCATCGGGAAATTCCTAATCCGGAAAAATATTTTCATTTCCATTTCGATAAAAACGGTTTATATAACCAGGTTATTAAAATTACAGGACCGCAGAAGCTTCATAACGGGGTATTGCAAATTGCCGATTTAAGAGCGGGCGCGACCTTGGCAATTGGCGCCTTGGTGGCCCGGGGTGATTCAACCGTTTCCGGCGCATCAATTTTGGAACGCGGATATGAAAATTTTGTCGAAAAGGTCAAATTCCTTGGAGGAGAAATAAAAAAGATCTGAAACGATTAACTTTGTGTTAACATAAAATTATGGTGAAACATACGGTTTCTTTTAAAAACGCTTTCCATGGTTTATTTTGGGCGCTGAAAACCCAGCCGAATTACAAAATCCATTTTTCTTTATCCCTGCTGTCGTTAATCGCAGGACTGTTGTTGAAGATAAGTTATTTCGAATTCCTGACAGTCTTGATCCTTATTTTTGTCGGGTTGGTCATCGAAACGATCAACACGGCTTTGGAAGAAACCAACAATGCGATCGATCAGAAAATCCGTGAAGATATCGGTTTGGCGAAGGATGTGGCGGCCGGAGCAATGCTTATTTTCGCGATCGGCGCTTTAACCGTTGCCTGCATTATCTTTATACCGAAGATTATATTTTTGTTTTAAACAGTATGGCAATATATTTATTTGCGACCGTTGTTTCTTTTTTCTTTAATCTGATCCTGATTATTCCGTTCATCAATTTTTTATATAAACGGAAATTCCAACGGCAGGAACAACAGACAAGGGACGCCTTCAATAAGCCGACTCCGATTTTCGATCGTTTTCATGCCCATAAAAAAGGAACCCCGATAGGCGGCGGCATTTTGGTCGTTTTGACCACGGTATTCCTTTTTGTTTTTTTCATGGTTCTTTTCATCGCATTCAACCAGTCCATCCAAACGAATTATCCTTCGATCGTTTCGGAAATCAAAATTATCTTGTTTAGCTTTTTAAGTTTTGCTTTTCTTGGAGTTTATGATGATTTAAATAAAATATTTTTTTGGCAAAAAAAGAATTTTTTCGGGTTACGTTTGCGACACAAACTGGTTATTGAGGTTATTCTGTCTTTGATTATTTCCTGGTGGTTGGTCAATGAGCTCAAAATCGATATTGTCCATATTCCTTTTCTGGGTGTTTCCAAAATCGGTTATTTCTATATCCCGTTTGCCGCTTTTGTCATAACTTCGTTTGCCAACGCCATCAATATTACTGACGGGTTGGACGGCTTGGCCGGCGGTGTTCTGATGATCGCTTTAGCCGTATTTTGGGCGGTGGCGAGTTCGATCCTCGATGTGCCGACGTCGATTTTTATCGCCGTGTGGTTGGGAGGGCTGATCGCTTTCCTTTACTTCAATATTTATCCGGCAAGAATCATGCTTGGTGATACCGGTGCTTTGGCTTTCGGCGCCACTTTTGCCGTCATCGGCTTGATACTGGGTAAACCTTTTGCCCTAATTCTCATCGGCGGGATTTTCGTGCTGGAAATTTTCAGTTCATTAATCCAGCTTTTGGGAAAAAAATTTTTCAAGCGCAAGCTGCTTCCGGTTTCGCCTTTTCATTTATGGCTTCAGCTTAAGGGTTGGGAAGAGCCAAAGGTGGTAATGCGCCTGTGGCTGGCCGCCATTATCTTTGCCATCGTCGGCCTGATGATCGCTTTCATGAAATAATAGCTTCGGCTAATTGCTTTGACGTTTTGATATACTTAAACTTATGAGTAAATCTGAAAGTAGCCTTCCACCTGGAACTTTTATTTTTTATGATGAGAGCGGGGATACTGGCACAAAATTTGGGAGAGGATCAACTAACTATTTTATTTCAACCGTATTAATTGTCCCAAGATATAAAGTGAAAGAAGTGGATGAGTTAATAACCAATACCAGGTGCCGATATAATTATTTTTCTGAGATTAAATATACTAAGATAAAAGGAAAACTTCTTACAACTTTTATTCATCAAATTACAAAGCTGAAAGACGTTTTTGCATTTTCACCTGACTTTCTCAA
>Ga0172371_10005690_pt1 | contig 18396 bp, 15 predicted proteins | sample Lak12m_FD_114543 | JGI IMG/M metagenome (GOLD analysis project Ga0172371, IMG submission 114543) | Freshwater microbial communities from Kabuno Bay, South-Kivu, Congo - kab_022012_12m | ecosystem: Environmental > Aquatic > Freshwater > Lake | place: Democratic Republic of the Congo: South-Kivu...
GAAACACATTCGTCCTCGTCACCTGCCCCAGCACGGGCGCGGTCGCCCCTCACGTAGGGGCGTGGATTGAAACGCCACGACGCCCGTTGGGTCAAACCCCAGGCCGACGTCGCCCCTCACGTAGGGGCGTGGATTGAAACACATTCGTCCTCGTCACCTGCCCCAGCACGGGCGGTCGCCCCTCACGTAGGGGCGTGGATTGAAACAGAGGGAGCTTGTTACTCGAAACCGGTCGCGGAGTCGCCCCTCACGTAGGGGCGTGGATTGAAACATATGAGATGAGCCCTGACAAGTTCTTCGGGCAGGGTCGCCCCTCACGTAGGGGCGTGGATTGAAACGGTTCAGATATCGGGAGCGGTCGAACGGGTAGAGTCGCCCCTCACGTAGGGGCGTGGATTGAAACTCTTTCGTCATCTTCCCGTTGCCGTATGCCTCAACGTCGCCCCTCACGTAGGGGCGTGGATTGAAACCCAGGAGGGCGATCCCGTGTATGGTGGCAGCCCAGTCGCCCCTCACGTAGGGGCGTGGATTGAAACGATTTTGACCCAGCCGTGTCGCCACGGGTATTTCAGTCGCCCCTCACGTAGGGGCGTGGATTGAAACGTTCTTCATGGCCGTGAGCACGCACAGGGCATCAGTCGCCCCTCACGTAGGGGCGTGGATTGAAACAGATCTGCCACGAGCTTTTTCTGCATCTTCCGATGTCGCCCCTCACGTAGGGGCGTGGATTGAAACTCGCATCATCCCCCTGAGTGCAGCGGCGAAGTCGGTCGCCCCTCACGTAGGGGCGTGGATTGAAACAAGCTGAGCCGGTGCAGGATTCGTGGATGAGCGAGTCGCCCCTCACGTAGGGGCGTGGATTGAAACGGAAATATCCAGAGCGAACACATCCCCAGCCCGCGTCGCCCCTCACGTAGGGGCGTGGATTGAAACTCTGCCCCGCGTTCGGGGCCCGGTATGCTTATCAGGTCGCCCCTCACGTAGGGGCGTGGATTGAAACTGACTCGGGCGCGTTTTGCGGCTAGACTCTGAAGGTCGCCCCTCACGTAGGGGCGTGGATTGAAACAAGGATAAAAAGATGCTGCCCCTTCTCCGACTTGTCGCCCCTCACGTAGGGGCGTGGATTGAAACATGAATCCGTCAGGCCCGTATTTGTCGAGCAGCCAGTCGCCCCTCACGTAGGGGCGTGGATTGAAACGGGATGGCGTGGGCCGTTGGTGAGTGGATTATCAGTCGCCCCTCACGTAGGGGCGTGGATTGAAACACATTTACAGCTATATTTCGTAGCACCCAGAGCGTCGCCCCTCACGTAGGGGCGTGGATTGAAACGGAGTACATATCGGTACCGTGATCGCAGCCAATGGGTCGCCCCTCACGTAGGGGCGTGGATTGAAACGTCGCTGCGAACAAGCGAGTCAAGGGGTGTGGTATGATTCTGACGGATTAATCGAGAGAGTCAAAGGGTTCTTTTGTGTACAGTGCAGGTCCGAGTCACGGCCTCGATCCAATCTGAATGGCGCACGACAAGCGGTCTCGTGGAGGAAAGATTTCTCATGTCCAACCCTCAGAAGTGCCAGGTCGGCTTTCTTCGCACAATTATAACAATTACAGGCATCTTTGCGATCACCCTTGCCACAGGCACCGTCATGGCCGGAGACCCGACCAAGGACTTAATGAGAGCTTCTATGGAGGGTGATCTTCAAAAAATGGAACGCCTTATACGGGACGGGGCGAATGTTAATGCAAGGTTTAGGGATGGATTCACAGCCTTAATGTTTGCATCCATGACCAATCGGCCTGATATTGTGGAGCTACTTCTACGCAAGAGCGCAGATGTCAGTGCCAAGACTTCTCATGGCGTAACCGCCCTGATGCTGGCTTCTGGAAAAGGAAGCACCGAGGTAGTGAGGCTTCTTTTGGAGTCAGGAGCCGACGTCAACGCCAAAGAAACATCGGGTTGGACGGCCCTGACCCACGCCACCAAAAATGGACACAAGAGCACCAGGGAACTCCTGTTAAAACATGGAGCAACGGAATAGGTCGTGGGCTAATTGACTCGGGGGTATCGGGGAACCACACCAGCGGCTTTGCTAACATTCTGCCCACATCCGTGAGGGTCAGCAGGGCCTGAAAGGGTTTCATCCGTCCGAATGGGGTTTGAAATCATTAGGTGTTCGAGGCAAGTTTTTGATATGTTAGGCGCTCCTTCGTTCTCTCACGGCGGAGACAGGGGGGCGAAATCCTTTGGCACTTTTTTGGCCCCTTTTGGGTCCCCCATGAGAACTCATAGGTACCTATAATGATCAATGGGTATTGATTCTTCAGAGGAATCCAAGTGTGACGAGTTTGGTTTTTCCTGGTTTGAGTGGTTTCGCCCGAGGAATTTTACTCCCCGTTCAAGCGGGATGTCTCTCATACGACGAGTGGGTTCGGAGAATTGAGATAGATACTGCGAATGAAAGTCTTGCTGCCTTGTCCGACCAAATCGTTGTGGTCCCCGCGAGAGGTGCTTGAATAGAGTCTTATCGGGGGGCGAAGGTGTCCCCAAAGTGTCCCCACTTTTTGAAAACGAAGAGGCTGGTACTGGATTTGCAAGGATCGAAAGGGCTTGAAAAGACAAAGGTTCGTGGGCAAGTGGTTGATGAGTGATGGACGATGTTAACCTGTGGAGTAATCTCCGTGGGCGGACGATGCGATTCGGAAAAGTGCTCTCGGCGTGGCGAGTGTTTCCATACTCCTTCCATACCTTTTGGAGGAGGGACAGGTACTCATGGTGATTGACCGTGTTCAGTTGTGATTGATTTTTCAGGGGATTTGTCTGGCAACCGCTCAGCTGCTATGGTTTACAATGGATTCACACGGCAGGGGTCGGAGGTTCAAATCCTCTCCCGCCTACCAGTAACTTATTGAATATCATCGAAGGTTAGGTCACGCACACCGTGGCCTTTTTTCTTGGGAACGTGATTTGATACCGTTTTGATACCATCGGTCCGCTTCTTCTTTCCGGTACCGGTAGCAACCAGGATCACCGTGTCTCCGTGGTCGAACGTCATGGCGTCTATTGCCTCGCGAAGCTCCTGATCTGCGAGGAAGCCGTAGCGGTCACGAACGGATCTTTGACGTGATGAGTGTCCCAGGATCGCTTCTCTGATCTCAGAGTCCATTCCCGAGCGTCTCGCGTTCGTCTTCCAGGTATGCCGGCGATCGTGAAACCGAGGCAAAGGGTTGTTCCATATCCAATGCCTCTCAGGCATTGAGGGCGCAAACTCGTCGGAGAGGCCGGATCAAGAGCTCCCACGTGCCGCATAATCATGACGGGCAGTAGCCGCGCCCGCACTGACGGGTCACCTTATTTGTTGTGCGCAGGGGAATCATGTTCTCTCATGGACATTGCAAGAAGCTCCACCGGATGCACGACCTGAATGAGCTCCGATTCCAAGTTGCCATGGATCTGCAGTCGGCAGCCCGGACACCCTGAGGCCACCAGATTAGCCCCTGTTGCTGCTATAGCTCTGATCTTTTTGTTCGTTATGCCTGACGCCAAGTCAGGGTGGTCCAACTGAAAAGTCCCTCCTCCGCCGCAACAGGCGTCTGCTCCGACCATTTCAACAAATTCCAGCTCAGGAATGAGGCTGAGCAAACGCCGGGGCTCTTCTTTTACCGCTTGACTTCGGACGAGATGGCAAGGATCGTGATACGTTACTCGACCTTGAATCGGCCCGAGGAATTCCCGTAAATCGAACTGCGCCAGATATTGAGAAATGTCTAGCACTTTGTGTGCCACAGCCTTCCCTGGTTCCGGATTCTCTCCCATCTCTTCCAGAATATGGACATATTCCTTCTTCAGGGCAGCTCCGCACGTAGCGCAGTCCACAATGATCGCATCCACATTCTCCGCAGCGAGAATGCGGAGATTATGGTGAATGTTGTCCAGGGCCAACTTCCGAGCGCCGGACAAAAAGATTGGAAGACCGCAGCACATTTGTCGCCTGGGGATGATCACCTCAATCCCTAACCGCCCAAGTACCGCTATTACCGATTGTCCAACATTGTCAAATAGATAGTTGGTGGCGCATCCAGTGAAATAAATTACTCGGCCCGCTTTCGGTTTGTCCGGGGAAATGGTCTCAGGATATTGCTTCGCCAGAGGGACCGAGTTTAGCCGCGGAATCCTGGCACAAGGAATGGCGCCTACTTTGCCACCTTTGGCAAACATTGACAGGAGCGCAGGGCCGAATGTACGGCCCCAAAACATCGCAAATGGGAGAAGGCGAGAGCTGCGAAGTAGATGAAAGACCATCCGCTTCTGCCAGGGTAGCCCGAATTTCCGTTCCAACTCCGCCCGCATCGCCTTCATGAGGCGGTCCACTTTCAATCCGCTGGGGCAATTCACACTACAGTTTTCACAGAGCAGACAGGTGAAGAGGAGACGGTGAAAATGCTCGGACGGCTCCAGTTTTCCTTCCAACACCTTCTTTATCAACTGAACCTTCCCTCGAGGAGAAGCGCCCTCGAAGTAGAGTTGTTTGTACACCGGACAGGCGTTCATGCACAGTCCGCATTTGATGCACTTATGAACTTCTTCTCTCAGTTGTTCAGAAATCATGATTGCCGGTCCTCGAGGAAACTGCCGGGGTTCAGTATCCCCTGGGGATCGAAGAGTTTCCTGATATTCCGCATCATGCGCAGACTGGTCTCACTCAGTTGTTTGGGCAAATACTTGGATTTGGTAATTCCGATTCCATGCTCGCCGGAAAGCGTCCCCCCTACGGAAAGGGCATAATCCACTATCTCGTCCATTGATTTTTCCACCCGCGCCATCTCGTCACTATCGCGCTGGTCGCATAATATCAGCGGGTGAAGATTGCCGTCGCCCGCGTGGGCAAGCACCGCAATGAGCACATTGTTGCGTTCCGCGATTTCAAGCACTTTCTTGATTGCTGAAGTGAGATAGCTCACCGGCACGGTGGCGTCTTCGATCATGCAGTTCGGGCGCATTCGGGCTACCGCTCCAAAAGCAGAGCGCCGCGCGGCCCAGAGCTGTTCGTTCTCTTTTTCAGACTCGGATACACGAACTTCCCTGGCTCCCTGCTCCCTACAGAAACCGGCGACCGTTGCAGCCTGTTTCTCCACCGTGTCCGGATCGCCGTCAACGTCCATCAACAGGATCGCCTCCGCATCGAGCGGCAGTCCCAGGTGGGCAAAATCTTCCAGGGCCTTGATTATCGTTTTGTCCATCAATTCCAGGGTAGCCGGGACAATTCCGGCTTCTATGATTTTTGAAACGGTGGTTCCGGCCGCATCGATTTTGTCGTACACGGCCTGGAGAGTCCGCTTGGTCTGCGGTTTGGGAAGAAGCCGGACGAATATCTTGGTCACCACCGCCAGGGTTCCTTCCGAGCCGCATATCAATCGAGTCAAATCATAGCCCGTCACGTCCTTGGTGGTGATGGTTCCGGTCGTCATGATCTCGCCCGAAGGCAATACGATCTCCAATCCGAGAAGATAATCTCGCGTCACACCATACTTGACTCCTCGCATGCCTCCCGCGTTCATTGCTACCGCCCCGCCCATGGTTGCCACAGCGGCGCTGCCGGGGTCAGGCGGATAGAAGAGATTGTGCTGTTCAACCTCTTTCTGAAATTCAGCGATGACCACACCGGGCTCGACCACTGCATAGCGGTTCGCTCTGTTGATTTCCAGTATGCGATTCATCATGGTGAAGCATAGCACCACCCCGCCCTGTTTGGCCAAGGCCTCCGACCCCAGACCTGATCCGGCTCCTCGCGGCGTCACGAAGACATTGTGGGCCGATGCCGTTTGCATAATCGCTGAAACTTCCTCGCTCGACTTGGGAAAGAGCACCGCATCAGGCAGGAACTCATATGCGTAGGCGTCATAGGCATACGTGAGGAGGTCTTCCTTGGTGGTCTTACAGCGTTCCGGGCCGACAATGGAGACAAATTGCTGCAGGACGTTCTCTTTCAGCATGCGAAAATCCTTTCCGTTATTCGACACGACCATCCCTGGAGGCTTCGTTCAGCATCCGTCCTGGCGGACCTGCGTACAATTCACTTTCTGATACCAGCCTGTCGCGGGCAAACCGGTTTAACAAGCGGGCCGCGGCAAGTCCCCGCACAGCAGCCGGCCTCACGAAAGAGAGCGGCCATCCTGCCACCGCGAGGCTGTCCCACCAAAGCACGTACCACTTGTTCGACCGCGCCTCGGTTTGACCTCCTACTCGCCGAAAATCCTCATGGGCAGCCACGTCACCAGCGGCGGGAAGGAAACGCAGAGAAACAGCCCCACCCACTGCAAGCAAACGAAAGGCACCACTCCCCGGTAGATGAGGGCCATCGTCATCTCCGGAGGGGCTATGCCCTTCAGGTAAAAGAGAGAATAGCCGAACGGCGGGGTAAGGAAGGCCATCTGAAGGTTGACGCAAATCAAGGTGCCAAACCACAGCGGATCGAATCCCAGTTGCTGTGCAACAGGAGAAAAAACCGGAATCACGATGAGGAGAATACCGATCCAGTCGATAAAGCATCCGAGAATGAAGACAATCCCCATCATGATGAGCAAGACGGCGGTGGGACTGATTTGCAGTCCGAGAAGGCTCGTGGACATCGCGTCGCCTCCTCCCAGCCCCATGAAAATAGACTGAAACGCACTGCCTCCGAGCAACAGGGTCAACACCATGGACGTTATCTGCATCGTGGAGATGGCTGATGCGCGAATAGCGTCCCAGGTGAGCTTGCGGTAAACGGCAGCCAGAATCATCGCTCCAAAGGCCCCGAGACCAGCCGCCTCGGTTGTGGTGGCCACGCCGGCGATAAGGGTCCCAAGGACCATCCCGATGAGAAACAGGGGGGGCATCAGAGAGGTAACCACCATGTGCATCTTCTGCCTGGCTGAATAGATCCTCTCTTCTTTCGGGAGGGGCGGGCCCATCTCGGGATTGATACCGCACCGAATGGCCACGTAGGCAATGTAGAGCGCCGCCAGAGTAAGGCCGGGGAACATGGCTGCAGCGAAGAGTCTGCCCACCGAAATATTCGTGAGACCACCGTAAACCACCAACATGATGCTCGGGGGGATGAGAATACCCAATGTACCGCCTGCGCAAATGACTCCCGCTGACATGGGTATGTCATATCCTCGTTTCAAGAGGTTCGGGGCCGCGAGAATCCCTATGGCCACCTCGGTGGCGCCGACCACCCCGGTCGAGGCGGCAAAGACCGTACACACCGCCAGAACCGCGATAGCGAGTCCGCCCCTCACTGGGCCCCACAACACGTGCATCGTGCGAAAGAGCTTCTCGGCGATTCCCGCGACGTCCAGCATCTGGGCCATGAAGATGAACAGTGGGACCGCAACGAGGACATATTCGTCCATCACGCCGTAGACCTTCGATACGAAAAGGCCGAATATGATGTCAGGAGATCCGCCCCATCCGATCAAGCCGAACAGAACCGCTACCGATCCCAGGGTGAATGCCAGCGGATGCCCAAGAAATATGCCGATCGCGAGTGCAACGAACATCCATATCGCGACTGATTCCGGACTCACAGCTCTTCTCCCTTCAACCGGTAAATCTCCTTGATAAATTGGGCCAGCCCCTGAATGAAAAGCAGGATCAAGCCCACCGGCATGACCGTCTTGTAAAGGTAAAGAGGCGGCTTCCAGGCGCTCCAGCTATGTTCATTCACCACCCACGCGTTAGCCGCGTAAATCACAGCCGCTATGCTCAAGCCCCCCACGAACGGCGCGAACATCACTATGAACGTGACAATGTCAATCCAGGTCTGAAATCTCTTGGGGAGTCTCGATGACAGGATGTCGATTCGCACGTGCCGACCGTGCAATGCGGTATACGCGGAGCCCAGCAAAAAAAAGGCGCCGTACAAGTAGACAGTCGTTTCGAAAGCCCACATCGTTGGAGCATGAAAGACCTTGCGGGCGATCACCTCATACACGACGACAAAGACCAAGGGCAAGATCAGGAGCGAAACTCCGCGCCCGAAATACTCGTTGAACGTGTCAACGGCACGAACGAATTTCCTCATGGTGACTTACCTTTCTGGGCGAAGAGTGACGGCGCCGCCGTAAAAGCGGCGCCTCCGCTGCCCACTCTAGGGAAACGGTGCAGTCCGACGCGCTACTGGTACAGCTCACCCTTGATAACAGACTCTATAGGCCAGGGAGTCGCTCCGCTCCTGATTTTTCGCCACGTGGCAAAGTCTTTCTTAAACTGTTCCTGCGAGTCCAGCACCTTCTTCAGTTCCGGCTGCTTCGCCGCGAGCTCATCGAGGTACGCTTTGGTAATTTTCGCGAATTCCGCGATGGTGGCATCGTCCATGCGAATGAATTGGGTCTTCTTTGCCATCTCATCAACGGCCTTGATGTTGAGGTTTTCAAGCCACGCCCAGGCCCACAGTTGGGCATCGTTCGCGCAGGTTTCCACGATGGCTTTCAGGTCGTCGGGCAACTCGTCCCACTTCTTCTTGTTGATGATTATCTCGCATTGTGAGCTCGGCTGGTGAACACCCGGCTCGATCACGTACTTGGTAATCTCGTGAAACCCCATGGGATAGTTGAGGGCAGGCGCGCCGAATTCACAGCCGTCTATCACGCCCCGCTCGAGCGCCAGGTAGATCTCAGGACCGGGCAAAGGGGTGACCGACGCGCCCATCTTGTTGAGGATGTCCTGATACCATCCAACGGTCCTGATCTTCATCCCCTTGAAATCTTCCATCTTGGTGGCACGTCTGTTGGAGTGAATGCCAAGTTCCTGACCCGTGTTGCCGCATGGAAAGGCCACCATGTTGTATTGACCGTACAACTTGTTGAGCATTTCTTTCCCGCCGCGCTCGTACAACCAGATGTTGTACCCTTCGGCGTCGAGGCCGAACGGCATTGCTCCAAAGGCCACGAAGGCCTCGTTCCTGCCTTTCCAGTAGTGGGGAAAAGAATGGGCGCAATCCAATATCCCCTTGGAGGTTGCCTCAAAGATCTCCATAGCCGGGACAACAGCACCTGTCTGGAAGACTTTGATGTCGAGCCGCCCGCCGCTACAGGCTCTCACGCTGTCAGCAAAGTGGATCAGCACGTCGTGCAGCAGCGTGCCGCCCCAGGGATCGCTGGCACGCCAGACAAACTTCTTGTCGGACGTAGTCCACTTCTTGTTCTTCCACTCTTTGGCCCTGGGGTCCTCTCCATATTTCTCAAACGTCTTTGCCGGTTTCTTCTCCTGCGCAAGTGTCGCGGCAGGGCCGGAGAAACAGATTGCCAAAGCCACCCCGAGTGCCAAGAACACGCGAGCCGTCCTTTTCATCGTGATTACCTCCTGTGGTTGTTACCCAATCCTTGAACGTGATCGTCCACCGCCGAGGACGCAGAGACCTCCGTCTGCAACGGAGGTTGCTTTCGAAACTGAATCACGGCATGAGGATACCAATGTGAAATGATTACATGTTATCGCCAAATCGCAACCCTTGCTTGCCGGGCAGAGGTACGTGTTTCCCCAACCCCCCGAGGTTCATCCGTTGACGTATCGGATTTCAGTTTGATAAGAAACCCGAAGCCCGTATGCCGTGATTTCAAAAGGTTATCTGCCCCCTCCCCTGTTCCTGGATCTGACTACTCAAACGACACGGCCGACGGATTGCTCCGTGCCCGGATGAGCAATTCCTGCCACCGTAGCTCCGCCTGCCTTGACAGGGATTCCGCTGCCGTCGTGGACTTCCGGAATCGTCGCTGCATCGAAACATACCTTTCCAGGGCCGAACGCGAAAAATCAGGCTCCACGTTAACCGTCCATCGAGCTCCGTGCTCCACCTCGACCACCGGGAACAGCCCCGACTGGACTGCCAACCGCACCAGCTCTATTCCCATCGCAGGCTCGGATTTCCATCCTGTCGGACAAGGCGTAAGGATAAGGAGGAAACGAAATCCCCGTTCTTCGATGGCACGTCTCATCTTGCGTCGGGCATCTTCCGGATGGGCAAGCGAGACGGTAGCTGCATAGGGAATTCTATGCGCGGCCATAATGCCCAGAATATCTTTCTTGGGCTCGGTTTTTCCCGCCGGAGTATTCGACGTGCCGGCGCCCATCGGCGTGGCTGACGAACGCTGGCCGCCCGTGTTTCCGTAGATCTCATTGTCGTAACAGACGAAAAGAATGTCCTCGTTGCGCTCTGCAGCCGCAGAAAGCGAGGCCAAGCCAATATCATAGGTGCCTCCATCTCCGGCCCAGCATACGACGCGAATGTCGTCTCCATTCAGACGCGCTACCTGCGACATTCCTGTGGCAACTGCCGCGGCAGAGGCAAAGGTGGACATCAGTAAGGGGGCGCCGTACGCGGTAAACGGAAATCCTCCGGCTGCAACGGCCGCGCAACAGGCTGGGATTACCAATTGCACCTTGGTGTCTCCTGTTGCCCGATGAAACATTTGCAGCGCCACGGACATTCCGCAGCCGCCGCAATTGGTGTTTCCCGGTCTGAGGAGATGTTCGGGTCGCACAGTTTCGGCACAGGCAGCTTGCTGAAACTCGGGTTCAATCATTCGCCCACTCCCATAAAGACCGGCTCTTCGGCAGCTTTACGGTCACAGAGGTCGGTCAGCATCGCCTCAATGTGCTCCGGACGGACATCCCCGCCTCCTATGCCGGCCACATAATTCTGAACAATGGCTCCAGGCTCGGCAACGCCTCGCGCTTCGCCCCAGAGCACTCCACCAAAGCCGAGGCTGATGTTCCGGTCAACCACGGCAATTCGAGTCACTCCCGAAAATGCTCGCCTTAGCAGATCGGAGGGGAATGGCCGAAACATCGCTACTCTGACCGATCCCACCCGTAGGCCGCGGGATCGGGCTCGGTCGACAACGCGGTTGACGGTTTCGGAGATAGTTCCCATGGCCACAATGAGCACCTCCGCGTCTTCCGTCCGGTAGGGGATGACGGGATCAGGCGGCCGGCGGCCAAAGACTTCCTCGAACCGCGTTTGGATCTCCGCGTACACTTCCCGCACCGCCCCCATCGTATCGTGGTGCTGCATGCGGTGTACTTCCGTCATGTGGGACGTGTCAAAACTCCCTAATGTCCTGGGCGAATCGACAAGCCTGTGAGGGAGATCCAGGCAAGGCAGAAATCGGTCAACCTGCTCCTGGTCGGGGATGGCAATCGGCATCATGGTGTGGGAAAGGATGAACCCCTCCTGGCAAACCATTACCGGTAAGAGCACGCGGCGGTCTTCGGCCACCCGGAAAGCCATGAGAACACTGTCGAGAACCTCCTGATTGTCCCCGCAATAGATCTGTATCCAGCCTGTATCACGCAGCATCAACGAGTCATTGTGATCGGTCCAAATGTTCCACGGGGGACCTATCGTACGATTCGCAACAGCCATGACGATGGGCAGACGTAAGAGAGCTGCAACCGCTGCATTTTCAGCCATGTAGATCAGGCCATTGCCGCCTGTGGTTGTGAAAGTTCGCGCACCACTTGCAGAGCCCCCGATACAAACGCCCATGGCGCTGTGCTCGCTTTCCACCCGCACCACGTGACCCTTCTGGATGCTTTGCTGGCACAAAAATTCCATGCACTCCGTGGATGGCGTGATGGGGTATACCCCGCTGCAAAAGCCGCGGCCTACGCGGTTTGCATTGCCGGCCATGACAGCCGCCAGCGCGGCGGCATGATTTCCGCTGATCATTTGGGTCTTCATCAAGGTTCACTCCTGTAACCTTGAGTGGTCATTTGCATCGCATGGCGAGGGCACTCCGAAACGCAGATACCGCAGCCCTTGCAGTACTCCCCGCTAATCGTGTAACCGCCGGGTCCCCGACTGATTATCCCCTCCGGACAATAGGTGAGGCACGTATCACATTGGGTGCAATGGCCGCAGGAAAAGCAGCGTTGCGCTTCGAGCCCATCGACAAGCCCCAGGTTGACCTCGTGAAAATCATCGACTCCGACGGGCAAGGGCGAGTGCCGGTCCTGATGCCGCTCAATGACAGGAAAATGAGACAATCGTATTCTCTCCGGGGTGACCACGTCCGGCATACTGTCGGGAAGCCCTGCATCGGCGCTGCCTCGGTCGCCGAGGGATACGAGTACGTCATGAGCGATGTTCCTCCCGTGGCCCACAGCGTGCGCAACCGTGCCGGCCGCAGTGGTTAAATCGCCGGCCAGCCAGACATTCGTCGGTTGATCGGAGAGGTACGCGCGGCCAGCTCTGATGGTCCATTCAGATGGGACAAGCCCCAGGTCCGAGTACTGCCCCACCGCGAGCAACACGTGATCGCAGGCTATCATGCTCGCGCGGTTCGTGACGATTGGGCTCTTCCGGCCACTCGAGTCGGGATCGCCCAACTCCACTTCGGCCAGTTCAACCCCTGTCACCCGCCCTTCCCCAATGAACTTCACCGGCTGACGGTGCACGATTATTTCCACTCCCTCGGCCAGTGTTTCCTCGACCTCTTGTTCTATAGCCGGCATCTCCTCCCGGCCACGCCGATACACGACCCGCACCTTGTCAGCGCCGCAGCGCAAAGCACTACGGGCGCAGTCCAGCGCAGTGTTGCCTCCACCCAGCACTATCACGGTTCCGCAGATCTTCTCGCGGCCGTTGCTTTTCAAACGATTGAGGAAATCGAGACCCTGCTCGACACCATGAAGTTGCGTTCCAGGGAAATCCAAGGCTATCGAGCGAGCTTGTCCGGTGGCGATCACCACGGCATCGTGGCCGGCAGCCAACTCGCGGACGCTCGATGCGTCGAGCAATTCTCCGCACTTGGCCGCAAGTCCCAGGGCAAGAATTCGGTCTATGTCTCGGTCCAGCGCATCGGAGGGGAGCCGGTAGGAAGGGATGGCGCTACGCAAAACCCCTCCGAGGCTCGGTTGGCTCTCATGGATTGTCACGTGGTTTCCGGATCGAGTCAGTACAAGCGCCGCGCTGAGCCCGGCAGGGCCTCCGCCGATAATGGCCACTTTCCGCGGATCGGCGCACGCATGCGCCTGAAGTGCGTTGCCTGTCGCGTGGTCGCCTATCCACCGCTCCAGGCCTCTGATATTCACCGCTCCGTCATAACCGGCACGATTGCACGACGAGATGCACGGGGCGGGGCAGACACGTCCGCATACTGACGGCAGAGGCTGGGTGCTGAGAAGCACATGCGCCGCAGCCTCCACGCCGTCTTGTTTCAAGGCTTGAATGAAACCGGCAATGTCGTTTCCCGCCGGACAAACGACATTGCACGGGGCATGCCGGTTCCGGTGAAGCGGCGACTGACTTCGCCATGATCCGGTCTTTAAGGGTGTGGGCATGTCGTACGTGAGATCCGTCAATGCAATTACTGGCGGAGCTGATTTGGATGCTGCCGTGGCTGAGCAGGGTGCTGAAGCAGGCTGCTTTCGGATTTCCCGTACGGAAACCGAACAATAGGCATCCCGCGCGGCGCCAAGGTCCTTCTCCAATCCCAGCGATGAATAGGTCTTGTCGATAACTTCTATGGGCAGATCAATGAGGCGGACATAGGCGCCGACAATCGCGGTATTAACGATTACCACCGCGCTGGAGCCTATTCCGTGCTTCCGGGCGATCCCGGTGGCGTCCACGGTGCAGAACCGGAATTCCTCGTAAACTTCCTGAAAAGCCGACTGATCCTCCGCCGTGTTGAGCAGAATGACCGATCCCGGGAGAACACCCTCCAGGATTCCTTCACCAACCAAGGAGGCGTCCAGAATCAGCACGTGATCGGGAGTGTAAACCTTGTTTCGATTCCTTATGGGGCTGCGGTCAACTCGCGTGTAAGCACGCACCGGGGCCCCCGCCCGCTCCATTCCGTAGTCTCCAAAGGTCTGGGCGAAGAGGCCAAGGTTGGAGTAAACCAAGGCGCAGAGCTTGGCGCACGTTACTCCGCCCTGGCCCCCGCGTCCGTGCACGCGAATCTCCAGGGGAAGCTTAACCTGACGAAGGACGTTTTCCTCGTCCCGACAACTGCGAGCATGGCTTCCCTGTTCGGAAGTCATCGATGTAGCGCCCATTCACTTCATCCTCATTGCCGATCCCCGGTTTCGATTCCACCATTGCGGCATGGGGGAGGCCTTTTGCACGCTTTGCTTTGTGGCTGCCGTTATAGCGCCCCGCGTTGAGAATTGGGGGATCCTTCACAGGAAACGGTTCACCGCAGAGACCGCGGAGGAAATGGTCGCTTCAAGTCTTTGCGTTCTCTGCGCGCTCTGCGGTGAGTCGGGGTTTCTGGTTCCTATCACGCTACGTGCTGCGTTTCATAAATCCGGTCACGAATCAAGAATCCCCACCCCAACCCTCCCCGTCAACGGGGCAGGGAACCCATCCCCCCGTTGACGGGGGGACCAGAGGGGGGGCGCCGGGTCGAAATTCGTCACCGTATTTTACGAAATCCTGCACTAAGCAAAGTTTTCCGCGACCTTCACGGCGGTCCACGATACAGTGCCGCTCATTGAAATTCGCGGCACTCTTCACATACAGGAAAGCCAGTGAGACTTCGTTGACTTTGAGTAAGATCCTCGCGTGGCGATCATCCACAACTTCTCGGAATATCATCGTTATGGCCGACTGATAGTGGAGCGCACTTTTCCAAAAGAACGTCGAGCCTTCTTCGAGATTCAGCTTCAAGTTTTCCATCCTTTTCAATGCGCTCCACTATAGCTGTCGAAGAATCATCCTTCACTGCTGCCCCGTTTCAAGCCGGGGTCAGTGGCTCGGTAGTGAAGTGTCGCGCGTTGCCATGATCGCCTGATCTGCCCTATTCGGCCCCACGGAACCGCAAGTGTTGGGAATGGTCTTCGATATAGCCGAATATGCTTCAACATGTCAAGTGAAAATTCAGCAGGAAAGAAGTCTGTCATCGCAGGCATTCCTTCATCGGAAACGACTTTCGGGTAGAAGTGATTGCAAAACCTCTCCCGGTTACACGGTGACGGTACGGCGCGCTTCGAGAAGCGCCCAAAAATCCGGGCGGTTCCCGAACCGCGCCGTACAAAATTCCGAAGCCATGGCACGCGTTAACGAGGTTTTGCAACTACTTGTAAAGACCGGGTAGGACTCAGTGAGGGCGGCAAACCGCATCATTCGCGTCATTACCGGGCCGGATACAGTCCGGCGAATGGTAACCGTTCGGCAGAAGAGAAGAGCTCACCGCGCTCTCCGCGGTGAACGAGTACGACGAAGGAATCCGTCACACCGGCGCCGAGCGAAACCGCGGCTCATATCTGGCCGCGCCGGGGATTGAAATCTGGTCCGCGGTGGTTACGACGCGTCTGCCCAGTCCTTCCACTTCTTCATCCTTGAAATCGGCAGGATGGATGTTGAGACTGATTCCTCCCATTATCTCACCTTTGGCCCCGAAAACCGGCGCGCCGATACTGCAAAGAGTGCTCGCGAGCTCCTGCCGCACGACCGCGTATCGCCGTTGCCTGGTGTCGTCCAGTTCCGCGAGGATCGCCTCCCGGTCGGTCACGGTGTACGGGGTGTACGGCACGATCTCGACACGGGCGAGGTGGGCCAGGACTTCCTCCCTGGGCAGGAACGAGAGGATGGCCCGCCCGATAGAGGAACAATAACTGGGCACCCGTGTGCCGAGATACATTGCGATCCCATGCCTGTCCGTCAGCGGAGACGTGCTGTACGTGACTACAATGGCATCCCGCTCGAACACGGCCACGTGAACCACGAACCCGGTGTCTCGAGCAAGGTACGCCGAAGGGAGCGCCGCCCGCTGGTTGATTTCGAGCGACGCCATCTGGATAGCCCCTAACTCGTTCAGGCGCAGCCCCAGACGATATTCCCGCGTTTCCGGAATTTGCGACATGAGCCCTTCGTCCACAAGAGTACGGACCAGCCCATGACTTGTGGCCGGGGGTAGGTTCATCTCCTTGGCGATCTCGGCGAGCTTCAGCTTTGGTCGCGAGAGCGAGAAGAGAGAGAGTATAGCAACGGCTTTTTGGATAGATTGGTTACTCATGATCCACTCTTTCGTAATGGTCGAACGCCCTTCTCAATGTTCCAACAATATTTCCACTTTTTCGACTGCACCGTCAAGAGGAATTCGTGGTGGCCGGTTGAAAATCGCGGACGGTGGCGGTTGAAAAGTGCAGCACTCAAGACGACAGGCGCTGATTCTTTTGAAGAAGCCAATTGATCCTCACCGGTCTTGTCAAAACCGTTCTTGAGCCACCTGAATCTCGGGTGAAAGGTCTCATACCAATGCGCGGTCAAAGAAGTGACAATAGGTGAAGCCGGTCCCGTCGGGTTTCCGAAGCGAAGTCAGGCTCCGCCGTCCGTAGCGGAGGCGATCTGCCAGGACCGCCAGTGAACAGGGCTCTCAGTGTTACTCGTATGAAAGCGCATTGGTATCATGGCTTTGTGCTTGGAGGCATTGGCCTTAATCGTCGTCCCGTTCAGGGCTACGTGACCGAGCATCACCAGCCCTGACTCCTTGCAAATCTCCAGCACTTGAACAAGCAGCCGGGAAATCTCGGGCGAGAGAGGCTTCCTGAAATCGGCAATCCTGCTGTGATACCGATGGGTGTCGCACGTGAGGATTCGGAGGGCCACATCTTCATCGGTCTTCTGCCCTATGCGCCGCGAACTGGGGATTCCCACGCAGTATCCGTAAAAGCGGAGTTTGATCATCAGGGCGGAACGATGGTCATCCGTTTTGGCGCGCCGGACTATTGCCTTTGGTCCGCAAACGGCCCCTTCCGTACAAATGCCCTAAAAGTGGGGCTTGCATTCACGGCAGCAACTACGGTTTTCCTCGGCGCCTTCCTGTCCTGGTGGTTCGTCTCGCAAGGGTTCTGTCAGACCACGCCTTTTGAGCGCAGGTCCTGGAAATGATCCTCTGAGACCCCTATCCGGCTCAGGATTTCTTTCGTGTGGGCTCCAAGACCGGGGGACGGAGACTCCGCCTGAACGGGAGAATCGGACAGCTTCAGGGGCGATCCCAATTGCCGGTGTCCGGGGTCTGCCTCGCTTACCATGTGTCGGGCTTCAGTCAATTCGGAATTGACCGCGTCGTGAAGGCTGAGAACCGGCTCGCAGCAGGCGTCGCAGTCCTTCAGGAGGGCCGTCCACTCGGACTGTGTGCGTTCTGCAAATACCCGCTCCACGTCCCGAATGACGTCAGGCCCGCCGAATTGTCCTGACGTGAGGTCCTCGCGGCCAATTGCTTGGCAAAAGTTCTGCCAAAACTTCGGTTCCAGAGCGCCAAGCGACATGAATCGCCCGTCTTTGGCTCGATAGATGTTGTAGCAGGGAAAGCGTCCATTGAGCGCCATTTTGCCCGGCTCGGGGAGCTCGATACCTCTCTCCACGCCTCCGAATACCATGGTCGCCATGGATAGAGAGCCGTGGAACATTGAGGTATCTACGTACTGCCCCCGTCCGGTCTGTCCTCGTTGGATAACGGCAGCCAAGAGCCCCACGAGCCCCAGCAGGCTCCCCCCTGCAAGATCGGCTACCTGTATTCCGAATAAGGGGGGAGGCCCGTCGGATGATCCGGACATGCCGATGATCCCTGCCAGCGCCAGATAATTCAGGTCATGCCCGGCTCGCAGTCTGTACGGTCCATCCTGGCCGTAACCGGAAATAGAGACCTGGATCAGACGAGGCTGGTGATGAGCCATAACGTCGTAACTCAATTCCAAGCGCTCCATCGTGCCCGGCCTGAATCCCTCTACAACGATGTCATAGTGGTCGAGCAATCTGAAGAAGAGTTGTCTGCCTTCGTGATGCTTGAGATTCAACGTCACGCTTTTCTTGTTGCGATTCACAGCCTCGAAATATGGAGAACGTTTTGTGGAAGGATCGCGAAGCAAGTTTCTGGCATAGTCGCCGCCGACCGGGTTCTCGATTTTGATCACCTCGGCGCCCAAGGTGGTCATGAGCCAGGTCATATAGGGTCCCGGCAGATTCATGGTCAGGTCGAGAATTTTCATTCCGTCTAATGCACGTGGCATGGTAACACCTCACAAGCGGGCTTCAGGTTCCCGGAACGAGAAGACCCGAAGTTGGATCCTCAATTGAGCTGCGGTCTTGCCGTTTCTGCGCCCTTTGGGCCGGTGACCGCTCAGGGGATGGCGCCCATGGCCCCGAAAACGCCCCTGCATGTCTCTCACATTCGCCGACGGGGGCCAAGCCGTCGCGGATAAAGACAGTTATTCAACGAATGGCACATTGGTATCATGGGCTTCCGGAGGAACAACGAACCATATCAGAAATCCGGAGCTCACACAACAGAATCCTGGACCCAGCAGCAACGAAGAGTCAGCGGCCAATGGGCATCTCAAGTTTTCCCCTTGAATGGTGTCCGTCCCTGGCCGATCTCAGAAGGGCGAACCGAGGCGCGCAC
>Ga0172371_10005692_pt1 | contig 18395 bp, 16 predicted proteins | sample Lak12m_FD_114543 | JGI IMG/M metagenome (GOLD analysis project Ga0172371, IMG submission 114543) | Freshwater microbial communities from Kabuno Bay, South-Kivu, Congo - kab_022012_12m | ecosystem: Environmental > Aquatic > Freshwater > Lake | place: Democratic Republic of the Congo: South-Kivu...
ACAACAATTGGAATGAAATCCTGATGAAAGATGATGTCATTTTTGGAAGGTCAGATCCAAACTCTGATCCTTGTGGTTACAGGGCACTGATTTCCATCGAATTAGCAGGAAAAATCTTTCGCAATCCAGATTTTGTACAGAAATTTAAAAACAAGGATACCCGGTTTATCCGTCCGAAGGAGGTGGATATGATCGCCTTGCTTGAAACCCAATCTGTTGATTACATTTTCATTTACAAGTCGGTTGCCGTTCAACATAAATTGAATTTCATCTCACTTCCTGATTCAATGAATTTGGGAAATCCCATGTTAGCTGATTGGTACAGAACTGCAAATGTTGAAATAAATGGAAAAAAACCAGGTGAAAAGTTCATTCAAAAAGGAGAACCTATGATTTATGGTGTCACCATTTCTGATGATTCTCCAAACAGGACATTGGCAATCGAATTTGTCGAATTTTTTCTGAATGAAAATCATGGAATGAAAATCATGGAATTGAATGGCCAACCGTCTGTTATTCCGGCCTTTTCCATAGGATATGAAAAAATTCCTGTTTCGCTGCGTAAGTTTGCCATACCCTGAAATTCTACACAGAAATCATTATCTGATTCGAGGTTTTCAAAGAGAAATTGGTTTTCTTTGCAAAGGATATGTATGTAAACACATAACGAATATCAAATTAAAAATAATGAAAAGAAATTTACTTTTTCTGCTTACAATTGTAGTATTATCCTGTCAAAATCAACAGGTTAATAAGGAAATTCATACCCAGTTTCAAAATGCAAATGTTGATACTTCTGACCTGACAAACAACTTTTACGATAATGAGGAAACCTATCCACTAAAATTGACGCATCTTGAGATTGAGGGTGAAATTAAAAATCCGGGAATGGTTGATTTTTCCAAATTACCCGTCCGCAGTTTAATTGTAAAAGAAACCCTTCCTGCTGAATCGGGAAATAAATTTGTGGGAGCTTACAGGTACGATGGCTATTCATTGTTCGATATTTTGAATGAGCGTATCCTTGCAAAGAAAAACCAGGATGCATTTCCACCCATCATCGATCTTTATGTAATCATCGAAAATGAGTCAGGAGAAAAATGTGTAATCAGTTGGGGAGAAATCTTTTACCCAAATCATTTGAATGAAATTATTATTGCGAAAAGTGTAATGAGGATTGTTCCTTCAAAAACCCATGAACTCTGGCCTTTACCCGAAAATTGTAAAGTTGTGGTGGGTACTGATTTATTGACTTCAAGAAACATTGAAAAACCAGTTAAAATAACCGTCAAATCAGCGGTTTGTGATCTTGAAATTACCAAAGGGATGCAACCATTATTTACGCCTAAAGTGGATGTTTTTGTGAAGAAAGAATTAAAATGGAGCATAACAGAACCCCCAAAGAATATTCAGTTAATTAATTATGAAACAACATTTTATGGACGCGGAAGAGGTATTCACAGCACAACACCATTCACAGGTTTCATGGTAAAAACTCTTTTAAAAGAGTTGGTAATGCTTAATAAAGAGAGCATTCAAAACACCTATCTGATAATTGGTTCTATTGATGGTTACCGTGTAGTTTACACATATTCCGAAATTTTCAACCGTAACGATCAGGCTGAATTACTGATGGTTTACGATCCGCAAAACCAGGATGGAGGTGCATTCAGGTTATTCCCTGCTGATGATTTCTTTTCTGACCGTGCCATTAAAGCGGCTTCAATCATTTCTTTTGAAAGAGAGTAACAGATGATTGGCGTCAGGAAAGGTAAAGAAATCAATGTTTTCAGATTATTACTGACTTTTTTGTCAGCATTGGTTTTGCTTTTTATTGTTGCGCCACTCCTAAGCCTGATTTTACATACCTCTCCCACTTCACTTACTGAAACTGCTACTGATAAAGAAGTTACGGCAAGTATTTGGCTTACCATCTGGACTTCGATGCTTGCTACTACCTTCCTGAGTATAGGAGCTATTCCACTTGCATATTTGCTGGCCCGACACAATTTCCGGTTAAAGCGGCTTGTTTCAGGAATAATTGATTTACCCATTGTAATTCCACATTCTGCAGCCGGTATTGCCGTTTTGAGTGTAATTTCAAGAGATTCGATTGCAGGAAAATCCGCTGAAAGCCTCGGTTTAACAATGGTAGGAAGCCCTGCCGGGATTATGATTGCTATGGCTTTTGTAAGCCTCCCTTTTCTGATAAATGCTGCCCGTGATGGTTTCAGTGATGTTCCTGTCAGACTTGAACAAGCTGCACAAAACCTTGGTGCATCATCTTTACAGGTTTTTTTCACCATTAACCTTCCATTGGCCTGGAAAAATATTGTTTCAGGGTTCATAATGATGTTTGCACGGGGAATGAGTGAGTTTGGTGCGGTCATTATTGTTGCATACCACCCAATGATTACTCCGATTTTAATTTTTGAACGCTTCGGAGCCTTTGGTTTAAAGTATGCCAGACCTATAGCAGTGCTGTTTATCGGTGTTTGCCTGGTATTTTTTATTTTGCTCAGATATTTGACAAGAGCCAAAAACCATCATGCTTGAATTAAAGGAAGTCAACGTCCGGGTGGGTAGTTTTAAAGTTTCTTCGGTCAACCTCACCGTTTATCAGGGTGATTATTTTGTCCTTGCAGGTCCTTCTGGTGCCGGAAAAACCATTTTATTAGAAACCATTGCCGGAATTCATCAAACTACATCCGGGAAAGTTTTGTTAAAGGGCAAAGAAATATCAAACCTGCCAATTGGGAAAAGAGGTATTGGCCTGGTTTTTCAGGATAATACTTCTTTCCCTCACCTGTCAGTTAAAAACAACATTTTGTTTGCTTTAAAACTCCAGAAGTATAGACAAGATGAAATGAAAACGCAACTTCAGGAATTGGCTGATGGGCTTGGAATTACACATTTATTAAATAGAATGCCTTCAACCCTGTCCGGAGGCGAAGTGCAGCGTGTTATTCTGGCAAGAACGCTGGCCTCCAAACCGCAGGTATTGCTTCTCGATGAACCTCTTTCATCTGTTGATTCCACTGGAAAGGACCAATTAAAAGCGCTGCTCCGAAATCTTAACCGGAAAGGACAAACCATTATCCATGTAACGCATGATTTTGATGAAGCCATTTCACTTGCCACAAGAGCCGGGATCATAAATTCAGGAAAAATCATCGATCAGGGATCGGTCGAAAGTGTATTTTCTTTTCCAAAAAATGAGTTTACCTCCCGATTTTGCGGTTACAGGAATTTCTTTTACGCTGAATCTGTTAAGGATGGAGAAGTTCGAATTACCCAGCAGGTTGGTTTTAAACTTGAAGACATTCCTAACGGGGTACAAAAGTTGGCATTGTTGATTCCGGAAGAGTGCATCGAAATTTCAGATAAACCGTTTGAAAATGACAACATCAATACCTTCAAAGCTGAAATTCAAGACATAACAAGAAATCGGACGGGATATCTCGCCGAAACTGACATCGGAATAAAACTATTTGTTCAGGTTGATTCATCTTCATTGTTTATCAATGCAAACTTTTCAATTCGGAAAATTGTTTGGCTTCAAATTAAATCCAAAAATATTAAACTTATCCAAATTACTTGATTCTCAGTAAGATGATTTTAAAATCAATTAAAACTGCGGTTTAAATCCTTTTTTTTTAATTTTTTATTAAAATTTTTTTTTCGTGAACGAATTACCAACATTTATTTGTGGTAATTTTAGCGGCTTGTGAATATTTCACAATTTAAAGTTTTTCACACTTTTTTTTGACTTGTGGATAACTTTTTAAAGTACCTCAAGAAAAAGTTAAACATGTAAGAAAAGCATAATATTTAAATTATTTAATTATTTCTTAGTAATTTATTAACTTAAAAGGATTTGTTTAGGAACATCAATTAGAAATTGGTTTGTATCAATAATTAATTTTTTGAGAAAACCAAGGTCAAAAGAAATTTTTTTTTCACTTTTTTTGGCCGATTTTTGTTGAAAAATTGAGAGCAATCAATTTAAATATTTGTTGACTCAGTTTTATTCAAATCAAATTTGAACGGAATTAAACTCTTACCAGAATAGGGTGATCTAAACATGGAAGACTTAGCCAAAATTGTTTGGGATAATTGTCTGAAAGTTATTAAAGACAATATCAATCTGCAGAGTTACATTACATGGTTTGAACCAATAAAACCGGTCAAACTGGATGATCATGTGCTGACAATCCAGGTTCCGAGCCAGTTCTTTTACGAATGGCTTGAGGAACACTACATTGGTTTGCTTCGCAAAACAATAAAAAAGGAGATAGGAGCCACAGGAAGGCTGGAATACAGCATTGTTATGGAGAACCCTTACAACCGACAAGATGGCTATTCAATTCTTGTACCTACTTCCAATCGGGCAGCAACGCAGAATCCGGATGTTTCGATGCCTTTCAATATGAAATCCTCCTCGAAAGTTATTCCCGATCCATTCATTATTCCTGGAATTCAAAAGGTAAAGGTAAATTCACAACTTGTTGAGCGGTACTCGTTCGACAATTTCATCGAAGGCGATTGTAACCGGTTAGCTCGTTCTGCCGGCCTTGCTATTGGGAAAAATCCAGGAAAAACTGCGTTTAACCCTCTTTTTGTTTATAGCAGAGTAGGTTTGGGAAAATCGCATTTGGCTCATGCAATTGGTCTTGAGGTAAAAAATAATTTTCCTGATAAAACTGTGCTTTATGTAACTACTGATCAGTTTATTGCCCAATACATCGAATCAGTCAGGAACAACAATCAGAACGATTTTACAAATTTTTACCAGCTTATCGATGTATTGATCATTGATGATATTCATTTCCTGGCAGGAAAAGAAAAGACACAAGATGTCTTCTTTCACATATTCAACCAGTTGCATCAAAGGTCAAAACAATTGGTGATTACCTCGGACAAACCACCTGTGGACATCGAAGGTATGGAAGCAAGGCTTCTTTCGAGGTTTAAATGGGGTTTAACCGCTGATTTACAACAACCTGACCTCGAAACCCGGATCGCCATTCTGCAAAAACGGCTTTACAGTGATGGCATTACTATGCCCGAAAACGTGGTTGAATATTTGGCATACAGCATTACATCCAACATAAGGGAACTTGAGGGCGCCATGATTTCGGTTCTTGCCCAGGCTTCTCTCAATAAAAAGGAAATCAACCTTGATCTTGCTAAACAGATTGTTGATAATTTCATTAAAAACTCCAACAAAGAAATTTCAATTGACTATATCCAAAAAATTGTTTCTGAATATTTTGGATTAACAGTTGACGCCATGATTTCGAAAACAAGGAAGCGCAACATTGTACAGGCCAGACAATTGGCGATGTATTTTGCAAAAACCCATACCAGGTCCTCCCTGACCTCAATTGGTTTGCAATGCGGTAATAAAGATCATGCAACGGTACTACATGCTTGCAAAACTGTGATGAATCTCATTGATACTGACAAGGAGTTTAAGGGCTACGTTGATGATCTGGAGAAAAAGATTCGCTTGTAACAACTCTTTTCTCACTTTTCAATTTTTCGAAAATGAAAATCTTAATGGTTTGCCTTGGCAATATTTGCCGTTCACCGTTGGCTGAAGGTATTTTGAAAAGCAAAATCGATCCACGGGGTCTTAAGGCAACAACAGTGCACTCAGCGGGCACATCCAATTATCATGTCGGCGATTTTGCTGATCCCAGAACCGTTGATGTTGCGCGTAAACACGGTATCAATCTTCATTCACACATCGGACGCCAGTTCACCGTATCTGACTTTGATAAATATGACAGGATTTATACAATGGACTCCTCAAACCATCAGTCTATTCTGCGTCTGGCCAGGAATGAATCAGACCGGCAAAAGGTTGAAATGATACTCAACACCAGCTATCCCGGTGGTAACATGAACGTACCTGATCCATATTACGGCGGTGAGAACGGTTTTGAAAAGGTTTACAAAATGCTCGACGAAGCCTGCGAAATTATCGCTGATAACTTGATTACCAATAAATAATGAGTACTACAACACATGAAGTCCCCGGTATTTCTCACATACTGGATGCGGAAAAACGGATTTTTGGTAAAGTCCACAGGACTCCTGTATTATCTTCTCAAAATTTGAATGAATTGGTGGGGTGTTCCATGTATTTTAAATGTGAAAACCTTCAGAAAGCAGGAGCGTTCAAGTCCCGTGGAGCAGTAAATGCTGTTTTTTCGTTGGATGATTCCCATGTTAAAAATGGCGTTGCGACCCATTCATCGGGAAACCATGCTGCAGCCCTTGCAAGAGCTGCAAAACTAAGAGGAATAGACGCACACATCGTGATGCCATCAAACTCCTCCAAGGTGAAAATTGCCGCTGTTAAGCATTATGGAGGAAAAATCACATTTTGCGAACCCAACCTTGCTTCCCGCGAATCGACACTGGAAAAAGTGCTTGATGCAACAGGAGCCTTCGAGGTTCATCCTTACAACCATCCATTGATAATTGCAGGACAGGCCACTGCTGCCAAAGAATTAATTGAAGCTACCGGAAAACTGGAAATAATCATAGCTCCGGTCGGTGGCGGAGGTCTGTTAAGTGGAACTGCGCTCTCAGCAAGATTCTTTTCAATCGGAACAAAAGTGGTTGCTGCAGAACCAGCACAGGCCAATGACGCCTGGCAATCGTTCACACAGAAAAGATTCGTTCCCTCGGTAAATCCGGATACTATTGCTGATGGATTGCGAACCTCGTTGGGTAGTCTTACTTTTAAGATAATTATGGAAAATGTTGACGATATCGTTACTGTTAGCGAAACCTCCATAATTACTGCAATGAAACTGATTTGGGAAAGGATGAAGATTATAGTCGAACCTTCATCAGCAGTTCCTTTTGCTGCAATTTTGGAAGGAAATTTCAACTTTAAAAACAAAAAGATCGGTATCATCATTTCCGGAGGGAATGTTGACCTGGAAAATCTTCCCTGGTAAAATTTAACTACTTTGAAAACAGGACTTTACTTAATTCCGGTAACGCTGGGTGACGTCAACCCGGAACTGACATTGCCCGCATCGGTATTTCAGGTCGTTAGAAATCTTGATGAGTTTATTGTGGAAAACGTCAAAACAGCCCGGCGTTTTTTAAGGAAGGCCGGTTTGGAAAAGCCCTTTGAGGAAGTCGTGTTTCGTGAATTCGATAAACACAATGAAAATCCGGACTTTGAAGATTTCATCAGCACTCTTAAAAAAGGAAAATCAGTCGGGCTTTTATCTGAGGCAGGCACACCTTGCATCGCTGATCCTGGTGCAGCCGTCGTAAATTTATGCCAGGCAAACAACATTCCTGTTTTTCCTTTGGTTGGCCCATCCTCAATATTGCTTGCATTGATGGGATCAGGATTCAATGGCCAGAATTTCGTTTTTCATGGCTATTTGCCAATTGAAATAAATGCATTAAGGAAAAAGATTATAACCATCGAAAAGGCTGTTTATCAAAATGATCAAACGCAGATTTTTATCGAAACACCCTACAGAAACCAGAAATTAGTTGAAATCCTGCTAAAAACATGCTCTCCTGACACTGCTCTTTGTCTGGCATCTGAACTTACCACCGAAACTGAAACAATCAGGACAAAACCAATTGCGGAATGGCAAAAGATGGTTTTAGATTTGAATAAAAAACCAACTGTATTCTTGCTTTACAAATAGCCTAAAACTGGTAATTAGCAAGAAATTCCGATACTTCTTCTTCTTTTTGCAAGTTGAGTTTTGCACGAAGACGCGATTTTCGGGTATAGACAGCTTCAGGTGAAGTTTCGAGGAATTCAGCAATCTCAATATTTAAAAACCGCTGCTTAAGATAAGAACACAAACGCAGATCGTCAAAAGTAAGTTTTGGGAACTCCTTTTTAAGTGAACGGTGAAATTCCTGGTTACTTTTATCAATAAACAAATTGGAAATCATTTCTTTAATATGTTTAATCTCCATTCTGGCCACAGGGCTTTTATCCTGTATCAATTTATCCATCTGGCTACGAAGTTCATAGAATAGCGTGATATTATCCACCTCTTTCTTTTTTTCCTCATGTTTCCGTTCAAGTTCAAGATCAGGTTCCGATTTGGTTGGCATACCTTCCGTAACCTCACTACTTGCCTTTTGAGTTGCAAAATCCATTATTACTTTTTCCTGATCAACCTGTTTTTCGCGAAGTTGTTTTTCGATTTGTTCCAGCTCAATTATTTTGCGTCTGATATCGAGATGGGTACGAACCCTTGCTAACAGTTCCTCTGTCTTGAAAGGTTTGGTAACGTAATCAACTGCTCCCATCTCAAGACCTTTCACAACATTCTCGGTTTCGGTACGTGCAGTAAGGAAAATGATCGGAATGTCACGTGTTTTTTCGTTTCCCTTTAGTTGTTTGCACACTTCAAAGCCATCCATTTCGGGCATCATAATATCGAGTAAAATGAGGTCGAAATCAATGGATTCGATTTTTTGCAATGCTGAAATGCCGCTTTTAGCGTAAGTTACATTGTAGTTTTTGGTTCGTAGAATATTTGCAGCCAGTTCAATATTTTTTGGAATATCATCAACAATCAGAACTTTTTGTTTTTTCTCAGTTTCGTTTTGCATCATTGTAATTCAGATTTTGGTAATGTAAAATAAAAAGTTGTCCCTTCTCCTGGTTTGCTCTCAACCCAGATATCACCTCCGTGTTTTTCAACAAATTCTTTGGTAATTACAAGGCCAAGCCCTACTCCTTTTTCTCCTTTGGTTCCCCATCTGGGTTCGGTTTTGTTCATCGAGAAAAGTTTTTCTTTCAGATCATCATCCATTCCCACACCGGTATCAGTAACAGAAACCACCACAAAGTTATCTTTTCTATTTTTAACTTTGGTGGTAATTATGCCTCCCGGCTCAGTAAATTTTATCGAATTCGAAACCAGGTTTCTTAAAATGGTCTTTGTGGCATTTTTATCAGCAAAAATCGTTAAATCCTCAATCAGGTTGGTTTTAAGGGTAATACTTTTGTGTCGGGCTACGCCATCCAACAAACCATAAGTTTCGTAGATAATGCTGTTCAGGCTGATTGGTTTGGGCTTGTAAACCATCCTACCCTGCTGATTTCTTGCCCAGTACAACAAATTCTCCAACAACGCGTAAGCAGAACCAATGGAATTCCACATGGCTTTGATAAAATTTTGCATGTCATCCTCCTGGAGGTTAACATCCTTATTTACAATCATTTCGAGCGATTCCCGAATATTCCCGAAAGGGCCGAGTAAATCGTGGCTAATAATCGAAAACATCTTGTCCTTTGTTTCGTTGGCTTCTTTTAATAAAAGGTTGGTGTTTTCGAGTTCTTCTCTCGACAGCTTAAGCCGGATGTGCGTTTCTACCCTCGAAATCAATTCCTGGCCATTAAAGGGTTTGGTCACATAATCGGCGCCACCCAGTTTAAAAGCTTTGACAATGTTTTCAGGTTCAACCTTTGCAGTAAGGAATATTATGGGAATTTTGTTGGTACCCGGATCGGCCTTTAGGGCTTCACAAACCTCGTAACCATCCATTTCGGGCATCATAATATCGAGTAAAATTAGGTCGAAATCAATGGTTTTGGTTTTTTGCAATGCGTCACGACCGCTTTGGGCATAACTAATGTTGTATTTATGATTTCTCAAAATCCTGGCAGCAACCCTGATATTTATGGGATTATCGTCAACAAGCAATATTTTTGGGTGTGCTCCGGTCATCTGCTTTTTTGCTAAGAAAAATATTTGTTCTTAAATGTCATCAAATGTAGAAATTCATTGTGAATAAGCAAGTCTTTTAAGAAAATCTAACAGGCTGATAATCTTTTCTTCAACTCCTTAGTGAATTTCGGGTACATTTTCAGGGATTTATCCATTTTCTCGAGATCAAAATTATCAACATAAAGAAATAAGTCATCACCATATTTCACAAGTTCGTCAATCTGGTATTGTTCGCCGGTGCTTTTCAGTTTCCGGGCGAAAGTTTCAATTTCATCTGACATTTGGTAAAGCATGGCTTCATCCCATTTTGCTTTCAAATCCCCGTCTATCAGATTAATTAATTCATTTGTCTGACGAGATCCCAGCTCATACTTCCGGATCACAGACGCTGATGCTGTTTTTTTCTCAATCACCTCATTTTGAGATTTTTTCACTTTAAAACTAAGAAATTTCATCATTTCCTTGTATAATTCCAACCTTAAAACCGGCTTCCGGAGGTAACTGTCAAAATATTTTTTATAGTCATTTTCATGTTCTTCATTTCTGATTGATGCTGTTAAAGCAACAATTTTTATATGCCTCGTAGCTTTCCTGGTTTTAATGATTTTGGCTGCTTCAAACCCATCCATAACTGGCATGCGAATATCCATAAAAATCAGATCAGGTTTGAACTGCCCGGCCATTGATACAGCCTTTTGGCCATCTTCAGCTTGTAAAACCTCAATGGATGCAGAAGCAAAATTTTCGTAAATCAACTTCCGGTTGCTCTCTATATCATCCACTATCATTATTCTTGCCGGATCAAATTCGATATTTTCCAGATCGGGTTCATCATCATCGTGGTGTGGCAAGTGATACGACGCACCAATCGCAACATTCCTTAGAATGAAGGTGAATGTTGAACCGATCCCCGGCGTACTTTGGAGATGAATTTCCCCTCCCATCATCTCAACAAGTCTTTTGCTGATGGTCAGTCCAAGACCCGTTCCACCATATTTCCGTGTACTTTGCCCGCTTTGTTGCTGGAAAGCGTCAAAAATGCGGGTATGCTGATCCTTTGGGATACCAATTCCGGAATCCTCAACAGCCACGGTAAGGTTTATCCGGCTTGTATCTTCAGATGAAAAGATTTTTTTTACTGAAAATTTTACATAGCCTGATTCGGTAAATTTGATGGCATTTCCTATCAGATTAAATATCACCTGGCGCACCCTTACCTCATCAAGTATCAGACTCTCAGGAATTTCATCGTCAACTTCCACGATAAAACTCAGGTCCTTTTCCTTAATTTTTAAAGAAAAAATCTGCCTGATTTCCCCTATCAGCGTGTAAGGATTAACAGGCTCATATTTGAATTCCATTTTGCCAGCTTCGATTTTAGAAAGATCAAGGATATCGTTAATGAGCATTAAAAGGTTTTTACCTCCCGACTTAATGGATTCCAGATAATTGATCTGTCTTGGATCTTCCACAATGCTTTCTAATAATTCGGTAAAGCCGATTACTGCATTGAGAGGTGTACGGATTTCGTGACTCATGTTGGCAAGAAATTCTGATTTTGCTTTGTTTGCTTTGATCGCCTCTTCCCTCGAATGTTCCAATTCTTTTTGCAACATTTTGGAGTGGCTGATGTCGATGATGGTACCAATGGCAAGTTTGCGCTGATTTACAACATCATAATAAGGTGTCACCGACAGATCAGCCCAAAATATTGTTCCGTTTTTCCTCTGGTATCTTTTTTCGAGCCTGTAGGTTTGCTGCTTTCCACTAAAAAGTTCTTTCAAAGGAGATTTGCTAAGGTCAATATCTTCCTTGTAGGTAATTGCATAAATATTCATGTCGGAAAGCTCTTGTGCTGAATAACCTACCATGTTGGCAAGCGCCTCATTTACCTGAATAAAATTTCCGTCCTCATCCACCACATCAATTCCAATGGCAGCATTGGTAAAAATCGACCGGAAATTATGTTCACTGTGTTGCAACGCCTGTTCCGCCTTTTTTCGGTCACTGATGTCGGTAACAGTCATAGCAAACGACATCGGTTTGCCATAATCATCGTTTATCAGAAAGAAGTTCTCGATGGTGTGAACTACTTCTCCGTTTTTTCTCTTCAGGTCGATTTCTCCCGTCCATTGCCCTTTTTCACGAATAGTTGGCATTATTTCATGCCTGATTTTTTTAAGATAATTTTTAAGATAGGTATCTGAAATGTCAAGCCCGATAATGTCAGAGGGTGAATCGAAGCCAGCCATCTTGCAAAGCGTTGAGTTTACATAAGTTACCTTGCCGTTCATATCAGCCATTCCAAAGCCGATGCCCGACTCAGAAGCAAAAAGTTTGAAAATCTTCAATTGATCTTCAACATTTTTCAGCTCGGTTATATCACGCGAACTCACGGTAACACCAGAAATAGTTCCATCGATTTCCCTGACCGGATTGTATTTAACATGCATGTATCGGGGTTCCCCACCTGGAAAAGTAAACCAGTAATGATCGCTGATGTTCTCACCCAAAAGACATCTGTCGAGATGAGGTTTAATAACATCACTGAAAATATCTTCGCCAAACATTTCAGCAACTGTTTGCCCTTCAATCTGGTCTTTGGTTTTCTGGTATGCGTCCAGATAGGCCTGGTTAACGTTTATGTAGCGGTAGTCGGGAGTAATCAGCGACATAAGCTCACTTGATGAGGAAACAATCAACAAGTACTCGTGCAGTTTATCCTCTGCCTTTTTTTGATCGGTAATATCCCGGACTGTACCTATTATTAATTGTTTCTTTTTGTAAATATCGCCCAGCAGACTTACCTCCTCAAGTACCCACCTGGTTTTACCACTGAAATCAGTGATTTTATACATAAATTGTTCTGTAGTTCCCTTGGCGATAGCTCTGTCGATTTTTTTCCTGATAAAATCACGGTATTCGGGATGGACAATTTGATTAAACTGCTCAAGCAACAGTTTGTAGCTTGTTACGGGATGTATTCCGAAGATTGAAAAGAAATACCCTGAACAATGAATGTTATCTGTGTCAAGTTCCCGTGCCCATGTGCCGATTTTTGCAATCTCCTGTGCCTTCAGAAGGTTGTATTCACTTTCTTTTAAAGCTTCCTCTGTAATTTTTCGTTGGGTAACATCAGTCCCGATACAAATCAGTCCGGTTGGCGCACCTGTATCATCTTTCAACACTTCGTTTGACCAGGCAATCCAGCACGATTTTTTGTTTGGCCGGCTGAAATGGGTTTCATGTTGTGAAAATTTGACCATACCCCTTGTAACCGATTGTAGTGTAGTTGCAATACTTTCAGGAGTTGTACTGCCCTGAGGCAAAACCGATTTGAATACTACAACCGGGTTAAAATTCTCACTGTCGAATTGAAAAAGCCCTCTTGCAAAAGGATTTGCATAATCGATCCGGCAATCGAGGGTGATTTTAATTATTGCAGAATTGGCATTTTCAACAATCTGCCGGTACTCTGAAACCAATTTTTCAGAGTTCCTCAAAGTTTCCTTGAGGTTGATAAACTCAGCCAATAAAACCTGATAATTCTGCTCCAGGTCATTTTTATTTTGATTATCAATCATTTAAATACCGTTACAAAAGATTAATGTAAAGCGAAAATACTAATTTTTGATGAGCCAGTTACGAAAGACAGTTGTTTCTCTTCATGGTTTAAAACGTTGGCATCAATTGAATTTTTTTCGGGTGTGAGAAGCTACTTTTTCCTGGCTTTATCAACTCGGCCGGAGGTAATTTCATCAGGAGTTGCATCTCTGACATCCTGAATTTCGCCATCGAACAGGAGGTCTCTTCCAGCCAAAGGGTGGTTAAAATCAAGCGTCACCGAATTTTCATCTATGTTTACAATTTTACCATTAAATGGGAGACCTTCCTCAGTTTCCATTGGCAAAAAATTTCCAACCACAAGTTCCGATGCTTCCATTTCTCCATCTTCAGTAAAAACAGATTTATAAAATGTGGTAACAGCCTTTTCTTTGTGAGGACCAAATGTTTCACCGCTCAGTAGGGTAAACTCAAACCGATCGCCTTTTTTCAAACCCAGCAATTTATTTTCAAAAGGTTCCAACAAAGCTCCCCTACCAACAACAATTTTCATTGGTTTTGACATTTCGACCTGCTGAATGCGTTCGCCTTCATCATTTTGCAACGTAAGTGCGTAAATAAAAGTCACCACCTTATTTTTTTCAACTACCATTTTTAACTTTTTTTATAGGAGCAAAAATACTATTAAACCTGTTGCGGCTTTGTTAATGCCGTTGAATATCTAAATTTGCGCCAATTTAATAACAATAGAAAACATTACATTAATCATGAAAAGAGGAATACTTTTTACTGCCTTATTACTCACAGTTTTGTTTATCAGTTCAAATATTTTTTCTCAGAACACAAATCCCACACCCTACAAACAGATGTGGGCCAAATCGTTTTTAAACCAGAAAGCACCTGAACTCGTCGTCGAAAAATGGCTCAGCGAAGAGCCAAATACCAAAGGTAAATTCATTTTGATAGATTTTTGGGCTACCTGGTGCGGACCATGTAAACGCGCTATACCGGAATTGAGCCACTGGTACGACAAATACAATGATAGGATGGTGGTTGTAGGCCTTTCAGACGAAACTGAAGCTAAGGTTACTGCCATGAAACAACCTGTAATAAATTATTACAGCGCTATCGACACACAAAAAAGGTTAAAAAGCATTTACCAGGTTACCGGAATTCCTCATGTTGTGTTGATTGATCCTCAAGGTATTGTAAGGTGGGAAGGATTTCCTTTCCTGACTGGCAACGAGTTGACCGATGCCGTTTTAGAAGACATTTTTTCAAAATACGCCAAATAACTTCAAACTGGTATAAATGCCCGAAACACCTTCAAATTGTTGACACCTGTCCTTCAAATATCGAATCTTACAAAAACGTTTGGCCGTTTAAAGGCCGTTGACGATTTGAACCTATTGGTTGAAAAAGGGAATGTTTTTGGTTTGCTAGGACCAAACGGCAGCGGCAAAACCACAACTCTGGGAATTGTTCTTGACATCATAAAAACACCCACAGGCAGCTACCTTTGGTTTGGGGAAGAACCCAGCCACATAAGCCGAAAGAGAATCGGCGCCACGCTGGAAACTCCGTTTTTTTACCCCTATCTCTCCGCAGTAAACAACCTTCGGATTGTAGCCCGAATTAAGGAAAAACCTTTTAAAAGGATAGAAAATGTTTTGAAAATAGTTGACCTGCATCACCGAAAGGATGACAAATTCAGGACTTACTCGTTGGGAATGAAACAAAGGCTGGCCATTGCAGCCGCCTTGGTTGGTGACCCGGAAGTCCTCATTCTGGACGAGCCCACCAATGGGCTTGATCCGCTTGGAATTGCTGAAATCAGGAACCTTGTAAACCGGATCGCCAACGAGGGATTAACCATCATTCTCGCAAGCCACATGCTTGATGAGGTGCAAAAAATGTGCTCTCACGTGGCCGTGTTGAGAACCGGAAGAATCCTTTTCTCCGGAAGTGTTGCAGAAGCACTGAATGAAAACGATATCATCGAAGTTTCTTCAAACAACCTGGAACTTTTATCACTTGGATTAAAGAATTTTGATGGAATTATTGAAATCAGAAAGGAAGGCAACTTATTGGTTCTGAAGGTGAAAAATGAAATCAAACCCACAGATATCAACGAATTTCTTATCGAAAAAGGGATTGTCCTTTCGCATCTAAGCCTGAGGAAAAAAACACTGGAACAGCAATTTATCGAAGTATTACAAGCCTGAAATGTTCAGATTATTAAACATAGAATGGGAAAAACTGAGAACCTACCGGGCCTTCTGGGTGATGGTAATACTCTACGTTTTCGTACTGTTTTCGATGATTTTTGCGGTGCCTGCCTTGCTGGACTACATTGCCGAACATGCCAAAGAAAACCTCGCACTGAAAGCATTCAAGGCTATTGTTTTTAATTTTCCCGATATCTGGCAAAACATCACCTTTGTTGCCAGTATGCGGGGATTTATTAAAATATTTCTTGCAATACTGGTAGTCATTTTTATTACCAATGAGTTTTCGTTCCTCACAGTAAGAACAAATATTTTGAACGGGATGAGCCGTGGTGAATTTGTAGCTGGAAAACTGCAAGTCATCTTTTTTCTGACCCTGCTTTCTACATTGGCAGTATTCCTGGCCGGCCTTTATTTGGGTTTAACCCAATCGCCCGTCAGATCATTGTCATCGGTTTTTAGTAAGATGCACTACCTGCTTGCCTATTTTCTCGAAGTGTTTACCTACCTTACATTTGCGTTATTGATCGGGGTTTTGATAAGAAAAACCGGATTTTCAGTCATTGTACTTTTACTTTACCTGATTATCGAACCCATCATACAGTATTATGTTCCGGAAGATTATGATAAATATCTGCCTCTCAACGCGATGAATCATGTAATCTGGTCGCCGAACACTTCTCTTATCAAAGTAAAAACACCAGAATTTAATATGGATTTCCAGGAATTTATTTCATGGGCTGATGCAGGAGTTTGTATGCTTTATGCCGGATTGTTTACCGGGCTGGTTTACCTGTACCTGAGAAAAAAGGATTTGTAGCTATTCCCTTACTATTTCAAAACCACCTTTTGGCAACACCCTGATTATGCGGGATGGGCGCATCGAAGCAATCACCGACCTGTTGATGTTAACGGCATAATCAACCTCATTTTTTATTTCATCAGAAATTTGCTGAAAGACTATAGGAGATGGCTCTCCTGATATGTTTGCTGATGTTGAAACAATGGCATGACCGAACTCATTGATAAGCGTTTTACAAAATTCGTCCCGCACTACCCTGATACCAATGGTTTTATCGGTTGCCGAAACACCCTTTGCCACATTAATAGCCCCGGGATAAATCACGGTAAGCGGTTTATTGTACCCCAAAACTAGATCGATAATTACGGGATCAATCCTCTTAACGTACCTGGTAATCCTTTCGAATGAATCGACAAGAACGAGCAGGCTTTTTCCTTCGACTCGTTTCTTAATTTTGTAAATCCTGTCAACAGCCTTTTGGTTTTCGGCATCGCAGCCAATACCCCAAATGGTGTCGGTAGGATAAAGTATCACACCGCCTTTACGCAAAACTCTTAATGTCTTTTCAATTTCTTGTTTCATTTTCAGGATGTTGGTTGAAACAACAGGGTTCCGAACCTATGAGGGTTCGGAACCCGCTTAAAACAGAACAAAATTAATAAACCTTTTGTTGCAGACGGTCAAGTAATTGTTCCTTTTTAATCTTTAAAGCACATTTAAAATGTTTCTCGGGACATTGCATGAATCCATGCAACCCGCATGGTTTGCAGGTTAATTTAACTGAGGCTTCAACTACAGCCGAATTTTCGGATAAAGGTCCAAATCCAAAATCAGGGATTGTTGAACAAAAAATGGCAGTGACCGGTGCATTCATTGCAGAGGCAAAATGCAATGGAGCCGAGTCGTTTACGTAGTTCATTACTGCATCTTTCATCAATGCAGCCGATTCCATAAAACTCAGTTTACCAGACAGGTTCAACGAATTTTTATGTCCTGACTTTTTTATCATCTTATCACAAGCCTGGTAATCTTTTGTTGAACCCAAAAAATATACATACAAATCCTCGTCTATTGCCGTAAGAAACTCTATCCACTTCTCAGCGGGAAACTGTTTGGTAAACCAAAGCGAAGTTGGAGCGAGGCAAATGAAACGGATTGTTTTGTATTGCGAAACCCTGGCAAAATCAGTCTGAGTAGGATAAAGCCTGATAGGAAATTGATGATTATCATCTGTAATATAGTCAATTACACTGAGGTTTCGTTCAATTTCATGTTTGCTTTTGGCTTTGGTACCTGAAATTACATGTTTTACACTTTTCGTGAAAAATAAGGAAAACGGATTCTTATTAAACCCCAGTTTAATTTTAGCGCCTGATGATACAGTAATCAAACCACTTGACGCAAATCGCTGTAGGTTAATAACACAATCGTATTTTTCGTGTCTGATTTTCTGAATCAGGTTCCAGAGGTTTGAATATTTGTTCCCAGCTTTATCCCAAACCAGTACTTTATTCAGGTGTGGATTTGATTTTAAAAGCCCTTCAATTCCTTTTTTCACAAGAAAATCGAGTCGTGCACCGGGAAAGAACACTCCGAGTTTTTCAACAACCGGGGTAGCCAGGACAACATCTCCAATAGAAGCGGTTTGAATAATCAGGATTTTATCCAATTTTGACTTTTTCACAGAATTAAAAGTTTGCAGATTTATTAAATATCCAATTCATATTCCCGGAGAGCGTCATTGAGGGTTGTTTTCAGGTCAGTTGAATGTTTTCTTTTACCAATGATCAGGGCACACGGCACATTGTACTGGCCGGCAGGAAAACTTTTAGGATAGGATCCCGGAATTACGACCGATCGGGCCGGGATAACACCCCGCATTTCAACAGGTGAACTACCCGAAACATCAATAATCCTTGTCGATTGGGTGATGACTACATTAGCACCCAGTACTGCTTCTTTTTCCACACGCACTCCTTCAACCACAACGCAGCGCGACCCGATAAAACAATCATCTTCAATAATTACTGGTGAAGCCTGTACTGGTTCAAGCACTCCGCC
>Ga0172371_10005695_pt1 | contig 18391 bp, 13 predicted proteins | sample Lak12m_FD_114543 | JGI IMG/M metagenome (GOLD analysis project Ga0172371, IMG submission 114543) | Freshwater microbial communities from Kabuno Bay, South-Kivu, Congo - kab_022012_12m | ecosystem: Environmental > Aquatic > Freshwater > Lake | place: Democratic Republic of the Congo: South-Kivu...
AAAACACTCATTACTGAAGACAAGGAATATCGCTTGATTGGAGTGCCGTTTTACAATAATGAGGACGAAAACCTGTTTAGAAAAGGAATTTATGGTTATACTATACACGGCAAATTTTTATATGAACCACAATACAATTTAATAGAAGAGGACCAATTATGAACCGGGAAGACATACCAGGCCTTGATCCGCTATTTAATCTTCTCTCGTCGTTCTGTTATACAAGAGCGAACTTTAATGTCTATTCAGATAACATTTTCGATGAATTCTATGGCCGTCGAACCGAGAATGGCGTTCTTTTTTGCTACCCTGAAACAAGTGTGCCCACGGTTGAGTTCGATAAAGAAATAAGAAAGCGCTTGCTCGACCGGATTATCTCCCTGCCCTATGTTTTTGTTTTCATTGAATCCCTTACTAACAACATTGATTCGATCTCATGTAAACAGATTATCGAGTACAGGGGTTACGAGGTCGAATTTAAAGAAGGAAAGGTCGATTTCCGACAACTTTCAAGAGAAGATGTATTACTACGCAGCGTCGATCCACAAACAGGGCAAAATATAGAACCAGATACAAACGAAATATATTATTAATGCCATGATATTATACCCAAGATGATACTTAGGTAATTTTATTTATTGTTTATCCATCTTTCTATCCCTTCTCATCGTTATTTAAAATTTTCGTCAATGCGAAGAATTCATGTAATTACTAATCTCATTCTTCTCCGTATGGTAACTGTGGCTCGCGCAAGGTTCGTGCGTATTCCGGCTCGTACCAATCGCGGGTTGAATCGGTAACCACGCGGTAATCCATCCCAAGGGCAGAAAAATGCTTCTTCGCAGCATCGATCTTGCGACCTTCGTTGGAGAAGCGCAGCATGCTTGTATCCTCGCGGCCTTTCGTTTCACGGATCAGCTTAAGTACAACTCTTCCGGCGTCGTCATAGCGTAAGATACCCCAGTCAGGGTTGTAATTACCGATAATTTTGGGCAGATTGATCTTGTAGCTTGGAGGAAACTTGAAATAGCCGATCACCTTTGAGTCATTTCCCGAAAGATAGTTCTCTACAAATTTTCGTTCAACTTCTGAGTCGATCTGGACCAAATCGTACAAGCCGGCAGTACCCGCTTCGATGAGCTCTTTCTGGGGGAAATTCTTTACCGGAGGGAACATCTCGTCAATCTCGTAATCTGCAAATCCACCTGGATCAGATGCAAACTCGAGGTTTTTTACAATGTGATCAGCAAAGGTTTCTTTGAGAGCACTGATGAAGAGGTTTGCAAATCCTTCTGGATTCTTGAGGAAGAATTCCTGGTAATCGGTTGTGATTCCCTTGAAGATCCGATTGATCGTCTTGCGGGTGATGCTGGTTTCTTTGGCAGCCCGGTCAATGAGGTTAAAGATTGGGCGCTTGACCGTACCCACTTCTTCCGAACGGCGTAGAGCCTTTTGCCCTGTCTCACTCTCGAAGGAAGTTTCTTCACCTTTATGCAGGCGGATATCATTTTCAAAGAGGACAGAAGAGTAGTCACCAGCTTCTTCTACTGAAATGATCCGAAAACCGTGGAGACGTGGATCTTTTCTGAGAGCAGCCAGATCGTCATTTTCTCTGACCGGAAAAGTACTGTCGATTGGGAAGGTCTCACCATCCGAAGTTTCGATCTTAATTCGCAAGAGCGCCGTCCCTTTGCGGATATCTTCAAGTTTGATCGTGAATTTTGTGATCACGAAATTGCCGGTTTCGATGACAATTTCTGGATTGAGTTCCCGTATGTCGATCTTCTGGACCCGGTTGATGCCTTCTTGGATCAGAGAATCGGTATCCACGTGGATTGTGTATCTGGATCTGTGGGTGAGCTGTTGCCAGAATTTCTGGAAGTTCTGATCATCAAAGATTCGTTGATTGCGCCTGGCGACGTTGTCGTGAGCACGAGTAACTTTAGGTGGAATCTTGTCATAGCCGGCTTCACGATATTCGTTCTGAAGGTTGGCGGCATAGACTTCGTAACTTTCATTGGCCACCACGGTGAGAATATTGACCGTGTCATCCATGATACGCTCGCCATCCTGATTCACCGGCAGACGCAAACCGCGTCCGATTTCCTGACGTTTCTTCATCTCTGACACAGTCTGGTTTAGGGTGCAGATCTGGAAAACGTTGGGGTTATCCCAACCTTCTTTAAGCGCAGAATGGGCGAAAATGAAACTGACTGGTTCGTCGAAGGTGAGCAAGCGTTCCTTCTCACGCATGATGAGCTGGAAAGCTTCTTTCTCAGCCTGGCGTTCTGACTCGTTACGGCCTTCTGTGTCGAGGGCAGCGCCTTCTTTTTCTCCTTTTGCCGGCTTGGCGTGCGCGAAATATCCTTTGCGTACTTCAGCAGCCAGCCAGTTGGCGTAAAAGGGGTAACGTTTTTTGATGTTTTCAAAGGCTTCATCGAAGAGGATTTTAATCAGGCCATCTTCGCGGACGTAATTGGCAACGCGGTCGATGAAGAAGAGCGAAAGGACTTTGATTCCTTTGCTCTGAAGATCTTCTTGAAGGCGCATGTGGCGTTCAATGGTGCGCTCGATCTGAATGCGGAAGATCTCGCGCTTCGAAGCACCGAAAACGTCATGATCAGTGATGCGGTCATGACCATCGAAATCGACAAAGGTCTCTTTGGCCTTGGCGCTGATTTCGGTGACGCGAAAGCCGTGCTCATGTTCTGGCAGGCGAGTTTTGGTAAATAGATTGTCCCCTTGCTTGAGTTCCACCTCAACCGGCCGGATTTGGCCCTGGATCAGCGCCGTTGTTTGGACGATAGCCCGCAGCGGACTCGTTTTTACTTCGCGCAGGATCACAGTACCGGAATCGAGGTTGTGCTGCTCGAAAACACCATCCACCTGGATGCGTTTGACCAACCCGCGCTGGTAAGCATCAAACGGGGTGAGGCGGTACACGAGATTGTAGATCTCTCTGTGGGTCGCGCTGTAACGCAAAGCGAAGAGCGGATGGAGTGTGGCCAGCGCCGATTTTGATAGATCGCTGCCCATATTTTGCGGCTCATCGAGAATAAGGATGGGACGTGTCTCCTGTATGTACTCAAAGGGTTTGCGTTCTCCCGGAAGCTGCTCTGAGGAGCGGTAAAGAGTGTTTGAATTCTTCCCTCTGGCAGTGTTGAAGCTCTGCATCGTCATCACCATGATCTCCACAAAGGAGGAGCTGGAAAAGGAGCGTAACGTGCTCAATTTGCTGCCATCGTAACGGATGAGGTTGACCACTTCATTGCCATATAGTGAAGAGAAGTGGCGTTTCATCACTTCAAAACTCTTGATCACACCCTCGTAAATGGCGATGCTGGGAACGACGATGATGAACTTGCGAAAGCCGTATTGCTTGCGCAGCTCGTAAATCGTACGTAGGTAGACGTAAGTTTTACCTGTGCCGGTTTCCATTTCGATGGTGAAGCTCGGGTAGCGCCAGTTCTCGTAGCCGGCACCCTCGAGGACGGTGGTATCTTCGACCGCCAGATCGGTCACAGGCTCGATCCCGGAGCTTCCCTGAACAGACTGCACATTCCCAAGCAGCCAGTATTCACTCAAGGCTTCTTCGGCAGGGAGGTTGGGGACGGTACCGTCTCCTAAAGAGAAGGCAGAGTCAAAGCGCGGCAGTCCTTTGAAAACATCCGTCACAGACTGAATAGCAGCTTGTTGAAAATCAAGATCATCGTCGAATTTGAATTGGAGCTTTGTCTTCATTGATCGCTGCCTCACCCTAGATCACGTGCACTTTGAATTTATCTTGCACGCGCGCTTTGAGTTCGTCGCTCAGAGCGCTGTCGAGACAGATGAAGATGTCTTCTTTTTCCATCTTGAGCAGATTGACTGTTGCCGGTTGAATGGCTTCGTCAAGGCAGACGAAAAGATCGTGATCGCAAAAATCGGGTGCGGTCACGTGGTACACCTGATTCTGAAGATGGTCTTCTAGATAAGCGACTTTGCTTGTGAGAGGATAACCTTCAAGTAAGAGAATCTCGCTAAGTAGATCTTCTTTTTTCCAACCCTGCACAAGCGGATTATTTACATTGTCAAAAAATTGGGTAACTGCTTTTACATTTTCTTCATTATTCTCTGATGAAGAATTACTCCATTGAAGGAAATTTGAATTTGAATATTTATATACCTTAAATCCAAGCGATTGTTTTTGTGAATCATTTATTAAGAGTGGAACCTTATTAGACTCTTTTTGTCTATCAAACGCAATTTTCTTAATAACTAAACGAAAACGTTCTTTACAAATATCAGTGATAAATGAATAACCTCTTTTTATTGCCTCGCTTTTTGAATCCGTCTTTTCCTCCATTTGGACACAAATGAATTTCCTGTTTGATCCTTCCCCTGATATTTTTAATGATGCATGTCCAAATGAACCTGATCCAGCAAAAAAATCTAGTATTAAATCATTTTCGTTTGATCCCTGTAAAATAAGTTCTTTTAATAGGTCCACTGGCTTAGGAAAATCAAAGGCTCGAAATCCAAACAGGTCTTCGATATCTTTTGTGCCATTACGTGTGAATAATCCCGCCCCAATTATTGAAGAAATGCCGGTAAATTCTTGAGATAATTCATTTAAGAAAGATTTTCTTCTTGGTCTTCCCTCAGGCGAACTTGGCCAAATAATTCTATCCTCATGAATTAGTTTATTCATTGTGTTCTTGTCATAACGCCAACCTAATTTTGGCTTTCCATAGTTTATTCCGGTATTTGGATTGATTAATTCATAATGACAATTAGGGCGTAAATCCTCACCTAATAATCCCACCATATTCGCACTTGTCCAAGCTCCCCTAGGATCATTATCCGGATTTGAATAATTCTCGATTTTTCTTTCATCACCTCTTACTGTTGCTCCAAAAGCAAGAACATATTCATGGTCGGTAGATGCTCCAGTTACATTTCTATTATCCTTATTTTGCCGGCTTTTCCATACAAATTGAGCAATAAATTTTTCTTCGCCAAAAATTTCATTCATCATCTGACGTAAATTATGGATCTCGTTATCATCGATACTGACAAAAATAACCCCATCTTCCCTTAATAGTTGACGGGCAAGAATTAGCCGCGGGTACATCATATTGAGCCACTTGCTGTGAAAACGTCCATCGGCGCGGGTGTTGGTGGTGAGCAATTCACCGCTTTCTCCTTTGGCACCGGTGTATTGCAAATAAGCTTCCAGCGGGTCAGTAAAATTATCGTTGTAAATAAAATCATTTCCGGTATTGTAAGGCGGGTCAATGTAGATCATTTTAATCTTGCCGGCGTAGCTCTTCTGCAGCAGTTTGAGTACCTCAAGATTGTCGCCTTCGATGAAAAGGTTCTCCGTTGTGTCTTCGTTTACCCCTTCACCTGGTGCCGGCACGAGAGTGCCATGGCTGGGAGTGGCGGCGCGTTTGCGAGCTTCGCGCTTTCCTGGCCAGTTGAGTCCAAAGTATTCGTCACGCCCTTCGTCCTCCAGGTCCGCGTTAAGAATCTCGCGCAAGGTGTCCCAGTTGATCTTGCCATCCGCGAAGGCTTCCGGTACGGCCTGTTCAAGTTGCTGCAAGCGGTCCTGCAGGTAAGGGTAACTGTTTTCAGGGGTGAGTTTTGTGATGGGCATATTTATTCCTTATTATGTTGGAAAAACAATATCATTTGTGGATACGCACAGATCTGTAGTATTAGCCACCAAAAATAGATCATAGTTGATGAAGAAAAATCATTTGATGATAGTAAGCTATGGGCGATTCGGTTTCGTAAGTTATCACCAAATCGGTTGATCAACAAACCCTTAAGATCAAAAATTAAGTCTTCACCAAATATTGGAATTAACTCAGGAAAATCAAGAAGTCGGTTTAGATCAATCTCTTCTTGAATACCTTCAGAACTTAAGCTTGTTGTAATGACACCCTCGTTATTCAGAACATAGCGTATAGAATTTTCGATTTGCATTCCTAAAATATGGGTTGAAATAACAAAATCTAATTTGAATCCTGCTAGTAAGCCTATGATAAAGAGCTTCTTTCGGTCTTCAGGTATAAAGGGGTTGTTTTTAACTATAAAGTTGAGATCATTTTCACAAATTCGATGCTCGAGATTAAACTGATATAAGCTAGGTTTAATTAACCCCTCAACCAGTAGACCTCTTTCGGATTTTGCATATGAAAACATATCTTCTTCAAGCGCTTTTTCCCTATCTTTCTCGTCAACTGAAAAAGAAGGGGAATTGCTTGCAACTGTCCTACCATTATCATCAATAATTTCCCGACTTATTAAACTTAGTAATGGTGATTGAGTGTTTTGGACTTGTTGCCTAATTAATTCTTTCTTAGGAACGCCTTCGATAAAGGCTAATGTAAGGATAGCTTCTTCCATGCTTTTTCCAGTCATTAATGAAATAGCTTTGTTTGCAAATTCTGTGACGTCAATTGAAAATTCATGAGATTCTAAATTTTCGCTAATTCGTGATTGGTATTCCAGTAATTTTTCTTTTAGTTCTGCTCTTTTCGACTCCGAACCTTCGATATGTCCAAAATAAACGATCGCTTCTTTAATAAACGCTGCTGCCGCAATGAAATTGCCTAATTCTGCATTTTGTTCTGCTCGATAAACTAAGATGTTTGCTTGATCAATTTGAGCGCTCTTTTTTTGATCTTCATCTTTTGTGGCTGAATACCAATCAATTATTAATCCACAGTATTGGTCTGAAAGCACATAATCTTTTTTATCAAGGCATTGGGTTTTGTGTTTTATTGACTTATCCAATAATTTGCTATTAGGAATATATCCGTTTTTGAGTAATGATTCAGTGATTCTAATAAAAACTATCTCTTCTAAAAGGTCGGTATCACAAAATGTTTCAACTCGTTGAAACATACTTTTGAAGTTTTTGTATTTAATCCTTCTTGCAAGGGAGATAGATCGATTAATTCTCTCAAGAGATAATATCTGATTTTTTGGGGATTGTAATAATATCTCTGCTGATGAAATGTACGCCTCGATTGCCGTTTCGGCAAACTGAAAAGGCTTATCTCCAGTTTTCATTTCCCATAGGACATCAGATATTCTCGCTATTAGTTCGGGATCATGAATAGAAGGCAAGATTTGGCTGAAAAAAACCAACTGTTTTTCAGTCAAATCTTGAGGAAGAACTGTTCTAGAATGATTCTGATAATTAATTGAATTTGGGATAAATGATTCTCCAGAATTATCATGGTTGAGAACATAATTGGTCATTGCTTCAAATAAAGAAAAAACTTTCCACTCCTTGGAGTTAATTTCAAATTTCGCGGATTCCTTCTTAAAAATTTCAGAATAAGACAAACAGGTTCTTGTTTCAGACACCTTGATTAACTCATTAATATCAAGTCCGGCAAAGTCGTCTATGGAAATTTCTACTTCATTTATTTTCATATCAAATCCTCTACATCACCAGTTGAATCCAACCCGGCGGTGCGCCATTCTTCAAGAGGTTCGCCAGTTTCAAGGTCAGAGTAATTACGTTCAAAGGCTCCATCGGGCCGACCATGACCTCTGCGCATGTAAAGCCGGTAAGCGCTGCAGGAAAATCGCGCATCGCAGTTGCGGCAAACATGGGTGCCAAAGCGCACATTAGTGCGGTCGGCGAAGGGCTGCAAGAGTTTTTCTACACCTGTCGGCGCGAATTGGTGATCCTCGATCTGATCGACCACTTCTCCGAAGGAGCGAATGGTGGTTTTTACTTTCCCTGGATCAAATTTGATTTCAACCAGCGGGTCCCAGCGCTCAACGGCTTTGTTAATCTGTTCGTCTGTACCTTTGTCAAAGGCATACTTTACATCATCCGGAAACTCTGTGCAGATGATGGCGGTGCCGTCCAACGGCTGTTTCTGCAACTCCTTCCAGATGTGGGCGTAAACGTTGAGCTGGTCTTCGTACTGATCGAGATGAGAACGCACGTAATCGACATCATGCGTTTTGATATCGTAGATCATCGTCTTTCCACCTTCACGCACGATATCCACCACGCCCTCGATCCCAAAGACTCGCTCTGCAGGTGATTCCTGACCAGGCAAACTCAACCGAATTTCTGTTTCTGATACATTGAGGGCAACCTCGCGCATCTTTTGCCAGTAATAAAGCACCTGCTGTAAACCAGCCGCTTTAACCTCAGGCGAAAGTGCAACGCCTGATTCTAAACGAAGGAGTTCAAAATTCTCTTCGTAAGACTCGCGGATAAACTCTTCCATTTCTTGTTCATTCAGATTAATTTCCATGAGGGATTTCTCCTCGCTGGCGGATGATTTCATGGTGAAGATCTTCAAGCGTTTGATGAACGAGGCTGCCAAAGAACATGGTTTGGGCACGAGAGGGTACAAACCCGTATTTTCTGAAGATCATGTATTGTCGCGGACATTTCTTGTACATCAAGTAATCGGCTGTGTACGAATACATTTTTGGCAGCTCATTTTCCCTTGAAACGAATTCAGGGATGGTGCTGAGATCGAGGCTAGGAATCCGTGGAAAATGATCATCGAGTAGTGTTTTGAATGGCTCATTCATTGATTGACCACGACCTTTGAAATGAGCGATAATCATTAAATTTTGAGCGCGCGATAGTGCTACATAAAACATGCGCATCGCATCAAACTCAGCCTGACGGGTAAGCGGCTCCCCATTATCCGTTTTACTGAAAGGGTAAACTGCTTTTTCGACAAAGCTTGCACCATGAAGCTTGCGGCGTGGATTCCCCAGGACAACAACGGGGAATTCAAGCCCTTTTGCCTGGTGAACTGTGAGGAATGGAATACGTCCTTTTGGAAAAGGATCTTCTGCGTCTTCATATTCTGATTCACCAAGGCGGAAGATGGCAAAAAGAAATGAGAAATAGAAGACCTTATGAAAAGTGCCATTGACGAGTAGATCGGCAGTCAGGATGGGAATAAATTCATCTCCAAACCTGGCCAGGTATTGTGTGATCAAACTCAGGTTACAAATTGGTCCTTCATCTTGCCCGGTTTCTGCTACGTCAAACATGGCTTTAAAATGAGCGAACCCGGTCATTCGGTAGAAAAGATCGAGCAAACTCCAATCAAGTGAGGTAACTCGTTTAAGAATGTAATCCAACGAGAAAGGCTTTCCTTCTTCAATCCGGCGCTTAACCGTTTTATCCAGGTAAGAACTACTAATGAGATCATGACCGGTTTTTGAAAGGCCTGGTGCATCTTTAAAACGGTGTTTCATCCTTGAAGGGTCGTAGGAGTCTTTGAGAGACCAATTTTCTTGTTCCGCAATTTTGGTTAAGAGTAAGTAATCTTTACAAGCGGTATTTACTTCTTCGCGTTTATCCACAACGAATTGCTTCAAAGCCGAGTCTTCTTTGGTGAGTTGTTTTGCAGTGGATTCAATTTGTAAAAGCCAATCCTCAAATTCTTTGAAATCTCCACCATATCCCCCTTGGATTTCTGGTAAACCAAGGATCAGAGCAATAAGTCCAAAAACGTCATAGGATTCGTCGACTTCAAGAAAACGACCTGCACGTGGTGCATAGACCTGGAGATTTACAGTTTCCAGCGCATGTCGCATATCCTCGACCGCGCTTGATTTTAGGCTCGGGTAGAGAAACGCAATCTGGTTGGGATCTTCTACTTTATGCTGATCAAGGAGATTTTTGACCAGCTGCGCAATTTCTGCACAGGCATCCTCTGGCATACCAGGAGTGCTGGCCACGATCGACAAATTTTCATCATTGTTATTGGCTGAAATGTTCTTATCCATCACGCGATAAAAACCATCTTTGCCATCATGGTGGTGCCAATCAGCGTTTTCCATGAATTTGGTATAGAAATCAACGATGTTTTTTCGTGAACGATAATTCGTCGCTAAAGAAATACGATGCGGTTTTATTCCAAGAGAAGAGATACATCGGTTGGGAAATTCAACAAAGTTTTCGACCGTTGCACCTCGAAAACGGTAAAGCGCCTGGTCATCATCTCCGACGACGCAAATATTTTTATGACCTTTCGCCAGGCGAAAGAAAATCTTCTCCTGGATTGTGTTTGTGTCTTGGTATTCATCGATGATTACATGCTTAAATACTTGTGTGGTCTCTTCACGCTCCATTAATACGTTATAAGCTTCTTGCTGCAGTAGGGAGAAATCGGTGCTATGTAACTTTTCATTTCTTTTTAAAGAATCTCGGTAGGATTGATAAAGCATCAATGCTTGAACGAGTTGATCGAGTTCGATCCCATTTGACTGGAAGAAACTTGACAGAGCATTATCAGGATGCAATAACCTTTCGATAGCATTCTGAGGATCAATGCACTCCTCGGAGCATCGGTTGAAGAAAGAAATAGCGCTTGTAACTGCAGAGTGTTTGGATGTTTTTTGCGTGTCGAAAATGGCATTGATCGCTTGATTAAGGTCAGTATTATCCTCGATTGTCAATGCTGACCGATAATTTTGCCAATTTCGTGATTTTGCGACATGGAAGTACTGATCCAATTCATCCATAAGGCTCGGAGTGGGATTGGTATGAAAGTCTTGTAAGAAAATTCTGCGTTCGTTCAGAATTCTTCTGCACAAAGAATGAACCGTACCGATATACATTTTGGAAAGATCGTATGGTTTTCCATTAATGTTTGTCGCATAACCCAAGAGATTACGCAGTCCTTCTTGGAGTTGGTGGGCAGCTTTTTCAGTAAAGGTAGAAAGGAAAATTTCTTCTGGTTTTATTTCTTGAAAGACAATCAGATTAACCACTCTCCAAAGAAGCACTCTTGTTTTTCCTGATCCCGGCCCTGCGGTGAGATAAAGAGGTCCATCTTTGTAAAGAATAGCTTCTTTCTGCTGATCATTGGGAGTGAAATCACTTAATTTCCAAAGTGTCTCAAGATTAAGCATGCTTCGAACCATGACTGAAATTTGTGAACTAAAATCAACCATTGTTGTTCCCCCTCATAGCTTGTTGAGCAAAAACATCGAGTACTCTTCCACCAGGCTCAAAACTTATTGCGGTGAAATGATGTGCAAGAGCAATCGGAATTACTGCATTCTCATAAAGATCACTTTGAAGTTTGGTAATTAAAGTAATCGCTCGGTTTAAATTTTCGTAATTCCCTAACTTGGTTTTCTCCAATTTGAAATCCAAATTTGATAAATCTTTAGAAGGAAATGGGTAGGGGATTAAAAAATCAAAGGTTTTTCCATTTGATGTTTTATAAATAAAATCTTGCCCATAATATGTTTCATACCCGAAGGTTTTTCCCGCAGGGTCACGATCACCCAACATAAATTTGTATCGAAAATCATCATCTACACAATAAATTTTGTTATTCGGTAAAAAACGGTCTATCAGGTTAATGTAATCCACGACTTGACCGGTTTTTTGCAATCCAATCATCAGAATCGGTTTTGCGTTGAATCGAGAAAGCTTTCGCCTGGCATTTTCAAGAAAGATCATAAGCGAGCGATGGATCCAGGCTGCATTTCCGAACATCGCCAAAGGGCCATCAACAAAAAAAGCGATATTAGTAAGCAATAATGGTGATTTATTTAAAAAGAAGCGAATATAGTGAACAGGGATGATATGTTCCAGAATCATCATCATTCTGGAAATGACGATTTGGTTGGATTGATAATCGTTTACCTCCTCCCAAAGACGGAGGCAGTCGGAAGGGTAAATTTCTTTCCCGCAGTGGGGGCAGAATTGTTGATCTGGGGTATCTTTGACGGTAATTGGACCATCTCCACAGGTTGGGCATTTATGGATTTTAAGCGACCCTTCATCTGAGGTGCCCATTTCTCCAGGGCGTAATGAAGCAAGTGTAAAAAGCGTAGAGCGTAAGCTGGTTTGGGGATCCTTTGGATCAAACCGAGTCCTTTCATCGTAAAGCTGTTGATCAAAGATTGCTCGAAAACTATCTCTTACATTAGATTTGTTTTTCCAAGTAATGTTTGCGCTAGGGATGAAAAATGAAAGCGATGTGTTCTTCTTTCTTAACGAAGCGACACGGAATGGATCAATAAATTTTCCATCTTTGAGATCGCCAAATTCCTTAAGCGAAATCAATACAACACCTACTTTTACAAAACCGAATTTGGTGCTTGGTAGTTTGTCGTCAATACTTACTTCATGGTTTGATCCATCGATGGCAATAATAAACTCTGGAAGTGGTTCATTAAGATCAGTGGGTAAATCGATAAATTGATCTACCAGTTTTTTTACTTCATCATCAGATGGTAGTTTGAGATATGAACATTCTCCTAACATCCTTTTGATGTCAGGATTGTTCAAGATATCAACATGAGAAGTTTTACTTGCATATTCATTCTGGTAAGGCATAAATAGTGACCTATTCCTTCCCATTTTTCATTAAATCATGAACTCTTTGTTTTTCAGCTTCAGGATCAAATTTGTCAATTTGGACAGGAACCACGAATGGTCCAGAAAGTGTTTTTACTCTTGCAAAACCAACATCTTGTGCACGAATTAATGATTCACTGAAATCATCGAAATCATAAAATTGAGCAAGTTCCTTGATTTCACGTAGGTTATTCAAGTGGGTGATAAACCAGTTTTCTGTATTAGCCAAGATATTCGGATGCATCGAGGTTACTTCTTGAGTGGCATAAACCAACGATATACGGTACTTCGCACCTTCTTTAGCCAACCTTGGCCATGTTTCTGTTAGGTCCATCCCTTTTCCGATTAGATTATGTGCTTCTTCAATATAAACGACAATATTTGGGGGCGTTTGACCACTCACAAAATGGCTCATTGAATTCTGGAATATCTTCGAGGCAATCTGGGTGCTAACTTTTTCACGGATTCTTGCATCCCCAACAGATAAATCGAGGATTACAATTTTTCCTTGGACGAGATGGTTATAAATCTCTTGGGCGACATCTTGTGTTCTTCTCGGTGAGTGGTATCGAATAGAATCACCAAGGATTCGATAACCAGAAATGTAATTATTGGCACCCCGTTTTTGAGTAATCATATCTAGCAGGTTTTGTAACGAATCATCAACCCAGTTGTTACCCCGCGTTGAACTTGGTAAAGGAGCAATTAAGTTCGCGGCACGAGCTGCGGTGAACCATTGTTTTGATTGTTCAAGAGACATCCCGTTGTTTGGATCAGTGAGTGAACCAGAGGCCTGAGCATTGACCAATCCTTGAACTTGTTGGTTCACCCGGAATTGAATTCGAACTCCAGATGGCGCTTCAAAACCAGCCACATATAATAGCGTTTTGTATGCAGCAACAATCCTTTGCCAGCGGCAAAATTCTCCTTGTTCTTGTTCATCAGGTTTATCAAGACTCAAGTTTACAAATGCCCGAACATAATCAGTTGTCACACGATTTGCACTTTCAAGTTCTCTTTGAATAATTCCAAATCCTTCATTCAGTTGTTCATAGAAATTTGTCCGTAACTCCTCAAACCCAGCTGTTTCCATCATTCGATAACGAACAGTATCTGATGAATAAATATCTGCTAATGCTCCCTTATCTTGCTGATTCGCATTTGCATATTCGCCATTGATATCATAAATAATCTGTCCAATTTTTATTCCGCCGTGGTCAGCAACACGCTTTACAACCGATACCATTTGTTTGATCATATTAGATTTACCAGTACGGGTCATGCCAAGTACAGCGGTTCTTCGTGCAAGGAAATCAGAAGGTTGAACAAAGACAGGAACTTTTTCTGCATTTTGACTTCGCCGGTGCATCCGGTCTGTGGACGTGTAACGTATTGTGCCGATTTGAAAAGGTTCAGGCTCACCACTTAATCCGATCATCTGAGCAGCTTCTTTGGCATCTTTTTTGCGAATTGGATCAATGTAGTTCACGATAGTGTTCAAAGCCTCCCCGTGAGGTCGGTAAACGTTCAATTTTGACGCTGTTGCAAACGACTCAATATCACTACCCAACCAGAGTTCACCTTCAAATGTATAGAATGTTCCTAAGACACGGCACTGAAGTCCGCCAAACTGCAGCTGATTTCGAGTAATGTCATCAATTTCACGCTCCGTGTCATTGCCAAAAACGCTTGTTCGTTGCTGAAAGAAATCAATTTTTGTCCGAACAAGATCATCATCCTGAGGAAGTTTTGTTGATCCCAATACCCGTAAAAGAATAATTTCTTTATCTTCCTCTGGGGTTTGACCAAAGTTATTAGGATCTATGGAAGTTGCAAGTAAAAAACAATTGTGGGGAACTCCTAATGCTTTTGCCTTCCATAAATCATTTGTCATAATCAAAGCATATTCATAATCTATTGAATATGACCAACCAATGAAATTTTCTGGTTGAATTAATTTAGCTAATGGATCACTTGATAGAATTTTGTTGGCATTTAACATAATTAGTTCCTCCTTTATTATTCTGAATCTACTTCCATCGGCGAAGCTGGCAGATGCTCAAGGTTGGAAATGATTTGTTCTTTCCCTTTTTTCCTTGTGGAGACTTTAGCAATCGTATAAATTATTTCAATTTCATGATTATGGGTTCCATTTGTTCGTTCGTTTATAGCCTCCCCGTATAATTCTTTTACTTGATCTGCCGAATCGTAACTCAATATCCACTTATCTTCGAGGGTAAGCAAAAAATCACGAAGTTCTCTATGGTCGTTTTCATCAAAATAATACCTGTATAAAGCGTCAGCCTCTTCAAAAAAAGGAGGGTCAAAATAAAAAAACAGATTATCTACTGGTAAATCCCCTCTCATTTGAGCTTCTCGGATCTTTTGAATACCTTTGTCCCATGAATAATTCCAGATTTTATAAATTCGATCACGATATGTAGATATTGTCCGAATTCTTTTAATAATTGTCTCTTTTGTCGTAGCGGTAAACCGGCAATCAATCTGATATTCTGAGCTCTGGTTTCTTCCTCCAAGGGGGCCAGCTCGATTTTCCAATATTCCAGAAAAACTAGTTCGATTAAGAAAAAGGCAAGTTATCGCTTGTTCACGTATTGTCCTTGGTTTGGAGTTTTTATACAGATTCCAATTCTCGATAGTTACTTCAATATTTCGAATTTGGTCAATTATCCAGTCCGTATCGAAAAATACAGCTTTCCAAAAACCCGTGATCCATGGGTCACGATCAATTAGTATTACTTGATCTACTAGTTCATTAGCTAATAAGTTAAGTGCAATGCTCCCACCACCAACAAAGGGTTCAACATATACTGATGGTTTAATGGCATTAATCTCTAAAGCATCTATAATGTAGTTGACTAAACTATTTTTCGACCCTGGATATCTGAGAGGGCTGATTATTTTTTTCGTTTTTTGCATGATTGTCATCTGGGATGGTTCTCGTAGGACTCTCTTGAATGTATTTCATTGTTTTTCACCCAATCTTTTATGGTCGATTCTCTAAATCTCCAATGTTTTCCCACTTTAAACCCTGGTAGAACTTTGTCTTGTGCTAATTTATAAACAGTGGATTGGGGGATTCGTAGATATTTTGAAACTTCTTCAGCAGTCCAAAATTCATTTTCTTCAATCATTACCCACCTCGCTCCCAGTAACTAATAATTATCCCAGATACTCCAATTATTATAGCAAATGTATCAAAATCTGATATTCAATTTCCTTTCGAATCCTAATTGGAATCGGAAATATAGTAGGACAACTCCTACAGGTTTGTGATTCAGTCATATTTCGTAGCAATAAGTTGCCATAAATGATAATTTGCTGCAACAGAATTCTTAAAGGTGATTTATAATATTTCCCCTTACGTTTCATTCCTTCCCCTTTGCTACACGTTTGGCTTCTTGTTCAAAGTCACTCAAATAATTCCGATCCTGCTCGATGCGGAAATGGTCGTATTCTTCTTGAGCAAGCCGTGTGGCAACTTCATGTGATACTTTTCCTGGGTTGTGAAGAATATCGTATTCATTGAATTCGAGAAAAGCATCCAGCTTCTGCACCCAATCCTGCATGTGCATTGGGATGGCTCGCTCAGCTTGGTTTTCGGCGTAATCAAGATACATTGTTACGATGCGTTCTAGGCTTTTTATTTCTTTTTCAGTCAGGTAGTTCTTAGCGATAGCCACGTCTGATTTGAGGATCTTACCTTTAGGAGCTTTTTTCCACGTAGTTAATCCCATATTGGGTTGCGAAGCTTTGGCGCGTTCAGCAACGATCTCCGCTGCCGTCTTGCCGGTGATAGCCCAATGGAGTTTATTCTGTACGGTTTGGAAGAATAATTTGGTGATTTCAGCATTGGCAGAATAATCAATGCTGCACTGTTCGTAAATATCGGTGATCTTCAAGTAGAAACGACGTTCACTGGCACGGATCTCTCGAATCCGTTCAAGTAACTCGTCGAAGTAATCTGGTCCGAAACGTTTATTCAGTTTAAGGCGTTCATCATCTAGTACAAATCCTTTGACAATGAACTCACGCAGTGTTTGAGTAGCCCAAATTCGGAACTGGGTTGCCTTAAGGCTGTTCACCCGGTAGCCAACTGCAATAATGGCATCTAAATTATAAAGATCTAAATCTCGTGTTACTGTTCGTTCTCCTTCTGTTTGAACTATTCGAAATTTTCGAATAGTTGCCTTTTCTTTCAACTCATTGGATTTAAAAATTTCTTTTAAGTGATAGTTAATAGTGTTTACTTCCACGTCAAACAGTTCTGCCATGCGACGTTGACTTAACCAAAATGTCTCATCTTGAAAAACCACTTCAACTTTAGTAATTCCCTCTGGGGTGGTATAAAAAATGATTTCGCCTTCGGGCGGGATTAGCTTTTTGGACATTCTTAATTCTCCTGGTCAAAAATCACAAGTTGTTGAACTTCCACGAGCTACATTTTGGGTTTATTCAATCCGGGCCATAACGGATTGCGTAAGAAACATTATTTTCATTCAGGGTTTTCAATTACGCTTGAAATTTCATTTGCCCTGTAAATCCTTCCCCATTCTCGCCCGGTCACTTCTTGGAGTACTCCGGCTTCCTCCAGAGCCTTAATCACTTGCCGTGCTGTGGGGTGGGTGATGTTGAGCAACTTTGTGGCTCTGGCGATGGTCATATAAGGATTCTGAAATAGTGGATCGATCAAAGCAACCGCTTTGGGTGATTCCCGGAGCTCTTTCAAGTATCTTTCTCTCAAAACGGTAATCTGGTTTGCCTGTCGGGCTGCCTGTTGAGCAGTTTCGGTGACGCCATTGAGAAAAAACAAAATCCAATTATTCCAATCTCCATCCGTTTTGACTTTTTGAAGATAGGTATAGTATTCTTGGCGATGAGATTCAAAATAAGCGGAGAGATAAAGTAAGGGTTGCGTGAGCCGGCCACGTTCAATGAGGAATAATGTGATCAATAAACGACCTACGCGGCCATTGCCATCCAGAAAAGGATGGATTGCTTCGAATTGCTCATGCAATAGACAGCACTGAATGAGTTCCGGAAATTGATTTCGATTTTGAAGAAATCCTTCCCAATTTGCCAAACATGCTTTCATTTCTTCCGGAGGTGGAGGAACATAAGTGGCATTGGATAAGGTAGACCCTGCCGGCCCGATCCAGTTTTGAGAGCGGCGGAATTCACCTGGCGTCGCATGATCACCCCTCACGCCTTTCATCAGTTTTTCATGAATTTCCCTGATCAACCTTAATGAGAGTGGCAATTCGCTCAATCGTTGAATACCATACTCCATTGCCACAACATAGTTGTTTACTTCATGCAGATCGGGGTTTTTACTTTCTTTTTCTTTGGGATCGAATTCTTCGAGCCACATATCTGAAAGCCCTGCTCTCGTTCCTTCAATGCGTGACGAGAGAACTGCTTCACGACGGATATATGCATTGGTTAAGAGGTGAGGATTGGGTAAATATTTGCCAAGCCCGGAAAGCTCACTTAATGCCGCATCAGCACGCGAAAGTGATAAAACCACTTCGGGCGTATATTTTATTGTTGGAGGTAGGGGGGCAGGAATGAAAGCAAGATACCCCTTGGGGGCGGTAATTACTTTTCCTGTTTCTGGGGCATGAAAATCACTCTTGTTCATCCGAACCTCGATTTGTAAAGATTCTTTTAAAGAATCAATCGCTTTGTAAAATTATACATCAATATTTACAAAGTCAAAACATCATTAAAAGAATTAATACATGACTATCAAAATTCATTCAGGCTGCTTCTGTTTTACCCCAATGGTTTCCATGAATATGACAAAAACACAGAGCAATCTTAATTAAAGTATGACTAAAATCAAGGGTAATACAATATTTGAGAACACAAAGTCCATTGTCCCCCTAGAAGTGCGGCCGAAAACCGACTTTTTGGAAATGGAATCGACGAAATATTTTCAAAAAACTCTTTTCAATCGATAATTACTGAAATATATACAATTCAAAAGTCGCATTTTGAACGAAA